>WNGK01012395.1_pt1 | contig 11373 bp, 10 predicted proteins | sample 5400601 | NCBI WGS metagenome assembly WNGK01 (sample SAMN13153376, study PRJNA577476) | soil metagenome | isolation source: 60 cm soil or saprolite under Garry oak tree replicate 1 | place: USA:California | collected 2016-06-15
ACAGTCAACAGTACAGCACAATTTCACCGGATCGCGCCATAACGAAACATAAATGGGTTCGTACCAATGGAGGTCCTGAGAATTGCTGAAGGGATTACTCCGCCTTTTTGTCTTGCTCGATGCCCTGAAGCTCTTTGCCGGGTTTGAAGCGGACAGCTTTGCCCGGCGGGATGTTGACCTCTTCGCCGGTGCGGGGATTGCGGCCGATGCCAGTCTTGCGAGGCTTCACGCTGAAGACACCGAAGCGGCGGAGCTCGATGCGCTGGCCGCGGCCGAGAGCCTGCTTCAACGATTCGAAAACGGTCTCGACGGCTTGCTCGGCTTTGGTGCGGCTGATGTTCGTCGAGGTGACGACGGCATTTACGATGTCCAGCTTGATCACGCAATCCTCCCGCGCTTCCGAGGCAGATGCTAGAGGGTGCGGCGCAGGTTGTCAAGACGTGGGGGGTAATCTACACTGAACATCTTTTGGCGCACCTGTTCGAATCATTTTCGTGCTGCAACGGATAGAAGAGACAAACGAAAGTACAATTTGGGGAGGAATGGATGGCCGTCAAGCCAGACCGCTGGATCCGGCGCAAGGCGCTGGAGCACAAGATGATCGAGCCGTTTACGGACCGGCAGGTGCGCGAGGGGGTGATCAGTTACGGAGTGTCGTCGTATGGCTACGATATTCGCGTGGCGGACGAGTTCCGGATTTTCACCAACGTGAATTCGACGATCGTGGATCCAAAGCATTTCGATCCGAAATCGTTCGTGGAGTTCAAGGGCGACGTGTGTATCATTCCGCCGAATTCGTTTGCGCTGGCGCGGTCGGTGGAATATTTCCGGATTCCTCGGAACGTACTGACGATCTGCCTGGGCAAATCGACCTATGCGCGATGCGGGATCATCGTGAATGTAACGCCGTTTGAGCCGGAGTGGGAAGGTTTCGTGACGCTGGAAATCAGCAACACAACGCCGCTGCCGGCAAAGATTTATGCGAATGAGGGGCTGTGCCAGGTGATTTTCTTCGAGTCGGATGAAGATTGCGAAGTGAGTTACAAGGATAAGAAAGGGAAGTACCAGGCGCAGAGCGGGATTGTTTTGCCGCGGCTGTAGACCTCAGGTCTATTTTGGATCTGTTGCCATCGTCGAGGTGTCCATAGGAAAGCCGCGTTCGCGCCAGGCATTCAGACCGCCCTGCAGGGGGCGAATGCGCTTGATGCCATTTTTCCTGAGGAGCAGCGCCACACGGGCGCTGGTGGCTTCGTTCGGTCAAGTACAGTAGAGAATGACTTCGCGGTCGCGCGGCAAACGATCGTTCTTTTCCTCCAGCTCCTTGGAGTCCATGCGGAAGGCGCCGGGAATGGTTTCCGGGTCAGCTTCGAAGTCCATCGAATGGCGCAAGTCAACGATGACCAGTTCTTCTCCGGAGTCAATTTTCTCTTTCAATTCATCCACAGTAATGCGCGAGATGCGTAGTTCGCGAAGAAAACGCTGGCGAGCGATAAATTTGTAGGTGATGTAGGCTGCGAGGGCACCGAGGATAAGAACCAAGAGCCAGCCACCGAGAGAGGCGAGATGTTCCGCCAGCCGCTCGATTTCACCGCTGAATAGAAAACCGAGGCCGAGGAACGTGCCGGCCCAGAGAAGCGACCCCATGGCATCGAACAGCAGGAAACGCCGGGGACGCATATGAAAAATGCCAGCGAGGGGAGGTGCTACCGTGCCGAGGCCAGGGAGAAATTTGGCTAAGAGCAGGGAGCGCGCGCCTTGTTTGGAGAAAACACCTTCGGTGCGACGAACGCAGGAATCCGGCTCGAGAGAAATTTTGCAGAGAAGCTGGAGGATCCTGATGCCTTTGCGGCGGCCAAGCTGATACCAGATGGAATCGGCCGTTACGGCAGCGAACATGACATAGAAGAGCGAAGCGAAAAAACTGAGGTGGCCGGTGCCGGCAAGAGCGCCGGCCGCGAGCAACAGCGGCATGGAAGGAATAGGCAAACCGATCTGCTCGGCGAAAACCCAGCCGAGCAGTAGGACGTATCCGTGGTGGAGAAGGAATTCGAGCGTGCGGTGCATGGTTGGGCTGGGCTGGTGATCTCCGGTTATTTCGCGGCGAAAGGAGCAGTATGCCCCCATTGACCATCCATGACAAATTCGGCAATCGGTTTGCGTGTCCTGGGGGCCAGTTCGCGATCCTTTAAGGGTTGGGGAAGGGAAGCTGGATCACCCGGGTAACCGATGGCGAGAGCGGCGATGGCTTCCCATCCCGCAGGAATTCCAAAGACCTGGCGCGCTTTTGCAGGATCAAATCCGGCCATCTGATGGACAGCCAACCCTTGCGCGGTCGCTTCCACAGAGAGCAGGGCGGATGCCGCGCCGGTGTCGTATTGAGCGTTGCGGTTGGGAGCGTTGTTCTTCGCGAAAGCCAGTTCGGCGACGGCGATCGCCAGCACCGGAGCGCCTTTGGCCCAATTGGCGTTAAATTCCACTAGAACGCTCAGCATTTTCTCAAAGTTTTCATTGTCGTCACAGGTCGCCACGAGATACGCCCAGGGTTGCTCGTTGTTGCTGGAGGGCGCCCAGCGGGCAGCTTCGAAAATGCTGCGGAGGACGTCTTGTGGAACAGGCTTGTCGGCGAAAGCGCGTGGGCTCCAACGCTCGCGGATGAGCTCGTGAACTGGAAAATCATTTGGCGCTGGCTTATGCATGATAGCGATCCCTCCGATGGGAGATTTCCTGTTAGATGATTCAGAAGTAGCTGGCGGTGCATTCGCGGCGCCCACTCTGTCCGAGACCATGCCGGATATTGGCTTGTCAGCTGGCGGATTTCGGCGGAGCCTGCTTGATCATTTCCACGTCGATGGTGATGTTGACGTCATCTCCGACGACGACACCACCATTGTCCATGGTGGCGTTCCATTTGACGCCGAAGTCTTGGCGGTTAACTTTTGCCGTGGCTTTAAGCTTTCCTGGGGAAAGTTGCTCGACCTTTTTGGATTTGAAAGTCATGGTTGGGAAGTGAGCGACATCAAAGAACTTGTCGCTACGCAGGTCGTTATCACGGCCCGGCTCTCGAGTATCAACGGTCGTAACGTCGATGGTGACGTCGACAGTGGATTTAGTGATGTCTTTATCGTCCAACGCAATCAAGCCATTCACTTTGCTGAAAGCTCCACGCACGGTAGAGATGGCCATGTGACGGACCGAAAACTGCGCCGAGGAATGCGCAGGATCAATCTTCCAGCCGGATGCGGCCGCGCCGGCAGGCAGCGACAGAACGGCCGCGAGTCCGGCGGTTACTGCGATTCGAGGCAGATGGTGGTCCATGTTTTTCTCCTTTGATTGCTTGATTAAAAAATCTAAAACTTGTCACCCAAGGTCCGCTACTCGCGCTTGCAGGCGCAGTTCTTCCAGCAGCTCAGATAAAATCTTCAGGCGCGCGGCCGGCAGATGCCGGAACTGGCGCTCGTGAAGATCGTGAATTGGCCGGTCGAGGGTCTTGAGAAGGCTGAGCCCTTGCGCAGTGACTCGGGTCCTAACGACGCGGCGGTCGTCGGTTTGGCGCACTCTGGTAATCAGGCCGCGCTTTTCCATGCGGTCGAGGAGGCGGGTCATGTCCGGGTCGTGGGAGATCATGCGGTCCCCGATTCCCTTGCAAGGCAGACCTGCGGGCTCGGCACCGCGAAGGATGCGAAGAACATTGTATTGCGCGCCGGTGAGCCCCGCCGCTTTCAGGAGATGTTCCGCTTCCTGGCCGAGGGCGTCAGCGGCCTGCAGGAGCGCTATGAAGATGCGGTTCTCCAGAGGGATGGCAGGGCGAGAGGACTTGGAGCGCAAGGTCACGTTGTGAGTATAGTCGTTATAACGATGATTGTCAAGAGGGAAAGTGTCGCCCTTGCAAGCCGGCGGCTTAGGGTTTCCGCACCGGCCGAAGGTGAATTTCGCTCAAGAAGCTCCCGGGTCTTTGCGTGACGATGGCCTCGACGGCATGAGCCACGTCTTCCGGGCGCAACAACTTGGACGCGTCCTTTGTCCGGCGCGTGGAGAATTCCGTGGCGACGCTGCCCGGGCAAATCACACTGACGCGAATGCCATGTTCACGAAGATCTTCCGCCATGCATCCGGAGAGACCGACGACACCCCATTTGGAGGCACAATAAATGCCGCCGCCGGCGAAGGTGCTCTTGCCCGCCAAGGAGCTGATATTGATGATATCGCCCGAGCCGCGGCGGATCATGGAAGGCGCCACCGCGCGAGAAAGGAGAAAGACACTCTTGAGATTCGTGGCCATTACGCGATCCCAATCGGCCTCGGTTTTTTCATGAGCCGGGCCGAACAAGCCGATGCCGGCGTTGTTCACGAGGATGGTGATGGAACCCAGCCCAGCCTCCGTCCTCGAAACCAGGCCGGCAACGTCCGCAGGCTTTGTGACATCGGCGGCTTGTGCGTGGACGCGCGGGCCGATTTTCGCAAGGGTTCGGGCGGATTCCTCGAGGGCGGCGCGATCGCGGCCGCAAATCGATACGGCAGCTCCCAGAGCGGCAAGCTGGTGTGCGATAGCGCGGCCAATGCCGCGACTGCCGCCCGTGACTAGCGCGACAGCGCCAGTCAGGGGTTGCTCTTCCATAGGCTCCCCATTTGTTTTGCTTATTCGCGGCATGAGAATTCTTCCTCGTCGGGGCCACTCTTTTTGTGCGACACTCATCCTATCATTAGAGTTTTCCACCGCAGTTAAGTCCCCAGCGGCTGCGAGGAAAACATTAGAGAAACTGCCTGCTGCATGAAAAAAACTCCTCAAGCGATGAATCAAGTAAAAGGTAACTGCTTGCGGAGGGGTCAGGCTTTACCTATAATCCCAAGGATTTCCGAAACAAAGTGATTCCCGGTGGAAGCATTCCGGGGTGTACCGGAAGCAGAAAACTCAAACTTAGAGTTTGAGCGAGGAGAAATGGGAATGAACGGAATACGGAGATTGTCGGGGCTAGCGATAGTGGCGGCGCTTTGCCTGATTTTCGGGAACGGGCTGAACGCGAACGCGCAAGCCCCCGCAGCGGGTCAGGATGCCAACGCGCCCAAGTACACCATGGCGGAATACAACGCCTACCAGGCATGCGCCGGGGAAAAGACGCCAGCCGCACAAATCAAGTGTCTGGATGATTTCGTTTCGAAGTACCCGAATTCCGCGCTGCTGATTTATATCTATCCGCTCTACTACAACGACTACACGCAGCTCAAGAACCCGCAAAAAGTGATGGAATACGCGGACAAGGTGGTCGCACTGGGGGACAAAGCGGAAGCGGCCATCCGCTACGGAGCCCTTTATGCCAGGGCGCTTGCTTACGCCACATTGAACTCTCAGGAGCCGGCCCAAGCAACGAAAGCCAAAGAAGCGGCGCTGCTCGGATTGAAGACCATCGACGAATTGAAAAAGCCGGACAACATGTCGGATGATGACTTCAAAGGGCAGAAAAAACAGCCGACGATTCTTTTTAATTACACGGCGGGCAACGCCTCCATGATATTGAAGGACTACGCGGCGGCGGCAGCTTCATTCAAAGCAGTCCTGGCCTTGAACCCGGATGACCTGACCACAAACTATAATCTGGGACGGGCATACCAGGCGATGACGCCTCCGCAACAGATGGATGCGTTCTGGTATTTTGGGAAAGCGGTGACGGCCAAGGGCGCTACCCAAGCGCAAGCAGACAAAGTGAAAAAGTATTTGAAGAATCTGCTCGTGAACTATCAGGGCGGAAACGTCTGCGATAGCCTGACGGATGGTGAGTTGAGTGAACTCCTGCAGCTCGCAGGAAGTTCGACGGAGCGTGCGGCGAGCTATTCCTTGCCGAGCGCTGCGGACATCAGCGCGGTTCAGAAAAACATGACGATTGCGACGGTGTTCGCCGATCTAAAGGCCGGGGGTGATAAGAGCAAGCTCACTTGGCTGGCCGCCTGTGGCCTGGAATTCCCGGATGTCCCGGGCAAGCTTCTGGAAATCGCTCATGGCACAGATGCAGTCGTTTTGAAGATGGCTTTTGTCACCAGTCAGGCTGAATTCGACGCCACAACCACTCCCAACATGGATGTCAAGATTGTCGGGCAGCCTCAGGCTGCGAAACTGGAAAAGGACAGTGCGCCTCGCTTTACGGCCACACTGGTTTCGTATGATCCCGACCCAACCTTCTTCCTCCACTGGGACAAGGCAAAAGTTAACGAAGAAGACCTACCGAAGGAGAAAGGGGCGCCGAAGAGGCCGGTGCGAAAGCCGGCAGCGAGAAAGCCGCCCGCTAATCCAAACTGATCTTCTCAATCTCCGATGTAGCTAGGAAAACGGCGCCCTGGCCATCCCGGGGTGCCGTTCTTGGTTTTTAGAATGGCTTCGAAGTTGATCAGCGAGAGCGAGAGCGGGGGCGGTGTCCGTTCGAATCGAGCTTGTATTCATCGATCTTGCGGCTCAGGGTGTTGCGGTGAATGCCGAGAATTTCGGCGGCGCGAGACTGATTGCCGTTCGCGCGGTCCAGAACACGCTTGATGAAGCGCTTTTCGAACTCGCCCACGGCTTCATCAAAAAGAATGCCGCGTTCCACCATTTGGTTGACGAGCCCTTCCAATTGGTCTTTCACGATGGCACGCTCCGCTAGAAATTTCCTGTGTGAGGGCCCGGCTTGCAAATGCTGCTAATCCAGTTCGCGACCGGCCAGGATGCGATAGGCTTCCCGGTACTTGGCGCGCGTGGCCTCGACAACCTCGGGAGGAAGTTCCGGGCCTGGCGGAGTTTTTGCCCACTGCATTCGTTCGAGATAGTCGCGGACAAACTGTTTGTCAAAAGATGCCTGGGGACCGCCGGGACTATAATGGCCAGCGGGCCAAAAACGAGAAGAATCGGGCGTGAGGGCCTCGTCGATCCAGATCAGTTCGTTGTTGAGCAAGCCGAATTCGAACTTTGTGTCGGCAAGAATGATCCCGCGCGGTTCGGCATAAGCCGCAGCGCGCCGGTAGATTTCCAGGCTTACGGCGCGGACTCTTCCGGCAAGATCCTTGCCGATAAGAGACGCGGCCTGTTCAAAGGAGATGTTTTCGTCGTGGCCGGAGGCGGCTTTCGTGGCAGGGGTAAAGATGGGTTCCGGCAAGCGGTCGGATTCGCGCAATCCTGAAGGGAGCTGGATGCCGCAGATTCTCCCGGTGACGCGATAGTCTTTCCAACCAGAGCCGGAAACGTAGCCACGTACCACGCATTCGACCGGCAGCGGTTGCGTCCTTCGCACGATCATGGAGCGGCCAGCGAGTTCGTCCATGAACTGGTTAAAGGGTGGAGGAAAATCGGTCGCGCTGAGGACGTGGTTGGGGATTACGTCTTTCAATAAGTTGAACCAGAAAAGCGAAAGCTGGGTGAGGACGCGGCCCTTGTCGGGAATCGGCGTTGGAAGGATGACGTCGAAAGCGGAGAGCCTGTCCGTGGCGACAATCAGAAGCTTGTCGCCGAGATCGTAGATATCGCGGACCTTGCCGCGGGCGGCTGGCGTGAGGCCGGCGAATCGCGTTTCCATCAATACTTTCATGGCAGGAGCGGAAGACAAGTAGAAAGTTCCCCCGACAAAGTGAGAAGCATTCTAGCGCAGCGCGAGACGAAGTCAAATGTGCGAATGGTGGAAATTTGTGCGGATCAAGAAAGAAAAAGTTAATGAACAGCACAAAGAGCGAAGATCAAGCTTGCAGGGAAGATTACGGGACGCGGTGCGGTCAGCAGGAGAGTTAAGACGCACACCCGTAAGGACGGTCTACGCAGCAGAGGCAGCCGCGGCCTGCTGCTTTGGCGCCGGCGATAGCGATTCTTCCCAGCGGACGCTGACGAGCTTCGAGACGCCGGGCTCCTGCATGGTCACGCCGTAGAGCACGCTGCCCATCTCCATGGTCTTGCGGTTGTGGGTGACGATGATGAACTGCGTCTGGCCGCTCATCTCGCCGATCAGGCGCGTGAAGCGGCCCACGTTGGCTTCATCAAGCGGCGCGTCAACTTCGTCCAGGATACAGAAGGGACTCGGCTGATAGCGGAAGATGGCGATAAGCAGCGCGAGCGCGGTCATGGCTTTTTCGCCGCCGGAGAGCAGCAGCACGTTTTGCAGGCGCTTGCCTGGAGGTGACGCCACGATGTCGATGCCTGCGTCGCCGGAGCTGTCCGGCTCGGTCAAGCGCATCTCCGCCATGCCCCCGCCGAAAATGGCATGGAAAGCTTCGGAGAAATTTCTATTGATGGCGTGAAAAGCCTGCTCGAATTTTTCCTTGGTGGCCAGGTCGAGCTCGGTAATGGCCTGCTGGGTGTCCGCAATTGACTGCAACAGGTCGTCGCGTTCGCGCGTCAGGAAAGTGAAGCGCTGCTCGCACTCGTTGAACTCTTCGAGTGCCATCATGTTGACCGGGCCCATGGATTCGATGCGCTGCTTCATTTCGCGATAGTTCGTTTCGGCGATGGCCAGTTCTTCGCCGGACATGAAAGCCACTTCCGTGGCGATCAGGTCCTCCGGCTGTGCATTCACTTCGCTCATGCACGTTTCGCGCAGGTGCTGGCGGTCGGAATCATTCTTGGCGCGGTCGACTTCCGCGTGGCTGCGCTGTTCGCGGAATTCCTGCAGTGACTGGCGGCCCATCCGTAGATGATCTTCCATCTGCGTGACGCGGGTGCGGGCGGAGTCCCATTCCTGTTCGAGTTCCCGTTGGCGAATTTCGAGGCGCAGCTTTTCGCCGCGCAGACCTTCGAGCTGCAGGGCGAGATCTTCGCTTTGCTTCGCGAGGGCACTAGTCTCGTCGAGAATAGATGTTACTTGCTGCTGAAGTGCGGTTTCGCGGCGTTCGAGCTCGGCGCGCTCCTCGTTCAGCCGCATGGACAGAGCTTCCGCGGCCATGAGCCGCTCGTGCATTGCGGCGAATTGGGCGCGGCCTGCGGCAAGCTCATTCTGCTCCGATTGGATGGACCCACGAAGAACGACGAGGGCTTCCGCAAGCCGCGCGCTTTCGGCCTCGGCTTCGGCGCGGCTCAGCGCGGCGGCGGCATGCTGGTGCTTCGCGTGTTCGGAACGCTGCCGCGAGTCTTCCACGTCTAGGCGGATGCGCGCCAGCTCGGTCTGGCAGAGGGTGAGTTCCAGCCCGAGACGGGCCAGTTCACTCTGCATTTGGCCATGGCGATGCATCGCGGAGAGGGCTTCGCGTTCGGCTGCACGCTGCTTCTCGTCGATTTCGGCGAGCGACTGCTCCGTTGAAAGCAACTCGGCGGCAGCGGCTTCCAGCGCGGTTTGCTTTTCGGCCATTTGGTGCTCGAGCTGCATTACCTCAGCGTCCAGAGCCCGCAATTCGCGCTTCATGCCCAGCGGGCCAACTTCATCGGGACGGCCGCCCGTTACCATGCGGCCCTGGTAGCAGGTGCCGTCGGGCGCGACAAAGGCATATTGAGAATTTTCCCGTGCCAATTTTTCTGCCGCCGCCGTCCCGTCCGTCAAATATGCGGAGCGCAGCCGCGGAAGGAATTGTTTCGCCGCCGCGCCAAGGGGATCGCGGAACTCCACAAGCCTGTCGAGCCGCGAGATGACGCCGTCTTCCACGCGGAAGTTTACGATAGGCTCGTACTCGGAAGGGAGGCGCAGGTTGCGGAGCGAATCCACAAAGAAAGTGGCCCGGCCGCCCACTTCATCGCGGAGCATGGAAACGCCCGCGCGCGCGTGGTCGTAGGTTTCGACGACGACGTATTCCAGCTCGTCACGCAAGTACTGCTCGATAGCGGCTTCGTGCTGCTCCTCGACTTCAGCATAATCAGCCAGAACGCCGACGGCCCGAAAATCCTGCCCGCCGCCGCGCTCGTTGGCGGCAAAAAGTTTCTGTACCGCATCCGCCGTGTAGGAGCGGTCGTTGAGGATTTGCGTAAGCGTCGAATGCCGCGCGCGGACTCCCGCAAGCGAATCGCGCAGGGCGCTTGCCTCGGCCGACAGGGTATCGCGCTGCTCACGCAGCCCGTTGATCCTGGCCTGAAGTGCGGCGGCGTTCTGTTTCAGGGCGTTGAGCTGGCCGGTCGCGGATTCATGATCGAATGCGGCGCGTTCGGCATCATCGCGCGCGCGCATGGAAGTTTCCAGCAAGTCGTGCTCGGTCAATTCGAGCTTCCGGAGCGCCTCTGTCCGGTGCACGAGCGCCTCCTCGGCCTGCTTTTGTTCGCCATGCAAACGCAGCAGGCTTTCGCCGGCTTCCGAGGAAGTGCGGCGCAGCGCATCAATCCGCGCTTCGCATTCGGAAATCTGGGCCGCGCGAGACTCGGCGCGCTTCGCGAGGTCTTCCACGCGGGCGGTTAATACGCCCGATTCTTCCCGCAGTAATGTAACTGCTTGAATCTGCGAAGCGCTCCGCGATTCCCATTCAGCGGCCTGCGCGGTCGCTTGCGAGAGTTCCGCGTTAACCTGCGCATGACGCCCGGCAAGCTCCTCGGCGCGTTGGCGGTTGAAGGCAATGCGATTCTCGCTGCGATCCACTTCGAGCGCCGTGAGATTCAAAACATTCTGGTTCTGCCGGATCCCGGCATCCAGTTCGTAAATCCGCTGGTTCAGCCGGTCCTGCTCGACTTCCTGTTGTTGGATGGCGGCTGCGCGCTGCACCTCGGCGGCGGTCAGTTCTTCGAGCTGTTTAGACATGCGCTCGGCTTCGGCGTCAAGTTCGCGCGCTTTGCCCGCCAGCATCTGACGGACGATGCCGCGCATCTGGTCGCGGATTTCGGAATAGCGGCGAGCTTTGGCGGCCTGGCGCTTCAGTGAACCAAGCTGCTTTTCGACTTCCACCACGATGTCGTTGACGCGCGAAAGATTGATCTTCGAGGATTCCAGCTTGGCTTCAGCGAGCCGCTTCTTGGTTTTGAATTTCGTAACGCCAGCAGCTTCCTCGATGATGGCCCGGCGTTCCATGGGCTTGGTGGAAAGGATCAGGCCGATACGTCCCTGCTCAATGATCGCGTAGGAATCCGGGCCGAGGCCGACGCCCATGAACATTTCCTGGATGTCGCGAAGTCTTCCGACGCGGCCGTTGATCAGGTATTCGCTCTGGCCAGAGCGATAGAGCCGCCGGCAGACGACGACTTCGCCCGGCTTCATCGCCAGAACCGGCTTGTCTGCCTGCTTTTTCTTTCGTTTGAACTTGCCACCGGGCGACGAAGAAGGAGCTGAACCGTCAGCGGCAGCTTCTTGCGTTTCAGGGGACTGCGCGGGGTCGAGCGAGAGAATTTCAGTTGCACTATCAGTCACGCTGGATTGTTCGCTGTTTTCCGCGCCAAGGGCCGCAGAATCCATTGCCGGGTCAGATTCCGCGCTTTCCATCACGAAGCGGGCAGCTTCGGCAAGTTCGGGATCTTCCATA
>WNGK01015072.1_pt1 | contig 11373 bp, 10 predicted proteins | sample 5400601 | NCBI WGS metagenome assembly WNGK01 (sample SAMN13153376, study PRJNA577476) | soil metagenome | isolation source: 60 cm soil or saprolite under Garry oak tree replicate 1 | place: USA:California | collected 2016-06-15
TATCATTTGGCGATGGACAAGGTGTTCAAGGCACTCGCCGACGAGACCCGCCGCCAACTGCTTGACCGTCTGCGCGCCGATAACGGGCAGACGCTGGGGCAATTGTGCGAGCACCTTGCCATGACGCGGCAGGCGGTGACCAAGCATCTTGTCCTGCTCGAAGAGGCGAACCTCGTCGCCACGGTGCGGCGCGGGCGCGAGAAGCTGCACTACCTCAACCCGGTCCCGATCCACGAGATCGCGGAGCGCTGGATCAACAAGTTCGAACGCTCACGCCTCGATGCGCTGAGCACGTTGAAGCGAAACCTGGAGAATAGCGATGAATAAGCCGTCCTTCGTCTACGTCACCTACATCCGTTCGACACCCGAGAAGATCTGGGACGCGATCACGGACGTTAAGATCGCGGGCCAGTACTGGGGCGGGGGGTGTCACGTGAATGTGTCCGACTGGAAGGCCGGCTCCAAGTGGGAGCATCAGCGCAATGACGGATCGGGCGTGGCCGACATCGTCGGAACCGTCATCGAGAGCAACCGGCCGGGCCGGCTCGCGATCACATGGGCCTCTCCAAGCGGGGCCGACGACCCGGAGAAAACCTCGCGCGTCGTCTTCGAGATCGAGCCGCACAAGGACGATGTGGTGCGCCTCACGGTGACGCACAGCGAGCTTGAGCCCGGTTCGGAGATGCTGGCCGGCATCACGCACGGCTGGCCGCTTGTGCTCTCGTCGTTGAAGAGCTTCCTGGAGACCGGCAAGGTCGTGCCGAAGTGAGCCGCACCGGCATGGAGGATGGCCGCAATGGACGTCTCGAAATTCAAGCCGAACACCGTCTATGTGACCTACATCGCCTGCACACCCGAAAGGGTGTGGCAGGCGCTGACCGATCCGGCGTTCACCAGGCAATATTTCGGCGGCTTCGCCGTCGATGTTGAGCCGAGAGAAGGCGGCGCATTCTTTCTGCGCTATCCCGACGGGCGCGTTCACATGTCGGGCCGTGTGATCGCGTGGTCGCCGCCCCACCGTTTCTCCTGCACCTGGCTGGTCGAGGGCGTGCCGGATTTCCGCGAGCTGCCCGAATGCCTCGTGACTTACGAGATCGAGCAGGCGAGCGCCGCCGTGAAGCTGACAATGACCGAAGCCCATTCCTGGGACGTTCCCGACGCGATCCTTGCGGGCGGCCGCGCGGGCTGGCCGGCGATCCTCTCGAGCCTCAAGAGCATGCTGGAAACCGGCAAGCCGCTTGAGATCAAGATGGCGCCGCCGGAGGGAATGATGGAGGCGGTGAAGCAGGCGGTGGCCGCGAAGGCGTGGGTGGAGTGACCGCGGCCTAACCCCAATCTGCGCTCGTCCCCGCGAAAGCGGGGACCCAGTTCTTTGGCCCTGGATGCCCGCTTTTCGCGGGCATGAGCGGAGCGAGTCCTACCGCAAACTGGCGTTGAACCTATCCAGCGCGGCCGAGCCCGGACACAGTTCCGCCTCGCCGAGCGCGTTGAGCGGCGTTCCGACGGTCGCGAGATGCGAGTGCAGATCGTCCGGATCGTTGTCGACATACAAGAGCCCGGTCACGATCGTGCCCTCGGCGGCGTGATGCAGCAGGAAGCTCATCGCGGCGAGCTTGTCGTGGATGTTGTATTCGGCATTGAGCTTCTTGAGCGCGATCCTCGAGCCGTCGTGCTGCTCGACGATCTCCACCGTGCCGGGCTCGTAGTCGACCGTGATCGGCGCGCGGCCGGTGATAAAATCGAGCTTGTTCACCGCCTCATTGTGCATCCGCACGAAATCGAAGCTCTTGGTCGAGCCGAGATGATTGTTGAACGCGACGCACGGCGAGATCACGTCGATAAAGGCCGCGCCCTTGTGCTCGATCGCCGCCTTGATGATCGGCACGAGCTGTTCCTTGTCGCCCGAGAACGAGCGCGCCACGAACGTCGCGCCGAGCTGCATCGCCATCGCCACGAGATCGATCGAGCTATCGTTGTTCACAGCGCCGCGCTTAGCCTTCGAGCCGCGGTCGGCGGTGGCCGAGAACTGGCCCTTGGTGAGCCCATACACGCCGTTGTTCTCGACGATATAGACCATGTTGACGCCGCGCCGGATCGCGTGCGCGAACTGGCCAAGGCCGATCGACGCTGAATCGCCGTCGCCCGAAACGCCGAGATAGATCAGATCGCGGTTGGCAAGGTTCGCGCCCGTGAGCACCGAGGGCATGCGCCCGTGCACCGAATTAAAGCCGTGCGATTGGCCGAGGAAGTAGGTCGGCGTCTTCGACGAGCAGCCGATGCCCGAAAGCTTCGCGACCCGATGCGGTTCGAGCGCCAGCTCGAAACATGCCTCGATGATCGCGGCCGAGATCGAGTCATGGCCGCAGCCGGCGCACAGCGTCGAGACCGAGCCCTCGTAGTCGCGGTGCGTAAAGCCGAGTGAATTCTTCGGCAGCGAAGGGTGATGGAACTTCGGCTTGACGATGTAGGTCATGACATCACCTTCCGCAGCGGTGTGACTTTCAGCGCATCCAAATGATCGCCGATGGTATTGGCGATGTAGCGCGCCGTGATCGGCGTGCCGTCATAGTGCAGCACCGGCACGAGGCGCATCGGATCGATGTTGCACTCGGTGGTGATCAGCGTGCGCAGTTGCGCGTCGCGGTTCTGCTCGACCACGAACACGAAATCATGGTCGGCAATGAAGTCGTTGACGTCCTGATGGAACGGAAAGCCGCGCACGCGCAGCATGTCGAGCGGAATGCCGCGGTCGGCGATCATGTGGATTGCCTCGTCCATCGCCGGCGAGGTCGAGCCGTAATAGATCGCGCCGTAGCGCGCCTTCCTGTCGCCGCCGGCATTCAGGCGCACCGGGCGCGGCACCAGGCCCTTGGCGGTCTCGAACTTGCGCAACAGCCGCTGCATGTTGTCCGCATAGGGTCCGCCGTCTTCGGTATAGCGCGCGTAGCGGTCGCGCGAGGTGCCGCGGGTGAAGTACGCACCCTTGCTCGGATGCGTGCCGGGCAAAGTGCGGAACGGGATGCCGTCATTGTCGACATCGAGATAGCGGCCGAAATCCTTGCCGGCCTCGAGCGCCGCCGCCGTCATGATCTTGCCGCGGTCGAATTTGCGGTTGTCGTCCCACTTCAGCGGACGGCTGAGCCGGTGGTTCATGCCGATGTCGAGATCGAGCATGACGAAGATCGGCGTCTGCAGCCGGTCCGCCAGATCGAACGCCTGCGCGGTCATCTCGAACACTTCGGCCGGATCCTCCGGGAACAGCAGCACGTGCTTGGTGTCGCCGTGCGAGGCGTAGGCGCAGCTCATGATGTCGCATTGCTGCGTGCGCGTCGGCATGCCGGTCGAGGGACCGGCGCGCTGCACGTCGACGATCACCGCGGGGATCTCGGCAAAGTAGGCGAGCCCCAGAAATTCCTGCATCAGCGAGATGCCCGGGCCGGAGGTGGCGGTGAAGGCGCGCGAACCGTTCCACCCCGCGCCGATCACAATGCCGATGGAGGCCAGCTCGTCCTCGGCCTGGATGATGGCGAACTTGTTGGTCTTGCTTTTGCCCTCGACGCGAAAGCGCGTGCAGTGGCGCCCGAATGCTTCGGCGACCCGCGCCGCCATAGACGGCGCCGAGACCCGCCGCGCTGTTGCCTTCCATCAGGATGCGGTCGCCGATGGCGTTCGCCCTCTTCATCCGGATGCCGATCGGGCATTCGAGATTCATCAGCGCGTAGTCGCGGCCCAAATGCAGCGCGTGCACGTTCGGCTCGATCAGCGTGTCCTTGGCGCGGAACTGCTCGGCGATCAGCTTTTCGACCACGCCGACGTCCATGTCGAGGATCGCCGTCAGGGCGCCGACATAAATGATGTTCTTGAACAGCTGGCGCTGGCGCGGGTCGATGTATTCGCGATTGCAGATCGCGGTCAGCGGAACGCCGATGACCGTGATGTCGTCGCGAAAGCGCGCGGCAGGCAGCGGCTTGGTGTTGTCGTAGAACAGGTAGCCGCCCGTCTCGACCGAGGCGACGTCCTTGTCGAAGGTCTGCGGGTTCATCGCGACCATCAGGTCGACGCCGCCACGCGCCCCGAGGTGCCCGGCTTCGGTTACCCGCACCTCGTACCAGGTCGGGAGCCCCTGGATGTTCGAGGGAAAGATGTTGCGGGGCGAGACCGGCACGCCCATCCGCATCACGGCGCGCGCGAACAGCTCGTTGGCGCTGGCCGAGCCCGATCCGTTGACGTTGGCGAACCGGACGACGAAGTCGTTTACGCTCTGGATCGGCATGATTGTTCCGCGTGCGTCATTTCAATCAGGTATTTCTGCATGTCCCACGCGCCGGTGGGGCAGCGTTCCGCGCAAAGCCCGCAGTGCAGGCACACGTCCTCGTCCTTCACCATCACGCGGCCGGTTTTCAGATTGTCGGCGACGTAAAGGTCCTGGATGAGGTTCTGCGCCGGTGCCTTCAGCCGCGTGCGCAGCTCGGCTTCCTCGCCATTGGCGGTGAACGTGATGCAGTCCATCGGGCAGATATCGACGCAGGCGTCGCACTCGATGCAGAGCTGGCCGGTGAACACCGTTTGCACGTCGCAGTTCAGGCAGCGCTGCGCCTCGGAGAACGCGAGCTTGTCGTCATAGCCGAGCTCGACCTCGGTGCGGATGTCTTTCAGCGCAATCACATTGTCGCGCGTCGGCACGCGGTAGCGCTTATCGTTCGCGATGTCGTTGTCGTAGGACCACTCGTGGATGCCCATCTTCTGGCTGACGACTTCCACGGCGGGCAGGGGGCGATGGGAGACGTCCTCGCCGTTGAGGAATTTGTCGATCGAGACCGCGGCCTCATGGCCGTGCGCCACCGCCCAGATGATGTTCTTCGGGCCGAACGCCGCATCGCCGCCGAAGAACACTTTCGGATTGGTCGACGCGAAGGTCTTGGGATCGACCTTGGGCATGTCCCATTTGTCGAATTCGAGCCCGATATCGCGCTCGATCCAGGGGAATGAATTCTCCTGCCCGACCGCGACCAGCACGTCGTCGCATTCGAAATGCTGGTCCGGTTCGCCCGACGGCATCAGCTTGCGGCGGCCCTTGTCGTCGAGCTCGGCCTTCACCTTCTCGAACACGACGCCGGTGAGCTTGCCCTTGTCGTGGGTGAATTCCTTCGGCACGAGGAAATTGTGGATCGGGATGCCCTCATGCATCGCGTCCTCTTTTTCCCAAGGCGACGCCTTCATCTCCTCGAAGCCGGAGCGCACGATAACCTTGACGTCCTCGCCGCCGAGACGGCGCGAGGAGCGGCAGCAGTCCATCGCGGTATTGCCGCCGCCGAGCACGATGACGCGCTTGCCGATCTTGTTGACGTGGCCGAACGACACCGAGGAGAGCCAGTCGATGCCGATGTGGATGTTCTTCTTGGCCTCCTCGCGGCCCGGAATGTCGAGCTCGCGCCCGCGCGGCGCGCCGGAGCCGACGAACACCGCGTCCCAGCCTTCGGCCAGCAGCGCCTTCAGGCTGCCGATCGGACGGCCGCCGCGGAATTCGACGCCAAGATTGAGGATGTAGTTGCACTCCTCGTCGATCACCTTGTCGGGGAGACGAAATTTCGGGATCTGCGAGCGCATCATGCCGCCGGAGCGGAAGTCGCCGTCGAACACCACGCATTCGTAGCCCATTGGCGCGAGATCGCGTGCGACGGTCAGCGAGGCGGGGCCGGCGCCGACCAGCGCGATGCGCTTGCCGTTGCGGTTCTGTTTCGCAACCGGCTTGGGCAGCCGTTCGGTGATGTCTTCCTTGTAGTCGGCGGCGACGCGCTTGAGGCGGCAGATCGCGACCGGTTCCTTCTCGACGCGCCCGCGCCGGCAGGCCGGCTCGCAGGGGCGGTCGCAGGTGCGCCCGAGAATTCCTGGAAACACATTGGACTTCCAATTGACCATGTAGGCGTCGCCATAGCGGCCCGCCGAGATCAACCGGATATATTCTGGTACGGGAGTGTGCGCCGGGCAGGCCCACTGGCAGTCCACGACCTTGTGAAAGTAGTCGGGTGCCGCGATATCGGTGAGTTTCATTCCACTCCTCGTGCTCGCGCCGCTTCGCGAGATCAAGGACTCGCGCGGCGCGGCTTAGGCCGGTAGTTCATCCCCATGGATCGACTTTGTTTCCGTCGACTCCAGATTGGAATGTTTTAATAGACCCTTCCTGAGAAAGCCACCGCTACAAAGGGCCGAACTTGGGTCCCAACTTGCCACGATAGTCGCCGGGCTTCAGGGCGCCATTGTGTCGTTGAAAATACGCGAGAATCCATGTCTAAGCCATTGAAATTAGTGATCTTCGACTGCGACGGAACCATCGTCGACAGTCAGCATATGATCGTTGCGGCGATGAGCGAGGCCTATCGCTGGCACGGAATGGTTGTGCCGCCGCGCGAGACCGTGCTGTCGATCGTCGGCCTCTCGCTGCGCGAAGCATTCGAGACGCTGGGCAAGGATCATCCGGGCTTTCCTGTTGCCACCATGGTCGAGCGCTACAAGGCGGCATTCCATGTGATGCGCGATGGCGAGAAGCACTTGGAGCCGCTCTATCCCGGCGCCACCGACGCGATCATGTCGCTCGCGCGCCGCGACGATGTGCTGCTCGGCATCGCGACCGGCAAATCGCAGCGCGGCGTGCGCGCGGTGCTCGGCATGCATGGGCTGCTCGATCACTTCATCACCATCAAGACCGCCGAGGACGCGCCGTCGAAGCCCAATCCCGGAATGGTGCTGGACGCGATGCGGGACGCGGGCGTTGCGCCCGAGGATACGGTGGTGGTTGGCGACACCGTCTACGACATCGCGATGGCGCGCGCGGCCGGCGCGACCGCGCTCGGCGTCACGTGGGGTTATCACGAGGCATCCGCGCTGGAACAGGCGGGCGCCTACGCGGTGATCGACCGGTTCGAATCGCTTGGCCCGACGCTGGAACGAATCTGGACAAACTGACGCGGAACGCTGCGCGAAATAAATCGCGCTTTTGCCGCAGTTCCGGCCCGCCTGAGACCAAGGTTAACGATTTTCGACACGCGCCCGCCCAGCGAAAGCAATCGTTTTGCCTGGCATTCCAGCAAGCGCGCTCTTGAATGGCGCCGATTACCACGTATATCACGGCAATCTCGCACAATCCCGCATGCGCGCCACGCGGGGGATGCTGCGACGCTCGCATGGCTCGCCGCCAAACTTTTCCCGTTATGCGGCGTTAGAGATCACCCTCAACGGCGCGTTGCGAGCGTTTCGTGAGGTGGACACGACATGGGGAGCACTAAAAATGTCGCCAACACGGTATTTCCTCGTCCAGCATGACAACAACTGGATGATCAAATTCGCTGACGAGGAGTTCGGCCCTTACAAGAGCAAGTCCGAAGCGATGTTGTTCGCGGTCGATGCCGCGCGCAAGCTTGGCGAACGCGGCAACGCGACTGAAGTCTGCCTGATGGGCGAGAATGGATTCTTCCACGCCGAGTGGAGCAATCAGGGCGCTCAGACGGCGTTGGCCTAACGTCGTGCGCACCGACATCTCGATCACGGATCGGATCGGCAACGGCGTGGTTGCCGGGTTTATCGCGACGTTCGCGATGTCGGTATTGCACGAGCCGGTCGCGCTGCTGACGCAGGCGATCGGCATGCGCGCGCCGCCGGTCGGCCTGCTGTTTCATTTCTTCGTCGGCACGCTGCTGTGGGGCAGCGTGTTCGGCATGCTGCACGATATTCTGCCCGGCCCGTCCTGGGTGCGCGGCACGATCTTCTCGGCCGGCACCTTGCTGATCGTCATGCTGGTCGTGCTGCCGTCAGTCGGCGCCGGCTGGTTCGGCATGCGCTGCGGTCCGTTTGCGCCATTTGTGATCGCGGCGTTTCATCTGCTGTACGGCGCGACGCTCGGGCTGATCTACGGCAAGCTCGTCGACACCGATGAGGCGCACGAGCACGAAGTCGGCCATCTGCATCATCATTAGAGCTATCGTTCAAAACTGAATCGGCAGCCGCGAGCGCGGTGCGCTCCCTCTCCCCGTTGGGGAGAGGGGGCCTCGCTCTTGATAGTCTGTAACCCCTCACCCGGATCGCCATAGCGCGTCGAAGACGCGCGTAACCGCGCTTTAGGCGATCCGACCTCTCCCTATGGGAGAGGTGAACAGAGTTTGCGGCCAGAGTTTTTCATTCGCCCGTCTTCAATTCACCGACACACCGGTGTCCTTCACGACCTTGGCCCAGCGCTCGATCTCGGCCAGCACGAAGGCCTGGGTGTCGGCCGGCGTATCGCCGCCCGGCTGCACGCCGATGCTATCGAACCGCTCGACCACGGCCGGGAGCTTGAGCGCGCGCACCAATTCGGCATGCATCTTGGTCACGATATCGTCGGGCAGCGCCGCAGGGCCCGCGATGCCGAACCAGTTGGTCGTCACCACCTGCGGGTAGCCTTGCTCCGCGATGGTCGGGATCGCGGGGAATGTCGGCGAGCGCTCGGCGGTGCCGACCGCGAGCGCGCGCACCGTGCCGGAGCGGATATGCGGCGCCGCCGACGGCAGGCTGTCGAACATCGCCTCGATGCGGCCGCCGATCAGGTCCTGCGTTGCCGCCTGCGCGCCGCGATAGGGCACATGCTGCATGTTGATGCTGGCCGCGATCTTGAGCAGCTCGCCGGTCAGGTGCAGCAGCGTGCCGTTGCCGCCCGAGCCGAAGTTCATGCCGCCGGGCTTGGCCTTGGCCAGCGCGACGAATTCTTTCAGGTCCTTCGCCGGCACGTCCTTGTTCACCAGCATCACCACCGGCAGGCGGCCGACGATCGTCACGTGACGGAAGTCCTTGCGCGCGTCGAACGGCTGATGCGGCAGCAGCGTCGCGTTGATTGCCTGCGGCCCGACATTGGTGGTCAGCCAGACATAGCCGTCGGGCGGCGATTTCGCGACGAAGTCGGTGCCGATGACGCCGCCGCCGCCGGCCCGGTTCTCGACCACGAAGGATTGCCCGAGGTGAGTCTCGAGCTCGTGCCCGAGCGTCCGCGTGAGAATGTCCGACGCGCCGGCGGGCGGCGAGGATGAGATCAGCCGCACATTCCGGGTCGGCCACGGCGTTTCGGCGTGGCCGGCGCCGGCGCCGAGCAGGGCGGCGGATGCGGCAAGCAAGTGACGGCGGGTGAGACGCATGGCGGACAAATCCTGGACAATGGCCGGCGCAGGATGCGGCCGGAGAGAGCGAAGAGGAAAGCAAAAACAGGACCTTCGCCCTGCATTGCCCCCATGCGCCCGGTGCGGTTCGAGCAGGACGGGACTATGTGCCCGTCATCGCGCCGCCGATGCGTCCGAGATGCGTGAAACCAAAGCCGGCGCCGTATTTCAGCCCGAGCCCGGCGGCGCGGTCGACGCCGATATGCGCCGCCCAGATCAGCGCCACGGAAATCAGATCGAACGAGGGGAGCAGGAAACCCAGCGCCCCGCAGATCAGCGGCGCCAAGGTCACGTGGAAGGCGTTGTAGGCGATCGCGCCGAGCCGCGTGCCGCCGAAATAGCCGATCAGGCTCACATCCGGCACCAGGATAAGGCAGGCGAACAGCCACCAGTTCGCGCCGACGCGGTAGTAAGTGTAGACGGCAGCCAGCGCGAGCGCCGCGCCCTCCAGCCGCAACAGCAATCGCGGCATGCCCTCGACGGCGCCGGCGAGACGGGAAACGGCCATGGGTCTTCTCCTCTTTCTTTCCTCATGGTGAGGAGCCCGCCGTAGCGTTTGCGAAGGCGGGCGTCTCGAACCATGAGGGCCGCAGACGCGATCGTGGCCATCCTTCGAGACGGCCGCTTCGCGGCCTCCTCAGGATGAGGGGGCAGAGAGGATTGCCCGGTTCCCCCCGCAATGACAATGTGGTGGCAACGCCAGCCGGAATGATGTGAGCAAACGTGATGAGGCGCTGCCGATGAAAGACATCCTCGAAAAGCTGGAAGTGCGGCGCGAGAACGCCCGGCTCGGCGGCGGTCAGGCGCGCATCAACGCGCAGCACGGCCGCGGAAAATTGACTGCGCGCGAGCGCGTCGAACTCCTGATGGACAAGGACTCGTTCGAGGAGTTCGACATGTTCGTCGAGCACCGCGCGACCGATTTCGGCATGGACAAGGCGCCCAAGACCCCCGGTGACGGCGTCGTGATCGGCTGGGGCACCGTCAATGGCCGCACGGTCTTTGTGTTCGCCAAGGACTTCACGGTGTTCGGCGGCTCGCTCTCCGAGACCCATGCGCTGAAGATCCAGAAGATCCAGGACATGGCGATGAAGGCGCGCGCGCCGATCGTCGGCCTGTTCGATGCCGGCGGCGCGCGCATCCAGGAGGGCGTCGCCTCGCTCGGCGGCTATGGCGAAGTCTTCAAGCGCAACGTGATGGCGTCCGGCGTGATCCCGCAGATCAGCGTGATCATGGGCCCGTGCGCGGGTGGTGACGTGTATTCGCCGGCAATGACCGACTTCATCTTCATGGTCAAAGACACGAGCTACATGTTCGTGACCGGGCCGGACGTGGTGAAGACCGTCACCAATGAGGTCGTCACCGCCGAGGAACTCGGCGGCGCGAGCGTGCACACCACCAAGTCCGGCATTTCCGACGGCGCGTTCGAGAACGACGTCGAGTGCCTGTTGCAGATCCGCCGGCTGCTCGATTTCCTGCCCGCTAGTTGCGCCGCGGGCGTGCCCGAATGGCCGAGCTTCGACGACATCGAGCGCGCCGACAAATCGCTCGACACGCTGGTCCCGGACAATCCGAACAAGCCCTATGACATCAAGGAACTGATCCTCAAAGTCGTCGACGAAGGCGACTTCTTCGAGCTCTCGGCCGCCTATGCCAAGAACATGGTCACGGGTTTCGGCCGTATCGCAGGACGGACTACGGGCTTCGTCGCGAACCAGCCGATGGTGCTGGCGGGCGTGCTCGACTCGGACGCGAGCCGCAAGGCCGCGCGCTTCGTGCGTTTTTGCGATGCCTTCAATATCCCGATCGTCACCTTCGTGGATGTGCCGGGCTTCCTGCCCGGCACCGCCCAGGAATACGGCGGCCTGATCAAGCACGGCGCCAAGCTGCTGTTCGCCTACAGCCAGGCAACCGTGCCGCTGGTCACCGTCATCACCCGCAAGGCCTTCGGCGGCGCCTATGACGTGATGGCCTCAAAGCACATTGGCGGCGATGTGAATTACGCCTGGCCGACCGCGCAGATCGCCGTGATGGGCGCCAAGGGCGCGGTCGAGATCATCTTTCGCGCCGACATTGGCGATGCGGAGAAGATCGCGGCCCGCACCAAGGAATACGAGGACCGCTTCCTGTCGCCCTTCGTCGCCGCCGAGCGCGGTTACATCGACGAGGTGATCATGCCGCACGCGACGCGCCG
>WNGK01031537.1_pt1 | contig 11373 bp, 12 predicted proteins | sample 5400601 | NCBI WGS metagenome assembly WNGK01 (sample SAMN13153376, study PRJNA577476) | soil metagenome | isolation source: 60 cm soil or saprolite under Garry oak tree replicate 1 | place: USA:California | collected 2016-06-15
TCCGATATCGAGTGCGCGCCGCTCTTCGATAGGTGCGGCAGGCAGTCGAAAAAATTCCGCTTCCAGCCTGGGGACGATTTCGCCGGCACTCGCCAGAAACTCTTCTTCACTCTGCCTCTGCCGCGCAAAGCCCACATAGTAGTTGGCATCGTCCTTGGCCCGCCGGTTCCAATCCTCGCGCATTCGGTCGACAATGTTCATCGGTGATAATAGAGTTCGAACCCGCGCTTCGAGCATATCACTCCGTCGAACGGCTCAAGCTCTTGACGAAAAACGGCGGCGGAAATTTTCTTCCACGAATCTACACCAAAAAAGACACGCGGCACGTGGACCGCAAGCACTCCGTCTGATTTGCGGTTGCAGATGCTGCTGCGGGCGCCAGTGAGATGCCCGTGAGGTGTAGGATCGTGGAAATTTTTCAGAACAGGCGCTTCTGCGGAATTCGCTTCGACCAGTTCTCGAAGTTTGGCAGATTGAGATTTTCCAGGATTGCCGATTTGAGGCGCCCAAGCGCAACTTCGTGCCGCGTCGTTTCAGGAATGCGCGACCACCATTCCGGCTGCTGCCGCTTGATCGTCTTCATCTGATCGCGCAGCGCGATTTCCAGACTTTCCGCGGGGTAATCCGATTTCAGCCGCTTGCGAATCTGTTCCTGGCAAAACTCGTCGTACTCGTTTTCCAATTGCATCTTTCGGAAACGTTGCTCCGTATCGGCATGCTCCTGCGTCTGCCGTAAACGTTTTTTCCGCGAGGTTTCGAACTCCGGTGGAACACAAAGGTTGTTCTCGATGGCCCAGATAAAAAAGCCCGCTGGATTGGAGATCTTGCTTCTTCCCCGGCGGTCCTGCTGAATCAGGTATTCCGCGTATTCGATTTGATCGGATACCGGCTGTTCGTCGGCAATGTCGAGCGCCAGTTGGCGCGCTTTCCTCTCAGCTACACCTCGTTCCACCAGTTCTCCAACCCATGCCGGAAGGCGCGCTTCCAGTGCGGCCCGCGCTTCCGCATTGACTACGCTCGAGAAATTGGGCAACGATAGCAGCCGCTTTCCGGGAGAGAGAGTCAGTTTGAAATCCGCGCCGCGTGCGGTGCGAAGCAGCTCCCAGCTCGAGAGGTAGCCGATCTTCGTAAGCTCTTCGAGCGACGGCTCGAGAACCGATCGTGCCTTGGAAAGGTGCGGATAAGCACGAATGTTGAGGAGTTGGCAAAGGTCGGTATATTTCTTTTCGATGGGCTGGCCGCGGCTGGCATAAAACCACACGCTCAGATGTCCAAATAATGCCTTGGCGATGTCGCGCTTCAGTTCCAGATAGGCGTTGAAATCGAGCGGCAGCAAATAGCCCTGGTTCAGGTTCGTGAGTTGCCACTGTGAGAGGTGGACGCGATAAAACTCCGACCTGGTGCCGTCTTTCAATTCCTCGCCCACCAGAACCACGCGATCGAACACGTGAAAAGTGTCCGTGGCGTATTGCTTCCGGTCGGCTAGAAAAATGGATGCCTCCGACATGATGGTGGTGGCTACCATGCGCTTGCACCAGTCGTTGATCTCGTCGTAATGGAAGCCGCCCTTGCGCAGCCGAAGGAGTTTAATCATGTCGGAGCCGCTGAAGCAGACGGGGTTCGACAGTTGTCCTTGGGCTTCTCTCTGATCGAGGGCGATTTTCATGAAGGCCATGTACTTGTCGCGGTCGGCTGTGGTGGGGAGACCAAGGCTCGGAATGCCTTCGATCACGGCCTTGGCTTGGATCTTCTCTCCATCCGGACGGCGAAACACCTGAACGATCGTGCGTGAGATTTCGCGGTTTGCCGTGGATGCGAAGAAGCCCAACGAATGCAGGCTTTTTTCTACGCGAACGAGGTCGACGTCTTCAACAACAACAGGCAGCAGTGATAATTGGTTGGCGAGTTCTGGCATTTGGTAATGTCGATCCGGATGCTGTTGATGTTGCTGTGAAAGCATACTATAAGACAAATCTAAAAACCTATGGATTCCTGTAAAATACTGATTACAAGATGGTTACATCGCGCGAAATTCCACGGATCTACACCCGTTCTGCCACCAGCCTACACTGCGGTTTCCATGCGCCTACACCAGGGTCGCCACACACCTTCACCACTTTGCCTCCCACCTACACCAGATTTCCATGGACCTACACCCGTTTTCCACAGACCTACACCTATGGACAGTATCCGGAAATGCCGGAAATTTCCACGAAACTACACCCGGATCCCGATCGCCGATGGCTTTGGAGCCGTTTTTTCCACGGAACTACACCGGCTCACTCCCGGAAATTTCCACGGAACTACACCAAGCCCCCAGTCTCTGGGCTCAAGCCCCACAGTGCCTCTGGGCATAAACCCCATAGTTCTCTGGGTGTCAGACCCACTGTGGGTATGTCTCCGAACCGACCGCAAAAGTGTCACATAATCATGCGCGAATCGTTTTTGTCACCAAAATCGTTTACTGATGGCGTTTATGATGATATGATCCCGCTAAGAGTAATGATTGCAAAGCTTGCTACCAGGGACCGGCTGACGGACGCAGCCGTGGCGCGATTGCTATCGGTGAGCAAGCGTACTCTCCTGCGTTGGCTTAAGGACGGCGTGATCGATCCTCCGGCATTGGTGATCGGAAAGCGGGGCCAACGCCGCTGGGCGGATCATGAAGTGGCGCAAATCCTGGACTACATGAAGCGAGGTGATTTAGGTGATTCGACTGGTGATCTCCAACCAGCGGGGAGGCGTGGCGAAAACCACCACCGCCGTTACTTTGGCAAGGTCCTTCGCCGACAGAGGCAAGAAGGTGCTGCTGGTTGACACCGACTCACAGGGCTCCATCCGGACCATCCTGGGGGTCAAGCCCGAGTTTCACCTGGCGGACTTTCTCATCCGTAACATGGCTTTTCGCGAGTGCGTCGTCACCGCCTGTCCCAACGTCGATGTGGTCTGCAGTAATCGCGATACAACCGAGGCCGAGGTGACCCTCTCGAATAGCCCGTTCCGGGAGCTGACATTTGAGCGCCTGTTCTCCGAACACGAATCTGCCTATGACGTGGTCCTGATCGATGTCGCACCCTCGATCACGCTCTCCCAGCAATGCGCCATGGTATACGCGCAGCAGGTCCTTGTGCCGGTCGGAATGGAGACGCTGAGTTTGCAGGGCGCCGTCGCGGCCGTGAATGCAGCCGAGGCGCTGAACCGGTTTTTCAAAAAGGGCCTGAATGTTCGAACCATCGGCCTGCTGCCGGTCATGGTAGACCGCCGTCTCGCCTTGACCGCCATGGTGCTCGATTCATTGAAGCAGCTCTCGGCCGATACCGGCGTTCCGGTGCTGCCGGTGATCCGGACCGACTCGGCAGTACCCAAGGCCGCCAGGGTAAAGAAATTCCTCGCCGATTTCGATCCGAACTCCAAGGCGCTTGCCGATTACAATGAGGCTGCTTCCCTGCTCCTCGACAGGATGGATTCCGAGCAACGATCGGACGTAGATGAGCGAAGCGAAACAAAGTCGGCGTAAAACCGCCACAAAGAAGCTCGAGCCAATCGATTGGCATGAGTTCGCCAATGATGCCGTGCTCAACGGCAACATGAGCACTTTGTATCGCCGTCCGCCGAGCGAAGATCCGACCGCGTACGCGAGCGCCGAGGCGCTGGTCGAAATCGGAAAGCGTGTCGGCTCAATCCAAGTCGCGGCCCCCACAGTGGGTACGGAGCCCACAGTGGGCCCTGAGCCCACGGCCGGCAGGCTGCCGATTTTGGTCGTACCCACAGTGGGTTCTGCTCCTACTGTGGGCGCTGGACCCGCTGCCCAAATCCACGAACCCACAGAGGGCTCTCTACCCACTGGGGGCCTAAACCTCACTCCTGGTACTGCGCCCACTGTGGGTTCAGTACCTACAGCGGGCCCCTTCCCCACTGTGGGCCCCGTACCCACTGCCCCACCATCCAGCAGGCCCACAGGTGGTTCGCAGCCCACTGCGGGTACTCCACCCACTGTGGGCCCACCAGTTGGCAGCTGGCCAGGCCCGAAGAGGAGGGTCAAGCCGATCCGAGTGATCCAGGACGCCCTCACCCTCGCCGGCCAGGTCTTGTACAAAGCGATGTACGGCTCTCCCGACAGCGGCCACAGTAAGAGTTGCACCAAAGGGTATCGCCAGCTTGCGGCCGAAACACACTTGGACAAGGACACGGTCCGAGACCTGATTAGCGATTTCAAGGACAAAGGCATTGTCCGGGAAACCGGAACCTACGATCCCGATACACGATCGTCAAAAACCTACGAAGTTCTCTCCGAGCGGGCAATCCTTCGGACCTGGCGCGATGCCGGAATTACCTGCGTGACAACCGGACGCTGGCGCCCGATGTTTTGTACCGCCCAAGGCGAGCCCCTTACGTTCAGACCCACAGTGGGTCCAGCCATCAGGACCGATCGAGCGGCCAGGGATGCAGGCAGGGCAGGGCAGTGATATCCCTGCAAGCCACTGGTTCGTAAACGCAAACCCGGAGATGCCTGGAGCTCTTCACCTGAAAAGTGTTAGTGCGCACCTGCGCAAAATAGCATCCTACATGGAAGAATGATAAGTCGCCTTATCCTTCTTTCATGGCCCACAAATGTGCTTTCATGGCCCACAAAACGCGCAGTTTTGTTGATAAACGCCCACATCGTTAAATACTCATACCGATCCCGGAGAGCCTTTTGCCATATAATCCTTGCCATGCTTAAGCTGCGATCGACTCTGTCGGTAATGTTTGCGATCCTGGCGGCGGCCTCCTGTGCGAAGGCTGATGTCATTCTTGTCGCGACACTCACCAATGCCGCGGAGAACCCGCCAACGACGCCCACGACGAGCGGGGGCGCTCCCAGAACTTCATTTGGGTTTGCCACGTTTGACTTGAACAATGCGATGACGGCCATGACTTTCACGGCCACGATCACGGGCATTGACATTACTGGAACGCAATCCGCCGATCCGAATGACAATCTCATTGCGGCGCACATTCATGCTAGTCCGACTGTAACTCCGACCACCAACGCAGGTGTCGTTTGGGGCTTCTTCGGAAATCCGTTCAACGACAACAATCCCAATGACGTGGTGATCACCCCGTTTGCAACCGGCGTGGGCTTCACGATCAGCGGCAAATGGGACGCACCGGAAGGCAATGGCACAACCTTGGCCGCTCAGTTGCCGAATATCCTGAACGGGCACGTGCGGAAGCTCTGTCCGCCTTTCAAGGCCTTAACCCAACACCCGTGTCATGAAGTGCAAAGTAGGGGTCGGTTTTTGCTCCCGAGACGCATCACCCCGCCAAAAACAGGCTTCCTCGGCATCGGCCCATTTCGCCTTCTCGTTTGGCGATGCGAAGTTGCATCGAATTGAGCCGAATTCAGTGGCTCTTGCGTCCCCGCCGGAGCGTTTTGCTTCGCCTTTTGCCCATTCTGCGAAATCAGACCGGACGGCGACGGTTTCCTGACGTCGTTATCCGCGGAGGCCGAGTGCTGGACGGATGAGGGAACCGCGTTCAAGCTACTTGCCCTTTAGTTCGATCTGTATCAACTCAGTAGGCTTGCTGTCCAGGCTCTCGGAGCTGTGCTTCTCTGGGGCGCTCCACGTGACCTCGCCAGCCTTGGCCTTTACTTCTCGAGTCTTTCCATCAGCCGACGTGAACCGTGTATTTCCACCCGTCAGTGAAACCGACACCATGGCCGGGTGCTCGTGCATCGGGGTCTTCTCATTCGGACCCGTTTTCCACCGCAGCACTCTGACCTGCTCGTTTTCAAACTCTACCTTGCATTGCTTCGGGGCCACCTTAACCGGGTCTTGCGCCCGAAGGGTAGAAACAGCGAGGCATACTATTGCCCCCAGCGACCAGACGTAACGCATTTGCAATCTCCTTATCCCCTGGGATTTCAATTCCGGGTTCCCAGGCAGTTGGAAGTATACACCGAGCTGCCTCTCTCCGTGGACCGGCTGAACCTTGCGTCCAGGTCAGGGCTTCGCGAAGCCGTCTAGATCCAGATGTCGCCGTGTTCGCGCGTCAGGGTGGTCATAAAGCCCTTGCCGTTGGGCGCCGCGGATTTGGGTGCCTACTTTGTACCTGGTAGCACGAGTGTTGGGTTTACCCCCAATAGAGCGTGAAGGAGGCCGCTAAGCCGAATCGTCAACTCGTCTCCGACAGATTCATCATTCTCGCCAGCTTGGGCCAGCGCGGACTGGCGCGCAGGGGTTTGAAGAATCCGGTGCAGGCAGACATTGCCGCCATTGGCTGGCGCTGTTCAATAGCCCGTTCATACCAATCAATCGCGGCATCGGTCTCCGAGCAAACCAGATGATACATCATCATGCCTCCCGGTTTCGACGCTTGAAGCGTTTCAATTAATTTCTCCGCCCGGTCCTTTTCACCGGCTTGCGCGAGAACGCCAGCCAGGAATCCCACAACGACGGAAATCCACGGCGCTATACGGAACGCCTCTTCAGCCGGCTCCCGTGCCTCGGCAAGCTTCGCCTGGAAGAAGTAGCTCCAGGCGATAATTAGGTGAGGCAAATCGGTCCTGTAATCGAACGGAAGATAGAGATCCAGGTCCAGCGGCAGACTGATGCAGAGATTCATTGCAGAACTGAGCGAAGTAATCGACAAGCTTGAATTTGAGCGATCTTGGAAGTGCGATTCTGCCATAGATCGGAGCATTGCCGTCGCCTTTGGCTTTGCTGGCCGCAGGGTTTCGATCACGATCAACTCCGATCTTTCCAATCAGTGGAAGTCGGAATCTCTTCACCGGACGTTCAGTAGCGCCATTCACAGGGTCGATCAACGCTGCAATATCCGATGGTTATAAGCGAAGGAGGGCCTCTGTGGGCGATGAAGTGGAATCCGGTGGCCGCACGGAGGGCCCGCTGCCACGCCGAAAAGCCACGGACGAGCGTCGAATGAGTGCCGCGGGGAGAAGAGCGATCGCGGAAGCCACCAGGCGTCAGGATTGAAAATCAGATCCGGCCCATTCTGGGAACACGTGTCAAAATTAAAAGAGGTATCGACAACATGGGTGACAAAGTTCCTCGCAACAATCTGCATTCCACCATCCCCGACGACCCCGATCAGAGCACCTACCGGTTCATCATCGTAGCGGCCAAGCGCGCCCGTCAATTACAGGGCGGAGCGCGTCAGGTGTTGCCCACATCTTCCAAGAAGCCGACCGTCATCGCCATGGAAGAGGTCCGGCGCGGCTTGGTGAAGTACAGCCTTACCGGCGCGGCGCTCGAAGGTCTGAAGCCGGAACCCGCGGCGTAGGGTCTGGGCAAGCATGAAGATCATCCTCGGCTTCGGCGGGTCGACGCACGCGGCCGCTGCTAACCAAATGCCGGCCTGGGAGAGACAAACGGAGAGCCATGACTCAGTCGGCTTCAGCTTTCCGTCCCCGCAGCCACCCATCGCAATGGGCATTTGGCCGCTGCCGAGTCCTTTCGGAACAAGAGGTCCGCTCCGTCAATCACAGGTGGTCCGCCACACATTCAGCGCACTACCAGATCCGCCTCGGCGGGAAGCTGTTAGCATGAAGGTTCTATTTCTCTATTTCTGCGGTGAATAAGGAGGTGATCGTTGGCCGAGGTCCACATTCAGGATGGTGAAACTCTGGAGAACGCGCTGCGGCGCTTCAAGCGCAAAGTTCTGCAAGAGGAAATCATTAAGGAAGTTAAGCGACACGCTTTCTATCTGAAACCGGGTCAGAAGAAGCGAATCAAATCTGTCCTGGCACGCAAGCGCAACCGCAAGAAACGCACGCGCGACAGCGAGCTAGAGCAAAATCGACAGTAGTATCAGCTTCGGTTGAAATCTGTCCCAAGTGGTCATTAGCATTAGGTGCCGGCATGTTTCTCTCTTCAGAGAAAAGTCCGCACAAAGGCGCCGCACTCAGGCGAAGATGGTCCCATCATCTCCACGCTAAGGCTTCGTACATGCGGGGTACACCGCGAAAACGTTATGGACACATATCGGTAGCTGTCCCGACGATGATCACGGCGCATCCGTCTACAGCCAGCCTTGAAAACTCGCCTCCTCGACGGGTTGGCATTGTCCGAGTGGTGCGTCATCCACTCCGAGTTTCCGGGAAGCCGACTTGGGGGCCGACCCAACGCGTGAACCGATTACTGCCTGGGAACGTTCCGAACCAACTGGAAATCACCTGGCCTATTCCCGGCACGCACCACCCAGCCCGGAGCTATTTTTAGCGTCCACCCATCGCCTTCGAGCGTCGAGCCCTGCACACTGGCCGGAGCAGGCACTGTAATATTGCTCCGATCGTCGGGCCGCAGGACTTGGGCCGCTTGCAGCACGCCCCACTCCGCGGTTACATGGACTTCCGGAAACACAGTTCCGGCGCCGGGGATGGGTGTGATGCCAGAGCTCGAGAACGAACCGCCGGCATTCGGCAACACGAGCACTGGACGATCCACAAACCGCTTTCGTAGTTCCGCCACCTTCGCCTTCTGCTCGGCGTCACGCTTTTCCTCAGCGTTTCTCAGAGATGTTTCGTAGTTCTGTCACCTTCGCCTTCTGCTCGGCGTCACGCTTTTCCTCAGCGTTTCTTAGAGATGTTGAGTCATACCTCAGCGCGGCTCGCTCGGCCGTTTCCCGCGAGTCGAGGCCGGTCGCCGCGATGCCGCCGGCAATTCGTAACCGTTCCCCCAGATCCTCGGGACCCTTCACCTGCCTGGTCCATCCCGGAGACCACGCATCCAGCAAAATCCCGTATGCGCTTCCTGACGCATAACCGAAGTCGCGCACCAGGCTCTCTCTTTGGGCAAAGTCGGCGAGTTGCAGAATCGCCTTCGACGCTGCGTCTTGGGGCGACGAAGAAGTGATCACTGTTGCCGTGTAGTGGGCCAAGCCCTCCCGAATCTCCTCGAGCACTTCGTTCGCCGCCGCGGCAGGAAACAACTGCCGCCGTGCGAAGCGGAACGCCAGGGCGTCCTGCACGGCAGAGGTTCGCTCCGTCCCCGAAGATCCCAGGGCCCTGGCCAGTGCCCGCCACTCCAGCAACTGCCAATAGCGACCTTCCAGAGTGTCCAGGTGGCCATTCTGCCCGTCGTTGGTCATCAATCCAAGAGGCCTCTCCACGCGATGGAAAAGCTCGTGCATCATTAGAAGGCCGCGAGACGGCTTGTCGAACGACGCCAGGACTTTCCAGGCAAAGGTCGACCATTCCACGCCGCCCCATTTTGTTGTCGCGTTGGCGAACCCGAGATTTCGAGGCCGGGGTCCTTCCGGCGCCGGCTGATTGGTTGCAATGGTACCCGTCGCCGGATCGGCGATCACCATGGGACCGCACAGCGATATGCCCCACAGCCTTCCGCCATCGCGATCACAGAATGCCTGGGCCTCTTTGAAATAAGCCTCCGCGCGCAGCGGGTCTACCTGGCCAGAGAGTGGCAGGGTGGAACATATCGCCACGGCGATCGCTAGAGTTCTTGGAAGGTGCACAGTTCCTCGCTTTCACGACCATGGGGTACGGCCCGTGGCACTTCCATTCTCCATGAGCGTTCCCCGCGGCGCAACCGCTACTCGGCGCATAAATCCTGTTCCTGGCGTCTATGGATAATCCGGCTTCCGACGTGAGTCGAAGATTTCAAAATAAGTTGACCGGCGTTCTGGGAAGTTTTGCGTGGCTCCGAGCGGGTCGTCGGCTACTCGTACAAAGGTCCTCCGACGTTGCAGGCGCAAGCCCGTTATCTCGCCATATCGGTAGCTTTCCTGTCCCGGCAGCCGCGGCCAACTCGCCGAGAAGGGGTCACTAACGTAATTCTGCTCTATCGGTCCACAGCGGCCATAAACGGCACAACTCTTCCTCAAGCTCCGTCACCTTCGGTTCAACAAGATCGGCTTCCTCATCGGTGAGGCGGGCAATCTCTCTCAGAGTCAGTCCATAACACCGTTCGGCGGCAACGTGCCACAATACAGCGCAATCTTGCAAGGTGCTTCGATAGGCGGTGGCGGCAAGTCTCGCCAACGTCAGTCCGTCCTCAGTTTGCTGCCGAAGCGCCACAAGGAAACAGCGCCGATCTTTACCAAACGGGCGGCTTCATCGTGAACAGCCACGCTGGAGCGCTGGCGAAGAATCCCGCCGCTCGCCGCTGCAACTCTGCTCGGTCTCGACGTCCGCTTTGCCGGCGGCATTAGACTAGAGCGACCGCAGGAAGTTGATGATGTCTTGCTTCTCCCGAGCCTTCAGCCTATCGAAACGGTCGATGACCTTAATTGCCTCGCTATCCTTACTCTTGTGGGCTTCGATAGCCTCCACCAGATTGTTTGTCCGTCCGTCATGGAGGAAAAAGACGCGTTGCCCGACACCCCAGAGCGGAGCTGTTCGGAACTCATCGGGGCCTGCCCCACCTTGCGTGATGCCATCCGCAAGACCTCTACCCATGTGGTGTACGAGGAGGTCGGAGAAGAGATTCACAGTCTGGTTGGAAAGCGCGGCACTCGGGTTCGTCGAGGAGCCGCTGGCGATCTTGCCGGTGGTAAACGAAGGCGTGTGGCAGTGGACACAACCTATCTTTGTAAAATTGGTCCGTCCATTCTCGGTGGATGGCGTGCTGGGCGCCGGACTGGGCGGGGCCAGCATCCGCATGAAGTCAGCAAAGGCCTCGATGTCTGAGAGGACGGCTGTATTGGGGTTGGAAGTGGGCGTGGCAGTGGTCGTGAAGTTGAGTGTGTCGTCGGGCGTGGCGTTGAAAAGACAGCCAGGAGTCTCGTCGCGCTCTTGGGGAAAGAGTTGATTCGTGATCCCCATTTCGACGTTGTATGCCTCCCCCGCGAACATCAGAAGTGACTTGTTTTGTGCCTTCCATCCGAAGCGGGTAATTGTTCCGTCGTTTGCACTGCGGTTCGCATTGCCGCTCAGGTGCGCGTTCGGGTGACCGGAGATGCCCAACCCCGCCTTCAGGGACGCGTCGGCCTTCATGTTCATGAGGATCGCCGAGTCGGAGATTGCTTCGATGAGCCCATCGCCAAAGACAGGCGTCGGGATGCGGAAAATGATGTTCGGATTCCCGCCCTGGGCGGAGAGCGAGTTTCCGGCAGGCAGGAAGTTGGGTTGGGCGATGTTGCAACCGGTGGCGTCACTGCGACCGGTGATGACGAAGAGGTTATGCACACCACCATCGTTAGTTCCGTTCGGATTCCGCTTAAAGCGTGCTTCACGGATGGGACCATTTTGAGTGATGAACCATGGCACCACGTTTTTTGCCCCATTGAGAGTGGCAATCCCGATCAGGGGGTTCCGTGCTGGGCTTGATCCGCCGGCAGCCGGCTGCGAGTGGCAAGACAAGCACTGGTTTGAGTTGAAGCGCGGCCCCAGCCCATTGTTGTTGCCTCCCA
>WNGK01007564.1_pt1 | contig 11369 bp, 9 predicted proteins | sample 5400601 | NCBI WGS metagenome assembly WNGK01 (sample SAMN13153376, study PRJNA577476) | soil metagenome | isolation source: 60 cm soil or saprolite under Garry oak tree replicate 1 | place: USA:California | collected 2016-06-15
CTGCGATGCCGAGTCAACATATATGGACGGAGAAAGATCGACATGGAAAAAAGCGCGAAGTGCGTGCGACAAAATTTGGTGGCGCTTGGCGGCTCCAGTCCAAAATCGTCGGGGAAACAAAATGGACTTACTATGATTCGCCGCCTCTTCATGATCTCCTGAGATTGAAAGAGATTGTCGCCCGAAAATATCAACGACGACGCGCATCCATGGAAGATGTCGGCTCGGTTGAGAAACTAATCGCGGAGCAACGCGGGAATGAATGACTGGAATACTGAGGCGCTGATCGATGCCGATAAGAAGTTCGTCTGGCATCCGTTCACGAATATGCGCGACTGGTGCGCGCCGGATAATGAGCCGCTGGTCTTGGTAGAGGGGCGTGGTGCGCTGCTCCGCGATAGCCGCGGCCGCGAATACATCGACGGTAATTCATCGATCTGGACGAACATCCACGGTCACAATCATCCGCATATAAACGCCGCGATTCGCCGGCAATTGGAACGTGTGGCGCACACTTCCTTTCTTGGGTTTACAAATCCGGCTGCGATCGAGCTCGCACGCGCAATTGTCGATCTTTTCCCGGAAAATTCATTGAGCAGGGCGTTCTTCTCAGACGATGGCTCGACCGGGATCGAGGTCGCCTTAAGAATCGCCGATCAGTATTGGCGCCTGCGAAATTCGAGAAAACATCAGTTCGTGGCTTTTAAGAGCGGTTATCATGGCGATACGGCAGCCGCGGCCAGCTTGGGTGCGGCCGCAATGTTCGATCTTGGCTTTGGCCACTGGAATTTTCCCGCCGTCCAGGTTCCTGATGTGAAGGCCTTGGAGGACCTTTTGCCAGCGGAGGTGGCAAAGATTGGCGCTGTGGTGATCGAACCGTCGATTCAAGGCGCGGGCGGGATGCGGCTTTGGCCGGCCGGGACTTTGCGGGCGGTCCGGGACTGGTGTGATCGCACGGATACGCTCCTGGTTGTCGATGAAGTAATGACCGGTTTCGGCAGAACTGGCCGGATGTTTGCAATCGAACACGAGGCGGTAACTCCGGATATTTTGATCTTGGGTAAAGGTTTGACTGGAGGATATCTTCCGCTTGCTATTACCTTAGTAACAGAAAAACTATTTTTGGCTTTCGACGGCTCGATTGCCGAGGGAAAGGCCCTGGCTTACGGGCATAGCTACACGGGAAACGCCCTCGGCTGCGTCGCGGCCAAAGCGAGTCTCGAGATCTTCGAAAAAGAGCGAGTCTTGAAAGCATTGCAGTCGAAAATCGAACACTTGGGGTCTGCGCTCGCTGGATTCGCGGACCTTCCCGACGTGGTCGAAGTGCGGCAGTGCGGATTTATTGCGGGGATCGAGCTGCGAAAGTCAGGAGACGCCGCTAAGGTCTGTCTCGAAGCTCGGGAGCATGGGCTGCTGACGCGACCAATTCGCAACGTAATCGTGTTAATGCCACCATTGTGCATCACCACTCACCAGCTGACGCGGGCCGTTGAGGCGATCCGGGCATCGACCATTGAAGTTTGTGGCCGCACAAGCGGTGGGGCGCGACCGCGGGGCGCGCTGAAAGCCAAATAACACGCGGACCATGCCGAAGAAGATGCGTCTTGATCAGCTGCTGGTCGCCAGTAGTATATTCAGCAGCCGCGAGCAAGCCCAACGCGCGGTCATGGCCGGCGAGATCAAGATCGGCACTCGAATTGCCGTAAAGCCTTCTCAACTTCTCGCGGCGGATGCTGCGATCGCAGTCAAGCCAACGCGCAAATATGTCGGACGCGGGGCCCTGAAGTTGGAAAAGGCTCTGGATCATTTCAAGATCGACATGCAGAGCAAAGTTGCGCTGGACATAGGAGCCTCAACCGGGGGATTTACTGACTGTCTGCTTCAGCGCGGTACCGAAAAAGTTTATGCGGTCGATGTCGGCCGTGGCCAATTGGATTGGAAAATTAGAAAAGATCCGCGCGTGATTGTCCTGGAAAAACTGAATGCGCGATTTCTTTCGCGTGCACATATTCCGGAACTTGTCGATCTTTGCGTTATCGATGTCTCATTCATTTCGTTGACTTTAATCTTGCCCAACGCGTTTGAGTTGATAACTCCAAGCGGTGTGATTCTAGCGCTAATCAAACCTCAATTCGAACTCGAACGGGCTGACATCGGGCGCGGCGGAATTGTTCGCGATCCAGAGTTGCATCAAAAGGCCCAAGACAAGATCGTCCAATTTGTGACTCATCTTGGCCACACTCTTACCGGAATTGTTCCCTCCGCGATCACGGGCGCGAATGGTAATCAGGAATTTTTTGTATGCATGCGAAAGTAATCGGCTTAGTCGCGCACACGGGAAAACCAGGCGTCGGCGACCTGATCAATTCCATAGTCAAAGAGTTCGATCGTTTTTCCATCTCGATCTTGTTGGAAAAAGAAACTGCCGCTATTGCCGGGGAAAGATCGGATCATTCGATCGCGCAGTTGGGAGCCGCAGTTGACCTCATGCTAGTGGTGGGCGGCGACGGGACCATTCTGCACGTGGTTGGCCAGCTTGGCGACGTCGTTAAACCAATCTTCGGCATTAACGTGGGATCGCTTGGTTTCTTGACCTGCGCGAATTCTTCCGGCTACCGCGAAGCGGTGGCAGGCATCGCGAAAGATCGAATCAATTTTAGCCAGCGTACGCTTCTAGAGGTGAGAGTGAAGATTGGCGCAAAACAAACCGGCAAGATGACAGCCCTCAACGATGCGGTCTTGAGCCGGGGCGAACTTTCGCGCCTGGTCTTGCTCCGGACGCGGGTCAACGGCGAGGCACTTACTGAATTTAACGCCGACGGTTTGATCGTTGCGACACCAACAGGCTCAACCGCGTATTCGCTTTCGGCCGGCGGACCGATCCTTGATCCTGAATCGGGGGTTCTCGTTATTACACCGATTTGCCCGCATGTTCTCACCAACCGGTCGATTATAGTGGCGGAAACGTCGCTCATCGAAATTGAAGTGAGCGACCCCGAGTATCCGGTCTTTCTGACCTTGGACGGCCGTCCTCCGATCCGCGTCAAGAAAGGATCGACAATCACCATTCGCAGAGCCAAGAAAACCCTGCCGCTGGCCGCGTTGCCCGATGTTTCTTTCTTCAACGTTGTCCGGCAGAAACTTAAATGGAGCGGGAGCAACGTGTAAAATCTTCGCGCGCAAATGCGCTTTCTTGCCGGGATGACATATACTTTTTCGAATTGTTTTCCATTGTCCGTTTGTTCGAGACCTGATAATCAGTGTTGCCCATGAACCTTGTAAGTCTGCCCGATGGCCGCATGATAAATCTCGATTACCTCACTTACGCAGAGCGAACAGGCGATTACGTAGTTCTGCATCTCGGTGGTGGCAGCGACGGCCGATCAATTATTAGGGTGAGACAAGGAGAAGGCGCCAGGAGGGTTTGGGCGCATATCGCCGGCAAGTGCGCAGTGAAGATTGACACGCCGCGACAGCCGTAAAGATAAATAGACAAAGGTAGGTGGCTAGGCACGAGGAAGTCAGGGCAAAGTTCAGTCGCGCCTCGATTGGTGTTGGTGCCGATTGCCCGATACACTCACTTGAGGGCGCGCATCCGAAGTAAAATTGAGGATACTTGTTGCCTGACAGGTGTCAGAGGCCCAGGGCTCTGAGCCTGTCAGGTAAATCTCGCCGCCGCCGCTCAGGGCATCTTGCAAGCACTTGTAGGCAAGGATCACCAGCAACCGCACATGCGAAAGTGGATTAAGAAATTTCCACCACGGGTGCAGAAAATAATCCAAGACCCGCAAAACTTTTTCAAACACGCATGGACCGATCCAAATGTTACGAAGCCCTACCAGCCATACATAGGCAACCTGATTATTGCAGATGCTTCTCTTTTGCATCAGGATTTATACGGACTTACGCCGTTTATTCGGGCGTTCACGATTCGATTGAGTTTTGAGCACCCGTGGATTTTCGAGCCGCATGATTTGTCGGAAGAAATCACGCAGGGCATACGAATAGATGATCTTGGATCGCTTAATAGACCGGCTTTCCTTGAGACTGTTTTTGCCCGATTTGCCTCGATAGGCGTTCGCTAGCTCGATGGGATTACGTGGTGTCATTCAGGAAGCCCTCCTGAATCCGATCCCAATCGGCACCAACACCTACCGATTTTATATGACATATATTGTCTGATGTTATAAATGTATCGAACGCACGTAAGTTAGGCCGCCGTGTGGTCTTGGATACCCCTTTCAACAGTTCATTTCCTGCTCACAACTGGTTCATAAGGAAGCTAGTGCGTTTAGTCTTAAGGATTGGCTTCTTGTAATACCGAAACCGACCAGCTACCTTGATCCAAGTTGGCCGGTGTTGCAGCGGCAGTGGGATCTCTCAAACCGGCCTCGAGGCGCACGTGACGATCTTGGCGGCTCAAAAGCTTTCACCTCTCGCTCTAGACTGGCACTGTCGAACGCCTTCTCTTGACGTTCGGGGTGCACGAGAAACCCTCAGCGGCTCGTCCCAAGGTATTCCAAATAAGCAAGCCTCTCAGGTCCAATTATTAGACGTGCTTTTCATCTCGATTACATATAAAACGCGATATCGCGTGAAACCTGTTTTCTTAAGGATCGACTACCTGCAGTGTCCTTTTTGCTGTTGATTTTTGTCTTTCAATCGAGCGCGCGACTCGGAACCCCGAGAAAGTCATCTGCGGGCCTTCTCGTACTAGGCCACGATATTTGCGTCCTAGTGCAACAAGCCAACATTTGGAATGCGCGAGAGTATCGAGGGGCCAAGCGTGCGCTCTCTGCCGGCCTTGACGTTGCCGCCCCGAATGCTAGCGTCGGCGCGACCCTCGATTCTAACCTGCAAAACATCATGAACACTTCCCGTGGCGCCCTGATCTCTTATCTTCTGCTCGGCTTTCTTCTGATTTTTGGCTGTGGAATGTCAGCAGCTTCGGCGCAGGAGCAGAAGGGCGCCAGCATCCAGCAGCTGATGTCCCCGGAAGAGTTTACGGCGGCGGGTCTCAACAAGCTTTCGCCCGAGGAGCTGCAAAAGCTCGATGCCTGGTTGCAAGGGTACCGCGAAACTACCGAGAAAACGACTGAGAAGAAGGTAAAGCGATCATTCTTCCAATTTGGGGAAGCGAGTGTGAGCCGCGTCGATGGTTCGTTCGGCGGTCTAAAGGGCCGGACCCTGATTAAGTTGGAAGACGGCACGGTTTGGAAACAAGCCAACATTGACGATCACTATGGCCCGAGTCCGATCGATCATCCCGGGGCGGAAGTTGTTCATACGCCTCTTGGTTACAAGATGCGAATTCAGGGTGTACCGGAATTTTATGTCAATCCGGCGCCCACCCACTGATCAGCCAAGCGTGGCCGCTCTGGCCGCAGGCATCAATCGCGCCAAGCCGAACTCAACGTGTATTAGCTGGGCCGCGCGCTCCGCATCCTTTTCGTCGATGATAACTGCGATTTTGATCTCGGAAGTTGAGACCAACTGGATATTGATACCACCCCGACCCAGGCATTCGAACATTCGCGCGGCTACGCCGGAATGTGATCGCATCCCGATCCCGACGACGCTCAATTTTGCCACGCCGCTTGCGGTGTTCAAACGCGTCGCACCGACTTCGCTGACCACGGGCATCAGGATTGTTCGGGCATTCTCTAATTCGTCCTCGTGAATCGTGAATGAAATGTCGGTGGTCCCCCCGATCGACGCATTTTGCACAATCATGTCCACGATGATGTGCGCCGCGGCAATATTGGAAAAGACCCGGCCGGCCATTCCCGGTTCGTCCCGCACCCCTGCAATGGTGAGTTTTGCCTGATGGCGATCGAGACTGATGCCACGAATAACCACGTCCTCCATGCTGGGGCTCGCTTCCCTGGCGATTGTCCCGGTGCTGGTTTTGAAACTTGAGCGCACCTCGAATTCGATCCCGAATTTCTTTGCAAATTCCACCGCGCGCGATTGCACGACCTTTGATCCGGCGCCGGCCATCTCAAGCAGCTCGTCATAGGCGATGTCGTCGAGTTTTTTTGCGGCGAGAACGGAACGCGGATCGCAGGTAAAGACGCCATCGACATCGGTAAAGATCTGGCACATATCAGCGCTCAACGCCCCGGCCAGCGCGATCGCGGTCAAATCGGAGCCACCACGGCCGAGCGTCGTTGTTTCCCCTTCCGGTGTCTGACCCTGAAAACCGGCGACGATCACGATGTAATCGTCGGACAACAGCTCGTGAATTTGTTTGGGGCTGATATTCGCAATCCGGGCTTTGGTGTGGTTATGATCGGTTAAAATCCCGGCTTGCGCGCCCGTCAAAGAGATCGCTCTACCGCCAAGTGCGTTGACTGCCATGGCCACCAGAGCAGTTGCGGCGTGCTCGCCAGTTGCCAGCAAAATATCCAGTTCACGCTCAGTTGGCTTCTCCGACATCTCATGCGCTAATTTGATTAGGTCATCGGTCACCCCCGCCATGGCGGAGATCACTGCCACCACACGGCAACCCTCGCGTTGCGTCTCGACAAGCCGGCGCGCCACATTACGGATTCGCTCGGCAGTTCCGACCGAAGTGCCGCCATATTTTTGAACAATCAGGCGCATGTCAGGAATAAATTAGTATTGAAACAGAGGAAACGAAGAACAGAAACAGAAAGGAATGTCTTCGCTTCAGAGGCACGGTCTTAATTGCAACATGTGCTAGAGGCCAAGAAGACGCCGGACTTCGCTCGTGACCGGCGCGACCGGGATGAGCGACTCCATTTGTTCCTGCATCGCATCGGGATCCTTCAATCCGTGCCCCGTCACAGTGCAGACGATCCGGCTTCCCTCCGGAATTTCTTTGAAGGAATACCTCGCGTCCTTTGAATCGCAGCATTTGAACAGTCCGGCAATCGCCGCGGCGCTTGCTGGTTCAACAAAAATTCCTTCGTGCCGCGCCAGCCATGTCTGTGCGACAACAATTTCTCCGTCGGAAACTATGTCGATTGCTCCACGCGATTCCTCAATTGCGACACGCGCCTGCTTCCAACTCGCCGGATTACCAATTCGAATAGCCGACGCGACGGTTTCCGGGTTCTCGATGATTCTATTGTGAAAGATCGGCGCCGCGCCTGCGGCCTGAAAACCGATCATTGCTGGCAATCTTGTCGATCCATTCGACTGGCGCTCAGGGCGGGTTCTTTGGCGCGCATAATATTCCTGGTACCCTGCCCAATACGCGGTGATGTTGCCGGCATTACCGACCGGGAGCAAATGAAAATCGGGCGAATCGCCCAGAACCTCGACAATCTCAAATGCCGCGGTCTTTTGTCCGGCGATCCGATCCGGGTTAATCGAATTCACAATGACAAAGCCGTCGCGCTCGCCAAGCTCCCGCACGATTCGAAGTGCATCATCAAAGTTTCCATTAACCGCCACGATTTTCGCTCCGTAGGCAAAAGCTTGCACCAATTTGCCGCTCGCAATTTTTCCGGCAGGCAAAATCACTACGCACGAAATTCCTGCCCGCGCCGCATATGCCGCCGCAGAGGCGGAGGTATTTCCAGTTGAAGCGCAGACGAGCGCGCTGGCGTTCCGCTCCAGCGCTTTGGAAACGGCCACGGTCATGCCGCGGTCTTTGAATGAACCGGTCGGGTTTACCCCTTCGTTTTTGACGAAAACATCGCAGCCGCGGCCGACTCGTTTACTTAATTTTGGGCAATGAATGAGAGGCGTGTTGCCCTCGCCCAGGGAAATAATCGCGGTCGAATCGGAAAACGGAAGATATTCGCGGTAACGCTCGATCACTCCCCTGCCCTGGCTCAACTTTGCGTTTGTTGCTTGCATGGGCAATTTTCCATTCGAAACAAATCCGCGCGATTGTCGATCCGCAAGTGCGGTTGTAAGATCAACCCGTATGCCTGCGCTTAGCAAAGAAGATAAGCTGCGCCTCCTCACGACGATTCTGGAGAGCCGCCACGCCGACTTGCGCGAGCAGAATCTGAATCGTCAGGGTAAAGGCCACTTTCACGTCTCCGGAATGGGTCACGAAGGGCTCGCGGCGGTTTCATTTCTCATGGAACCGGAAGATTATATTGTGCCTTACTACCGCGATCGCGGGCTCATTATCGGGCGCGGGATGACGACCCGCGAGCTCGGCCTCGAATATTTTGCCAAGCGTAATACCGGCAGCGGTGGCCGCCAGATGCCATCACATTACAGCAACGCGAAGCTGCATATCTGGAGCGTGCCGACGCCCACCGGCTCACAGCTTCTCCCAGCCTGCGGCATTGCCTGGGGCATTAAGCTCGATCGCAAAAAAAATCTCGTGGTTACAACAGTCGGCGACGCCGCGACACGCCAGGGCGATTTCTTCGAGGCAGTTTCTTTCGCTAAGGAAAAGAAGCTGCCTCTGCTGCTCGTCGTTGAAGACAACGCCTACGGCATCAGCATGCCGACTCGCAAAACCAATCCGCTTGCACTCGGTGTTCTTCAGGCGAGCGATTGGCAAGAGATCGATGGCCGCGATGTTCAGAAAGTTTATGATATGGCGAGCGCTGCGATGGAGAAGATCCGTGCCGGCAACGGTCCGGCGTTTTTCTGGGTAAAGATGGAACGGCTTTCCAGCCACACCAGTTCCGACGATCAAAAGCTTTATCGCAAAGAGGCAGAATTGCGCGCGCTCGAAAAGTGCGATCCGCTCAAATGCTGGAGGGATCAACTGATCGAGGAAGGTATAATCACCGCTGAGGAATTCGCAAAGATCAACAACGACATCAAGGAGCGCATCCGCCGCGAGTACAGCGAGGCGGAGAAAGCCGAAGATCCGTCACCTAACGATCTCCTGGCCAATGTCGCCAAATTACCGCCGAAGATCGATAATGAGATCCTCCCGCCTGGGAAGTACCGCATCGGCGATACTGTGAACAAGACATTACGCGCCGGACTCGAAGCAGATCCGCGCCGTATCATTTTCGGCGAAGACATCGAAGATCCGAAAGGCGGGGTGTTTCGCCTCACGCAAAAACTTTCAAGCGAATTTCCAAACCAGGTTTTTAATTCGCCGCTCGCCGAATCGACGATTCTTGGCGTGGGCTGTGGTCTCGCCGCTTATGGCAAACGCCCGGTTTTCGAGCTGCAATTTATCGATTTCATTTACCCGGGATTCAACCAACTCGTCACCAACATCTCGAATTTACGCTGGCGATCGTTTGGGAATTGGAAATGTCCTTTGGTGATTTATGCGCCCTACGGCGCTTATCTTCCCGGCGGGAGTTTGTGGCACAGTCAGGCCAATGAATCAGCGCTCGCGCACTATCCCGGACTGAGCCTTATCATTCCGAGCACACCGGAAGACGCGGCAGGCCTTCTCTGGACCGCAATGCACAGCGAGGACCCGGTGATCTTCCTAATTCCGAAACATTTGCTTTGGGCCGAGCACGAATCGCGCGAACCTGTCCGCGCTGTGCCGTTTGCTCAGGCGCGCAAATGCAGCGAGGGCTCTGATGTGACACTCGTCGCATGGGGAAATACGATCGAAAAATCCCTTGAAGCGGTCGCGAAGATCAACGGCGAAGCGAGTATCGAGCTGATCGATCTACGTTCGATCATGCCGTGGGACAAAGCGGCCATTGAAGAATCGGTGCGAAAAACCCGACGTCTTGTCGTCGTGCAAGAAGACACGGAAAATTGCAGTGTTGGGCAGATGATCATCTCGCATCTCACCGGCAATGCGGAACTCTGGAACACGATGATCAGCCCGCCGATTCTCGTAAGCAAAGCTAACGTCATGATTGGTTACAATCCGATCTATGAATACGCCGCGCTGCCAGACGTTGAGCGCATTATCACCTCGATCAAGCGCTCGATTTCGACGGCTCAGGCACGCTCGATTGTAGCCGCGGACGCTGGTGCGAAGGCGGCTGTCTCCAGTCGCAAAGTCGAGGCTGCACCTAAGGACAAACGCTCCTACACACCGAAGATTGACATGACGAAACAACGCTCACAAAGCATCACCGTTCCAATCATGGGCGAGGGAATTCGCAACGCGAAGATTGTTTCACTTTTGAAAGAACCCGGTGATCCGATCGCGCTCGACGACGATCTTTGTGAAGTCGAAACCGATAAGGCGGTTTATCCGATTCAGTCTTCCTTTGCGGGAGTAATGGGGGAATGGAAAACCAAAGTTGGCGATACAGTCGATATCGGGCAGGACCTCGGCACCATTTTCATCGGCGATGCCGAGGTTGTAGAGGCGGCTGTCCCCAGCCACAAAGAGGATAAGGCTGCGCGTGAGGACACGCGCGGCTACACCGGAATCGAACCGGCCCTTTCGCCTACGATTACCCGTAAGATCATCCGTGTTATTCCTGCTAACTTGCAGATCGACGCGCATTGGGACTCAATCCGAGAGGCACGCGATGCCGCGAAAAAGAAAAACGGAAGGCACTCCCCCTCTCCCTCTATGATGATCGCGTGGACGGTTGTGCGCGCGATGGAAAAACACGCGCCATTCCGACGTTTGATTCTCGAGGACGATCAGATTATCGAGAATGATGATTTTGACCTGGGCGTTGCGGTCGCGCTGGAAGGCGACCGACTTGCGACCGCGGTGATAACGCAAGCAAACAAGAAGAGCTGGCCGGAATTCGTGAAAATTTACAATGAAACTGTGGATGCAACCCGCGGCGGCCGTGTCGATGCCATGAACGCGCCGGTCGTGATCACGAGCCTCGGCGCGTTTGGTGTTAGAGCCGGAGCGCCGATCGTTGTTCCGCCATCGGTCGGAACATTGTTTGTCGGGTCAGCCCATCAGGAACTGTTCGCAAACGGCGACAAAAACGAGCCCGCCGAAGTCATCACGCTCTCGCTCACTTTCGATCATCGCGTTGTCAACGGTGCCGGCGCGGCCAGCTTCGTCCACGAAATCAAGGAGCAAATCGAAGGCTTCAAAATCCCTAGGGCTGGCGGGATTTCTGCTTAGGACTGCGTTATGACCGCTTCCGAGCTGGTCCGTTGAGCAGAGACGCGCGCTCGATTAACAAGGCATTGAGGTGGTGCGGGCGGTCTTTGGCGTCGATCACGACCACGAACGACCCCCTCGGCGAGATCGAGATGAAGTCCGGACGTGGCACATCGTAACGTTCTCCGCTTGCCATGTGAATTTTGTAAGGAAGGAAAGGAACGGCCCGGTTAAATTGCCGGATAGATTCGATGACCACGAAAAATTCGTACGGCTGAACCGCGCGCTTATCAAGACTTACACACTAATTCCTTACCACCTACATCCAGGACGCGCCTGCGCTTCGTAGCCTTAGTACGGTCGATTTCTGACGACTAGATCAACATCAACAGGAGAGAATTCTCATGGCACGAAAACTCGATGG
>WNGK01007568.1_pt1 | contig 11368 bp, 6 predicted proteins | sample 5400601 | NCBI WGS metagenome assembly WNGK01 (sample SAMN13153376, study PRJNA577476) | soil metagenome | isolation source: 60 cm soil or saprolite under Garry oak tree replicate 1 | place: USA:California | collected 2016-06-15
CGGCGCGGCGCGTCTCCGAGGCGATGATGCAGTTTGCCAGCGCGGCATCGCTGTGGGCGGACGCTGAGCGGGTAGCGCGGTCACGCAGCGCGCGCGACACCGAGTCGCGTCGCGTCGCGGAGGCTCCTCCCCCGCCGCCCCCGCCACCTCCGGCTCCACCGCCAGTACCCGTGGCCCCGGTTGCAACCGACCCGCGACCGGATATCGAGAAGGTGATCGCGAACTACGCGGGTGCGCTCGAGTCGCGGGACATCGAGCAGGTCCGGCGCGCGTATCCCGGAATCACGGGCGCACAGCAGGCAAGTTGGCAGACGTTCTTTGACCGCGTCCGCAATCTCAAAGCCAGCCTCAGCATCGCCAACCTGAATGTCACCGCGGGGGGCGGGTCAGCCGATGCGACGGTCAGCGGGGTCTACGAGTACGACAATGCAGGCACCGGTCGCGCCGAGCGGCGGCCGGTGACGTTTCATACGACGCTCGCCCGTGACGCAACCGGCTGGCGCATCACGGCGATCCGGTAAAGACTCGGCGTCTAGAAATTGTACTCCAGGCCGGCGGTCGAGAGCAGGTTGGGCCGCAATCCACCCCGGTTCAACGGCCACAGCGTGTTGGCGACGAGCGTTATCCCTGAGTGCGTTACGAACTTGAAGCCGAACGATCCGTTGATCACATCGTCACGTTCCGTGGGGATGTTCGTCGGCTGGAGCGTGCGACGGAACGGCAGGTCGTAGGTGACCGTGCCCGGCAGCCGCAATTTGCTTTCACCCACCTGCAGCTCCGACACCAAATCGACCGCGATCGCCGCCCACGGCGCCATGACGTGATCGAACCCGACCGTCGCGAGGACGGCGCTGTTCTGCGAGCTCCCGCCTCGAAACAGATATCCGATATTGGCGTGCGGTGAGAATGCCCCGAATCGCGCCGAGAGGATGCCCAGACCGCGGGCCGCGATATGGCCGGCGCCGAGCAGGTCATCCGCACTGCCGGTGGGGAAGCGGATGTCACCCAGGACGGCGAAATTGGTCCGCTCCGACCGCATGACGTTGATCTTGACCCGGGTGGCGATGTCGCCGACGCCGGTTGCGGATCCTTCCACGAACCGGGACGTCGAGAGCTCGGGGTTCGCCGCCGTGCCGCCGAAGAAATGCTGCGCGGTCGTGCCGCCGAACGGCACGATCTGCGCGTCGCTGGTGCCCCGCAGCGACGTCGAGACGATCGGCAGGACGACGCCGATGTCGACGCGGTCGAGCAGGCCGAAGGTCACGAAGAACGACGTCACCGTCATGTCGATGTCGAGCTGCAGTCGCAGGTCGATCACGTCATTTTCGTGTGTCGGGACGCCGTAGGGGGTGCAGGACTGCCCGACGATACTGTCGCACGCCGGCCCGGTCACGTTCTCGTGCGTGAACGTCATCTCGATGTCATGCAGACTCACGCCGCGCAGTGTCTCGAAATGCAGGCGGTTGATGTTGGCCCCGACGAACACTCGGCCCCGGCCGAGGGTGGGGGCGCGCTCGCCGAACACGGCACCGGGCGACCCCGACGTCGGAACGGGGACCCCGGCTTCGAACCGGAATGTGGAGCCGCCGCTCGTGGCGCTGACGGGGAGGTTTCCCACGTTCTGGCTGATCGCGGAGCTGATGAACGAAATCAGCGTGCCGTTGTCCGCGTTGGCCGCGGGAACGAAGTGGTCGGCGTGAATCGCGGTCGCGGAGTCTGAGCCGGCTGTCCCCCCGAGAAATAAGGGGTCCTTACCATTCGTGAAGATGAACAGCTGCGAGATCTTGTCGCGGAGCCCCCCTCCCTGGGCCGGGAGGAGAGTGGGGGTGACCACCAGGGCGAACGAGACGAGACTCCACGAGAAGCGCCGCATCAATTCCTCCGAGCCACGGACTGAGTGATTGACCGGACTCGAAGAGATGGGACACCGGAGTGCGCGTCAACCCCTGAGAGTGTAGAATCGGGGATTCACATCGAACCGGATCGCCCGTGACACGCCCATATATTCTCAATGAGCTGACCTGGAAGACCGTGCGCGACATGCGCTACGACGTCGCCGTCCTGCCGTGGGGCGCGACCGAGGCGCACAACTATCACCTCCCGTACGGCACCGACAACATCCAGGCCGACGAGGTCGCCGCGCGCGCCGCCGAGCGGGCGTGGAGCCGCGGCGCGAAAGTCGTGGTGCTGCCGGTCGTGCCGTTTGGCGTGAATACCGGGCAGCTCGACATTCCCCTGTGCATCAACATGAATCCGAGCACACAGGCGCTCGTGCTGCGCGACGTCGCCATGTCGCTCGCGGGGCAGGGGATCGGGAAGCTCGTGATCTTCAACGGGCACGGCGCGAATGATTTCCGCCAAATGATCCGTGAGCTGCAGCCGCAGGTCTCGCTGTTCCTCTGCACGGTCAACTGGTACAAGGTCGTCGATGCGAAAGGCTTCTTCACGGACCTCGGCGACCATGCCGCCGAGCTCGAGACCAGCGTGATGCAGCACATCGCACCCGATCTCGTGCTGCCGCTGTCCGACGCCGGCTCTGGCGCCGCGCGGAAGTTCAAGATCACCGCGTTTGGGGAAGGATGGGCATGGGCGCCCAGGAATTGGCGCCAGGTGACGGACGACACGGGGTCCGGGAATCCCGCGGCCGCGACGCCAGAAAAGGGAAAACGCTACGTCGAGGCGGTAGTCGGCAAGATCGCGGAGTTCTTGGTGCAACTGGCGAAGGCAGACGCCAAGTCGATGTATGAGTAGGGGCGCAGCATGCTGCGCCCCTACTACCTGGGGTCCGACCCCCCGGTCTACTGTCCCGTCGCCGCCGCCGGTCCCAGCCAGCGCGCGAACCACGCCGCGACTTCCTTATAGAAGAAGCGGCTGTCCTCGCCCCTCAGAATCCAGTGGTTTTCCTCCGGCCAGATGATGAGCCGCGAGGGGATCTGCTGGCGCTGCAGCGCCGTCCAGAACTCCAGCGCGTTGTTCATCGGCACCCGGAAATCGCGCTCTCCCACCGACACGAGGACGGGCGTATGCAGATTCGCGGCGCGGCGCATCGGACTCTGCGTGCGCCAGAGCGGATGATCTTCCCACGGCGGGCCGCCAACGTTGCGCTCGCGGTCGTAGTTGAAATCGCTGGTGGCCCACTGCGTCTCGAGATCCCATTCGCCCGCGTGACTCACCAACGCGCGATACCGCGTCGTCGTCACCGCGAGCCAGTTGGTGAGATGGCCGCCGTAACTCGCGCCACCCGCGATCTGCTTTGACGCATCGAGGAACCGAAACCGCTTAATCGCCGTGTCCGCGGCTTCGTTCAGCTCGTTCGCGGGACCTTCGAGGGGATCGAACTGAATGTCCTGCGAGAACTTCTCACCGTATCCGGTCGAGCCGGTGTAGTCGGTCATCAGGACGACGTAGCCCGGCGCGCCGAGCAGGTGTGCGTTCCAGCGGAGGCCAAAGTTGTCAGTCCACATGTTCGCGGCGCCGCCGTGGATCAGCACGAACAGCGGATAGCTGCGTGTGGAGTCGAACCCCGGTGGGAGGGCGTAGAAGCTGTGGATCCGCTTGCCGCGGGTCGAGGTGAACCAGAACTCGCGCAGTGGCTGCCAATCGATCTTCGCGGCCCGCTCGACATTGAACTTGGTGAGCGGTGTCGCCCGGCCTGTGGCGGGATCGATGCGCACGATCTCGGGGGGATTCGTTGCGCTCTCCCAGACCGCCGCGAGCTTGAGCGCGCTGCCGGTGGTCGCCGCGGCGAGCTGGAGGCTGCCGAACGTCCCACTCGTCATCGTACCGACTTCCTGCTCCTTGCCACCCGTCGCCGGCGCGCGGAACAGGCGTTGATGACCCGCGTCTTCGGCAAGGAAGAATACCGTGCGGTTGTCCGGCGCCGGTGTGTACGTGCCGACGGAATGTTCCGCGCCGCCCGTCACCACCCGCATCGCCGTTCCGCCGGAAGGCCATGCCGACGCCACTAGCCTGCGGTTGTTGAAGGTGTGCTCGTTGGTCGGCGTCATGATTGCGTACAGCGTCTTGCCGTCCGGACTGAATTGCGGCGCGTCGTAGTCGTCCTTGCCCTGCGTGAGACGTTGGGGCTCACCCCCGCTCGCGCTCACGCGCCAGAGTGCCTGGACGACGTCGCCGTGGGTCCAGTCGGTACGATTGGTCGTAGCGGCGAACACGACACCGCTCCCGTCGGGCGTCCACGCCGCTGCGAGATCTTCACCGCTGGTGCCGAGCTGTCCGCCGAATCCCGCGCCTTGAATGAGCTGCGAACCCACGAGCAAATCTCGTGGTTGCGAGCCGGGCTCGAGCGATTGCACGAACAGATGCGGCCGCCGGTCGTCGAGCCAGTGATCCCACAGCCGAATCGGCGACGCGTCGTACACGCGCGCATTGTACTTGCGGGCGCGTCGCTCGGCCGCCGCGGCGCGGTTCGCCGAGTCCGTCGCCGCACCGGGATAAATCAAGCTCGTGAACAGGATCGCCTTGCCGTCGGGACGCCACAGGGGACTCGCTGCGCCGGTTGATAGATTCGTGACGCGCTGCGCTTCACCGCCGGTCGCCAGATCGAGGACGTACACCTGCGACTGGTCGTCACCTTCGCGGCGGGCGCTGAACGCGATGCGCCGGCTGTCGGGACTCCAAGCGACGCCGCCCTCGCCCCCTTTGGTATTGGTGAGGCGGCGCGGCTCGGCACTCCCATCGGTCGCGACGAGCCACAGATCGCTCACCTGCTCGCCTTCGGTATACGACGGCTCGGTGACACTGAAGACAATCCAGCGTCCGTCGGGGCTGATCGCCGGCGCGGATATCCGCTTCATCAGAAAGACGTCTTCGTGCGTGATCGTATGGCGTTGCTGCGCCGCGAGCGGCGAGCACAACAAACCGATGACCCAGGGGAACAATTGGAGTTTGCGTATCATCACGTCTCCAAATGTGAATGGACCAGCATGATTCGGGGCATGTGATGAAGTATCGCACTACGGCGAGAATGCTAGAGCCTAAAAAGGTAGCTCAGCTTGAGGAAGAAGGCATCATCCGTGCGCGTGAGCTCATGGAACCGGAACGCGTCATCGTCCAGCATGTTGCTGCCGTATCCGGCAAACACGACCGTCCCTGGGATCGGCTGATAGCTGACCAGCGCGTCCACGTGGAACAGGTTGGTGGCACTCGCCGCGGAGCGAGTGATGGTGCCGCCGGGCCCCGCGATCAGGATCGGCGCGCCGGTGCGCGACTCATCGCGGAGCGAATCGGTCTGGTCCTGGATGTACTGGCCCACCAACCTGATGAACAGCGGCCTCGACAACTGATACTCCAGCTTGACCCGCGCGACGCGACCCACGTTCACCAGACTGCCGTCGGTGCGGCGATTGACCTGTTGCCAGAAATAGCTGAATGAGTTCCGCAGCCGGTCTGTCGGCCGGTACGACACGTTGGCGCTCAGTAGCAGCAAATCGGCCGAGGCCCACTCGAAGAAATTCTCGTCATGGCCCTGCAGGAAAAAGCCGCCGGCGCTGAAATGTTTCCACTGCGGCGTGCCGATCTGGATCAGGTATTCGCCGTTCTCGATCGTCGGCTGCCCCACGAACGGAATCGTATCGAGTCCGCCACCCGCGCGGGGAACCTCGAGCCGATAGTTCGCGTACAGCGCGGAGTCGTAGCCGAACGACTCCACGAAATACCCGGCGCCGATGTTCCAGCCACCCCGCAGCGACGCGTTGCCATTGAAATGCAGCTTCTTGTCCTGGATGTGCCGGCCGTGGATGAAGTTCTGATACTGCCAGATCCCATCCACCAGGATGTCGCCGGTGAACCGCTCCAGGAGCGCGCCCGGTTTACCGTAGGTCGTGTAGCTGGGATCGACGTACGAATGCACGATGCCGGCGCGCCCGATGAACCCGCTCGCCGAGCGGAAATCGTCCGAGATACCGGCGAACACGCTGCGGAGTCCCCAGACCCGATGCTGCATCGTGAACTGCGCGAGCCACAGCGGCGCCGTCGTCGTGACACCACCCGTCCGCGTGCGGCTCCCCGCCAACTGCAGGTTCAGTCCATAGATGTCATTGAAGACCAGCCGGCTGTCCACTTCGGCCACGCGGTTGTAATTCCCGCCGTCGATGCGGTCGGTGTACAGCATGCCGACGCGCGATCCATGCCCCAGGCCGTGCTGCGCGCGCACGATATTGAAGATCGGATTATCGTCCCCACTCGCGGATGCGAATTTCTGGTCGACCGCCGACAAGAAGCCGATATCGGTGCCGCTGGCATTGCCGGTGAGCTTGACCGCCACGACCGGCTGCACGATGCGACGGGTGTAGATGAGCCCCTGCGGCACCTGAAACAGCTCGCTGCCCTCGAGGAAGAAGGGCCGTTTCTCGGGAAAGAAGAGCGCCTGGCGCGGATCGAACGCGAGCTGGCCGGCGTCCGATTCGACTTGGGAGAAGTCGGGCTTGATCGTGCCGTTCAGGTTGAGATTGTCGGAGACGCCCCAGCGCACGTTCCCGCCGATCTGCGGATTCCCCATGTCGTAGCTGTAGCCGGACGCGGTGGGTGCTCCGGTGGTTTTGCCGGTCGCTTCGGGATTGATGTCCACAACCAAACCGCGATGCATCCCCGACAGACCGATTAGATTCCCCGACTGTCCGATGAACGTCGCGTTGGCACGGCGCGCCGGGAACCACGTATCCTCGAACCCCGAATGCTTCACCTGGCGCACGATGTTGAGGCTCCAGTCCTGCGGCTGCTTCGGCTGGTAGCGGAGACTCTTGAACGGAATGCGGACCTCGACTTCGTAGCCCCAGGGCGTGACGCGCCCGCGTGACTGGAAGACGTAGTCCGGGCTGAGGTCCGGCTGTTCCCGGCCAATGACCGCGCCGCCGATGAAGCCGCTCGCCGAGATGTTCGCCCCTTCGATCAGCGCGCCGTCGCCCTGCACACCGAGCGGGTTCACGGCGAACATCAGCGCCTTCTTGCCGTCGTGGAACGTGCCGAGCAGGATCTGCACGTTGTCGTCGCCGAAGATCTGATCGCGGTCGGCGAGCGTCGCCGTGGGCTTGCCGTGCAACTCGTAGGCCCGGATCCCGAAGTAGATTGCGTTCGCGGAGTACCACACCAGCACCTGGGTCGAATCGACCGCGGAAACACCGTCGTTCGGAGCGTATTGCGAGAAGCCCGTCAACAGCGCGGCGCGCGCCCACGTCGAATCCGACAGGTCGCCGTCGATCACGACCTCGGTGTCGAACCGTGGAATCCGCACGTCCAGCTGGCGCCCGCGGCCCGAGTAGATTCCCAGGGAATCGGGCTCGGCGCAGCCGAGCAGCACGCACAGCGTCAGGAGCATGTTCGACAATAATGGCAGCGAAACTGCAGGGTCACCTACCCGTGGAGAGTTAGGATCGTGTCACAACTCGCGCTTACGTTTGTAATCCTGTTGCAGGCTCCCGCGAATCCCCCTCCAGCACGGCCGTTGCGCGACATCCCCGATCCAGGCGTCATCGCCACGACCCAACGCGTGTCGCCCGCAGGTGTGCAGAGCGTGTTTACCGATCGGGTGTTTGGCGTGCGGTTCGGCGCGAAGCCGGGGGAGATTTGGGTCACCGTGCATGGCGCGGCGTACCGCCTGGCCTGGCAAGACAACGTCGTACGCGCCAGCGCTGCGTTCGACGGCCGGTCGGGTGTGCAGGGCATCGCGATCGATCCGGTGAATGGGCGCGCCCTTTTCAGCACGGTGGGCCTGGTGCCCGCGGACCTCGCGCGCAGCCGCATCCCGGGGTCGCAGGAGCTCGCGCATACCAAGTCGGTCACCCAGCTGTTCGCGTACGACGGCGATTCCGTCGCGTCGCGGGCGAGCGGCGGCGACAGCGCGGTCGTGCGCTGGTCGTCGCCCGCCTTGGGCGACTACATAGCCGGATCCCCGGCGGTGGCGAAGCGCGCGAACGCTACCGGTCATCGGGTCGCCGTGCTGCCTCTCCCCGCCAACGACGCGCTCGCCGTTTTCGACGCCGACAGCGGGGTGCTTCTCAAGACCATTCCGTTGGGCGTGCTGCCCGTGGCCGCGGTAATCAGTTGGGATGGTTCGGTCGCGTACGTCTCGGTGATGGGCGGCCGCAAGCCCGCCGCGAAGGATCGCGCGGCCGCGCAGTGCTGCGATCCGTTCGCCGAGCTGGTGCGCGTGGACGCACGCGGCATCGCGCAGCGAGGCAATGTGACGCGGGTGGATCTGGTGGCCGGCACCGCCAGGAAGGCGATTCCTGTCGGTCGCCATCCGACGGGACTGGCGTGGGACGAGAGTGGCGCACGGCTGTACGTCGCCAATAGCAACTCGGACACGGTCAGCGTGATCGACACGCGTGGGGACAGCCTGCTCCGCTCGATCGCCATCGCGCCGTTCCGCGAGCGCAAGATCGGCCTCGCGCCGACCGCCGTTGCCCTTTCACCGGATGCCCGGACGCTGTTCGTGACGCTGGCTGGCGTGAACGCGGTCGCCGCCTACGGCCTGCCCGGCGACCAGCTGCGCGGGCTCGTGCCGACTGGGTGGTATCCGACGAGCCTCGACGTCAGCGCCGACGGACGCGCGATCGCGGTCGGCTCATTGTTCGGCGTGGGATCGGGCGTGGGACGCCCGTTGGGCTTGACCGGTCGCTACGTGCATTCCTACCGTGGGTCGGTCAACGTCATTCCGGAGCCGTCTGGTGCAGAGATCGCCGCCTATACAACGGCGGTCGCGCAGAACAATCGTCTCACGCTGCGGACCGATAGTGCGGGGCCGTCCCTCGTGCCGCGTCGCAACGTCGCTGCTCGCGCGGTCCCCGAGCGTCCCGGCGAGCCGTCGTTGATCGACCATGTCGTCTACATCGTGCGAGAAAACCGCACCTACGACCAGGTTTTCGGCGACATCGGCAAAGGTGCGAGCGACAGCTCGCTCGTGCAATACGGGCGCGGTGTAACGCCCAACGCCCACGCCCTCGCCGAGCAGTTCGTCCTGCTCGATCATTTCTTCGCGACCGGCGGGAACTCGGCAGATGGGCACAACTGGCTCACGCAGGCCAACGAGACGGAGTACCCGATGTGGCCGCTCTACACGGGCCGCAGCTATCCGTCGGAAGGCGTGGACCCGCTCGCGTACTCGCCGGGTGGCTTCTTATGGGATGCGGCGCAGGCGAAGGGCAGGACGGTCCGCATCTTCGGCGAATACGCGCCCTCTCCCCAGTGGTATAGCGACACCTTGCGGTGGTCAATGCTCACCCAGTACCGGGATTCCCAGCCGCACAATCCCGCGTACTTCCGCGCGCTCGTCGGGAAGTACTATCGCACGCGCTCCGACATCCCGTCGCTCGACCGGGCGCTGGTCCGCGAATATCCCGGATGGACGATGACCGTGCCCGACGTGGTGAAGGCCGATATCGTGCTCGAGCATTTGCGCGAGTGGGAATCGAAACGTGTCATGCCCAACCTCGTGCTGATCATCCTGCCGAGCGATCACACGGAGGGGATCAATGCGGGCTGGTGTACGCCGAAGGCGTGCGTGGCGGATAACGACTTGGCGCTCGGCCGCATCGTCGAGGGTCTGTCCCACAGTTCGTTCTGGAAATCGATGGCGATTCTGGCGGTCGAAGACGACGCACAGAACGGCGTGGACCACATCGACGGGCACCGCACCGTGGCTCTCGTCGCCAGCCCGTATGCGCGACGCGGCGTGATCGATCCGACCTTTTACCACCAACCGAGCATGGTGAAAACCATCGAGCTGATGCTCGGACTGCCGGCGCTTACCTTGTTCGATCTCGTCGCCACCGATATGCGCGCGAGTTTCATCGGACCCGACGAGACCCCAAACCTCGAGCCCTACACCGCCCTCGTGCCCCAGCAGTCGTTGTTCGAGCTGAATCAGCGCGTGGCATCCATCACCGGCCCGCATGCCGCGGCGCGGAGAGAGGCGGCGCTGGCGTCCGCTCGCATGAACTTCAGCGATCCTGACGCCGCGCCGTCGGAGCGACTGAACCGAATCCTGTGGCACGACGCGCGCGGGTGGGACGTGCCGTACCCGGAAGTGCGGCGCTCCTTGTTCTTCCCGATGGCCGTGGACCTTACCGATGACGAGCGGGAGGAACAGGAGCGGGTACGGACTCGGAAGCCCTGACCGTCGGCGCTTTTCGCGCGATCGCGACCCCGACCAAACAGAGCACGCCGCCGAGCACCGCAATCAGGGTCGGGACTTCGCCGAGGATCAGCCAGCTCATCACGATCGTGATCGGCGGCACGAGGTAGGCGGTCGCCGCGAGCCGGCCCGCTGATCCACGCGCCAGCGCGTAGGCCCACGTCGTGAAGGCGATCGACGTCGGAAAGACTCCCAGGAAGAGCAGCCAGGCGCTGGCGCCGGCTGGCGCCAGGCGCCATTCCCGCACCAGCTGAGGCGCGTAGGGGAGGCAGACCAGCGCCCCAACGACGCAGCAGCTCCACGTTGCCTGCAGGGCGGTGATCCGATTCAGCACCGGCTTCTCCGCAACCATTCCGATCGCGGACGCGAGCGCCGCAACCAGACAGAGAATCACCCCAACGAGCGAGGCGCTGCGGGACGACGTCGCGAGTCCGATCACCACGACACCCGCGAACGCCAGCGCGCCGCCGAGCAAGAGGTTGGGCGTGGTGCGCTCTTTCAGGAATACCGCCGCGAGCGCGACGATGAAAATCGGAGCGATCAGGACCAGCATCGAGGCCGTCCCCGCATCGACGCGGCGCTCGGCCTCGTTGAGGAGGACTTGGTACACGCCGAACCAGAGCAGCCCTGCGAGCACGAGGAGGCCGAGCTCGCGTTTCGTCGGGCGGATCGTAGGCCGCGAGAGCACCACGGCGCCCAGCAGGACGCTCCCAATCGCGAGCCGACCCAGCGCGAGCGGACCGGGCGAGAACGAGCGGCCTGCGGCTCGAATGCCGACGAACGCCGCCGCCCACAGGACGACGGCAACTAGGGCCGCGACGAGCGGAAGCTGCTTCTTCATGCGCAGTATGATAACTGCGCACGCGCATTATCGGATCAGCGTGCGGACGCCGTCGCGCTGATGGAAATCAGCGCTCCATCACGACCCAACGACTGTACCCCGACCACCGTGGCGATCGGGGCGTTCGCACTGAAGTACGCGGCGCCGGCCGTGCGGATCGTCTCGAGATCTGCGGGCCGATAGTTCACGACGTAAATGGTGAGCGTCGTAACGTCGCGCAGCGACGCGCCCGCGCTCTGAAGTACCGAGCGGAGATTCGCGAACGCGCGCTCGGCCTGCGCGCGCAGATCGGAGCCGACGAGCGTCCCCGTGCTGTCCACGCCGAGCTGGCCCGTGACGTAGACGGCTCGTCCAACGCGCACCGAGGGCGAGCCAAC
>WNGK01007570.1_pt1 | contig 11367 bp, 13 predicted proteins | sample 5400601 | NCBI WGS metagenome assembly WNGK01 (sample SAMN13153376, study PRJNA577476) | soil metagenome | isolation source: 60 cm soil or saprolite under Garry oak tree replicate 1 | place: USA:California | collected 2016-06-15
CCCGCCAGGGTAGGGCCGGTCGCCGTTGCGGTTCATCTGCCCGGCCAGGAACAGGTACTTCGGTGTTTTGCCGGGCGCCCCGCGCCCGGCAAAGAAACGGCCTGCCCGCTCCTGCTGCTCCCGGATGATCGCCACGACCGCGGCGTCCACCAGGACGGTGCCGGGGGCGCCGTCGATCTTCGTCTGCTGGTAGCGGAGCCTGGCCACCGCCGCCTGCCCGTCTGTGGCTGCCGTCGAGCTGGCCGGGGCGGGCAGCAGCGGCAGCAGCGGATCGCGGTCCAGCAGGCAGATCTCGCTGACACGCCGGCCCAGCAGTGCCACCAGCATCGTGATCCGCATGGCCTGCTCATCGCCGAGCCCGCCCTCGCTGACCGGCGCGCCAAGCAGAGCGATCCCGGCCATGATCTGGGTCATGGCGTCGTCGTCGATGACCTCTCGCCCGAGCTCGGGGCGGGGCTTGCCGGGAAGCTCGCCGCGCCGGTAGAAGCGGGCATGCTGGGGGCCGAGCCGCAGCCAGCCGGGCTCGGCCAGCGCGGCGGCTGCGGCTTCCTTGTTGTCGGTCATGAACAGGTAGAACTGTTCGACGTCGCTGGCCAGGCGCTGCACCGAAGCCGGCGGCAGCCGCTGGCCGCTGCGGCGCCTGCGGGCAGGCTCCCGGACCCGCAGATGGCCGAGGAAGCCGAGCATGAGGGCGCGTATCTGGCCGGGGCTGGCTGCCAGCCACGGCCCGGCGGGCGGGCGGGCGCTCAGGAACGCGTCGAGCTCGGCGACCGCGACGACCCGGCGGTGCACCGTCGACCACCGCAGCGTCCCGGTCTCCAGGCCAGTCTTGCAGTGCCACTGCAGGCCGCGCCGCAGCCACGGCATGCCGATCCGGTCGAACCGCACCGCATGCCGGCCCATCGGCTCGTGATCGCGTAACGGGATCCGGGTGTCCTCCACGGGATTCCACTGGCCCAGCTGCCACCAGGGGCCGGCGTCTGATGCGGTGGCCAGCAGCCGCATCATGCGTGTCAGCAGCGCGCGGATGTTGCTCATCGTGGCGGGTGCGGGCAGCCGCCCGGTGCGCCGGTGCGCCGCGTGCTGGATCTGCTGGCACCAGTCCCGGCCCGCCATCCCCAGCAGGGAGACCGGTGCCCTGCCGGGCTGGTCGGCGATGACCTCGCCGAGCCGGTGCACCAGCATGCTCAGGCCCGGTGCCGGGATCGTGCCGCCCAGGTCGATGATCCGGAAGATGCACCAGGCCACCTCGCGGCGCACCGGCTCGGGCAGGTGCGACACGTCAACCCCAGCCCGCCAGGTCCCGTCGTGGCAGAACGCGCCCGCGTACTGCGGCGGGACGGTGCCGGGCGCGAACCGGAGCAGCCGCATCTGCTCCGGCACCCCCGTCCACAGGGCCTCCAGCGCCTGCGGGCTGGCTCGGCCGCGGGCGGCCTCAATCAGCTCCAGCGCCGGCTGGCGGCGGGCGGCGGTCACGAGCACGCCCTGGCCGCCGCATCGCCGCGGGCGCTGAGCCGCCAGCCGGCGGTGAACGCCTGCCACTGCGCGGCCGCCTGCAGGTCGGCATCCTCGGTGACATGCGCACACAGCTGCAAAGTTGTCTGCACATCGGCGTGGCCGAGCCGGCGGGACACCACGTGCACCGGGATCCCCGGCAACAGCAATGCCGTGGCATGCGAATGCCGCAGCCAGTGCGGCGTCCACGCTGCGGGAACCTGGCCGGCCAGGTCGCGGCGCAGCCGCCCCACCAGGTCATACACGCTTTCGGGCCGCCACGGCGCGAAACGCCGCCCGCCGGCCAGGTTCACAAACACCGGCGCCTGATCCAGATCCGGAAGCCCGGCATCCGCGCCCGCCTCGCACAGCTGCCACAGGTACTCGCCATAGAGCCGGTCCAGCTCATCGGAGACGAACACGCGGCGATAGTGCCCGCCCTTCACCCGCGCACCGAGCGGGTCGTCATCGCGCGGGACCACCTCCACGAACGGGGTGTCACCGCGGCCGGCATGCCAGTCCCGGTGCTGCAGCCCCAGCGCCTCGCCCAGCCGCAGGCCCGACTCCGCCAGAAGCGACCACAGCAGCCGGTCCCGCACCCGGCCCTGCCAGCTGCCAGTCGCCGGATCGAACCACGCGCACGCGTCGCAGATCTTCTCGATCTGGCCGGGCGTCAGCACCGGCGGCACGGCCCGGCCGGCCCGGCGCACCGTGACCACTGCGCGGCGGCGCCCGCGGCGCGGGCCACATGCTCGAGCATCGGCTTGTAACGCGACCCGCTATGGGTGATCCGGTACAAGTCCCCGCCCAGCGGCACCCCGTTCAGCTCGTGGAATCGGTACAACGACATCACTGCGTGCAGCCTGCCGGCGATCGTCGCCTCGGCGAACCTCGCCGCCCGCGGCTGGATCGAGCTCACCCGCGGGCTGTCCCCGCTTCGCAGCCAGGCCAGGAACCCGCCCACCCCCGCGACTCCCAGCTTGTCCCAGGCCAGGCCAAACAGCTGAAGATACGACCACCACAACGCCAGCGCCCGCGCATACGACTTCACCGTGTTCGGCGAACTCGCCTGCACCCGCAAGAACTCCAGGAACTCCTCGGCCGGGCCGACCACCGCGAGATCCGCGCCCAGCACCGTCCAGGTCACCGTCCCGCCGGGCAGCGCCAGGCGCTGAACCCGGCACGGATCCGTTCCGTCACCTTCCGTCATGCGCCGTAACTTACTGCCACCAGAGAACGCGTCCGCGACGGACACGCCGAGCCGCCGGGAACTCCTTCACCTTCCGTGGGAGACGGGCTCCGACGAACCCCGGATTGGAACTCGGCATAACATCTCGGCCATCTGGCCCTTCAGGCCCAAGACGAGGCGGTCGTTGAAGTCACCCGGATGGTAGATGCCGTCGGAGTCGGCGATCAGCGTGTCGGTGATCGAGCACAGGTCCAGCACCTGGTACCAGTCGGTGTTGTTGCGCGCCAGCCGCGACACCTCGCGGCCGACGATGATGCCGACCTTGCCCAGGCCGACGGCGGCGACCAGGTCGGTGAACCCCAGCCGCCCGCTGGTGCAGGCCGCTGACCTGGCCAGGTCGTCATCGATGACGCTGATCTGCTGTTCGGCCCAGCCCAGCGCGGCCGCGTGCTGGCGCAGCTCGTACTGCAGCGCCAGCGACTCGGTGTTCTCCTGGGTCTGGGTGAAGGTGGACTGGCGGACGTAGATGACCGCGTCCCGGCTCCGGTGACCAGCGGTGACCTTTCCGCCTCCCGGCCCGGGCGGCCGGCTCGCGCGCTCACCCATCGCAGGACCCGCCCCCGCCGGGGCCGGCCAGGGCGGCCTGCGCGATCATCGCCGCGAGCAGGGCCAGCACCCGCAGCCGGGCCTGCTCGGGCAGCATGTTCCAGCGGTCTTGCCCGCTCGGCTCACCTACGTCCAGGGCAAGCTGGCGGCATAGCGCTACCCTCAAATCACGCATGTAGGTTCACTCCTCCCGAAGTCGTGGCGCGATCAGGGATGGGGTGAACCTACTTGTGCATATCTGGCGAGGTGGGCGGACCGGCCGAAACGGCGCCACTGCGGTCAGCGCCGCGGGCGGTCATCGCAGCCGCGGCCCGCTCGTACTCCTCCCGGGCCATCCCCACGCCGATCCGCTCGCGCAGCCGCACCTGGCCGTCGGCCCATGCTGCCCACCGTTCCGCGATCTGACCCAGGGACAGGCCTGTGACCTGCGCGATCTGCGCCACCGGCGCGTCGGCCAGCAGCGCCCGGTGGATGCTGATCACCGCATGCACGGCCATCCGGCGTTCGATCACCACCTCCAGCGCTGCCTGGCGCAGATACCACGTGGCGCTTCCGCCGCCGCTCAGCTCCGAAACCGCAGCCGCATCAACGGCCTCCTGATAGACCTGCACCGCCTCCCACAGCGGGAGATCACGGATCGACTAAATGTCCGCGCCGCGGCCCCCGCGCTCACCGCGCCGGCCCGCCCGCGCCCGTTGCCGCAGCCGACAGCGCTACCACCAGCGCGTACAACCTGCGCAGGCCATCAGCATCCAGCACCATCGCCGGTCCCGGCGCGACGCGCTCCCCGAAGACGTCGGTCGCCGATGCCAGGATTGTTCCCGGCGAGCCGTCGGGAAGCCTCACCACCAGGTGAAGCACCCCGCCCCTGTGCATGAACGAAACCGCATCCAGCGTGCAGCCATGCAGCGGATGCGTAACAGCCATCACACGGACCGTGCGCGGCAGCATCTCGCGAAGATGTTGCAGTCTGTCGCCTGTCTGGTCGGGCCGGTGCAGACGATTAGGACCACAAGTGAATGGTCTGCGTCTTAGGCGACCACGCTGTCGGTATCCAATGGTTGATGACCGTCATCCGGGTGAAGTAGCGCATGCCCGCTTGGCCGTGCCAGAGCCGGGGCCGCCAGAGTATTACGGCGACTCTGGTAAGTCCCGCGCAGGTCGCCGGATGCTCGTCCCCGACGCCGCGGGCGGAACCGCCCCGGCGGCTCCACCGGCGCCAGCGCAGCCCGGTGACATAGTTGCCCGGCGGATGGGTCCCCCGCGCGCAGGCGAGTGACAAGCGCCTTGGCGCGACCTGCCTGTGATCGGTGCAATCGACCACGGCGATCCGAGTCCGCCACCAGGCCGCCGACCTCGCCGCAGTGCTGCTGCTCTTGGCGCGGCCGGTCGCCGCCCGGCCAGGACCCGCCGCCACGGCCGCCATTGCCACTGTCGCACTCGCAGCCGCCATCGACGGCATGTGCCTGGTCTTGACTGCGGCGCCGGAGCGATCACCCCGGGCAGCGGTCACGCCCGCCATGACGGAAGCAGCGGCGGTCAGCCCAACGGCGGCCACTACCGCCCACCGCAAGCGCTGCATACGCATCCTCAGCCTTTCGGGACGGAGTCTAACGCGACCGAGCGACCCTGGTCCACGCCATGGTTATTGCAGAGGTCCTAGTCTCAGCCGTCGTCCTAAGGCGCCGGGCGCGCCTCGGAGCGGGTGCAGTCCTGCTGGGAGCCAGCGAGCTTGCTCGCGAGACCGTGCTGACCTGCGGGATCGAGTTGGCGGGTGGCTGAGATGCGGCCCGTGGGTCGCGACCGTTGCCTGCGAGGTCTTATCCCCGACGACGGAACACGCGGGTGATGCCCGCGCCGCATATGCCCGCAGACACGACCGTCGACCAGATATCTCCTAGTTGTCCTGAATAGGGGCTGCCATGCCAGGGGCATGTGGCGCCAGCCGACCGACGTTGAAGGCACTTCGACACCGAACAATTGATCTGCATCCAAGAAAGTTCAGAAGCCTACTTAACCGGTAGACATCCATACTCGGCGGTCTGGGGCATCTTGAGCGCGGTCATGCGCTCTGAGGTCGTGACCTGCAGTAATCGCCGCGGGCGTTGCCATGGTTGCGCCGGCGCCTTGGCCGGTGCCGGTGCCGCGGGTGCGTGGCCGGCCGGCGGCGCCGGGGACCGGAAGGGCCATTTCCTGGCGCCGGTGACGGCGTGGTCCGAGCCGACCCCGGCCCGCACCCCGCTGCGGCTGTGCTGGACCAGCGTGCCGCGGCACGGCTGCCGCGCTGTCTTCTGCCGCTGGGCTCCCAAGCTTGTGCCGCTCGCTGAGCGCGGCACCGGCTCCGGGCGCTCGGGCCGAGGCGTGCGGGCCAAGACGGTCCGGCGGTCGCGACGGCTTACAGGCGATCGGCTCACGGCGGGTGACGGCTCTCTGCCTGGCAAGACGTTGGCCCTCGTGCCGCTGGCGCCGGCGCCGTCCCACGGATATCCCGCGACCGCGTGGTGTCGGTGCCCGGCCAAAGGCACGCCGACCTTGTCATGCTGAGTGCGGCAGCCCTGGCTCCTGCCGCTGCGGGGGCGCAGCATCTCGTGAACGTGGGTAGCGGTTCTCAATCTCTGCCTGGAGCCGGGCCATCGGCTCAGTTTGGCGCCTTGCTGTCCGGGGACCGAGCCCGTTAACGAGCGCGAGGCCCGCGAAACAAGCCGCCTGGATGCTGTAGAGGATTCGCTGCTGACTGTGCGTGGCGGCAAGCGCCGCCCAGAGAGCAGCCAAAACGCCGCAGTAAACCGTCGCCACGGCTCGCCACCGCGACCGCTGCCGGTCCAGTGCCCGCTGGGCGGCGGCCTGGCGGTAGCGCGCGTGGGCGAGCTGAGCGTCAGCCAGCGCGGCGCGGCCGGCCGGATGGTGGCGGTAGGTCGCCCAGATCACGCGCCACCGGTCGCTTGGGCGAAGCTGGCGGCGGGCCTGCTGCCACTCATAAAGCGGCGGCCAATCGAAGGCGAACACCTTGTGCACCAGGTAGACGCCCAGAGGAACGAGGATGACCAAACCGGCCGCGACGATCGCGGCTATGAGAAGGAACTGCGCGAGATCGTGATGCACAGTTTCTCCTCATCACGCGGGCCGATTGCGTCCGCTACGCCGGTGCACATCGTGTACCCACCGACGGCTGCGGCATGCGGCTCGCGGCAAGGGCGAAACGGACCGGCGGGGTGATCGTTTCCTTCTCACCAGCCGCCCGCTAGCGTTTCGGGGCTCGCGCTGCGGGAGCATCGGGAGAGCCAGGCGGCCGACCGGGCAGCGGCGGGGCCGGTGTGGCAGGAGCAGGGGCTCGTGTTAACCACCAAGCTCGGCGGGCCGCTCGACGCGGGCAACGTGCGGCGGATGTTCAAGGACGTCTGCCGGGCGGCTGGCATCGGCGACAGCTGGACGCCGCGCGAGCTCCGGACCGCGTTCGTCTCGCTGATGAGCCACAGCGGCGTCAGTACCGAGGAGATCGGCCGCCTGGTCGGCCACAGCTCGACGCGGGTTACGGAGACGATCTACCGCCGTGAACTGCGCCCGGTGATCAGCACGGGTGCCGAGGTCATGGACCTGGTCTTCGGTGGCCAGGGCTACGCTCGGAGCTCATGAGCTCCGGCAACCGTGCTGCTGTCTTGTACGTCGTGCTGTGCGCTGCTCCTGCCGCATCGACAGCCGGCGAGTTCGTGCGGCTGACACGAGACGCCGGGTGGCTTGTGCGGGTGATCTCCACGCCGCTGGGTGAGCGCTTCATCAAGGCAGATGAGCTGGCACGGCTGACCGGTGACCGGGTCCGGTCAGAGTTTCGGATGCCCGACGACGCCGATGAGCTGCCGACGGCCGACGCCGCCGTAGTGGCGCCGGCGACGTTCAACACCGTGAACAAGTGGGCGGCCGGGATCGCCGACACGTTCGCGGCGGCGCTGTTGAGTGAGCTGACCGGATTGGGCGTGCCGATCGTCGTAGAGACTGGCGCAGGGCTGGAACGCCGGGCACTCGCATACCTGACCGCCGTCAAGGCGCCGATAAGCGGGTCGGATAGCCATTAGCGGCGTTGGCCACGGCGCCGAGCGATCAACTATGGCGCCTGCAGGTCAACCGGACCAGCGGGCAGGCCTTATGACCGCCTCCCGAAAGGCCCTACAAGCGAGGGATCAATCCTCAGCAGTCAGCGATGATCGCCGTGCCATTAGCGTGCCATTAACCCCGGTGAAATGGGGTTCCTCGCGGTCGTGCAACTCGGCGAAGTCCAGGCTCGTGCTGGACTTAGCCGCGCCGGTGGCGAAATTGCTCGCCTGCGCCAGGTGCGCCAGCTCCCGCTGCGACGGCGCACGGCCGTACCGCGCCTCGAACTCACGCGAGTGCCTGCGCACGTCCTGCGTGATCGACTCGCGCCGGGAAGAGAACACGCGCATCACGTGGCCGCCGATACCCGCGACCTCGAACCCGTGGCCATCATCCCGGGCCACCCACTCAAGCCCGAACCGCCGGGTCAGCGCCTGCTCCAGATGCTGGGACACGATTGCGGCCACGGCGCCGAGGTGCTCGTTGTAGCCGCACGAATCCGGAGCCCGCCACTTCGCGTCCGCTACAGTCCGGGCGGCGTGAGCGATCTGCGAATGCACATGTAGCTGCGGGTCGCCGTCGCGGGGGGTGTGCTGCAGCCAGTGCGCGACCGCCAAGTTCGCTTCATGCATGGGCCGGTCTCCCGGCCGTCCGCCCGCGAAGCGTGGCAGCCGGTGCGCGTGTAGCCGGCCTCGTGCTGGAAGTACCCGAACCCCGCGTAGACGGCATCCCAGATCATCGCGTCGACCTCATCCAGTAGGCCTGGCCATCGGCTTCGCCGACTTGAGAGGCCTGCCGGGCGTTCTCGCCAAGCGAGGCGTGGAAGATCGAGATGGACTTGGAGAGCGAGATCGTCAGGTCGAAGTACCGTCTGGAGCTTGCCGCCGCCCGAACAGCAGGTCGTACGATTCACGCTCAACATTCTGACCGACCCGGAGTCCCAGGGCCTCGGCACCCGGACCCCACCACCGGCGGCTCGCCACCCTCTACGGCCTCGATATAGTAGCTTCGCGGCTCCTTCGATGCTCCGGCGGCTACTTGGCGCCAGACGTAGTCCAGGTCGTGGCCCTTGCTGAGGGTCACCACGACCGCCACTGCCGGCCTCCAGAACGAGGAACGAAGTCAGCAGAACGGTCCATGATCATCAGATGGTGCATGGGTCTGAGGCTCGAACTAATCACGAGTCGAGGATGACAAGAATGCCGATCAAGATCAGAAACAGAAAACGGTCAGGCAGGTCGAATGAGGCAAGGATGTCCTTGGGCACGGAAGTCGAGGCACTGTCACCGTGGATGAGGCATCAGCCGGAGCGCTGCCAGTAAGTTGAGGCCCCCGGCCCTGCTCGGTTCACGAAGGAGACGGCTGATGACGGCCGAAGCTGATCGCCCGGTGATCTCCGTGATGCTCGCCGTTCCCGATGCCGCGGCCGCCGCGCAGTGGTACGCGCGGGCACTCGGCGCAACCGAGCTGTGGAACCTTGGCGGCGTGGTCGGCCTGACCGTGACCGGCGCCCCGTTCTTTCTCGGCGAACCGGAGAACAATGGCTGGGACACCCCGCAGGCACTTGGCTCGCGCACAGTCCGGGTCGAGGTGTTCGTCGATGACCCGGACAGCTTCATCGAACGCGCGGTGACCGCAGGGGCCGACGGCAGCGTCGATCAGATCCGTAATCACCAGGCACCCTGGGGCGTGCACCGCCAAGGTGGCTTCATCGACCCGTTCGGCCACCTGTGGCTGGTCGGCGACCGGTCTCCGCTGACGACCCACGAATTGCCGTAACGCCTATGGCACGGGCACCGGCGCTGAGGACAGCTACCGGGACCTCCCGGCGCGGCAGTGCCTCAGATCAGGTACGGGACCGTGGCTCTGCCACCTATCTAGGAACCCCAGGTCACGCTGCCAGCCGCACCTCAGGTTTGTGACGACGGACAAGAGGTGACGCTCCGCCGACGACGAGGGCCGTCCGTCGGGTCAATTTCATTTCTCTCAGTAAGCGCACTTATCGCCATGCCGCGCGCGTACGGCTCGTTATGCACTTTTGCCGAAGCGGTTCCGTTGGGCGTTGCCCAGCACATAGTTGCGTCTTGTGCGCTTGTTACGCGCCGATGCGGTCGACAGGCCCTTCCCTGCCCGGTACGAATGCGCGATCGACGTGTCGCACCGCTCGCAGCGGAACTGGACTGGGCTGTTGGGCGGATCGATCCGACGGTGGTGGGCGCCGGTTCGGTGAGGTCTGGGCTGCTACCAGGCGATCGTGTACGGATCGGTGTCGCCGGCGGGCCGGCCTGGGGTGAAGGCCCGGCCGACGGGCGTTGTCTGGCCGGTGGACAGGTTCACGCGGTATGCGTAGGGTGCCGGGGCGGTGAAGAGGCCAGTGACGAGGGCGTAGTCACCGGATGGAGTTATGGCGAGCAGGCACGGGGACTGGTCGCTGTTCCAGGACCCGAGCACGCGGATCTTGCGGCCGCCGGCGGCATGGTAGGCGGCCAGGACGGCCGAGTAGTGGTAGCCCGCTGCGGTGGCCGCCTGCCGTGAGCAGGCGTACAGGACCTTTCCGTCCGGGCTCAGCGCCACCCCCTCGACGCCGTGAGCCGGTGACAGGGTTCCCGGAACGACGACGCGCGCCGCGGCGGTCAGCGATCCGCTCTTGGCGCTGGCGCGCACGACGCGGGCGGCGCCGTCGTTGGTGGCCCAGCCTGTGCCCATCCCCGCGTAGTTGCTGAACGCCAGCGAGCGGCCGTCGGCCGACAGCGAGCCGAGGAACGGCATGATGGTGGGTCCGGCGGGCCTCCATCGCCGGGCGCGGCCGTCCGCCAGGCGAAGTAGTTCTATCCGGTACGGGAAGCTGCCTGATCCCTGGACGTAGCATGGGCCGCTCTCAATGGCGAGGGTGCTGCCGTCCGCGCTGACCTGCAGGCCCGAGACGGGCACATATCCGGGGTGCGGCACGCCGGGCAGCGGCGACAGGGAGGCGAGCCGGCCTTTCGCGGTGAGCTTGACCTGATAGATGGTGGCGCCGCAGCCGATGCGGCCGCCGCTGACCGGCTCGGCCGCCGCGAGGTATTCGGTGCTGCCGGCGGTTGCGGCGAGGGCGGTGAACGTCAGGCCGTGCGTGCGGGAGCCTAGGTCGGCAACTACAGTGCCGGTGGCCGCGTCGTACACGGCCAGGTTGCTGAACGAGTCATTGCCAGGATCGTTGTAAATCCCGAGGAAGTACGGCGGCATGGGCGCGGGCGGGCCGTCTGGCAGCATGGCCGGAACTTTCGGCTGACCGTTGCTGGCCGGGCCGCCCGTGCCGGCCACCGCGACGGCGATGGCCACGCAGGCCATCGCGGCAGCCGCGGCGAGCGGGGCGATGAGGCGGATCCGGGCCCGGCTCTTGTGGGTCGGGCCGGCTCCTCGGCGCCGCGGGGAGATGACGGCGCCGGGCTCGCCGAGCGGGCGCAGAGAGCCGGGTGCCACCGTTTCTGCGGCGCTGCGGTAGGCGTCGGCGAGACGGTCTTCGATGCTGGTCACGGCTGTTCCTTCAGGCGGCGCGAGAGCGTGGCCAGCGCGCGGGAGGCGGTTGAGGAGACAGTGCCCCGGCTGACGCCAAGGGCCCTGGCGATGTCGGCGTCGGGCATGCCGGCGAAGAACCGCAGGGCCAGCACCTCGCGGGCGCGCTGCGGCAGGGCGGCGACCGCCGTGAGCACGGCCCGCCGTTCTTCGGATGCGATCGCGGCAGCCTCGGCCGACCAGACGGGCGGCGCGTGCTGGACGTCGCGCCCGCTGGCCCGGACCCGGGAACGCTGCACCGACCGGCAGCCGTTCAGCACGCTAACGCGCACGTATGCCAGCGCCTTGTCGGTGCCGCGCATGAGGATTCCGACCGAATCCGAACACTGATTCCGATCGAATCCGAACGCCGGTTCCGGAGTTTCCGAACACCTGGCTAGCAGGCTGCGGCGTGGCGCCGGCGTGGGGCGTCTGGGGCACGCCACGCTCCCTCGGAC
>WNGK01007571.1_pt2 | contig 11366 bp, 10 predicted proteins | sample 5400601 | NCBI WGS metagenome assembly WNGK01 (sample SAMN13153376, study PRJNA577476) | soil metagenome | isolation source: 60 cm soil or saprolite under Garry oak tree replicate 1 | place: USA:California | collected 2016-06-15
AGGCTGTTTATCGTGAAGTTCTGCGCGTGGGCGCTCATCCAATAGCGCTCATAAACCTGGAACAGCTTGAAGAGATTCTTTTACGAGAAGGCAATGATCAGCAGCTCACTAAAAAGTCGCCCGTACTGGCTGCGCTGGCAGAACACTGTGACGCCCGGCTTTTCATTTCATCGCGCGGCAATACAAAGGCGCTCAGTGGCATAAAGCCTGAGCAGATGTCCCTGCAGCGTCGGGCTTATCGAGATATCTTTGAGATTACACGAAAACGTGAACAAGATGGCAAGTATCGCTGGTCATCGACGCTGTATCCCACCAGCGCTTATGCCCAGGATGCTGAGATGTCCCTGCGCGATTTTGAAGAATTTGTCTTTGACGTCTGTTTTCTCAATGATCCCGACCCTATTGCTCGCTGGGAAGAACTGTCTGTGCGGCAGCAGCGCCTGGTGGATTGGCTTGCCGGACGTAAAGAGGCGCGTATTGTAGGAGACGGGACAGACCTGACGCTCTCTATAGAAAACCGTACGTTTATCAACAGTGATGGGAAGCGCAACTTTCCCAGCGGCGAGTTCTTTACCGGTCCAGTCGAGCACAGCGCCAATGGCGTGATTAAGTTTGACATTCCAGCATCGCACGACGGTCGCACTATTGAAGGAGTTCGTCTGGTGTTCCGTGAAGGGAAAGTCGTTGAGGCGAATGCTCGCCAGGGACAGGCATACCTGCATCACATGCTGGAGATAGATACTGGCGCTCGCTACCTCGGTGAATTTGCCTTTGGCAATAATGCTCGCGTGGATCGCAGCACGAAAAACGTGCTCTTCGATGAGAAGATGGGAGGTACCATTCACCTTGCATTGGGCGCGAGCTATCCTGAGACGGGCGGGCTGAATGCATCTGCATTGCACTGGGATATGGTGTGTGATCTGCGCCAGCAGGGTGAAGTGTGGGTTGATGATGTGTTGTTCTTTAAGGATGGCGCAATCCTGATTTAAGGCATGGTTCAAAAGAACTTGACCGTTCAAGTATGACAGGGCTGCCGTGCCCGTGTTTCCCCGCGGGTGTCACCCTGAGCCGCAGCGAAGGGTCTCTCACGCTCGGCACAGAGATGCTTCGCGGAGTTTACCCTGAGTGCAACGCATGGGCTCAGCATGACAATGCACTGTTTCACTAAATGGACTCGCGTGCTTATTTCTCACCATACCAGAACTGTCCAAACTTGATACTTCCCTAACTATAGCATAGAATATAGATACGTGCTAATTATCTCTGTGCTGGAAAGCACAAATTCATTTTTGGAGGCCCATTTGGAGCAGGAACAACAATTAACGAACTTCGACACGATAGAAGATGTACAGAAGGCCATGTTTGCGCAGAGTTATATCGCCGATCGCAGCCTGGCGACGGCGGTGTTCCTGGCTCTCAAACGACGTAAGCCGCTTTTGTTGGAGGGCGAACCCGGCGTTGGCAAGACGGAAGTAGCCAAAGTGCTCGCCGCTGCCCTCGACACTCGACTGATACGCCTGCAATGTTATGAGGGTATCGATATTAGTACCGCGGTATATGAGTGGAACTATACACGCCAGATGCTGCACATTCGTCTGATGGAAGCGGGAGGCATCAACCGCCAGGAAGAACTCAAAGAGATCTTCGGCTCAGACTTCCTGATGAAACGACCTCTGCTCCAGGCTATTGATGCGGCAAACGCCAAAACGCCCGTCCTGCTGATTGACGAACTGGATCGCAGTGATGAGGAATTCGAGGCGTATCTGCTTGAGTTGCTCTCTGATTTCCAGATTACGATCCCTGAAATTGGCACAATCAGAGCCCAAGAGCCACCTGTGGTGATCATCACTTCAAATCGCACGCGCGAAATTCATGATGCTTTACGCAGGCGCTGTCTCTACTATTGGATCGATTTTCCTACGTTGGAGAAAGAATACTCTATTGTCCTGGCGCGTATGCCCGGCGTGCCCGAAAAACTGGCGAAGCAGGTCTGTGCCTTTGTGCGCGAATTGCGCAGCGTCGACCTTTACAAAGCGCCTGGCGTGGCGGAAACACTCGACTGGATCAGCTCTTTGCTGGCGCTCAACCAGCTGGAGCTGGTCGAAGGTCCTGTACGTGATACACTGGGCGCGCTGCTCAAGTATCAAGATGATGTGTTGAAGGTTGGCGGGAGTGAGCTTTACAAGACGTTGCAGAAGGCACGGGGAGTCTCATAGCCATGAGCGTTGAACCACAGGAGAATGGGCATTACTTTGCTGATAATCCACTGCGCCAGGTAGAGCTTGAGCGCGGTGAGCGTCTGCTCTTTCGCCTGGTTGAGTTTGGCCACATTCTCTGGGAGTCGGGCATTGATGTAGGACCTCGACAGTTGCTTGATCTTGCCGAGACGTTGAACTACATCGATGTCACCAATAAAGAGGACTTTTATAACACGCTCAATAGTTCTCTCCTCGCGCGCCATGAGCAGGAGACTCTCTTTAACCAGTTGTTTCTCTACTTCTGGTATATGCGCGATGCTCAAGGTAAAAAGGTTGAGAATCCAACGGGCGCGGCAAAGCGCGACGAACGGCAGATGCGTCTTCCACCCTCTGAGCGCAAACGATTAGCAGAACATATGAATGCTAACGAGCAGCGCAAGGACCTGCGCGCTGAGATGCGCCAGAGCGAGCGGCCCCGTCGCGCGCATGAGCATATCGACGACGAAGACGATAACGATGATGCAAATCCCCAGGGAACAGCCTACAGCGCTATTGAGATGCTGAGAAAGAAAGATTTTGAGTCTTTCACCTGGGAAGAAGTGCAAGAGGCCAAAAAGCTGATGGCCGAGATGCGCTGGAACCTGGGCATGCGTCCGACGCACCGCAAGGCTCCATCACGTCACGGTTCATATCCCGACATGCGCCGTATTGTCCGTCGCAATCTTAAATATGGGGCAGAATTCCTTGAACTGACGTGGCGGGAAACTAAGAAGAAACCGCGTCCATTGGTTATCATCTGCGATATCAGCGGCTCAATGAGCCTGTATTCACGGCTGTTGTTGCATTTCATTCATACGATTTCCAATGGCTTAATGAACGTCGAAGCCTTTGTTTTTGGTACGCGTCTCACTCGCGTTACACGTCAACTGAAAAAGCGCGACGTGGACGATGCTGTGCGGGATGTCTCCAAATCCGTACAGGACTGGTCAGGCGGAACTCGCATTGGCGATGCGCTGCACTACTTTAACCGTAAGTGGGCGCGACGGGTTCTCGGGCGCGGCGCGGTGGTTCTGGTGATTAGCGATGGGTGGGATCGCGGCGATGCCAGCGTACTGCAGGTCGAGATGGATCGCTTGCAGCATAGTTGTCACCGCTTGATCTGGCTCAATCCGCTGCTTGGCTCTCCTGATTATCGCCCGTTGACCATTGGTATGAAGACGGCATTGCCCTATATCGACAATTTTTTACCTGCCCATAACCTGGACAGCCTGATTAACCTGGGTAATCTCTTGCAGAGCATCGATGATAGGCGCCCCGTACGCAGTGCTGCTGTCGGGCGAAAGGCCGTTGCCGCGTGGACAAATCCAGGCGCTATCCAGGCGTCATCACAGTAAGGTAGCAGGTTCGCTTAACCCCTGGTGGTTAGGAGGTTTACAAATGCGAGATGTATTGATTGATATTGAGCGGTGGCGAGCGCGCGGCGAGCGCGTGGCCGTCGCCACAGTTGTCTCTATGGCCGGTTCTGCGCCGCGAAGACCAGGCGCGAAACTGGTTGTCAGCGAAAGCGGCGAGCTTGCAGGCTCAGTGAGTGGCGGCTGCGTCGAACCGGCGGTTGTTGAGGCCGCCATGGAAGTGTTAGCGGATGGGAAGCCACAAATGCTCGAATTTGGTATCACCGAAGAAGAGAATATCGAGCAGATAGGACTGGCATGTGGCGGCACTATTCACGTCTTCGTAGAGCGGCTGGATTGGTGAATCTCTCCCTCCTTCCGCGTGATATGTAGGGGCCGCAATTCATTGCGCCCGCCTGGGGATACGTAAAGAGAGTGTCGTTATGAGTAAACTGTACGAAGAACTGAGAGATCAGTTGAACCAGGAAAAAGGGGCAGCTTTGGCGACGGTGGTGCGTGGCAATGAGCACGTCGGCGCTAAACTCCTCGTTTTTTCAGGCAAGAGGACCGATGGGACACTGGGCAATGCAGCTCTTGAAGCCCAGGTTATCGAAGACGCTGATCACGCTATCTGGCTTGGAGAGGCGGAAATCCATACGTATACCATCGAGAGCTTCGCTGGCACATCAACCTATGATGTTTTCATCGAGGGCTTTCCGCCTCCACCGACGCTGGTGATTGTGGGGGCAGGGCATATCGCCATCCCCCTGACAACTTTCGCCAAAACTCTCAATTACCGCGTTGTGATCGTTGATGCCCGCGCAGCCTTTGCCACGCGCGAACGATTTCCCCATGCTGATGAGCTTATCGTTGAATGGCCGGATGAAGTCTTGGAACGCATGGATCTGAATCCTTCCACGTCAGTGGCTGTATTGACGCATGACCCGAAATTTGATGAGCCGTCGTTGAAAGTGGTACTGGCGCGCCAGGTGGGATATGTGGGCGCCATCGGCAGTCGAAAAACTGGCGAGGAACGCGCTGAACGCCTCAAGCAACAAGGCCTGACAGATGAACAAATCCGTCGCATTCATGGACCAATCGGCCTCAATATTGGGGCTGCTTCGCCAGAAGAAATGGCCCTGGCAATTATGGCTGAGATAGTTGCCACACGGCACAGCAAGAACATTACAGCGACTTCTAGCTGGAAAAAATAGAAAAGCGCAACTTCACTCGTTCTAATTCGTCAATATTGATATGGGGCAGAGTCGTAGGGTATTTCGTTGTTATAGATAGATCAAATGCATGCTATAGCGTACTGACCTGGAAAAGGATATATGATGCGAGACGAACCATATTATCATCAAGATGATTCAACTGAACCTATACGCCAGCCTTCTCCGCCATATGGGGATCAGCAGGACAACAAATGGATTCTCGGAGATGCCTCGAAACGAACTAATCGCCAGCCCTATCACTATCCACCTTCCTCGCAATATGTAGACCGCCCGCCTGCTGCTGACAATGCCCGGCCATATGCCTATCCGCAAGCGGGTCGGCAATTGCCGCCGGGAGGACAATATACTCCTACGCAGTATCCTTACAATCCCGCTGCCGGGCCGTATCCCTCCGCGCAACCGGGTGGTTCTCCACTAAAACGTCCCCGAAAGCGCCGTAAAGGATGCCTCATAACATCCCTGATCCTCCTGCTTCTTCTCTGTATCATCGGCGGACTGACCTTTACGACGGCGCAGCGCGTGCTGGCCTTTGGTTCCGCCATCTCAACCCAATCGCCGCTGAGCAGCCAGACGGGCTATATGGGAGGCAGTGACCGCGTGAATCTGCTGGTGATGGGCTACGGCGGTGGTAATCATAATGGAGCGAACCTCACCGATTCAATGGTCGTAATGAGCCTGTTGCCCCAGAGCCACCATACCACGCTGCTCTCAGTTCCTCGTGATTTATGGGTGCAGATCCCTCCTGGTTCTGGGCAGTATCACAAGATCAACGCGTCATATGAGTTTGGCTCGAACAATGGCGCTAACCCGGCAGCAGGTGGCGATGCCGCGGCGGCTAAAATCTCGCTGGTGACCGGTCTGCATGTGCAATATTGGCTGACCATTAACTTCCAGGGATTTCGCGATTTTATCAATGCCATAGGCGGCATAGATGTCTATGTGCCGGATGCATTTACCGCGAAGTATCCGGCAAATGATGATCCCAGTATCAATCCAAATTGGATTAAGGTACACTTCTCCAAAGGAATGCAGCATATGGATGGCGAAAGGGCCATACGCTACGCGCGCGCTCGCTATGTGCTCGACAATCCCGCTGAGGGTACGGACTTTGCTCGTTCAGCTCGCCAACAAATCATGATTAAAGCGGCTCTGTCCAAAGTCAAGCAAATGTCCACGTGGCCGAGTCTCTTCAATGCGCTAAACGCCTTGCAGCACACCATCTATACCAATTTATCACTGGCGGACTTAATGCAATTTGCGCTGAAAATGGATTTGACCAACGCGCGCCATGTCGGTCTGAGCAATCAAAACGTGCTGGTCGATGCAACTTCCTCGGATGGTCAATATATCCTGAAACCCGCGAACGACAACTGGCAGGGTATAATAGACTATGTCAAGCGGCAGTTATATAATTGATTGCCGTACTCATTTTGAGTTTTGTGGAGTGGAAACATGGGAGAAGAGAGGCGAAAATCGCCCAGGCTGATTGGTGGTATCTACCTCCAGGGGCAGGTGATTACTTCAGGCGGTATGCTTACCACGTCTACAGCGTACAATCGCAACACGAACGAGGTGGTTGGACTCCTGGTTATCGAGTTCTCTCCCGCTATGGATGTCCTGGCGGTGGAACAGTTGCTGCAACCTCTGGAGAAACGCCGCTTCATCCGTTCTCCCAATGCGATCGGCGTGTATGACTGGGGTATCGATGGGAGCCGAGTTTATATTGCAACCGATCCACCCCGCGGCATAACCTTGCGCCACGTCCTGGACAACGAGAATATTGATGTGCCGCGCGCTCTTGACCTCATGCGCCAGATGGCGCAGGGTCTCAAGGTATTGCATGAGCAAGGGATTGTGGGGGTTGATCTGCGTCCCCAACTTATCACCGTGGACACTGTAGCAGTTACAGATCGCGTACAACTCGACGATGTCGGGCTGCGCTCCTTACTCAATGCGCTCGGCTATATCAGCAGTCAGCGGATTGAGGATATTGGATTTCTTGATCCGCGTTACTCTCCGCCCGAGTATATCGGTAGTGGAGGGCCGGTAGGACCGTGGAGCGATGTTTACCAACTGGGATTGCTGCTCTTTGAGATGGTAACCGGCCGCCTGCCATTTGTCGGGAAAAACCCTGCCGAGACGGGTATACTGCAAAGCACAGGCGCAATCCCGCGCATGACACAATATAAGCACGATACTCCAACGCCGCTACAAGATATAGCGGACCGTGCCTTAGCAAAAAATCCAGCTGCGCGTTTTGCCAATGCCGCTATCATGCTCGCCGCTTTAGAATCTATCGAGCTTCCTCGCCGTCCCACTGTAGGGGAATGGCGTAAACAAGGCGAATCGCCGACTGGCCCCGGCACGGGAAACGCGACGCCCGCTGTTGGAATGACAGGTGAAATGCGCTCCTTTGAGGGTGATATTGCGTTGAGCGCGACGCTCATTGGTAACTCAGTAGGCGCCTCGTCTGTGGAAGACCCCTCAAGAACATTGCCGGAAACGCAGGACGCCTACGCGTACCTGTGCTATGAGAAGGATGGAGTAGAGACGCAGCGCTTCGCCATCTCCAGGAGAAATGTCATCGTTGGCAGGATGGACCCTAAGCGTGGCGTTAGCCCGGATATCGATCTGACGGCCATTGACCAGCGCATGACGGTTTCTCGCCAGCATGTACGCATTCGGTACGAGGAGACCTTCTTCTATGTCGAGGATCTCAAAAGCCGCAACAAAACTCGCCTGGGTGAGCTAACGCTTATCCCGCTTAAACCTGAACTACTGCAGCATGGAGATATTCTCCAGTTCGGAAGCGTGCGCCTGGTATTCAGGGTTCCGGGGATGCAAGATCCACCGAAGTTTAAGACGAGAAACAAAGAATAGAACGCGCTGGCAATTCAACAATGCGCTTTTTATTTCACAGCATCCTGGCTATTGCAAGCAAGTCCGCTAACATCCCCTGGCCAGTTTGTAACCTGCCCGCGCCAGGGCCGATCACGGTAACTTCGGAAAGCGTATCGCTGTGAATGGTAATAGCATTCATCACGCCGTCGACGCGAGCTAGCGGGTCGCTCAGCGCCAGCTCAAGGGGGGCGACTTTAGCCTCTAGTTTACCGTCCCCGGGGCGCAGCAGCAGCGACGCAACAAGCTTGACACGCCTGTCGTTCTCAACTGCCCTCTGTATCTGTTCCCTGGTGATGGAAGTAATACCCTGCCGCGAGACGTCGTCGGCTTTGAGGGAACGACCAAATACCAGAAATGCCAGGATCAGTACTTTTGCCAGCGCGTCGTACCCTTCGACATCGGCTGTGGGGTCGGCTTCCGCGTACCCCTGAGCCTGAGCCTCTGCCAGTACTTCATGGTAATCGCGCCCGCTGACCATCGCGCTGAGTATGTAATTGGTTGTGCCATTCAGAATGCCGCGTATAGCTGAAACGCGTGCGCCGGCCATGCCGTCGCGCATGGCGCTCAGTACCGGAGTGCCGGCCATCACCGTGGATTCCATACGCAACTGTGCGCCGTGTAGTCGGGCTAGCGTGAAAAGTTCCTGGGCTGCCAGCGCAGCCGGTCCCTTGTTGGCCGTGATGACATGCATTCCCTGCGCGAGCGCTGCGCGGATATGGCTCACGCCCGGTTCTGCATCGCGCAGATTGGTCCCGGTTGCCTCCGCCATAACGTCTGCTCCTGTGGCTTGTAGCCCTTCCAAAGTATGCTCCCAATGTCTGACATCTGGGTGTTCTGTGAGAGGGCGTCGCGCGGCAGCCAGCTCGAGCAGCGTGGGGATATCCAGCCCCGCCTCGCGATAGATAAAACCGTGGCGGTAATTCGCCACGCCGGCAAGCGTCACTTCCAGCCCAAAATCATGTCTTAGTTGAGCTTGCTTGGTAACAAGCAATTCGGCCAGGCCCTGGCCGACGACGCCGAAGCCGATAATAGAGAGGCGAAGATGTTTCATAGTAATTAAATCCAGGATAATTTGAGACGGTCAAGCACACGTTTTACCGGCCCCAACTCTTCTATGCCCAGGAAGCGTGCCACCCTGATGTAGATGAAGAGGCCTGCAAACAACTCGATAGCCAGTTTGATAAGAGCAAGCAGGGAGCCCCAGATCCCTAAAGCCGGGTCGTGTGTGGTGACTAAAACAAGATCGAGAACGAAACGAATAATGAATATACCCACGCCCATGGTCACAGACGCGAGCACGATACGACCTGTATAGGTACTCAGGAACCGTAGTTGCAGACCTCCGATACGCTCATTAAGCAGCCAGAGCAGCACAATCGCCTCGAGGGTTCCGGCAATGGAGGTAGAGAGCGCTAAGGCAAACGTTCCCCACTGCGGTCCCCAGACTGCGATATTGATGAGGATCAGGCTCAAGGCAATCTTAAAGGCAAATTGCAGCACGCTCACTATAACGGGTGTGATAGCGTCACGAAGGGCGTAGAAAGAGCGCGTCAGTATTTCGACCGCGGAGAGACCTGCCAGGCCAATAGCAAAGCCCGCGAGAGGGAAGGTGGTGTAGATTGCGCTCTGCAGGTTGTAAGCGCCGTGTTCGAGGAGCACCTGGACGATTGACAGGCCTAGGACAATCAGGCCAACACTCGAGGGAATCGACAGAAACAGGATACTGCGCAGTGTTTCCAGTATGATACTGCGCAGGCGATCAAAACGCCCCAAGGCGACATTCTCCGCTAATGTTGGAAAGGCCGCCGTAGAGACAGCCATACCAAAGATACCCAGGGGCAGCAGTATTATTTGGAGCGCTTGATAGTACTGGGTCACAAAGCCATTGAGCGATCCCGCAATAAGTAAAATAATGAGGAAACGGTCAACAAAGATGGAAAAGTAGAGCATAGCTGCATTGACAATGCGCGGCGCCATCATACGTCCAATTTGAATGACGCCAGGATGACGCCAGTCAAAGGAGAACGTGTAGCGCATCCCAACTTTGACAAGGCCTGGAACCTGGATAGCAACTTGTAAGATAGCGCCAAAGACAACACCCCAGGTCGCTGCATAGACAGCGATCAAATCGTTGCGCTGCCCGTGAAATGCCAGGAATACTCCCGGCATCAGGCCGATGATAATGCCCACGTTGTAGAGAACTGTGCCGATCGCAGGTAGCAGGAAATTTTGTCGCGCATTTAAAATCGAGGTGACGATAACGCCGCTGCCAAGCACAACTGCTTGCAAAAGCATAATTCTGGCCAGCGAAATAATCAAATTGATTTGTGTGGCATAAACCTGCGGGTTCATAAGGGCCGGTTTCGGATTATAGAGTGGTATGATTTGTCCCGCGAAGATGATAGCGAGCAGTGCTAGTACTATCATAACAGCAATGGCAAGATTGAGCGCCGCGCTGGCAACATGCCAGGCCGTCTTTTCATCCCTGTCGCCAATCATGTATTTTGTAAAAACTGGGATAAACGCCGAGGCGAGCGCGCCGCCCGCCACGACATTGAAGATAAAATCAGGAATATAAAATGCCTGTAAATACGCGTCGGAGGCAGCCCCTGCTCCAAAAACGAAAGCAAATAGAAAAGTGCGCAGCAGGCCGAAGACGCGGCTGACGACGAAGGCGCCGGTCAAGATCAAAGTGGCTCTACCGATACGCACTCGTTGGATCATGCCGGTGTCTTGCGAGGCATCCGGCGCGGCTTGTACTGAGCCAGCCGTGTTGATTAATTGTTCTGAAGGGACACTTAGCGCGCCATAGGGCAAAGAATCTGTTGGGAGAATAGATGATACCTCCATGGGCGGCCCAGGCGCGGGTGAAAATTGTGCTGGTGGTACCGGCGGCACTCCTGGACGCGTAGTCGGGGCGGCTCCGGCTCTCCATGGTGGTGACATCTGCGCAGGTGTAGCGGGGAAAGGCCCCCTTGCTTCAGGTAGGCGGCTCTTATTCCTGGATGGAAAAATATTCGTCACATCTGGTTTCATACGCCGTTGCTGGCGACGCATCCGCTCCTCGCGCAACTGTTGCAGGCGAGCCTGGCGCAGCATGGGAAGATGTTGAGAGGGCTGGGGCGCTTCATAGTACTGGTACTCCATGCCCTGTCCAAGGCCGAGCGAACTCCCCATATCAGCAACTGGTTGCTGGTAACGCGGCGGCAGTTGCTGATTTGGCTGTCCCCTCTGTGGCTGCGGAGGATGCAGAGGAGGGGGTTGTTGTTGCGGCTGTGGCGGATACCCTGGCGACTGTGGCGCAACTGGTGACTGTTGCGCTATCGCGTTAGGTGGTTCCTGCTCGTATTGCCAGCCGTAGTAGCCCTGCTGAACAGGTGGTCCCTGTCCTTGTTGTGGCTGAGGTGGTATCTGTTCTTCGTTTCCCACTCTGCTCGCTCTATGCGTCTATACTGTATTTCAGGTATGTATTGCTATATTTCAATTGATTTGATGCGCTATATACCGGTATCTATGTCGTTCGTCAAGCATACCATAATTGGGGTGTTCTGGCTAGAGTGGGTGTACTTTATGACTGTTCTCAATATACTGAGGTCTCTTTAGCAGAATTAACAAAGCTCCACATTTGACACAACCCCTCA
>WNGK01007572.1_pt1 | contig 11365 bp, 10 predicted proteins | sample 5400601 | NCBI WGS metagenome assembly WNGK01 (sample SAMN13153376, study PRJNA577476) | soil metagenome | isolation source: 60 cm soil or saprolite under Garry oak tree replicate 1 | place: USA:California | collected 2016-06-15
ACGCCGTGCGGCACTTCGACATGCCTAACGACCTCCGCCAAGATATCATCGACGCCCGACTCTGGGCAGGGTTGCACTACCACTTCTCCGGTGTCGCCGGTGTTGTCATCGGCCGGCAGGTCGCGAACTTCGACCTCAGACATGCGTTCCAGCCTGTCGAGTAACACTACTGGCCCGAGGTAATTGCCTATTCTGAGAACTACGAGACAGCAGGCCCTAATCGCAGTTGTAAATCGTCCCAGCGGATACTCTTCGTAAGAAGCCGCTGGGCCGAAATCGCGGGGAAAATCGGTGCAGCACGTGCTCCAGAATGGCTTTGTAAAAGAAGACTCTAAACAATGAAAGGAAATTAACTTATGAAAAATCGAAACAACTTACTCACAACAATCCTGCTTGTGCTTGGCTGCTTTGCGATTGCACCGGTGGCCAAAGCGCTTGTTCCGGCACCTGATGGAGGCTATCCCGGAGGCAACACGGCGGAGGGGCAAAACGCCCTCTTTAGCCTCACCACCGGCGGGTTCAATACGGCAGTCGGTTTCTTTTCACTCAGGAGCAACACTAGTGGCCAGTTGAACACAGCCATTGGCGCTGGGACGCTCCTTGCCAACACCGCAGACCAAAATACGGCTACCGGCGCGGGGGCGCTTTTCAGCAACACTACCGGCCCCTCCAACACGGCCAATGGAGCGTTCGCGCTCTTTTTCAACACCACCGGCAGCGGCAACACTGCCAACGGTGATAGAGCGCTCTTTAGCAACACCATCGGCAGCCAAAATACGGCCACGGGTAGAGAAGCCCTCGTTCTCAACACCACCGGCGGCAACAACACGGCCAATGGACTGTTCGCGCTCTTTTTCAACACCACCGGCAGCGGCAACACGGCCAACGGTGTTCGTGCGCTCTTTAGCAACACCACCGCCATCCAGAACACGGCCACGGGTGAGGAAGCGCTCTCTAGCAACTCCACCGGCGGCAACAACACGGCCACGGGGTTTCGAGCGCTCATCAACAACACCACCGCCGACGCGAACACAGCTCACGGTTCGCAAGCGCTCTTTCACAATACCACCGGCAACTTGAACACAGCCAGTGGCTTTGACGCGCTTCTTAGCAACACGACTGGCAACAACAACACGGCCAATGGATCTCAAGCGCTTTTTAGCAACACCATCGGCGTCGACAACGCGGCCAACGGTGTTGGTGCGCTTTTTAGCAACACCATCGGCTTCGCCAACACGGCCAATGGTTATCAAGCGCTCTCTAGCAATACCACCGGCTCCTCCAACACGGCCAATGGTGTTTCGGCGCTTTTTAGCAACACCACCGGCAACTTGAACACGGCCAACGGTTTTCAAGCGCTCTTTAGTAACACCAGCGGTGCCTTCAACATTGCCATCGGTGACTCTGCGCTCCCAAACAGCACTACCGGCAGCGGCAACATCGCCTTGGGCTTTAATGCCGGTTTCGCCGTTACTACGGCCAGTAACGTTATTGCTATCGGCGCCAATGGTGCGAACGTGAGCAACAGCTGCTTTATCGGCCAGATCTTCAACGCAACATCTTTCGGAGGAACCGCCGTTTTCATTGATGCAACCGGCAGACTTGGCACCACCACCTCTTCCCGGCGGTTTAAAGAGCAAATCAAGCCAATGGAGCAGGCCAGCGAAGCGCTCTTCGCGCTTAAGCCGGTTACCTTCCGCTACAAGAAGGAGATTGATCCGGCAGGCACATCGCAGTTTGGACTTGTGGCCGAAGAGGTGGAAAAGGTAAATCCTGATCTGATAGTGCGCGACAAAGAAGGAAAACCCTACAGCGTGCGCTATGATCAGGTAAACGCGATGCTGCTCAATGAGTTCCTCAAAGAACATCGCATCGTGCAGGAACAAGGCCGCAAGATTCTGGAGCAAAGAGCGACTATCACTGAACTCAAGAAGGGGATGGAGACTGTCGTCGCACATCTGAAAGAGCAGGCAGCGCAAATCCAGAAGGTGAGCGCGCAGCTCGCCGCAGCGAGTCCGTCCCGTGGCGGACTTGAAGCGAGCAAATTCGCCACAGGACGAATCCGCGGTGGCGGAGCTGCGCCGCAAGTGGTTTCCAATAACCGGTAAAACTATCCCTGGATGTGTTCGCCTGGTGAGAAATCGGAGAAAAGCAAAACAATGAAAGGAAATTACATTATGAAAAATCGAAACACCATATTCACAACGATTCTGCTTGTGCTTGGTTGCTTTGGACTTTTGCCAAACGCACAGGCGGTCAGCCCGGCACCGGACGGAGGCTATCCCAACTTCAACACCGCCGAGGGAACTGATGCACTCTTCAGCCTGACAACGGGCGCCAACAATACTGCCATCGGTTCTCTTGCGCTCCGTAATAACACCAGCGGCAGCGCCAACACGGCCAACGGCTCTGGTGCGCTCGCTAGCAACACTAACGGCGTCAACAACACGGCCAACGGTTTTCAGGCGCTCCTTTTCAACACAAACGGTCACGAGAACACAGCCAACGGCGTTAATGCCCTCGTTAGCAACACCGGCGGCTACCTGAACACGGCCAACGGTTTTCAGGCGCTCCAAAGCAACACAAACGGTCACGAGAACACAGCGACCGGTGCTGATGCGCTCGCCTTCAATACCAGCGGCAGCTTCAACACGGCCAACGGTCTTCAAGCACTCATGAAAAACACAACTGGGTCCCAGAACACGGCCAATGGGATTAACGCACTCTTTAATAACACTACCGCCAACAACAACACAGCCAACGGTTATTTCGCGCTCTTTAGCAACACTGCCGGCTTCAGCAACACAGCCAATGGGGCTAACGCGCTCGCGAGCAACACACTTGGCGGCAACAACACAGCCAACGGCGTTGACGCGCTCCATGGCAATACCACCGGCAGCCTCAACACGGCCAACGGTGTTGAGGCGCTCGCTAGCAACACAATTGGCAGCAACAACACGGCCAACGGTTTTGAGGCGCTCGCTAACAACACCACCGGCAGCCTCAACACGGCCAACGGTGGTAGGGCGCTCGCTAACAACACCACCGGCAACTTCAACACGGCCAACGGTTTTGATGCACTCGGCCTCAACACCACCGGCAACAACAACACGGCCAACGGTTTTGAGGCGCTCTTTAGGAACACAAGCGGCCACGATAACACGGCCACCGGTTTGCAAGCGCTCGCCCTCAACACCACCGGCAACTTCAACACGGCCACCGGTTCAGGTGCGCTCCTTAGCAACACCACCGGCTTCCAGAACACGGCCACCGGGTTGCAAGCGCTCCAAGGCAACACAACCGGCCACAGAAACATGGCTAACGGCTATCAAGCGCTCTTTAACAACACGACCGGCAGCAATAACATCGCATTGGGCTTTCAGGCCGGCTTGAATCTCACCACGGGGAGCAACAATATCCATATCGGTGCGCTCGGTGCTGGGGGCGAGTCCAACACCATTCGCCTGGGCAAAAACGGAGTTCAGACAGCCACGTTTATCATTGGCATCAGAGGAGCCACCGTGGCAGGAGGCGTAGGGGTCATTGTCGATACCAACGGTCACCTCGGCACCGTTAGCTCGTCGGAACGTTTCAAGGACGCGATCAAGCCGATGGACAAGGCCAGCGAAGCCATCCTGGCGCTGAAACCGGTCACCTTCCGCTACAAGAAAGACATTGACCCCGAAGGCATCCCGCAGTTTGGCCTCGTGGCCGAGGAGGTAGAAAAAGTAAACCGTGCTCTAGTGGCTCGCGACGCCGACGGTAAAGTCTATACCGTGCGCTACGAAGCGGTGAACGCGATGTTGTTAAACGAGTTTCTCAAAGAGCATCGCAGAGTGGAGCGGCAGGAGTGTAAGATTCAGGAACAAGAAACAACGATCGCACAGTTGAGGAGAGAGATGGAAAGTGTCGTTGCGCACGCCAAAGAGCAGGACGCAAATATCGAAAGAGTGAGTGCGGAGATTGAACTCAGTAGGCCCGCGCCGAGGCAAGTAGCCGTCAAAATTCCATTAGGATGCGCAGGCGAAACAAGCATTTTCCGAACGTTCACACAATGAAAACAAGAATTCGAATACTACTCATCGCATTCCTGTTGTCTGTCTTGGAGTCTCCGAAAAAGGGCTAGCTGTCAGTCCGGCGCCGGGCGGAGGCTATCCTGGAGGCAACACTGGGCGCTCACTCTCTCGATGCTGATTTAACAACAGAGCACACGGAGCACACGGAAGATAGATTTTGGTTCTTCCTCCGTGACCTCTGCTGCCTCTGTGGTTACATTCTGAGCAGTGAAGTTCCGGGCTTACAAAAATACTGACCTGCCGGTGAGCGAAGTCGGGTTTGGTCTATGGACGATTTCAACCGGCTGGTGGGAAAACCTTACTGAGGGCTAAGAGATCGGGGCTTGTGCACGAGGCGTTTGATCTTGGTTTTACCCTGTTCGACGCGGCAGGTACAGACGCCTACAGTACCTCGCGCCTCTGAACCGTAATCGGCGAGCCATCGGCAATGAATCCCGAGCGGGGAGATTGGCTTAATGTTTCGGTGAATTGCTCGCCGTAGAGAGTAGTAACGTCCGCGTTCAATTCGAAGCTGGTGGCAGTCCAGATTTTCCACCGTGGATGTTCCACGCGGTATTCGCTGCAACCGCTCCGCAGGGCAGTGTAACCCCAATAGTGTTCCGTGATAAATTCAGCGTGCGATCCTGCTGGAATGAATTGTGCCTCGCCCGTCGCCGTCATTTTGAGTGATTCCCATTTCCGGCTGCGTCGCCACGAGTATTCCACCTTCAAATTCTGATCGAGATGTTCGATTTCATGCTTCATCGGAACAGCGACATAATTTTCTCCGTAAAACGCCCGCGCTATGAGAGCGATTGCGGGACGCGGCACAAGTTCCCGAATGAAAACCACGCCGCGCCGCCACGCGTCCGCCGATTTTCTCCTCACGTAGAAACGCAGATTCACTTCTTCGAAGTCGCGATGCAGCGGGATGGGAAGACCCAGAAGACGCGTGTCGAGAAAGAGAAATCCGACCACGCTTAGGAACGTGTCGCCGTTTTCAAAGTCGATCTCGGCACCGGGCGGAACAAGGGGCGCGATTACGCGAGGGTCGACGACGTAATTTAACATCGCCAGGTAACGCCAGTTGGCTGTGAGAAACGGTTGCACGCCTCGCGGTGCAACGATCCGGGATCGGCGCTACACAATCAATCGTCAATTCGATGGACGCGGTATCGAGCAGCAAATCGTTCCGGCTCGGGAACTGGACTCAGGTCGGCACGTTCGACAGCGTAGATCCAGTCGGACCACGACTGATTTTCTTTGCCCGGCGCAGCTGGCAAATTTTTCAATTCAATAAATTGCGACGCGACCGGTTCGTTGCCGATCGAGGCAAGGAGCGATCTGCTTTTGCTGTGCGTTAGCAGGGATACCCTTCCAGGAATGATAATGTGCTCGGGCTCTTTTGTGATCCCACTCCAGTCGATAAAAGCAAACTCACTTTGCCGATTATCATTGTACAGGCTGACTCGGATGCTGTACCCATCGGGCTGATCTGGAATCTTAAATGTTGCCGGTGCGCGAAGCTCAAACTGCAACTCGAGTCGCTTGCCGTCGATCCGCGGAGGCTTGTCCGATAAAAAATATGGAACCCCGGTTAACAGTCCGGCGAGGCCACAGACAGTCAGGAGCGACCAACCCTGTGCAATCAGAAATCCGTTCAACCCTTGGCGCCGGACCAAGATCGCTGAAGCAATTCCAATTACCAACCCGGCCAGAGTCCCAAGCGGCACGCAAAGAAAGAAAACGGTCATGCCGCGCTGGCCCTCCATTTCAGGCACGTGCGCAAGCCTGGTCAAATAATCGCCAACAAAGACTGCGAGAACGCAGCCGACGACCGCCGTGAAAAGCGCGATGAAGAAAGCCCGGAGGAAGCGCATGAAGAGTATTGGAGCCAGCTTTCCTCTGCCTGAATCGAATCCTTCGACTTTCGAACCCGGCAGTTACCGCAACAATTTCTCGAGGGAAGGACTGGGTTGCGTGCCCAGCGCAGTGGCCCGGGCGTAATGTTGTCTGGCGAGTTCTTTCGAGCCCGGCTGCGTAGTGACGAGAATGACCGCCAGATTAAAATGCGCATCGGCGTCGTCAGGATTATTGGCGAGAGCCTGAAGGATCTCCTTCTCTGCCTCTTTTTGTCGGTTTTTCTGGCTGGCGGCGCTACCGAGATAATTGTGAGCGGTAGCGCTCTTTGGATTGATCTCGATCGCTTTGTTTAACTGCACGATCGCGTCGTCGAATTTCGATTGCCGATATTGAACAACGCCCAGCGTGGTGAGCAGAAAGTCGTTGTCGGGCGCAATGGCCACGGCTTGTTTCAGGGTCGACTCCGCGGAACTCAATTTGCCGCTGCGAACATAAATCGCGCCGAGGTTGGAAAGGGCGTCAACGTTGCCTGGATCATCGGTCAGAATTTGCTGATATTGTTTTTCTGCAGCCTTAAAGTTGCCCTGCTGGAAGTTCTTCCGCGCCGCTTGGACGAGGCGCTGAATCTTCGGTGGTACACCGGTTTTGGATGGCTCGGACCTATTTGTTCTTGTATCGCCCTCGCCGCCGCTTCCTTCGTTTTCATCCGCTTTCGCAGTGCTCACCGAATTCGCCGCCGATTTTTTTTCAAAGACAAAGCTCGCTTTAAATAAGCCGCCGTGCTGGTCCGAAACCGATACTACGGGCTGGCGGAACAAGGCGAGCTCTTCGCCGCTTAGTTTTGTGACCGGTTGGGCGAGAAATTCGATCTGGCTGTTCAACGTCTCCGATCTGATTTTCAATTTATCCAGCTCTGCTAGGACGAGGTTTCTTGTCTGGTCCCGACGCGCTTCTTCCTGTCGCTCACGTACGACAATGTTTCGCAAAAGTTCGTTTTCTCTCGCAAGCCTGACGGACTCCTCGCCATTTGCGCCCGTCAGCATCGCAGCCTGAAGCTGTGTGCTTGCCTCGTCCAACTGAACGTCAAGCTCGGCAGCTTTCGCCGCCAAATAATCATTTCGTTTCAGAGTCTCGGCCAGCTTCTGTTGGAGCTCTGCCAATTGCGGATTCATTTCCGCTAATTTCTCCGCCTTGATCGGATCGCTCTCGCTAAGGGTTCGGATCTTGTCCTCCGCATTTGCCAATTTCTGTTGCAGATCGTTCTTCTCGGCCAGGAGCAACTGGACCCCCTGTTCGGTTTCCTTCGCCGCTTTCAATTGGGCGAGCGCCTGATCCCGCTGGTGTTCAAGTGCCGTGATTTGAGTAATGGCCTCTGCAAATTTAGCGTGAGTTTGGTCCCTTTGCTGTTCCGCTGTCAGACGCGCCGAATCGGCCGCGGCGAGAGCGTCTTTCAAATGAGCAACCTCGTCGCGCAACTGCTGCTGCTCCTTAATACTGCTGTCCTGCGATCCTAGGGAGGTTTTTAGGTCGTTTTCTGATTTTTCTAGTTTGGAATTTGTTTCCTTGAGACGCGTGGTGATGGTTTCTTTTTCTTTTCGCGCGGTTTCGAGCTCACTGTGCGCTTTGCCAAGGGCCGCTTGCAATTGATCGACCTTGTCGCGCGATCTTTTTGTGGCGCCTTCGATCACAGCATCGCGCGAGGGTCCGGCGACGGGTTCACCCAATTGCGGGGCCACAAGTTCCGGCCCGGGCTCGGACCAGGCGCCACTCTCTGGCAGTGCGGGGACAACCTCCGGTAAAGGACTTGAACTGGCGCTTAGCACGGCTTGCCTTGTCGTCCTCTCCTGGATCCGCAAAATGCCTTCGCTGATTTTACGACCGCGATATTCCACGATTGCCGGCTGCCAATCGCCATGCGATCTGCGCAACGTCTCGATCAGGCTTCCGGCAAATCGGTATTTTGCCAGCGCCGTCTTAAATCGATTTTCGTGCTCGAGCCTTTCACCTTGTTGCGCGGCGAGATAAGCTTTCAGGAAAATTTCGCTCGGATCCTCTTCCTGCCCCACAAGAATGCCCGTACCTGCAACCAAGATGTGCAGTGAAAGCAAGACCGCTGCGGTTCGCGTCATCCGCACGCGAAGCGCCACGCCAAGCCGTCTGGGGGGAGACTTTTGTTCCACTGGCCGCGAGAATTAGTGGAGAGCCGAAGGAAAGTCGAGACCTTTGTTTGCAAAAATACGTCCGGATTTTAAGATCTTCTTTCCGCCAATAATGGTGGCCGTAGCTCAATGGTAGAGCCCCAGATTGTGGTTCTGGTTGTTGCGGGTTCGAGTCCCGTCGGCCACCCGTTTGTTAAATCCCAAATCCCAAACCCCAAACTCCAAACTTTTCGTGACCGACTTTGGGATTTGGAACTTGGAGCTTGGGATTTTGCAACATTGTGCCTGTAGCTCAACTGGATAGAGCTTCTGACTTCGGATCAGAAGGTTGGGGGTTCGAATCCCTCCAGGCACGCGTTAAGCTCTTAAAAGGAAAAGATGACGGCAAAACGAAACGAAGAGTTCATGCGCGCCGCGCTACGCGAGGCCAGGAAGGCGCTCGGCCAGACGAGCCCGAATCCGGTAGTTGGCGCAGTGCTCGTCATTGATAATCGAATAGTCGCGAAAGGACATCATCGCGAAGCGGGCCGCGATCACGCTGAGATTGAGTGCCTCCGCGGTTTCGGCGCGGACGTACCTGCGCGAGCCACGCTTTACGTCACGCTGGAGCCGTGTTCCACAGCTGGACGTACTGCGCCTTGCACAGACGCGATACTCAAGGCCGGGGTTAGAAGCGTGGTTGTCGGCGCAATTGACGTGAATCCGCGGCACCGCGGCAAAGGTATCGCGCAATTGCGAAATGCGGGTGTGAAGGTGCGGCAAGGCGTTTTGGTCGATGAGTGCGCGCGGGTCAACGAGGCTTTTAACAAGTGGATTGTCACCGGGCAGCCATTCGTCATCGCAAAATGCGGGATGTCGCTCGATGGCCGACTGACGCGGCCCGCCGAAGAGCCTCGCTGGATCACGGGGTCTTCGGCTCGGCGCCACGCGCGTGAGCTTCGGGCGCATATAGACGCCGTTCTAGTTGGAGCGGAAACGCTACGCACGGACAATCCTCGCCTGACCGTACGTGGCACGCGCCGAGCGCGCCAACCGTGGCGCGTTGTGCTGACCCGTTCGGGCAGACTTCCACGGCGAGCTCGCTTGTTTTCCGACCACTTGGCTGCACGAACACTCATATACAAAGGGAAATCTCTGGATGACGTGGTAAAAGATCTGGGCAAATGCGCTATCACCAGCGTATTGATCGAAGGAGGAGGCGATGTGCTGGGCCAGGCGCTCGACGCGCGTCTCATTGATAAAGTGCAACTCTACATCGGCGCGATCTTAACGGGAGGCCCAGTAATCGCGTTCCCGGGTCGCGGAGCCGACACCACACCAAACGCGCTGCGGCTTCGCAACGTCTCATATCAACGGATTGGCCAGAGTATCTGTATTACCGGATATCCGGGGACTCTTCCGCCCGAATAAATCGGAAAACTTTCCCTTTGGTTTCCTGTTTAATTACTGGAGGTAAAACAATGAAGAAACTTCTGTTAATTGCACTGATGGCGGGGGGGTTAACTTTTGCTGCGGCGCCACGTTCCGATGCTCAAGTCTTCTTCAGCATTGGTTTTGGACCGGGGTACTACGGAGGGCATTACCCGTATGGGTATTATCCGTACCGTTCCTATTACCGGCCGTACTATGGATACTCCTACTACCGGCCTTATTATCGGTACGGCGGCCACCGTTACTACCGCCACTACCGCCATCATCGCTACCATCACCGGTATTAAATGACAGAATAGCTAAGGCGACTCTGCTGGCTCGAAAGCAATTTCGAGCCAGCAGCTTTTTTAGCGGCGAATGTTTCCCGATGAATGCAGAAAAACAAAAATGCGAGCGCTACCTTTTTGAATTAGGCGAGTCCGGGGGTTTTGTCGCGGGACTTTTGGCTGGCTGGTCAATCTGGAATTCTTTTTTTAACTGCTGGATCAGTGCCGGAAGCTCTTTTTGCCGCTCGGTTTCGGTTTGCTGCCGGAGGGATTGCTCCACTTTCCTGCGTTCCTGAATGTAGCGGGATTCAAATTGAGCGCGTTCCTGGGGACTTAAGCGCAGGCCGGACTCGCGAAGCGCCGATTCCGTCTCACGCTGAATCGTCTGACGCCGCAGGTTTTCTCGCTGGCGGAGGACATTGCGCTCTTCCGGACTCATCTGCATCCAACGCTCGGCGTTGCGTCGGAAATTTTGCTGGGCTGCCGGAGGCATCGCAAGCCACCGTTCACGTATGCTCTGGTTTGGCGGCGGTCCGTGAGCCCCAGATCCAACCGGTGGACCATGAGGCCCGCCTCCAGCCGGCGGCCGGCCAACAGGTCGATGTGATTGCCCTTGCGGTTGCGCTTGCGCGGCAGCGCAGGATAAAGCCAAAACCGACAGAGCGACGATTACTTCACAACGTCGGCTTTTCGTCCCACACGCTATTTTCATCCCAGGCGATCAATTCATCCAGATCAGCCACGACGTCATAATCCTGTGGATCGACTTTAGCCACCACCTCTAAATCGTTTGCGGACGCTGTCCTTGAGGTTGGATGATGCGTGGCGATAGCCATGCCGACCACGACGATTGCCACAGCGGATGCTGCAACAAGTCTTCGCAGGCTAAACCAGTTTCGCGACCACCCGAAACGAGTCGCTTCGTGGCGGATGTTTCTTACCACATTGCGGGCGAAGAATGGCGAAAGAATGGGCTTGGGAACGCGGCCCAGAATATCCCACAACTGCTTGTCGTCTTCAGGTTCCATAGTCTCCAATCAATTGAACTATTTGCAGCGTCGGAAGTTGCGCTCCAACAGCCGCTGAAAATCACATTATATTCCTGGGGCTTCAAGGAAACCTTCAAGTTGTCGGATACGAGTCGGATGCCGCATTTTGCGCAACGCCTTGGCTTCGATCTGACGGATCCGCTCGCGGGTAACCTGAAACTGTCGGCCTACCTCCTCCAGCGTTCGGCTATATCCGTCGATTAACCCAAATCGTTGCTCGAGCACTTGTCGCTCGCGATCGGTAAGCGTCTCCAATACGTCCTTGATTTTTTCCTTCAGCAAAACAATGGCCGTCATGTCACTCGGGTTTTCAGCCCCTCTGTCTTCAATAAAATCGCCGAAATTAGTTTCTTCGCTCTCGCCCACCGGAGACTGGAGCGAGATTGGTTGCTGCGCCATCTTCAGGACCGCCCGAACACGATCCACTGGCAGGAGCACTTCTTCGGCCACTTCGTCGGGCGTAGGTTCTCGCCCGTATTCCTGCACCAGTTGTTTTTGCACGCGCATGAGCTTGTTGATCGTCTCAATCATGTGCACGGGTA
>WNGK01048024.1_pt1 | contig 11365 bp, 9 predicted proteins | sample 5400601 | NCBI WGS metagenome assembly WNGK01 (sample SAMN13153376, study PRJNA577476) | soil metagenome | isolation source: 60 cm soil or saprolite under Garry oak tree replicate 1 | place: USA:California | collected 2016-06-15
AGACGGAGAATGGACCCATAAACATCAAGGCCATGTTGTAAGCCGTGGGGATCCAACTCGCTTCATCGATTCCCAGACCCATTGCGCCACGAAGATCCGGCAGACCAACACTGATCAGACGGCCGTTCAAAGTAACGATACCGGCGCCGAGGAATACTCCGAGAGTCCCAACATACGGATCTTGACTGAGCGAACCGATGACTCGGGCAAAACGCGGCCGCGAAATATTAAGCATCGAATGCAAGTTCGATCCTGGGCTCAACGCTACGCTCATGCTCGAAATCTCAGGAGATCCGTTCTCGTCGCGAGCCTAAACCTTACCTTTAGACTTTGTGGTGATCTTCGCGATTACTGACATGCCGGGACGAAGTCGCTCGGCCACCTCGGGACGAGCGTCGAGTACTATCTTTACCGGAATGCGTTGAACAATCTTTGTGTAGTTCCCCGTGGCGTTGTCCGGCGGTAACAGGGCGAATTGAGAGCCGCTGGCTGGAGCTATCTCCTCTACGTGGCCTCGCAGAGTAACGCCGGGGAAGGTGTCTACAGTTATCTCTGCTCCGTCACCCTTAGCAACATTTGTAAGTTGCGTCTCTTCATAATTCGCCTGCACCCAGATGGTATTATCGACCAGCGAAATCACTTGCGTTCCCGGTGAGACCAATTGTCCAATTCTCACCTTCCGCTCACCCACTATTCCATCGGTTGGGGCGACAATTCGTGTGTAATCAAGATTCGTCTGCGCGACCTTAAGAGCTTCCTGTTTGGCGTCCAGGTCTGCCAGAAGTTGCTGCTCCTGAGCATCCAGGACGCCGCGCTGTTTGATCTGCGCTTCAACTTCCGCGCTCTTGCCCGATGATTGTGCTTTAGCGCGCAGTCGTTCTGCCTGGCGCGACGCTACTAACTCTGCTTTCCGGCTATCGAGGATGGCTGCAAAGCGTTCCTGATCCGCGACCACCTGCTCCAGTTTCTGTTTGGTGGCTGAGCCCATCTCAACCAGCGCCTCCTGGCGCTGTCTCTCCAGCCGACTTCTTTCAGCGTCGGCTTGCGCGGCTGCGACCGCTGCTTCGGCATCGGGAATCTTCGCTTGCGCGGCTTGGACGGCGGCTTGCGCATTGACGACGTCAGCCTCGGCGCCGTTGATCGCGGCCCCGCTTTGCGCGATGTCAGCACTGGCGGCCTCAGTTCCAGCTTGTGCTTGCAAGATTCTCGCGTCTTGCAATTCTTTCTGTTTTGCATTGTTCTGGAGAGCCGCTTGTGCGGCTGCCACGCCGGCTTGGGCCTGCGCAACCTGAGCCTTGAAGTCGTCGTCCTTCAACTGCACCAGTAGATCGCCGGCTTTCACTCGCTGATAATCAGTGACTGCAACTTGCGCCACTGTGCCGGAAACACGTGTGCTTAACGGAGTAATGTCCGCCCTCAAAAAAGCATCGTCCGTTCTTTGTGTGCTGCCACCTCCCACGAAGCGATTCCAACCACCCGTAATTCCAAGAAGAATGCCGGCTGCCAACAAGAGAACCACTAGAGGTACTAACTTTTTGAAGCCAATTCGATGCTTCGCGCTCGGATTATCTGCAGTGACGTTCGCAGGACTCTTTTCGGCTGGTGCGAGTTTGGGAGTTGTCACTTCAGCCCGATCGCCATTCTGCGAAACAGGTTGTTGTGCCCCGGGTTTTTCTTCGACTACGCTCGTCTTCTTAATTGTGGCCTGTTGCGAAACACGTTGCTTCTCGTTAGCCATGCTATTTATCCTCTCCGAGCGCTTTCTCAAACTCAGCCTTGGCCGTCCAAAAAGCCAGTAGGGCGCTTTGGTATTCATGAGTCGCTTCGGCCAGCGATGCTTGTGACTGAAGTACGTCCGATAACATCACCGCTTGAAACTTGTACCGGCCGGTGCTTACACGCAAGTTTTCTCTCGCTGAACTCTCCTCCAGCCTGGCTACCCGCAGTCCTTGAGCACTTTGTTGCAGCTTTCTCAACTTATCGCCCACGTCGATCAGAACCTGGTCCTCTTTTTCCTTTAAGCTGTTCTTTGCTTGCTCAATCGCCTTGTCTTTCTCAGAGAGTTGATGCTTCTTTCGACCCCAGTCGAAAAACTCCCAACTCACCACGACGCCGACATTGGCGAAGTTTTTCGGAATCACGGGAGCGTAGTTGCGCGGCGTTAAGTAAACGAACCCGGCACTTACATCGGGTATGTACTCGGACTTTTTAATGCGCCGGTCCAGTGTCGCCTGTTCTATAACCAGTCTTGCCTGTTCAAGCTCAGGCCTGCGATCAAGGGCGACCTTTCTCGCGGCGGCCAGATCGGTTTCAAATGACGTAAACTCTGGAACGCCCGCCACTTCAAACGAAGTATCTACAGATCGACCCAGCAGCGTGTTCAATTGCTCCTTTTGGGTAGCTAACTGGTTGGTTAACTCAAGCTGTTCATATTCGACTTTAGCGAGGCGTGTTTGCACGACGAGCAGATCCGCTTTGAGCGACACCTGCTGCAGGACGTTGTCGCTAGTTACTTTGTCCAGCTCGTGGTACGACTTAAGGGCTTCGTCTACGCTGCCCAGTGCACTCCTCGATTGCAATACGGCGTAGTAAGCCTTCTTCACCTGATCGATCGTTTCATTTTGCTGCTGGCGCAGCTTCGCCTGCGCTATCTCGCGCGAAACTCTCTGCGACTTGATATTGAGTCCGATCCGATATTGCTGCGTCAGCGGCTCAATGACGGAGGCAGCAAATATTGCCGTGGGTTTGCGGCTGTCGTTTAGAGTGAAGAAAGGTCCGAGACCCGGAAACAGGTTGTTCGCGGGATTCGGCACCTTCAGTTCGTTGTTGGCGAGATTGCCAGAGACGCTGGTATACGCATGCAATGAAGGCAGCCGGTAGGTCTTGGCGGCCGAGATATCCTCATCAGCCCTCTCGACATCCAGTTTTGCGATCTTCATCGCATGATTGTCGCGTAAAGCCAGGGCGATCGCCTGATCCAGAGTAAGTGACTCGCCGGAGGCAGGCGCGGACTGCTGCGCATGAACTACGCCCCTCATCAGAAGCAATAAGAGCAAACCTAACGCCGAGAGGTTCAGTGGTCTCACTGGCATAAATCCCTCAATCTCACATAGTCGTCACTCAGAAATTCTGAGTTGGCCGTTTAGCATTCCTAATCGATTCATCATTAAGGCACCCATCTCACTTGACCTTGGAATTGTAGTAATCAGTGAAATTGTTTTCTTTCCAAATTTCGACTGAACCTGCTTGATTTTGCTTTGCTCCCCCGTCCGTTGTTCTTTAGCGTGAGGACGTTCCCTGGTTCTGCGTGTGACTCTTAGCCCTCGCAGCGTCCGGAAATTTGTGCTCTGCGCAACGCCACCTCAGTGAGGAGGAAACGTATCCAGCAAAATCAAGTAGGTCTGAGCAGGATTCGGGAAGAACCACTGAGGCGTGTAGGCACAATATTCCTACGCTGATGCATCCGCTGCCTACAGGCCAAGAGAAAGGCACCGGTCGAGCGGGGAAGATTGGGGAAGAGGACGACGTAGCTGGTACGTACATTGCCGAATGCCTGTCGGGGTGCCCAACAGCCGCTGGCGAGAAGAAGCGGGCATACATAAAGGAGAGAGCTTCAAATGCCTGACACGGATCGAGGTACGAAGAAATGAGCAAGTATCCACACGTGGTGATTGTGGGCGCCGGATTCGGTGGACTCGGAGTCGCCGAGCACTTGGCCCACGTTCCCGTTCACGTGACTCTAATCGATCGACACAACTATCACACCTTTCAGCCGCTCCTTTATCAGGTAGCCACTTCTCTGCTGAACGCCGAAGACGTAGGTGCGCCCGTGCGGAGCATTTTCCGAAGTCAGGAGAATGTGGACTTCCGTCTGGGAACGGTTACGGGCATCAATGTGCCGGGGCGAAAGATCCAACTGAACGAGGGTGAAGAAATAAGTTACGACTATGTTGTGCTCGCCGGTGGAGCGACGGTCAACTATTTCGGCACTCCTGGAGCCACCGAACATGCATTCCCACTCTATACGCTAATGAATGCCGTAAGACTCCGTAACCAGGTGATGCGGCGATTTGAAGCTGCCGCTGGAGATCCCACAATCATTAACGATGGCGCGCTGAATTTTGTGGTGGTGGGCGCTGGGCCAACTGGAGTCGAAACCGCCGGCGCATTGTCAGACCTCTTCTACAACTTGCTGCCGGATGACTATCACCAACTGGCAACCGACAAGGCTCGTATCATTATCGTCGAGATGGGGAAAGAGGTGCTCGCGCAGTTCAAAGAGAATTTACGAGTCTACGCCAGACAGGAGCTTGAGGATCGCAAGATTGAACTGCGTCTCGGCGAAGCTGTGGCTGAGGTTGGGCCAACATTCGTAAGACTCAAATCTGGCGAAGAAATCAAGACACATACCCTGATTTGGGCAGCCGGTGTGCGAGCCAACCCGCTGGCAGATTTGCTCGGCATGCCGCAGGGTCGTGGCGGGCGAGTGAAACTCAATCCTGATCTGAGCGTGCCGGACCATCCGGAAATCTTTGTCGTGGGCGATATGGGTGAGGTGGCGTCGGAAGGCAAGCTTCTACCTCAACTCGGTTCTGTGGCCATGCAGTCGGGCGAACACGTTGGGCGACAGATCGCACGACGAATCGCAGGAGAAGAAACTCAGGCCTTTATATATTGGGACAAGGGATTCATGGCAACGATCGGACGCGGCTCGGCGGTGGTCGAGTTTCCAAACCAGCGGACACTTCACGGTCCGCTCGCGTATTTCGCCTGGCTAGGCGTTCACCTGGCGTTACTGAATGGAACGCGAAACAGGATCGAGACGCTAGCGAAGAAGAGACGCAAAGCGACACTCAGTCCGTCGCAGGCGGGGCCACACCCGTGCCACGTTCAGGGGATTTGGGCGCTTCAGGTTGAAACGGCCCCTTGGCGGAACTTGGGGCGGAGATGATGGGCCGCTCTAAAGAATCCGATTGTCCCGCTGGCGAATACTCGATGGCGGATAGGTTGGAGATGATGTTGAGCATGCTGTCGCACATTAAGCGTGAACAGAATGACTTGAATCCCGCGGTTAATCCGCGGCGAACACAGGCCCTGCCCGAGAGGTTGCGATGGCGGGCGCTGCTAGGCTTCGCCGCTTCGCTGGTTGTCATTGCCGGACAGGTTCATACCGCATTCGGCAATCCGGCCCAAGTTACCAACTTGCTTCAGCCGCTCTCCCAGCCGGCGCAGGAAATTAAGGATCTGTCGCTGCTGGTGCTCGCCATTTGCGCCGCGATCTTCCTAATCGTCGTGGGCCTACTGGTTTATGCGATCGTCCGATTTCGTCACCGCCCGGGAGATGAAGCGAGCGAGCCACCCCAGATCTACGGCAGCAACCAGATCGAAACGGCCTGGACGGTCTTGCCGATACTCATTGTCTTCGTATTGATCCTCGTCACGTCTCGCACCATCGCTGACATACAGAATCGAAAGGCCGCCCCGGGTGCCGTACACGCGACCGTCGTCGGGCATCAGTGGTGGTGGGAGATACGCTATCCCGAACTGGGCATCGTCACTGCCAACGAACTGCACGTGCCGGCGAGTGATAACAGCAGAGGCCAACCCACTTTTCTCAAACTTCAATCGGCCGACGTCGCGCACAGCTTCTGGATCCCACAGCTCGCCGGCAAGACGGATGTCATACCCGGCCGCGAGAACTCGATGTGGTTTGAGCCGACGCAACCCGGGACTTATCTGGGCAACTGTGCCGAGTACTGTGGGATGCAACACGCGCGCATGTTAATCCGCGTGATCGTGCACCCGCCCGGCGAGTTCGAGCGTTGGGTCGCTGAACAGAAGGGTGCGGCGGCAGAAGAACCGAGCGCGCAGGACGGCCGGCGGGTATTCTTCGCCAACTCCTGCGTTAACTGCCACACCATCCGAGGCACATCCGCGCAAGGCGCATTCGGCCCGGACCTGACGCACTTGATGAGCCGCGAGACCCTGGCGTCCGGCACTACACCGAACACACTTGAAACATTGCGTGCCTGGGTGCGCGATCCGCAAAAGCTCAAAGTGGGTTGTCTGATGCCGAACATGCAGATGACTGACACGGAAGTGGATCAGATTGTTTCTTACTTGCAAACGTTGAAGTAGGACGGGAAAAGAGAATGGCGACTCAGGAAATCGCATTACCGGGAGTGAGGCAAGCAGGAACGTCGTTGATCGACCGCCTGCACGGCCTGGTCGTTACGGTTGATCACAAAAAGCTCGGCCTGATGTACGTCGGCACGGCCATCGGTTTCCTGGTAGTCGCAGGGCTCATGGCCGTGGCCATTCGCCTTCAGCTCGCCGTCCCGAATAACACGTTGCTTGGACCCGATGTCTTCAATCGCTTCTTCACCATGCACGGCACGGCAATGGTATTTCTGGTCGGTATGCCGATCATCGCCGGGCTCGGCAACTATCTCGTGCCGCTGATGATCGGCACACGCGATATGGCCTTCCCGCGCCTGAACGCGTTCGGCTACTGGATGTTTCTCTTCGGCGGGCTGCTCCTCTACTTCAGTTATCTCGGCGCGCCAGGGTTGTCTGGTAGCGGCTCTGCGCCGGATGTCGGCTGGTTTGCTTACGCGCCACTAACAGGTCGCGCCTTTTCGCGCGGACACAGCACAGACTACTGGATTCTGAGTCTGCTCCTGACCAGTGTCGGCAGCACAGTCTCGGCCATTAACGTGATCGCGACCGCCTTCACGATGCGCTGCCGCGGGATGACGTTGATGCGCATGCCGCTCTTTGTTTGGATGATGATCGTCACGAACTTCATGATCATCCTGGCATTGCCGGCCCTCTCGGCGGCGCAGATCATGCTGCTGATCGATCGTTATCTGGGCGCCCATTTCTTTGACACGCAATCGGGCGGTTCCGCCGTGCTGTGGCAACACTTCTTCTGGATTTTCGGCCATCCGGAAGTTTACATCCTGATCATTCCGGCCTTCGCGTGCCTATCAGAGATCATCCCGGTCTTCTCGCGCAAACCTATCTTCGGCTACCCCGGAACGATGTACGGCGGCAAGATCCGGCTGGAACTGCCGATGATCTTCTGTCTCGGCTTTCTTTTCCAATTCCTGGTCGCGGGCCTGACCGGCATCATGTTGGCGGTCGCCCCTTTCGACTGGCAGCTCACAGATTCATATTTTGTCGTCGCGCACTTTCATTACACGTTGGTTGGCGGACTTCTCTACGGCATCTTCGCCGGTTTCTACTACTGGTATCCGAAAGCCTTAGGGCGCCTGCTCAACCGCAAGCTGGGACTCTGGCATTTCTGGCTTTTTACGATCGGCTTTCATCTGACGTTCGACACAATGCACTTCTCGGGACTGCTCGGGATGCCCCGGCGCATTTACACCTACGACCCTGGGCGGGGCTGGGAAGTGCTCAATTTCATCACCTCGGTCGGAGCGCTTCTGCAAGCGGCCGGGATCCTCTGCCTCGCCATCAACATACTTCGTTCACTGAGGAAGGGTGAAGTAGCGGGTGACGATCCGTGGGATGCGTGGACGCTTGAATGGGCCACGACTTCACCACCACCCGAATACAACTTCGGGAGTGCGCCAGTGGTGCGGAGTCGCAGGCCCCTTTGGGATCTGAAACACCCGGAAGACCCGGATTGGAAGTACGAGTGAGGTAGGAGCAAAGGATGGCACATTCAATAATCAACGAGGTCTACATGCCCATTGCTCCGGAAACGAGCGATGGGAAACTGCCATCGACTCGCAACGTGGCTATTGCTCCGGAAGCGACCGAATGGAAACTGCCGTCAAGCCGGAAGGTGGCGGTCGTTTGTCTCATCCTGACAGAGACTGGCCTCTTCTCGACCTTCGTCGCCGCGTATGTCTTCTATCTCGGCAAGAGTTTGACAGGTCCGACGCCGCGCGAAGTTTTGGATCTCCCGATTCTATCCACGATCTGCCTGCTTTCGAGCAGCGTGACGATTACGTTGGCTGAGCGCGCGTTCAACCGCGACCGCGTGGGTCGCTTCAAGATTTTTTGGCTGGCGACAATTGTACTGGCGGCGATTTTTCTCGCTTCGACGGCGGCCGAGTGGCGCAGGCTTATCTACCAGAAGGGACTGACGATTAGCACAAATCTCTTCGGCACGACGTTCTACTCGCTCGTCGGCCTGCATGCCAGCCACGTCATCGTCGGGATGTGTCTTTTGTTATTGGTATTCATCTTTAGTCTGCGTGGGTTCGTGACCATCATGCATCGGGAGCGTCTCCAGATGATTTCCTGGTACTGGCACTTTGTCGATGCAGTTTGGATTGTCGTTTTTACCGTCGTTTATGTCGCCGGACGTTAAGGTCAATTCTATGAACGTGGAGCAGAGCATGCCGTCTGAAAAGCGAAGGTCACACACTTCAAACATGATCGAGGTGCCCGCACCTACCCCGTGGCCGTTTGTCACCGCTTTCGGTCTCGCCCTGTTGCTTGCCGGATTAGTAACGAGCCTCGCCGTTAGCATTGTTGGCCTCGTTGTAATTCTCTTCGGCGCAGTCGGTTGGTTCAGAGATGTGTTGCCAATGCCGAAAGAGGAATTGGTTGCGGTTGTTGAAACGCCGACGCCGATTTTTGCGCGCTCGATCCGCAGGGTTGATCACCTGCAACCCGGCGCCGAAAGTCATCGCGTCTTCATCCCAGTTAAGGTCCATCCCTACTCAGCCGGTCTATTTGGCGGCGTTATCGGCGGCATCGGAATGGCGTTCATCGCTTGTCTCTACGGACTCATCGCCCAGGGAAGTCTGTGGTATCCGGTCAACCTTCTAGCGGCTGCGGCGCTGCCGTCTTTGGCTGAGGCTGGTCCAGCAGAACTGAAAGCTTTCCACCTGTCGGGTTTTATCGTCGCGCTCTTTAGTCACGGGGTCATCTCGTTACTTGTCGGTCTACTCTACGCGGCGATCCTGCCGATGATGCCCTCCCTCGACTCTCCGCCTAATCAATCCCGCGCTTAACGCCAGAATCGCGTGGGGTTGGTTCATCGCGTCCCAAGTTGCCTTCGGGTTGATTACCGGTTTTATCGTCGCTCACTCAAAAGAAGTTGAGACTGCACAGTCGTGGCCATTGGCCGCGAGAGCCGGAGTAGAAGCTCCGGGTCTCATACCCGAGCAGGAGGAAGAGCAATGATTGCGAGATCGAAAATCGGAATCGCTGGCGCAGTCGGCCTTGCCATCACTCTGTTGGCAGGCTGCAACGCCCGTCTGCCCGGTCAACCAAACGAAGCTGAACGCTGGCGCGCGCCTGCTGAGATCACTGACTTCAACCAACTCTACACCCAGAACTGCGCCGGCTGTCACGGCGCGGGCGGCAGGTTTGGCGCGGCGCGTTCACTTAACGACCCGCTCTATCTGGCCTTCGTCACGGACGACGCAATGCGCCAGGCGATCTCGAAAGGCAGGGCTGGGACAAATATGCCCGCTTTTTCTGAACAGGCTGGTGGCCATCTCACGGACCAGCAGATCGAATTGATCGTTAATGGCATGCGAGCACACTGGTCCAGGCCTGATGACTTCAAAGGTGTCGAACTTCCTCGTTACAGCTCCGACGAAACGGCGACAGCGAGTGGTCCATCCACCGCAATCAGCAACGATATCTCGGCTAAGACTCTCCCGACCGGCGATGCTCCGCAGGGCGCCGCAACTTACAAAACTTATTGTTCGAGTTGTCACGGAACCAATGGCGATGGCGGATCGGCAGGCTCGATCGTTGATCCGAACTTTCTGAACCTGGTCAGCGATCAAGGCCTGCGTACGACCGTCGTCGTCGGCCGCGCTGACATAGGAAAACCCGATTGGCGCGGAAATGTTCCGGGCCATCCCATGTCAGCGCAGGAAATAAATGACGTCGTGGCGTGGCTCGCAGCGCGCAGGCAGAGGACAAATGTAACTGTTAGCAAAGTCGATCATTCGGCTTGCCTGAACATGAAATGAGCTGGATCGGAATTTGATGACGGAGGCACAAGTGCTATGGCAGTCAGTGAGCTTGAAGTGATAAGCGAGAAGACACCGGAGAGATTACACATTGAAATGCCGCGGCGGGCGTTCCTGCTCAAGCTCGGGTTTCTACTCAACGGCGTCGCGGCGACGATGGTGTCAGTGCCCCTGCTTGGATATCTGCTTTCGGCCTTCCGTAATGATGGCGGGTTCACATCATGGATTTCACTCGGCTCGCTCGCAACGTTCCCCGAGAACCAGACCCGCATGGCGAAATTCCGCAATCCGTACACCCGACCATGGGACGGCGAGACCGCCGACATTCCCTGCTGGGTGCGGAGAATGGAAGGCGAAAAGTTTCAAATCTTCGCCATCAACTGCACTCATCTTGGGTGTCCGGTGCGCTGGTTTCAGGAGTCGCACCTGTTCATGTGTCCGTGTCACGGCGGCGCTTTCTACGAAGACGGCTCCCACGCATCCGGGCCGCCGCCGCGGGGACTCTATGAATACAAATACAAGATCGAGGACGGGCAACTATGGATACACGGCGGCCAGCTTCCGACGTTGAACCAGCCGGCATGAAAGTCAGAACCGGGAGCGGTAGCGACTGGGTAATGAGGATGAAATGATTAAGAGATTGAGACAACTCGCGATCTGGATTGACGATCGAGTCTATATCAGCAAGATCTTTGCTGCGACCGCAGGCCATCACGTACCGCGCACTTCGGGCAGTTGGTTCTACGTTTTCGGCAGCGGCACTCTGCTGTGTTTCATGATCCAGATCGTGACCGGCATCTGCCTGGCTTTGGTCTACGTGCCATCCTCGGGTCAAGCCTACACCAGTCTGGAGTATCTGAACTATCAACAGCAGTTTGGTTGGTTTCTGCGCGCCATGCACAACTGGGGTTCAAATTTCATGGTCGCGATCATGTTGGCCCATCTTATCCAGGTCTTTCTTTTCGGCGCATTCAAATACCCGCGCGAGATGACCTGGATTTCGGGAGTCGTACTGTTCCTCTGCACACTCGGCATGGCGTTTACCGGCCAGGTACTTCGTTTCGATCAGGATGCCTACTGGGGCCTCGGCATAGGCGCGGCGATGGCGGGCCGTGTGCCCCTGATGGGACCGGCCATTGTTCACATGATGCTCGGCGGTCCGATCATCGCAGGTGAGACTCTTTCGCGCTTTTTCACTCTGCACGTCTTCGTCATTCCGGGAAGCATTCTAGCCATCGTCAGCCTGCACCTCCGGTTGGTGCTGACGAAAGGGATCAACGAATACCCGGTTCCCGGCAAGCCGGTTAAGAAAGAAACCTACGCGGAGGAGTATGAAGCGGAACTCAAGAAGAGCGGCGTTCCCTTCTTCCCGAAAGCGATTAGCAAGGATTTAATTT
>WNGK01008270.1_pt1 | contig 11364 bp, 9 predicted proteins | sample 5400601 | NCBI WGS metagenome assembly WNGK01 (sample SAMN13153376, study PRJNA577476) | soil metagenome | isolation source: 60 cm soil or saprolite under Garry oak tree replicate 1 | place: USA:California | collected 2016-06-15
GTCATGGTGAATAGGACCGCCCGCACGCCCAGCCCGCGGCTGAGATACGTGAGCAGCGGCCCGTCTTCGTCATCGGGATGCGCCACGATCATCATCACGCTGGCGGTAGTCTTGAGACGCCGCAGCTCCTGCTCCAGCGCAGCTTGGCCGCGGTCCTCCGGCAAAGGCAGAGCAACTCTTCCCGGCTCGCTCACGGGGAGTGTCGCCGGCCCGGCCGGCTTTTGTGCATGCAGGCAAATGAGGCTTGCGCCTCCAAGGGTCAAACCCACAAAAATCAGCCCGCGTGCGGCCGCCGACACTGCTGCGCGATTCACTCTCTCGGCAATGAACATACTTCCCGTCAGTGTACAATCCGGTGAGCGCCATCGCTTAATGTCCCTGCCTTCATCCATTTCCGCCAGTCCCGCAACCCCCGGCTCTTCAGGTCTTCAGCGCCGCATCGGCCTTCGTTCCGCCGTCCTCTTCAACATGCTTGAAATGATCGGTGTGGGCCCGTTCATTACGCTGCCGCTGGTCATCGCCGCTGCCGGTTTCAAGTTGTCGATTTGGGCCTGGTTGCTAGGCGCGGGGATTGCCGTGGCCGACGGCCTGGTCTGGTCTGAACTCGGCGCAGCCTTCCCGCGCGCCGGCGGATCTTACGCGTTTCTGCGCGAAATCTACGGCCCCGACCGCGCCGGCAACTGGCTCAGCTTTCTCTACGTATGGCAGGTGAGCTTTTCAGCGCCCCTATCCATCGCCTCCGGCTGCATTGGACTGTCGAGCTTTCTGGCATGGTTCTGGCCAGGACTCGAACTCGCGCCGTTCGCAGCGATTCCAGCGCTGCACTATGCCAACTTCGCCGCCGCGGGAGCGTGCCTGCTGGTCACAGCGCTGCTTTATCGCAATCTCAGTTCTGTCACCCGGCTCGCCTGGATATTGTTCGTGGGCGTGCTCACTGCTATCGCGGGCGTCATCGTCTCAGGCTTCGCTCGCGCCGCATCGACAGGCGGCTGGCACATGCCGGCTTCCCCCACTCAGTCAGTGGCCCTCGCCCTGGGCGGCCTGGCGCAGGCCACCCTCATCACCACCTACGACTATTGGGGCTACTACAACATCACCTTCCTGGGCAGCGAAGTGCGGCGGCCAGAGAAGACCATTCCGCGTTCAATTTTGCTGTCGGTGCTGTTCGTTGCCTCGTTCTATGTGGTCATGAACATGGCCGCACTGCCGGCCGTGAGTGACTTCGCCCTCCATGCCGCCCAGACCGCAACCAGCGCCGAACCCCGCCTGCAACTCGTAGCCCAGATCGCCGAGTCGGCATTTGGCCGCATGGCTGGACAGTTGCTTGCTGCACTGGTGGTGTGGACCGCCTTCGCCTCTGTGTTCTCGCTGCTGCTTGGCTACTCTCGTGTGCCCTACGCCGCAGCGCGCGACGGAAACTACTTCCGCGTGCTGGCTGCCATCCATCCCCGCCATGGGATTCCCCATCGCTCGCTGGTGGCTTTGGGCCTGGTGGCGAGCTGCTTCTGCTTCTTCTCGCTGGCGCAGGTCATTACCATGCTGGTCATTACGCGCATTCTGCTGCAGTTCTTCCTGCAGCAGGTCGGCGTCATGCTGCTTCGCTACCAGCGCCCCGATCTGGAGCGCCCCTTCCGCATTCCCCTTTACCCTTTGCCGCCCCTTGCAGCCATGGCAGGTTTTCTCTTCATCCTCATCAATCGCAGCCACGCCCTCGGCGGACTGGCTGTTGCAGCTGCCATTGCGGTCTCCGGCACCATCATCTATGCCATCCGCGCCCGCAGGTTGGGCCAATGGCCATTTCTCCCTGGCAAATAAATCGCGGCCCAGCTGTGCGTGGCGCTGCAGTCCGGAAATCCGCTGCCTCCGCTCAAACGTATCTTGTAACGTAAGGGCGTCGGTTCGTGTCTAATGGATGCGATCGGAATTCCCCGCGCGAGGTCAACCAATGCTCATCCGTAAACCATTCGATATTCCGTCCTCGGCCATTACTCCCAAGGATCAGTACATGAACCGTCGCCGCTTTTTGCGCGGAGCCGTATCGGGCGCAGTCGCCGCGGGAGCCGTCGCCCTGGGCGCTGATCGTCTGGCCGAGGTGACCTCCCCCAGCATTGGCGCGCAAGCGGCAACCAAGCTTGAGACGGTGAAGAGCCCGCTCACCACCACCGGCGAAGAACTCACCAGCTACAAAGACGTGACAACCTACAACAACTACTACGAGTTCGGCGTGCAGAAAAACGAGCCCTCGCAAAATGCCGGAGTTCTTCGCACCCGCCCCTGGACCGTTCGCGTGGAAGGTGAAGTCAACAAGTCCAAAACCTTCGATATCGATACGCTGCTCAAGATGCGGCCTCTCGAAGACCGCATCTATCGCCATCGCTGCGTCGAGGCGTGGAGCATGGTTATTCCCTGGGTCGGCTACTCGCTGTCGGAGTTCATCAAGCAGTGCGAGCCTAAATCCAATGCCAAGTACCTGCAGTTCATCTCTTACTACGATCGCAATGTGGAGAAGTGGACCTCGGAGTCGACTATCAACTGGCCCTACTCCGAAGGCCTGCGCATGGACGAGGCGATGCACCCACTGGCGCTGATGACATTCGGCCTTTACGGCGAAGTGCTTCCCAACCAAAATGGCGCGCCGGTACGCATCGTGGTGCCATGGAAGTACGGCTTCAAGTCGGCCAAGTCGATCGTCGCCGTACGCTTTCTGGGCCGGGTTCCTCAGACCACCTGGAATGAAATGGCCCCGAGGGAATACGGCTTCTACTCCAACGTCAATCCCAATGTGGACCATCCTCGCTGGAGCCAGAAGGTCGAACGCCGCATCGGCCAGCCCTTTTACGCGCAGCGCAAGGCAACTCTCCTGTTCAACGGCTACGGTGAACAGGTGGCCTCGCTATATAACGGGATGGACCTGAAGAAGGACTTTTAACGCGGAGCTGGCAGTGTCAGCCGGGCGATGGCGGGTGTTTCTCCCAGCGGGATTCGCTGGCACCGCTGCCAGCCAGTTCACTCCATACCCATCCCGCCAGCACCGCTAACCGGCGCACCGCGCCGCTAACCCTGCTCTCCGGTACGCCATGAAACGCTCGACCCTCATCCTGCTCAAGACGCTCACCTGGATCGCCTGCCTCTGGCCCTTGGCCCGGCTGCTCTGGGGCGCGGTGACCAACAATCTCGGCGCTGACCCCACGGCCACCATCTCCTTTTCAACCGGATTGACGACGCTCAATCTCCTTACGATTTCATTGGCGATCACGCCGGTGCGCAGGCTTTCACCACGGCTCAATTGGCTCATTAAGTTCCGCCGGCTGCTGGGAGTGTTCGCGTTCTTTTACGGGACGCTGCACCTGCTGGCGTACGTCGCCCTCTATGCCGGCTTCGACGTGAATGCGATGATTGCCGACGTCACCAAGCGCCGCTTCATCACCATGGGCGTGGCCGCCTGGCTGTCGCTTCTGCCGCTTGCAGCCACATCGACCAACTGGGCCATCCGCAAGTTGGGAGGCAAGCGCTGGAACCGGCTGCACAAGCTGGTCTACGTGGCTGCCGTTTGCGGTGTGATCCATTACTGGTGGCAGGTTAAACCTGGCGTGCTTTCGCCGCTCTCGATCACGGTGATCGTCGCTGTCCTGCTCCTCGCCCGTCCCGTGCAGATCTTGTTTCAGAAGAGAAAACAGCAATTGGCGGTCTTGGCTCGTGCTCCGCTAGTCCGCTAATATGTCGGCATCAAACGGCAACAGCGACTGCGCCACCGGGCTCCAGTTCTTGCGGTGCAAGGGCGTGGGACCAAGTCGCGCCAGTGCTGTTCGATGCTCGGGGGAGCAGTACCCCTTGTGGCTGGCGAGGCCGTAGCCCGGAAACTGGCTGTCTAGCTCCACCAGCAGCCGGTCGCGATACACTTTGGCAATCACGCTCGCAGCGGCGATCGAAAAGCTGGTCCCGTCGCCTTGGATCACCGACTGCTGCGGGCAAGGCCAGTCGATGGTGTCGCACCCGTCAATCAGCAGGTAGTCCGGAGTGAGCGCAAGCTGCTGCACCGCCAGCTTCATGGCCAGCAGCGAAGCCTGCCGGATGTTGATTCGATCGATCGTCTCCACATCAACGGCGGCGATGGCCCACGCCACTGCATTGGCCCGAATCTCAATATCGAGTTCGTTGCGCTTCTTTTCCGAGAGCTTCTTGGAGTCGTTCAGGCCCTCGAGCCGGCACTTGGGAGCCAGGATCACCGCCGCAGCCACCACCGGTCCAAACATTGGTCCCCGGCCCACCTCGTCGATGCCCGCAATGCGGAGCATGCCGAGCTTGCGCGCAGCCTTTTCCAGCTTCCATCCGCACTCCGGGGGCTTGGCCATGCGTTCAGTATAAGCACGCAGGGATGTGGATAAGTTGGCTATTAATAAGTTGACTATTGAGGTCCCTGACACGCGGCAAGCCAGGTACGCATCGCAGGAAGAATCGAGTCGAATGCAAAAAACAACCCCGGCGCGAGGCCGGGGCTGTCGTGAGGGGGACAGAACTGGCTACGCCTTGGCTACGACGCGATCCACTTCCTTCAGACGGGCGGCCTTGCCGCGCAGTCCGCGAATGTAGAACAGCTTGGCGCGGCGCACTTTGTAGCTGCGAATCTTCTCAATCTTTTCGATGACCTTGGAGTTGAAGGGGAAGATGCGCTCCACACCCTGTCCAAAGCTCATCTTGCGCACGGTAAACGTGCCTTGAGGCCCACGGTTGATGGCGATGACCAGACCTTCGAACGCCTGCAGGCGCTCTTTATCGCCTTCCTTGATCTTGACCTGGACGCGAACCTGGTCGCCGGGAACAAACTCGGGGAGATCGGTGCGCTTGAGCTTGTCGGCCAGGCGCTGCATAACTGGATGTATTGACATGGCTTCTTCCTGCTGTTGAACTCAGAACTTCAAGTTTAACAGAGAAGCTGGTTCCGTGCCTAATCGACTGGCCTTGGTTAAAGCTGTCTCGCGAAATCGATCTCCATACTCACTCCCGTCTGCCTCAGTTATAGTCTTTCGATATGGAAGAAAAACGAGAATTCCTGCGCCACGCCGTAGCCACCTTAGCCTATCGCGCCAATCGAGCTCTTGAAGACGCTCCTGACGATTTCGCGCCGTTTAGCGGAGGCGGTCGCGCCCCGGTCCAGATCCTTGCCCACATTGGCGACCTCTTCGACTGGGCGCTCAGCATCGTGCAGGGACAGCAAAGCTGGCACAACTCGAAGCCGCTTGCCTGGCCCGACGAAGTGCAGCGCTTTTTCTCCGCGCTTCAGGCGTTTGACGCCCATCTCGCCTCGTCCGAGCCTTTGCACGCCGAAGTAGAACCGCTCTTTCAAGGACCCATCGCCGACGCCCTGACTCACGTAGGCCAGATTGCCATGCTGCGCCGGATGGCTGGATGCCCGACCCGCGGAGAGAATTTCTACGTCGCGGCCATCGTAAAAGGCCAGACAGGGGCAGACCAACCTGCCCCCATCAAAACCTTTTAGCCACTACTACCGCAGCCCCACTGTCTGGAACGGCAGCCCCGTCACCGGCCAGTGGCTGGGCTGCGCTTCGATGTTGGGCGCGATCGACACGCCAATGCCGTTGATCGGTACCGCCGTCGTGTTCCAGCCGTCCACCAGCAGAAGAGCCTTCTCGCCTTTCAGGTCCTTCAAATCGGCTTCAACTGTAAAGGTCCGGCTCTCATTCGGAACCAGCGAAATGTAATTGTCGGTGTAGTAAACCGGCAGCACCCGCTCACCGGAGTGTTGCCGCCGCAGTTGCACGTGCGTCATCACCGCGATGTCGTGCGACGGATTGCGCAGCGTCACCGTCAGCCGGCATTTGCCACCCAAATCCGTGCGTGCGATCTTCGACTCCAGCGTGACCGTTGGCAGCTTTTCCATATCCGTCAAATCGTCAGGATGGTCTTGGTTTGCACGCCAGTAGAAGTTGGTCGAGATCGTCTTTCCCGCACCATCGCGCAGATCGAGCTTCAGGAAGTGAACCCCCGCGGTAGAGGCAGGGAACTCAATCGGCCCCAAGTTGAGTGCGGTTGCCGCAGGCGCGGTGACTGCCGAATCATGCTCATAAACCACTGACCCATCAGGATTGTAGAAAGCGACATGCGCGGTAGCGCCGGTCAGCGCAGTCGGAAGGTTGTTAATCACCTGCAGCTCGCCATTGGCTTCGTTGAACTGGATATGCACCATCTCGCCCGCGCTTCTCACCGCAAACAGCGACGAGTTCGGCTCAAGATCGTAGTGGTAGAGCTGCCACACAAAGCTCGGCTGCGCCGGATGGCTCATCCACGTAATGATGGCCGTGGTGGGATGGAACAGCTGCGCGTTGCGGCCTTCATACATCGAGCGGTAGGCCTCGTAGTTCATCAACTGCGCCTTGCGCACAAAGTCGGCGAGATTGGCCACCTTTCCGTAACGGCTGGCGAGAATAAGCGGATACTGGTCGCCCCGCTGTGCTCCCTTCGCCATGTCGTGCTCCGCCCAGTCGTCGCCGATCAGCTCCCAATCTTTCTGCGGCATCATGCCGTGAATCGACTCCAGGGTGGGCACGGAGACGGTGCCGGTTTCCGTCTTGAAAAAGTCATCGGTGATCTTGTAGAACTCCCGCGGAGTGCGCCAATAATACGGCCCATGCGAGCGCACGCCGGCTCCCGACGTCGAACTGGGCTGATAACGACGCGTCGGCTCGAGCTCCGCAAGTAGCACCCGCAGGCGATCGTCAATCTCCTTCGGCGGGAATCCCTCATTGCGCGCGCACCACACCGCGATCGCCGGATGATTCCTGAAGCGCAGAACCTTGTCGCGAACGTTAGCCATATAAGTATCGAGATCGGTCGGGTCGGGCCCATCGCTCGGGTTGGGCTGGAAAAACTCATCCCACAGCAAAATCCCGTACTTGTCGCACAGGTCGTAGAAATCTTCTCCGGTGCTCTGCCCGACCCAATTGCGAATCAGGTTGAGATTGGCGATCTGGTGCATGCGAATCTCGGCTTCGAGCCTCTCCCGCGGGATCCGCTTCAGGCCCTCATCCAGTCCCCAGTTGCCGCCGCGAATGAAAACGCGCACCCCGTTCACCGAGATGGTCAGGTTCTCCGAGTCCGGCACCGAATACGTAATCTTGCGCACGCCAAACGAAACATCCTGCGCATCAGAAGTCTTGCTGCCCTGATCAAAACTGAGGTGAAGTTTGCAGAGATTCTGCGGCCCATAGCCGTTCGGCCACCAAAGCCGCGGCTTCTCGATGTGCAGCGCGGGCGTGTTCTTCACATCAAAGCTCACCAGCTTGGTGCTGTGCGCGGCAATCTGCACCGGCTGCGAAAAAACGATTGTCCCGATGCGCCCTTTGAGAACGCCGGTTTGCGCTTCGTCGGTCACATTCTCCACCGCGGCCTGCACTGCAACGTCGGTGGAATCGATCTTGGGCAGCGGCAAATCCGTGGTCACCAGCGGATCCTTCACCAGTACTCCGCCGGTCGCGGAAAGGTATACCTTCTGCCAGATGCCGGTATCGCGGTCGCGAATCCCCGGCAGCCAATCCCAACCAATCGTTGAGAGGAACGTCGGTCCGTCGATTGCAGTAATGCCGCCGTTTTTGCCCAGGCCGTTAAGCACCGTGTGCTCGATGGGGTCGCCGGGGTGCGGCTGCGGAGTTACCAGCACCGCCAACACAGCTTTCGTGCCCGGCTTCACGTTGGCCGAGATATCAAACTTGCTGCGAATGAAAGCGCCGCGCGTGGTGCCGATCTTGGCCCCGTCCACCCACACCTCAGACGAGTAGTTGATGCCGTCGAAGTTGAGCCAGATGTGCCGCCCCGCATACGCCGGGGGAATCTGCACCACCGTCCGATACCAGTACGAAGTCCGCGCCAGGCTCTCAGGAATCGACTCCGGGCGGTTGTTCTCTCCATAAAGCGGCTCCGGATAAATGCCGTCATTTACCAGGGACGTCAGCACCGTTCCTGGAACTGTCGCGGCATACCAGCCTTCGGTCTTGAAGTCCTGCCCCGCCACTTCCGAGCCCGCCTGTATTACCTTTGCCACATCCTGCAATTGCCATCCCGCAGATACCACAAGACGATCCTGTGGGCCGGTCGCAGCCGCGGGTTTCGCGGACAGAGTACCTTGCGCTGCCGGATTTGCTGCCGTAGCTTGCGTCGGTGGTTTTGCTGCCGGAGTGGCTCGCGCTGCCGGTTTTGCCGGGGTGACTTGCGCCGCGCCGTAAAAGGGCGCCAAGGCGAATGATATCGATATCACCGCCAGGAAAAATGAGAGACCAATTCGTCTTTGCAAGGGTGCGTCCTTAGTCTTGCGACTTTGCTAGAGAGTTTCCAAAACGCTTGCGCGCTGAACCCCTACATTGTAGCCGCCCTCACCGGCACAGCAAGCATGCCGCCGCTTCCTCCAGATATCATTCCCCGCGATCTGGAAACAAGCGGACGCACATCCTCCAGATAACGAAGTCAACAAGGTATCGCGCCGAATCAACCCGGGCCCAAACGGCGCGACTGCTTTTGCGGGGAATAAGTGGACCATCAGGCCGGGAATCTGATCCCAATGGTTGTTATCTGGAAATCCTTGTACCTCAATCTGCATCACGTTGGCGGATTGGTTCTTGATCACAATCAGGTTGTTGAGAAAGGCGTCAAGGACTCCCTCGTTGAAGTTTGTCGTCGGCCCCGCTCCGCCATACATGTTGTAAATTCTTCTCGAAGTCAGGTTGGGGACCAGTGTAAAGGCGTCGCTAACCAGCTTTAAAAATCCAGGGTGAAAATCGCTTTCATTTGCCATGACATTCCTTCAGAGCGGAGATAGGAGAAGCGGGGAACGCCGAACATCAGCTTACAGTCTTTTTGCAAATCTGGAGAGAATTTTGGCTCAACGCGCATTGCTTCGCGTAGGCCGCATTTGACGAAGCGGCAAACTCCCGATCTGCCGCATCAACTTGCCCCTTTCTGTAAATCCGTCTCCTCTCGATTGATCCCCTGGCAGCAATTCCGCGCCAATCGCATCGGATAATAAAGCCATGGACTTTCAGCGCTCCTCAGGAGTCTTGTTGCACGTCAGCTCGCTGCCCTCTTACGGCGGCATCGGTGACCTCGGCCCCGCCGCCCACGAATTTCTGTCCTTCCTCGCCGAAGCCAAACAGCACGTCTGGCAGGTCTTGCCGCTCTGCCCAACGGGATACGGCAATTCGCCCTACGCCGGATCGTCCGCCTTTGCCGGCAATCCTTACCTGATCAGCCTTGAATATGTGTCCGACTGGGGCTGGATCGACGGCCCAGCAATCGCCGGCCTTCCCGGCCGCTCCGGCGCTGTCGATTTCGGCGCCGTCGAAAACCGCAAGTTGCCCCTTCTCTACCAGGCTGCCGGCAACTTTCTCGATAGCGGGGCTCACGACCCCGCGCTGAAGAAACAATGGTCGCAATTCAAGGCCTTCTGCAAAGCCGAGGCCAACTGGCTCGGCGACTACGCCATCTACGCCGTTCTGCGCCGCGAATACTCGACCGGCGCGTGGACGGCCTGGCCCGAACCCATTCGCCGCCGCCAACCCAAGGCGCTCGCCGAAGCCCTCTCGAAGCACGCCCGCTTGCTGGCTCTGGAGCAGGTGTTGCAATTCGCCTTTGCGCGCCAATGGGACGACCTTCGCAAGGCCGCTGCCGACAGCGGGATACGCATCCTCGGCGACGTCGCCATCTTCGTCAACATGGATTCGGCCGACGTCTGGGTCCATCCTGAGATCTTCGAGCTCGACGAAGATTTGGCTCCCACCCGCGTTGCCGGCGTGCCGCCCGATTACTTCTCCGCCACCGGCCAGCGCTGGGGCAATCCCCTCTATCGGTGGGACGTGCTCGCCAGCCAGGGATTCAAGTGGTGGGTCGAGCGCATCAGCCGCTCCTGCCAGATCTACGACATCGTGCGGCTCGATCACTTCCGCGGCTTCGAGGCCTACTGGTCCATCCCCGCCGAAGAAGAAACCGCCATCAACGGCGAGTGGATCAAGGCGCCGGGCCTGCAGCTCTTCCGGGTTCTTGAAGCTGCTCTTGGCCCGCTTCCTCTGGTGGCCGAAGACCTCGGCCTCATCACGCCCGAGGTCGATGCTCTGCGCCTCGAGATGGGCATGCCCGGCATGCGCGTGATCCAGTTCGGGTTCAGCGATAAGGGCGCCCACATGCACCTGCCGCATCAGTACACTCCATCGACGGTGGCCTACACCGGAACCCACGACAACGACACCACGCGTGGCTGGTGGGCGCGCATCGGCGAAGTGGAGCGCCGCGCGGTCGAGGCCTATGTTGGACACATTCCCGAGGGCGTCGGCGGATCGTGCCCCGTGTGGCCGCTCGCGCGCGCAACCGCTGCCAGCGTGGCTCAGTTATCAATTGTGCCTGCGCAAGACCTCTTCGAACTCGGCTCCGAATCGCGCATGAATACGCCGTCTGTGGCCGCCGGCAACTGGAGCTGGCGCGCCCCCGAGTCGAGCTGGACCCCCGAACTCGCCGCCAAGCTTGCCGACCTCGTCGAAGTCACCGACCGCGACAACGACCCCATGGCCAAACCCGAGGAAGAGCCCGCGAGCAAACCCTAAATCAGGCGTCCGGAAATCGGCCGATAGCCTTTCCGCATCCCGTAATCCGTCCGCAACGCGCGAGGTCGGATATTCCCAATCCACCTGACGCATTTTCGGAAATGGTGTAGACCAAAAACCACAATTCTGATAGCCGCGATCATCAGGGAGCGGCGGCTTCCAATAAAGCATGAAAGACCACAGTATTTCCGAAAATGCCGTAAACTACTACGTCCTTCACGAATGTTCGAGCGCGCGAGAAATTTCCTCGTCGATAGGCGATCTCGGCTTGCAGCAACTTTACCCCTGCGCCCCAGTCCGCATCGCCCGCCAATTGGGCGACCACCGGAATATCGATCTGTTCCAGCAGCTTGTCCGCTTCGTCCAGTTGACCCAAGCCGATTAGACAAGTCGCGAACGTAGCCGCGACTCCGCCGGTCAATCCCGCGCGGGGACCAAATGCTTTGGTGGAGGCATCGTAGGCTCTGGTCGAGTTTGAAAGCCCTTGGGCATATTGGCCTGACCGGCACATGGCGAGCGAGGCATCGGAGAGTGTGGCGACGGCGAAGAACGACAGCGGCCCTTGCTTTTTGACCGCGAGGTCGTAGATTGACATGTCGTCGCGAATTGCGTCGCTCCACATTCCGAGGCTTCCCTCAGATTGGGCCCGCGTGGTGAGCAATTGCATTGTGAGTTCGTGGTCAGGGCCGAGGGCGGAGATAAATCCGGGATAGATTGCGTTTGCCTCTCTCACCGCCTCTGCGTGCTTGTTCTGAATCATGTA
>WNGK01016630.1_pt1 | contig 11363 bp, 10 predicted proteins | sample 5400601 | NCBI WGS metagenome assembly WNGK01 (sample SAMN13153376, study PRJNA577476) | soil metagenome | isolation source: 60 cm soil or saprolite under Garry oak tree replicate 1 | place: USA:California | collected 2016-06-15
CCGGGCGTACCCGGAATGTCGGAGACGATCCGGGTACGCAGCATCGTCGGACGGTTTCTCGAGCATTCGCGGATTTACGCGTTCGGCAGCGGCGCGGGGGACGCGCCCGGCGAGGTCTGGATCGGCAGTGCTGATCTCATGCACCGGAATCTGGATCGGCGGGTCGAGCTCCTCGTCCGTGTCACCGATGCCGCCCAGCAGGCCGAGCTGCGCGGGCTTATATCCGAGGCGATGGACGAGCGCACATCTTCCTGGTGGCTCGGCCCCAATGGCTCCTGGACCAGGCACCACCTGGACGAGAACGGCGCGCCGCTGCGCGATCTGCAGAGTCATCTGATCCGGACCCGGCAGGCCCGCGTTGCCGATGCCTGACTCGGTCCCGGACATTCGTGCGGCCGGTGCGGTGCTGTGGCGACCCGGGCGGACCGGCAATGAGGTTGCCTTGATCCACCGCTGCCGCTACGACGACTGGAGTTTCCCGAAAGGCAAATGCGAGCCGGGTGAGCACGTGCTGGCGACGGCGGTGCGCGAGGTGAACGAGGAGACCGGGATCCGGGTGATCCTTGGCCGGTGGCTCGGCCAGAGCCGTTATCCGAGCCTCGGCCGGGTCAAGCGGGTCGATTTCTGGGCAGCGCGGCCCGCTGACCCGGACGCCAGCTCCGGCTTCATCCCGAACGACGAGGTCGACGCCATGGACTGGCTCCCGGTGCCGGCCGCGCGAGGCAGGCTGAGTTACCAGCGGGACGCGTCGCGGCTTGCCGAGTTCGCCGCCGGGCCGGCCAGCACCGTGCCGATCATCCTGCTCAGGCATGCCTCGGCGGGAAGTAAGCGAGTCTGGCCGGGCGACGATCTGGCCAGGCCGCTGGACGCCCGCGGAGCCGCCGATGCCGAGCGCCTGGCCGGGCTGCTGGCCAGTTTCGGCCCGTGCCGGGTGATCAGCTCGGCCGCTGAGCGCTGCGTGGCGACCGTCCGGCCCTTTGCGGCGCTGACCGGGGTAGCGATCGAGATTGACGCCGAATTCACGGTGCAGCAGCCGGGCCAGGTCAGCCCGGGCCAGCTGAAACGAGCCGGGCAGATCGTCGACGACGGCCAGGCCACTATCATCTGCGCGCACGGGGAGAACCTGCCGCTGCTCCTGCAGGCCATCTGCGAGCGCCTGGACGCCGCGCCCCCGGCTGGCCCGCCGCTGCGCAAGGCAGCCTGGTGGGTGCTGCACACCGCGGGCGGCGCGCTTGCTGGCGCCGAGCGCTACCATCCGGCGGACACCTGACCTGGCGTCACCCCTGCGCCGCCCGTCAGGTCACCGGGCCGTGCCGGGCGCGGCGGCGCCCCGTTCATCCGGGCAGGCCGGCCGGCGTCCAGTCCAGCGTCGGCGGCAGCGCCCCTTCGAATATCAGCAGCCAGCGCTTGAGCTCGGGCCCGATCCCGCCGCTGAAGCCGCCGAGCCCGTTGCCCGCTACCACGCGGTGGCAGGGCACGATCACCGGAACCGGATTCGAGCCCATGATCCGGCCGATTGCCCTGGCCGGCAGCTCCGTGACATCGGTCCCGACCCCGGCGCGGCGGGCCAGCCCGCCGTAGGTGATCGTCTCGCCGTATCCGACCGAGTCGAAGAGCACGGACAGGACCTGGTACTGCAACGGGGAGAAGTCGGCCCAGTCGATGGGCAGCTCGAAGCTGCGGCGTTGCCCGGCGAAATACTCCGCGAGCTGGGCACGTGTGGCGGCAAGCACATGATCCCGCGCGTCCGTGCCCGGCGCGGTTGTGCCCGGCGCGTCTGTGTCCGGGCGGCCCGTGTTCGGGCGGTGCTGGTCCTGCGCGTCCGTGCCCGGCCGGCCCGTGTTCGGGCGGTGCTGGTCCTGCGTGTCCTTGTCCGGCCGGCTCGCCGGGCCGTCAGGGCGGCGGCTGGGCGTCCGGGCCGGCGGACCGCCGAACCTGACCGCGGCGAGACCGGCGTCGCTGACGCCGGCCGACAAGGACCCGGCCGGCGTCTCTATGGTGGTCCAGGAAAGCTCTCGCACCACACCATTCTGCCTGCTCTGACATGGTGGTCCAGGAAGCTCTCGGAGCACGCCATTCTGCCTGCTCTGAGGCGGTCGCAGACCCAGCCAGCCCCGACCCGGCCGCGGTGCTGCCCCTTCGGGCTCCCTCTTTCATGATCGCGGAAGATTCGGGCGCTGGAGGCCCCGCGAATCTCCCGTGATCATGGACGGGGCCGGAATTGTCGGCGGCACGCGATATAACTAGGGCCGTCGGAACCACTGGGCGGAAGGATTGGTCATGACGGAGAGCGTGACGCGCGCATTAGAGGCTGAGCTTGCCGAGCTTTCGTTCCGGCTGACCGAGCCTGGGAAGCGCGAGTGCCTGCGCTGCTACCTGCTGCGGATGATCGAGCAGTTCGGCTGCGACAACACCCATCGGTGGAGCAAGAGATGGCGCGACCTGCGGTCCCCGCGGGCGCGCGGCCTGATCCGCCGCCTGGAGCGGCAGGGCGCCTGCTGCTGCGACTGCGAGGTAATACTCAACGTCTATCCGTATTACCCGGACTCCGGCGTACTGCTGCCGTGTGCCGGGGTCCTGCGGGCCGGATCGTCTGTGCCCTGCAATCTGACCCCGCTTCGGCGGAGTGCATGACACCGGCCCCCGGGCCTGCATGAGCCGGTGGCCCGGGCCTGCGTGAGCCGGCGGGCCCGGGCCTGCGTGAGCCGGCGGGCCCGGGCCTGCGTCAGCTGCCGGGGCTCGGTCCTGCGTCAGCCAGCTACGCCCGGCCCGCGTGAGCCGGCGGCCCGGGCCTACATCAGTCGGCTACGCCCGGCCTGCGCTAGCCGGCGGCCCTGGCCTGCGTCAGCCGGCTACGCCAGGCCTGCGTGAGCCGGCGGCGCCGGGGCCGGCATCAGCCGCCCGGGACCGGCCTGTGTCAGCCGGTGTCCTTCTCGATAACCCGGAGCAGCGCACCGGAGATCGGCGTGGCGGTCACGGCTACCTGCCATGGCCGGGCGCCGTAACGGGTCAGGTCGACGCCGACCGCGGCCGGGCTCGCCGGCTCCGGCGGCTGCCAGGCGAGCCTGCGCACGGCATCAGGCGGCAGCAGGTTCTCCGTCGGCAGGCCATGCTCGTCCGCAAGTGCCGCGACCGCGGCGCGGACGGCGGTCAGCCGGGTGGCCGCAGCGGGGTCGCGCTCGTGCCAGCGGTGCGCGGGCGGTGGCCCGTCGCCGACCGGCGAGGACGGCTCGGGCAGGCCGGGCTCCGGTTCGGCCCTGGCCCGCCCGACGGCCCGCAGCCATTCGGCGGCGTGCCGACGGGCCCCGCGTCCGTTGAATCCGGCGATCCCGGCGAGCTCCGCCGGGCCTTTGGGCAGCGCCCGCGCGGCTTCGATGATCGCGGCATCGGGCAAGACCCTGGTCGGCGACAGGTCCCGCCGCCGGGCGAGCCTGTCCCGTTCCAGCCAGAGTTCGCGCACCACCGCGAGCCCGCGCCTGCTGCGCACGCGGTGAATGCCGGAGGTGCGACGCCAGGGGTCGATCCGCGGTGGCGGCGGGCCGGCGGCAAGGATAGCTGCGAACTCCTGCCGCGCCCACTCGGACTTGCCCTGCTCCTCAAGCTGCTGCGCGAGCGCGTCGCGCAGTTCCACCAGTACCTCTACGTCGAGCGCCGCGTAGCGCAGCCAGTCGTCGGGCAGCGGCCGGGTTGACCAGTCGGCTGCTGAGTGGCTCTTCTCCAGCGCCAGCCCGAGCACCGCCTCGACCAGTGTGCCAAGCCCGACTCTTGGGTAGCCGAGCAGACGTCCGGCTAGCTCGGTGTCGAAGAGCTTCCTGGGCCGGTAGCCGATCTCTGCCAGGCAGGGCAGGTCCTGCGACGCGGCATGCAGGATAGCCTCCGCATCAGCCAGTGCGCTGTCGACGGCGGACAAGTCGGGGCAGGCCACCGGGTCGATCAGCATCGTTCCCGCGCCCTGGCGGCGGAGCTGGACGAGGAAGGCCCGGTGCCCGTAGCGGAAGCCGGAGGCGCGCTCGGCGTCGACCGCGACCGGGCCGCTGCCCGCGCCGAGCAACCGGGCGGCCGTGTCGAGGGCCTCCGCGGTCACCACTAATGGGGGTAGACCGTCCCTTGGCGCGAGCAGGGGCACTGCCTCACGCTCGGCGACCTCGCTCGCCGCAGCTGCCTCCTGGCCTGGCCGACCGCCGGCACCTGCTGCATCCGGCTGGGCAGCGGGGGGAGCTGAGCTGGTCTCGCCGGTATCTGGCGGGGGATTGCCGTCGCTACTGCCCGGCGCAGCTCCGCGGTCGTCGGCGTCTGGCCCGGGTCCGCGGTCGTCGGCGTCTGGCCCGGGTCCGCGGTCGTCGGCGTCCGGCGCGGGTCCGCGGTCGTCGGCGTCCGGCGCGGGTCCGCTGTCCTCGGCGCTCGGGCCACGCTTGCCGTCATCGGTCATCGCGGCCGCCGGCCGCGCGGCTGTCGCAGTGCGCTGACCTCGGCGGCAAGGGGCGGCAGGCCGGCTGCCGCGCAAAGCGCCTCGCACCAGGCGGCAACGTGACTATCGAGGCCCAGTTCGCTCGGCTGGCCGCTGGTGGCGGCGCTGCTGCCCGCCATGTGCGGGGTTGCCGGGCTGGCCGCCAGGTCCGGGGTTGCCGGGCTGCCCGCCAGGTCCGGGGTTGCCGGCCTGCCCGCCAGGTCCGGGGTCGCCGGGCTGCCCGCGGGGGCTGCCGGGCTGGAGCTTTTCGGGCCAGCGCCCTTCGCCGCAGCGTCGGCCTGGGCGGGAGCTAGATTACCGCCGGTTACCTGACTGCCGCCGGGCTGCCACCAGGCGGGCGACCAGGATGCCCGGAGTTCGAACTCGGTCATCAACGGCTCATCCTGCTTCGCGCCGAACCCCTCCGTCACCACCCTGGTAACGGTTCCGCTGGCATGCTGGTAGCCGACTGCCCTGGCGTCAAGCGCCTCGGTCAGCCAGCTCCAGCCGACCTCGCCGACCAGCGGGTCCGCCGCGATCTCCGGCTCCAGGTCGACGCGGATTTGACCGATGATCCGGAACGGCCCGCCCCAGCCCCGCTGCCCCACGGGATCGTAGAGGAGCACGAACCTGCCCCAGCCGACATCGCCATCGGCCTCGCACACGGTGACGGTAACCGACGCTGCGTAGGGCGCGAGTTTCCGCGGCGCCGGCTCCTGCTCGAAGGTCAGCTCGGGCCGCAGTCCGCGCACGAGGGCGAGGCCCGACTCGACCTCGGCGATGGCGGAGCGGAACGTCGCGGCAGCGCCATCGGCTTGGTCACGGGCGGCCTGGTCACGGCCGGCTCCTGCGCGGCCGACTCCTGTGCCGCCGGCTCCTGCGCCGCCGGCTCCTGCGCCGCCGGCTCCTGCGCGGCCGGCTCCTGCGCGGCCGGCTCCTGCGCGGCCGGCTCCTGTGCCGCTGGCGTTACGGCCGACCGTTGCGCCGCCGGTCCCTGCGCGATCGGTCCTTTCATGGGCTGCCCCTGCATGGCCTGCCCCTACACGGCCGACTCCAGCGCGGCTGGCTCCTGCGCGGCCGACTTCAGTGTGTCCGGCATCATCACGGCCCGCTTCGGCGCCTCGGGCCGGGCGGCCAGCCTTGCCGTCGCTGGCCTCGGTGCCGTCCGTTCTGCCCGCGGGCCTCATGATGTGAGCGTACGGCGCGAGCGCGATACCCTCATGCAACCCGGTCGCGGATAGCTGGCATTCTGCTTGTTTCGTGGACATATGAGGCAAAGCCAATGAACAGCGCGGCGCCGCACGCAGTGCAGGACCATTCGGGGCACTCGCCGTCCGGGGAATCCGGGCAGTTAAGACCTTCCGGGTGATACTGCTCGAACGGCTGATCCGAGCCGCAGTCGGGGCAATGCCTGACCATCTGGGCCATCTGGATCACCTGCGACCTCCTTGCCAAGCTCAACCTGATGTTGACACGACGGCAGCCCGGCTCCGTGGACCTGAGGCGGCGTGTCACCGGACGTTTCCGCGGAAACGCCGGCATGCGAGTTGCGGGCCAGCGCCGGGGCTGCCGTCGGCCAGGCAGGCGCCGGGAGGGCGGCCGGGCTGGCGCCGGGAGGGCGGCCGTGCTGGGAGGGCGGCCGGGCTGGGAGGGCGGCCGGGCTGGCGCTGGGAGGGCGGCCGGGCTAGCGACAGGCTGGCCTCCGGCAGTGCAAGGCAGGGCGCGTGCGTCTTGTGAGACGATTTGCGGTGTGACAACGCAGACGGAGGAATCGCCGTTCCTGCGCGCTTGCTTCCGGCAGCCAGTGCCTTACACGCCGGTCTGGTTCATGCGCCAGGCCGGACGTTCACTGCCCGAGTACCGCGCGGCCCGCGGCAAGACGTCAATGCTCGCTGCCTGCGCCCGGCCCGACTTGATCACAGAGTTCACGCTGCAGCCGCTGCGCAGGTACCCGGTGGATGCCGCGATCCTGTTCAGCGACATCGTGGTGCCGCTGAAGGCCGCCGGGGTCGGCATTGACATCGCCCCGGGCGTCGGGCCGGTGGTCGAGCAGCCGCTCCGGGCCGAGCAGGACCTAGCCAGGCTCCGCACCCTGCAGCCGGACGATGTCCCGTTCGTGACCGAGGCGGTCACCAGCCTCGTCGCCGAGCTAGGCAGCACGCCGCTGATCGGGTTCGCCGGCGGCCCGTTCACCCTCGCGTCCTACCTGGTCGACGGCGGGCCGTCGAAGAGCTTCGACCGCACGAAGGCGCTGATGTACGGTAACCCGAAGCTCTGGACCGCGCTGCTGGCCAGGCTGGCCGACATCACGATCACGTTCCTGCAGGTTCAGGTCGCCGCCGGAGCGAGCGCGGTGCAGCTGTTCGACTCGTGGGCGGGCACCATCAGCCCGGAGGACTACCGCCAGTCCGTGCTGCCGCACAGCAGGCGGATCTTCGAGGCGCTGGCCCCGTCGGGCGTGCCAAGGATCCACTTCGGCGTCGGCACCAGCGAACTGCTTGGGCTGCTCGGCGAGGCGGGGGCGGATGTGGTCGGGGTGGACTGGCGGATCCCGCTGGACGAGGCGGCACGCCGGGTCGAGCCGGGCAAGGCGCTGCAGGGCAACCTGGATCCAGCGATCCTGCTCGCGCCTTGGGAAGTTGTCGAGCGGCGGGCCCGCGAGGTGCTCGAACGCGGCCGCACCGCCGAAGGCCACATCTTCAACCTCGGCCACGGCGTGCTCCCGGAGACCGATCCAGACGTGCTTGCCCGGCTGACCGACCTGGTGCACACGGAATCCGTGCGGCTGGCGGAAGGCGCGCGCTAGCTCGCGGTGCTCGGCCTGGACCTGCGCCGCAGCAGGCGCCGCCGCCCGGCGTACCCGAGGCCGGCCGCCAGCGCCACAAGTACGGCGAAGGGAAGCACCGTGCCTGCCCCGGTGAGCAGCCAGGTTGTCATCTTCCTGAACGCGCGCCAGCCTGCGGGAATGCCTTTTATGAATTACGGATGGTCGGTGCTTACTCAATAGCCGCAGCGAAACTGTGGCATAGGTGGTCTCGTGCGAGAGCGCCCGCTGCTGCGCCTGCAGCGCCTCCAGCGTGGACTCCTCGGCGTTGATCTGGTCCTGCACGTTGAGCAGGCTGTTGACCGAGCCGGCCCGCCGGAGCAGGGCGCGCAGCTGCGCGATCGCGGTCCGCGCCGACGCCACCCGGCTGGTCACGTTGGCGACCTGCCCAGTGACATCACGGGCCTGCTGGGATAGCGAGACCTGGCTGCCGAGCCTGCTGGACAGCTGGCGCAGCGTGGCCGGGTACACCGCGACCGGGATCTTGACCTGCAGGCTGACCATGGAGGGGGCGTGACCGGCCTGGTTGATCGAGGACTGCTCGCTGGCCACGTACCCGCCGGCCCCGGTCACGATGCTGGTCGCCAGCGAGGCCGCGGCGGACACGTCCCGCGCCCGCACGATCAGCCCGGCGGTATAGATGATGCTCTGGCCCGGCGCCAGCAGCCGGGCAGCCTGCGCGGAGGCCGTCCGGCCTGGCTCGCCCGCCTGAGCGGGGACTGGAGCCGCCCTCGCGCCGGCCCCGTTGGCGGCGGCCGTGCCATGCTCGGTACCGGCCAGACCGGCCGAGCTCGCGGAGGGGGATCCAGTGGAGCAACCTGCCAGCAGCAGGCTCGCGCCGCACGCCGCGGCGGTGACCGTAACAGCGATGACGCGCGATCCCGTGCGGGCGGCCGTGACAGCAATGGCGCGCGATCCCGTGCGGGCGGCCAGCGTCCGGATATTGACGTTCATGCTGGTGGGACGCAGGCGCCAGGCGGCAGGTTCCGTACCGGCGAAAATCGGCGGGAAACGCGACATCGGCGGGAGGGGAGTACCACGGCGGGCTGCCTGCCAGGGTCGAGGACGCGCTCGGCCGAGCCCCGCGAGGCCACCGGCCGGGTCTGGCTCATCGGCGGGACCCGGAGAAATGGCACCCGACCTGGTCGCCGGTACCTTGTTCGAGGACGCGCTCGGCCGAGCCTGCCGAGGCCACCGGCCGGGTCTGGCTCATCGGCGGGACCCGGAGAAAGGGCGCCCGACCTGGTCGCCGGTACCTTTGATCTGGTGCTCTGGCACGGCGCGGCGATGTATCTCGGGGATATCACGCCAATGCTGACGGCACTGGCCGGGTGACCGCACCTGGCGGTGCCAGGTCAGTGCTCGTGCGCAACGGGCTCGCCACCGCTATGCGGGACGGCCTGCGCGGCGACTGGCGGCGGCGCTTGCCGCGCTCGGCGCGAAGGGCCATGCGCGGACAATGGATAAACAATTCCGACATCAAGCGCGTTAATTGTATAAAGCGCAAACTAGCGGCGGTTAATGGCCGAGCTAGCGTAGACTGCGACTTCCCTGCTTACCCCGCTAGGTATCTGGCATACCGCGCTAGGTATGGGAGATACGGAATCCCAGGATAACGATGAGCGCGCCCGCAGCTCGCGTCACCGTCCGGGTAGCCGTTCAGTCGCCACGCCGGCTGCTCCGTGACACTCTGGCCGCCTGCCTCGCCGTCCGGCCGGAGATCACCGTCATCGGCAAGGTAGCCCAGCCTGACGACATCTTCGCCCTCTGCGAACTGCGGCGCCCGGATGTAGTGATCCTGGACGCGGGCGTCCGGCTGGGCGAGATGGCGGCGCGGGCGCATGCGCTGCTGCGGCGCTTCCCCGAGCTGAACGTGATCGTTACGTACCGGGAAGCAACCGAGCGGGAACTGGCCGCCGCCTGCCGGGCCGGCGTCGCATCGCTGCTGCCCGAGTCGCATGGCCTGGCCGCCGTGCTCGCACTGGTGAAGCGGAGCAAGGGACGGCACGCCCGGCAGGCCGGGGGCGGCCTTACCGACCGGGAACTCGAGATCATCGTGCTGACCGGCTCGGGACACAGCGTCCTCCAGATCGCTGCGCTGCTCAGGATCAGCCCGCTGACGGTGGAGAACATCAAGCGCCGGGTCTACGCGAAGCTGGATGTGAGCAGCAGCGCGCACGCGGTAGCCAGGGCGGCATCGCTTGGCATGCTCGACCAGCGCGCTGCGCCCGCCGCGAGACGCCGGCCGCCGCCCGATGGCGAGACCATCGTGCTGACGGTGGTGTCCGGCCGGCCCGGCCCGGCTCTCGACCGGGTCGTAACCGCCCTGATCGCCAGCCGGCTGCCGTTCGTCCTGGTGCGCATCCCTGGGCGGGTCGCCGACACGCACTGGGCGCGCTGGCACCGCGGCCCGCTGGTGGCCGCGCTCGTCGACCCGGGGCCGCAGGACTGGCCAGTGGTGGCCGAGCTTGGCATTTCCGCGGTGCTCGTGCACAGCAGCCCGCTCGACCCGCCGGAGCTTGCCGAGGCGCTGGCCTCCGGCGCCAGCGCGCTGGTGGCCACGGACCGGGTAGACGCGCATTTCCTGTCCGTGCTCCGGATGGTCGGCCAGGGCTACCTGGTGGTTGACTCGAATCCGATGCGGCCGCTGATCGGCGCGGTCCGCGCGCGCTGGGACGAACGGGCGCCCGGCGGGCTTGAGCTGCCCGAGCTGACCGCGCGGGAGAGCGACATCCTGCGCTCCATGGCGCTCGGGCACTCGATCCGGCAAACCGCCAGGGCGCTTGGCATTGCCCCGAAGACCGTCGAGAACGTGCAGACCCGGCTGTTCCGCAAGCTCGGCGTGCGCAACCGGTCCGGCGCGCTGGCCGTCGCCGACGCCTTCGGCCTGCTGCCCGCGCATGCGCCGCCGCCGGAGTCGCAGCGGCGGCCGCGGGCCCAGTCGCAGCGGCGGGCGCGGGCCGAGACCGCCGCGCAGGTCCCGCTCGGCCCCCCCAAGGGTTTCCCGTCCCCTGAGGGTTTCCCGTCCCTATCCGGGAGTGACTGGCGGTCCTAGTGTGCCGCTAGCGAGGACATTCCCCCCGGTCCTCCGCAGGCGGCAGTTTTCCTCATCCCCCGCCCCGCCGCTACTGGGCTTTCCGTTCGCTGAGCCCGGGTAGCCGCGGCTGAGGAGCCGCCGGAGTGGTCGCTGCGGCTGCGGCGGGCCGACGAGCCGCAGCCGCAGCCGCGGCGATCACGCACCCTCCGGGGTCGGCTGACAGACTTACCGCATGCCTGCGCCCGCCGAGCTGCCCCGTGTCGTGATCGCGGGCGGCGGGATCACCGGGCTGGCCGCCGCGTTCTTCCTGCGCGCCACGGGCGCGGCGGTGACCGTGCTGGAAGGATCGCCCCGGCTCGGCGGCAAGCTCGCCGTGTCGGAGGTGGCCGGGATCGCCGTCGACGAGGGCGCCGAGGCGCTGCTCGCCCGGCGGCCGGAAGGGACGGACCTGGTCGGCGCGGCCGGCCTGGCCGGGCAGCTAGTGCAGCCGGGCACGACGACGGCCGGGATATGGACCAGGGAGCGGCTACGCCCGCTGCCACGGCGGCAGCTCATGGGCGTGCCCGCGGACCTGGACGCGCTGGCCAGCTCGGGTATCCTGTCCGCTTCCGGGCTGGCCTGCGCCCTGGCCGAGGCCGCGCGGCCCGCTACCGCGCGGGCCGGGGACGTGTCCGTGGCCAGCTACGTCGGGGCGAGGTTCGGCCAGGAACTGGTGGACCGGCTGGTTGATCCGCTGCTCGGCGGGATCTACGCGGGCCGCTCGGAGCAGCTGTCGTTCGAGGCGACGCTGCCAGCGCTCGCGGCGCAGTCCCGGCGGCATGCCTCGCTGGCCGCCGCCGCCCGCGCCGTGCTGGACGCCGCGGAGCAGCCAGCGACCGGGCCGGGACCGGTCTTCACCACGCTGGCCGGCGGCCTCGGCACGCTGGTCCCTGCCGTCGCCGCGGCGTCCGGCGCGGCGGTGCGGACCAGCGCGATGGTGCGCGGGCTGGCGCGCACGCCGGACGGCTGGCGGCTCACCGTCGGCTCCGCGCACGCGCCGGAGCAGCTGGACGCCG
>WNGK01007579.1_pt1 | contig 11362 bp, 11 predicted proteins | sample 5400601 | NCBI WGS metagenome assembly WNGK01 (sample SAMN13153376, study PRJNA577476) | soil metagenome | isolation source: 60 cm soil or saprolite under Garry oak tree replicate 1 | place: USA:California | collected 2016-06-15
TTCATCGCCGACGAATGTTTTCGCACGGGTACGACTGCGGAGATTGTTCCTGTGGTCAAAGCCGACGGGCGTTTGATTGAGAACGGCAAGCCGGGACCAATCACTGCGCGTACGATGGCGCGTTTCCATGCAATGACGCACGAGACGGGTACGCCGATTTTTGTCTAAAATTGAGCGGCATCAGTTCGGAGTGGAAAGTGTTCGGGAAAGATTCGGGGTTGAATGTTTCCCAAATTTCGGGGTCTAATTAAGAAAAATGTTGTGCGACGTTTGCAAATGCAATGATGCGACAGTCTTCCTGACACAGATACTGGAAGGCAAAATGCAGAAGGTGAATCTCTGCGATGCTTGCTCGAAGGAAAAAGGTGTGCAGGACCCGACCGGCTTTGCACTTGCCGATTTGCTTCTCGGCATCGGAGCCGCCGAGGAAATTGAAAAGGGCGCATCGACACAGAAGTGTCCAGTGTGCGGATTTAGCCAGGCGGATTTCAAGAAAACCGGCCGGCTCGGATGCAGCGCGTGCTATGTTACATTCGGGGAAGGTTTGAACACCCTCTTGAAAGCAATGCACAAAGGCACCGAGCATGTGGGCAAATTGCCGCAGCACGCGCACCGCGCCATGGAGATCAACCACCGGATGCGCACGTTGACTGAGAACTTGCAGAAAGCAGTCGCGGAAGAAAACTACGAAACCGCCGCTTCACTCCGCGATCAAATCAAACAACTGGAAAGCGACCTCGCAAGTTAACCATGAAATTTTCCAACGTCATGGCCACTGCCGGAGAATGGCTGCGCGGTGAGGGCCCTCATCACCAAATCGTCATCAGCAGCCGGGTCCGGCTCGCGCGCAATTTGCGCAGTCGGCCTTTTCCCGGTTGGGCCAAGAAAGCGGAACGTAGCTTTATCCTCGAGCTGATCCGACCGCGTGTGGAAGAGCTGACCGAGATGCAAGATTCATTTTCAGAAAGCCTACAGGAGCTTTCCGCGCTGGAGAGGCAAGTTCTTGTCGAGCGCCATCTGATCAGCCGGGAGCATGCTGCCAAGGGCGTCGGCAGCGCGGTGGTGATGAACCGCCGGCAAACCCTCAGTATCATGATCAACGAAGAAGATCATCTGCGCATTCAATCGATCCGCTCGGGTTTGCAGTTGAAACAGGCATTCAAACTAGTCGATAAGATCGACAGCGCGCTCGAGAGCAAGCTGGAATTCGCCTACGATCAGCGCCTTGGATATCTGACTGCGTGCCCTACCAATGTGGGCACGGGCATGCGGGCGTCCGCGATGTTGCACTTGCCGGGCCTTGTGCTGAGTGAACTGATTAATCAGGTCATTCAGGCTGTGAGCAAAATCGGTCTCGCCGTGCGCGGTCTTTACGGGGAAGGGACCGAGGCAATGGGCAACCTTTTCCAGATTTCAAATCAGACAACCCTCGGTGAAAAGGAAGACGAGATCATCAATCGTCTGAGCAAAGTGATTGAAACGATCATCGAGAAGGAACATGACGCGCGACAGGTTTTGCTCGAGAAAAAATCAAACACGCTATGGGACCAGATCGGGCGAGCCTACGGGGTTTTGACCTATGCGCACGCAATGGCTTCCAAGGAAGCGCTCAATTTGTTGTCGATCATCAAACTCGGTGTCGATCTGGGCGCATTCCCGGAAGATCGGCGTCTGCCTATCGACGAATTGTTCATCGACACCCAGCCGGCGCATTTGCAGAAAAGCTCTCAACAAAAATTAAATGCGGAAGAGCGCGATCATTTGCGCGCTCAAATTATTCGCGAACGTTTGAAACTCTTCCCCAAACCTGATATTAGTAAGATGGCGAGGGAATCGGGCAATGGCTCGACTGCCGGGCCATTGAACAATGAATAATTTCACGCCCCGCGCTCAACAGGTTCTGGCGCTTGCTCGCAAGGAGGCCGATCGCTTTAATCACAACTACGTCGGCACCGAGCACCTCCTTTTGGGGCTGATTAAACTGGGGCAGGGAGTTGCGGTGAACGTTCTGCAAAAGATGGGTCTCGACCTTGAGACCGTGCGCATGGAAGTGGAGAAGCAGGTCGGCTCTGGCCCGGAAACCAAGATGGTGGGCAATGTTCCCTACACGCCACGCGTGAAGAAAGTGCTGGCGCTCGCCGGCAAGGAAGCCAAAGCGCTCAATCATTCTTACGTCGGAACGGAACACATTTTGCTCGGGCTTTTGCGGGAAGGAGAGGGCGTCGCGGCGCGGGTGCTAAAGAGTCTCGAGGTCGATATCGAACGCACCCGCAACGAAATTCTTAAAGAGCTTGATCCAAATTTCATGCCATCGGAGGCAGACCAGGAAGGCGGTGAACCAACAAAAAAAGATCTTAAGACTCCCGCCCTCCGCGCATTTGGCCGTGATCTCACCGATCTTGCCAAAAAGGACGAACTCGATCCTGTAATTGGCCGACGCAATGAAATTGAGCGCGTCATTCAAGTGCTTTGTCGAAGGACTAAAAACAATCCGGTGTTGATCGGGGAAGCCGGTGTCGGCAAAACGGCTATCGCTGAGGGGCTGGCGCAAGAGATTGCGATCGGTAACGTGCCCGATCTGTTACGCGACAAACGAGTGATCACGCTCGATTTGGCTCTAATGGTTGCAGGAACGAAATACCGCGGCCAATTCGAGGAACGTATCAAAGCGGTTATGGACGAAATCCGCCGTTCGAAAAATGTGATCCTGTTCATCGATGAGCTGCACACGATCGTCGGCGCCGGCTCGGCTGAGGGCGCGATGGACGCGTCGAACATCATCAAGCCCGCGCTGAGCCGTGGCGAATTGCAATGCGTCGGCGCAACGACGATGAACGAGTATCGCAAGTACATCGAGAAAGACGCCGCGTTGGAACGCCGTTTCCAAACGGTGAAAGTCGATGCACCGACTGTCGATGAAGCGATCCAAATCCTGAAGGGTTTGCGTCCGAAATACGAGGCACATCACAAAGCGAAACTCACCGACGAAGCGCTTGAGACCGCGGTTAGATTTTCCGACCGTTACATCACTGGCCGCTTCCTCCCCGACAAAGCAATCGATGTTATGGATGAAGCCGGGGCCCGGGCGCGCATCAACGCCATGACACGACCGCCGAATGTTAAGGAAATCGAGAAGGAAATCGAAGAGATCCGGCTGGAAAAGGAAGCGGCGATTAAGGCGCAAGACTTCGAAAAGGCCGCAGCGCTTCGCGACAGCGAGAAGCAAACCAAAGAGAAGCTCGATACAATTTTAAACAAGTGGCGCGAGGAGCGCGAAGAGAAAGAAGTAGTCGTGACGGGCGACGACATGATGCACATCATTTCAAAAGTCACCGGCGTTCCTCTCCAGCGGATGGAACAGGAGGAGACCCAAAAACTGCTGATGATGGAAGCGGAGCTGAAGCAGCGGGTCATCGGCCAGGAAGAAGCCGTCACCGCCATCAGCAAAGCATTGCGTCGTTCGCGGGCCGATTTGAAGGATCCGAGACGTCCGATCGGTTCGTTTGTCTTCCTTGGCCCGACCGGCGTGGGCAAAACCTATCTTGCTCGCACACTGGCCGAATTCATGTTTGGCGATTCCGACGCGCTGATTCAGATCGACATGTCTGAGTACATGGAAAAATTTACCGCCTCACGCTTGATCGGTTCGCCGCCGGGTTACGTCGGCTATGAGGAAGGTGGACAACTCTCCGAAGCGGTGCGCCGCCGCCCATATTCGGTGGTTCTCTTTGACGAAATCGAGAAAGCGCATCCGGACGTAATGCACTTGCTCCTGCAGATCCTCGAGGAGGGCAAAATTACTGACTCGTTGGGTCGCAAGATCGATTTCCGAAACACGATCATCATCATGACTTCGAACGTAGGCGCCGAATTGCTTAAAAAACAAACGGTGATGGGCTTCGGCGCGCCCCGCGAAGGACACGATTACGAATCGATGCGCGACAAAATCATGGAAGAAACCAAGCGCGTCTTTAAGCCCGAATTTCTCAATCGACTCGACGAAACCATTGTCTTCCATTCGCTCGATAAACCGCACCTCATGCGCATTGTCGATCTTGAGGTGGCGAAGGTGAAGGCGCGGATCAAGATGAAAGAGATCGAAATCGTGCTCGATACCGCAGCGCACGAGTTCGTGATCGAGAAGGGTTACGATCCTAATTACGGGGCGCGACCAATGCGCCGCGCGGTCGAGCGTTATCTCGAAGACCCGCTTGCCGAAGAATTGCTCAGAGGCAACATCAAAGCGGGTGACCGTGTCGAAGTCACAGCCGCGGAGGGGAAACTGGCGTTCCACGTGGCTGAGCCGCACGGCGCGGCCGCAAGCGCGAGCTGATCCTCTTGCGATTGAATGGTGATCGGTAACTAGCGAATGGTAATGTTGCGTACGCGCTATTCGTCCTCGCTATTTGCTGATCACGATTCCCTAAAGCAAAGTCACGCCCGCGGATGGGCGTCCGCGTAAGCCTTCTTCAGCCTCTCGACAGTAACGTGCGTGTAAATTTGCGTGGTCGAAAGACTCGCGTGGCCGAGCAGCGCTTGCACGCTCCGCAGATCGGCGCCGCGATCGAGCATGTGCGTTGCAAAGCTGTGCCGAAGCTTGTGCGGGCTGATTGAAATTGGGATCGACGTGTGCCGCAAATAGCGTTTCAAGACCAGCCAGATCGAGCGCGTGGACATTCGTCTGCGCAGCTTGTTTATGAAGAGCGCTCCCGAATGCACGTTGGCCGCTGCGCGATATCGCGAGATCCCCTCCAGCGCGGGAAATCCGACCGGGCAAATGCGTTCCTTTCGGCCTTTGCCAAAGACGCGCACGGACTCGGTGTAAAGATCGACATCGGCTACATCGAGAGCGGCCAGCTCGCTTAAACGCAACCCGCTGCTGTAAAAAAGTTCCATGATTGCAATATCCCGCAGCGGCATCCAAATCGGCGCGGCGCGATTTTTTGTGAGGCGCGCCGGCGCAGCGAGGAGCTCCTCAACCTGCTGACGCGTGAGCACGAGCGGAAGTTTCTTCTCGATCTTCGGCAGCTGCAGTTCGCGCACCGGATCACGCGGAAGTTTTTTTCGCTCCGCCAGGAAACGATAAAACGTGCGGAAGGCGGAGAACTGCAACCGCACGTAAGAACGCGCCTGCCCGCGCTTCATCAGCGCAAACAGATAATCGCGGAAATCATTCGCCGTACACTTCTTCCACGGCGTCTTGTTTTCCGCGCGAAACGCCGCCAGCGCCTCGCGATACGCTTTAAGCGTGCGGGGCGAGGCATTTCGCTCTACCGCTAGATAGCGAAGAAATTCCTCGGCAAGTGGATCCACTTTTAAGTCAGATGGCCGATCGGAAATAACAGTGGGAAAGTCCTTGATTCCGCTCGGAATGACAACAGCAAATTTACTCCGGCTTCTCGACTACGTAACGCAGATCCGCCGTGGCCCTGCCGCGAAATTGACTCTTAAAAATCGGCGCCGGATTCGTCGAGATTAACTCGTAACTCTTTAAAACGAATTCGGGATAAATGCCGTTGCTCGCCGGCTCGTAGACTTTGTCTCCGCTAAAGTTACCGTAAAGCTTGTATTCGTAATTATTATCGCTTCCGAAATTAAGCGGCTCGCGGTCTGGCGCGAGTTTCTGCTTTTCATTCAGCATCACCAATTGTGCGCTGCTCCAGGGCTCACCTGGCCGCCGTACGTAACCCCAAAACTTGAAATCGGGTTTGTAATAGCGGCGGCCGATAAAATAATCTCCCGCCGGTTCGGAAGCGATACGCTGTGCCATTTCGATTTTCGCCTGCTGAATTCCTTGCGGCAAAGTTTCGCACCCTCCGAAAAACAGGACGCCGAGCAGAAAATTGCTTGCGAACAGAAATTGAACCGCGCGACTCATTCTTAGACTGGCCTTTCTTATCGCAGCTTTGCGCGCTGCGCAAACCTGCCAACGGTGAAAACATTGCTTGGTGCCGGACACTCGCTAGACTTCCACCGCGATGATGGAGCTGGAAGCCTATGCGGCGGGCTTACGCGACTTGAACAAAATCTTGGAACTGGACCACCAGCTTGAAGCGATTGCGGGCCTCCGGCACGAGCTCGATAGCAATTACTATCTCATTTATCTCGAGTTCCATAAAACCACGCTCAACGTTCGTGAAAGGCGGGCGATTTTCCTCAGGCTCGGACTCGACCCACGCTTTATCGGCGCTATCCCGCTGGAATTTCGGTCGAAATCGAAAACGAAGCCGCTTGGAGTTTAATAGGCCGTGACATAGCTTGTCGCCGCCTGTCTGATGATTGCTCGATTCTTTAATGCACTTGGCGCGCCGCTAGTTCGGCTTTTTCAATATCTGGGCGAGGTCGTGTTGCTGGCGGCGGACACATTTCGTTGTATCTTCACGCACAAGCTCCGCTGGAAATTATTTCTCAACCAAATCGTCGAGATTGGATTGCTTTCACAACTTGTTGTCGTGACCACGGGTGCGTTTACCGGCGCGGTCTTTTCAGCGCAAACGTTCTTTCAGTTTAACAAAATCGGAATGGGATCGGCCACTGGCGCAGTGGTGTCGGTCTCAATCTGTCGCGAACTTGGCCCAGTGCTCACTGCTCTGATGGTGGCGGGTCGCGTCGGCGCGGCCATGTCGGCGGAAATCGGCACAATGAAAGTAACCGAACAAATCGACGCGTTGCGTGCGCTCGCGGTTTACCCGACCGATTATCTGGTCGTGCCGCGCGCGCTTGCCATGATGGTGTCGATGCCGCTGCTGGTGGCCGAATGTATCGCTGTCGGCATCGCTGCTGGCTATTTCGTCGCGATTTTTATGCTCGAGATCAACGGCACTTATTACATGGCCAACATGGTGCGTTGGACGCGCAACCGCGACATCATTATGGGCCTGTCGAAAGCGTTCTGTTTCGGAATCCTGATTGTGTTTATCAGTTGTCAGAAAGGATTGAGCGCGCGCGAAGGCGCCGTCGGTGTCGGCCGCGCGACGACTGAAGCAGTGGTAAACGCGTCGCTCGCGGTCCTGATTTGCAATTTCTTTCTCACAATGTTGCTCAACATCATTTATCCGGCCGGATATCAATGATTGGAACGTCGCCTAAGATGTCGGTAACGTACTCGCAAGATCGAGAGAATGGCTCGATGCTGGTGGTGCGCGATTTAACGAAGAGAATCGGCGCCCAGGAAATTTTGCGCGGCGTTGATCTCAAAGTCGCGCACGGTGAAACGCTGGCGATCATTGGTCGCAGCGGTGGAGGCAAGAGCGTTTTGCTCAAGCACCTGGTCGGATTGATGCAGCCCGATGCGGGCGAAATTTGGATCGAAGGCCAGAATATTACCGGCCTGAACGAGCGCCAGCTCGGCGCCATCCGCCAAAAAATCGGCATTCTCTTTCAAGGCGCCGCACTTTTTGATTCGATGACGGTGGCAGAAAATATCGCTTTTCCGTTGCGCGAAGCGGGCGAGCGCGAGCCAAAAGTCTTGCGCGAAAAGGTTCGCGAGATGCTCGACGTAGTGGAGCTCGAAGGTCAGGAAGAAAAAATGCCGGTGAGTCTGAGCGGCGGAATGAAGAAACGGGTCGGTCTTGCGCGCTCGATTATTCGCCGGCCGAAATGCGTCCTATATGACGAGCCGACTTCCGGCCTGGATCCGGTAGTCTCCGACAGTATCAATCGCTTGATTCGTCGATTGCAGGAGCGGTTCGGAATGACGAGCATCGTGGTCACGCACGACATGAAAAGCGCATTCGACGTCGCCGATCACATTGCCTACTTGCACGAAGGTCGAATTTATTTTTACGGAAAGCCCGTTCAGCTTCAGCAGACAAGCGATCCGATTTTGCAGGATTTCTTGCTTGGCCGCTCTGCTGAAGAGCGCGGGAACAAAGTTGAGAGTTGAACGTTCAGAGGTAAAAGTTGGGAACTGATGGATCGGCACGAGCGAGGTTTGGAATTTAAAGTCGGCGTGTTCGTTTTCATCGGATTGGCGATGTTAGGTGCGCTCGTCGTGCAGTTCGGCCGACTGGGCGAGGGCCTCAAAACGTATTACGGTCTCACCGTTCGCTTCAACGACGCAAGCGGCCTGTTGAAAGGTTCCGACGTTTTGCTTGCGGGCGCGAAAATCGGAAAAGTCTCCGGCGGCCCACGAATGGTGCGCGAAGGCCAGGGCGTGGACGTACCGCTGAAGATTTACGATTACATTAAGGTCCCTGAAGGAAGCAAATTCACCGTCGGAAGTTCCGGGTTGCTCGGCGATCGGTTCGTAAACGTGACGATGCCGCCTGGCCAGCCGAAGGCTTTTCTGGCCCCTAACACCTACATCAGCGGTGCGCGTGAAACTGGCATCGACGATCTTACGCGTGAAGGCGGCGCACTAGTAAGCGATCTGCGCGGCACCGTCCAAAAGATCGACACGACTATGGACCGCTTGAATCAGGATACGCTCTCCTCCGCAAACATGGAAAATCTGAAGTCGAGTATGGCGCATTTAAACGAGGCAACCGGTGCGCTCGCAGAATCTTCAAAGAAGCTGGATGGCGTAATCGAGCAAGCCGATTCAACGATGGAGTCGGCGAAAAAAGCAGCCGACAATTTGCAGAATGCGATCGCCGATGCGCGGAAAGTGATTCGCAGCGCGACGGAAGGGAAAGGCCTGCTTGCCGCGCTTTTGACCAATCAGGAGTTGGCGAATGATTTGCGTGCACTGGTCGGCAATTTACGGGCGCACGGCATTTTGTTTTATCGCGACAGCGCGGCGAAAATCGAGACGAAAGTCCCCGAGCAAAGTAAACCGTCCCGTCAAACTCGAGGACGTTGATATGATGCGAATGGATTGCGGGATGCAGTCCATTTCTGGTTATATCGCGTTTTGTGATACGGCGATCATTCCTGAGGCAGCTAGCAGCCGTTCCATTTTTCGCGGCCGCGGGATCCGCCTCCGCCGCCACACCCAAAGTCAAACTGAAAATTCTTATGAAGAGCGCTTGGGGATCAGATGACCCGACAAAGGCTGCCTTTCCTTTCCTTCACGGCGACGCGCTTTCCGAGGCAGGTCATGAGGTGCAGATATTTCTTCTCGGCGAAGCCGTATCTCTGATGAGAAAATCAGTCGCCAATGCAGTTGTTCCGGTCGGCTGGCCGCCCGTGGCCGATGTTCTGGCCAAGATCGTCGCCAAGAAGATACCAATCTGCGCGTGCGGAGCGTGTTCTCGTGCCAGAGGAGTAACCGAAACAGACCTGGCCGAGCATGGCGCGAAATTCGGCAATCCTAAAATCTTTGTCTCACTGGTCGAGTGGGCGGACAAAATCATTACTGAGTAAGTGCCTCGCGGCCGCGCTCTCATTAATCATGGTCATTTTGCGCAAGCTTGACCCTGATCGTGAATCCACGCTCGCCCATCACTTTGTTTTGCATTTGGAGAAATGTGAAACGGGAGAATTGTCATTTTGCCCGACGATTGTAGATGGCCGCTAAAGCCCAACAGCGCTGCGCACGCGTTGCATGACCTGATTAGCGACTTGGTTTGCTCGTTTAGCCCCGCGCGATAGCACATTGTCGATGTATGACTTGTCGGCCAGGATTTCTTCCCGGCGCTTGCGCATCGGCGCAAAATACTCCCAGAGTTTTCCGAAGAGTTCTTTTTTGAAATCGCCGTAGCCGGTGCCGCCTTTTTGGAATCGTTCCCGCATATCGGCGATCTCATTTTTGGAGGCGAAGAGCGAGTAGAGTTGAAAGATTGTCGATCTTGATGGGTCTTTCGGGGCTTCCATCGGCGTGGAATCGGTCACGATGCTCATGACGCGTTTCCGCGTTTCCGTTTCGTCGCCGAAGATATCGATATTGTTGTGGTAGCTCTTGCTCATCTTCTGTCCGTCGATTCCAGAAACGACTTCGGTTGCGGCTTGAATTCGCGGCTCGGGCAGCTTGAAAATTTCGCCGTATGTCTCATTCATCTTCGCCGCCAGATCGCGCGTGATCTCGATATGCTGTTTTTGATCTTTCCCTACCGGCACAATGTCGCTGTCGTAAATCAAAATGTCGGCCGCCATTAGCACTGGATAATTGAAGAGTCCGGCTGAAGCCGTCATCCCGCGCGCGACTTTGTCCTTGTAGGAATGCGCGCGCTCGAGCAATCCCATCGGCGCAACCGTCGCCAAAATCCAGGCCAGCTCTGTCACCTGCGGCACGTTTGATTGTCGAAAAAGTGCAGCGCGTTCCGGGTCGAGACCACAAGCGAGAAAATCGAGTGCGACGCGGTGGCTGTTTTCTCGCAAAGCGTTCGGATCATGCAGGCTGGTGAGTGCGTGGTAATCGGCGATGAAATAAAACGCTTCTCCCTCAGCTTGCAGAGCGATGCCGGGCCGCATCATGCCAAAGTAATTGCCGATGTGCAGCACACCACTGGGTTGAATACCGGATAAGATTCGCATTAGACTTCAGAGTTCAGTGAAATTTGAAATCTGCAATCTGAAATCTGCTGATTTCATTCGTTTCTTGCTCGCTAAAATTCGGCACAACCAGTAAATAGAACGCGCGATGGCCGCTAAATCACAAGCTGTTTCCGTTGTCACCGGCGGAGCCGGCTTTTTAGGATCGCATTTGACAGATCGTTTAATAGCGGAAGGTCATCGGGTTATCGCAATCGACAACCTAGTCACGGGTAACGCGGCCAACATTGGACATCTGGCTGGAAGTGAGAATTACCGTTTCATCAAGCACAATGTCTCCAATTTCATTTTTCTGCCGGAACAAAAAATCGATTACGTTTTTCACTTCGCGTCACCGGCCAGCCCGATCGATTATCTTGAACTGCCGATTCCCACATTGAAAGTGGGTGCACTCGGCACCCACAACACGCTTGGCCTGGCCAAGGACAAAAAAGCTTCCTTTATTCTTGCATCTACCTCGGAATGTTACGGCGATCCGCTCGTGCATCCGCAAAAGGAAGATTACTGGGGCAACGTCAACCCGATCGGACCGCGCGGCGTTTACGATGAGGCCAAGCGTTTCGCCGAGGCAATGACGATGGCTTATCACCGCTATCACAAGATCGACACAAAAATTGTCCGCATCTTTAACACTTACGGCCCACGGATGCGATTGCGGGATGGACGCGTGGTCCCTGCCTTCATTGGCCAGGCATTGAGAGGGGAGCCGCTCACTGTCTTCGGGGACGGTTCGCAGACGCGCTCGTTTTGCTATGTTTCCGATCTGATCGACGGAATTTTCAAACTAGCAATGAGCGATTTTCACGAGCCGATCAACCTCGGCAATCAGCGCGAGATGACGATCAAACAATTCGGTGACGAGATCATTCGTCTAACCGGGACAAAATCGACAATTGAATACAAGCCGCTGCCCGTGGACGATCCGAAA
>WNGK01010805.1_pt1 | contig 11361 bp, 14 predicted proteins | sample 5400601 | NCBI WGS metagenome assembly WNGK01 (sample SAMN13153376, study PRJNA577476) | soil metagenome | isolation source: 60 cm soil or saprolite under Garry oak tree replicate 1 | place: USA:California | collected 2016-06-15
GTTTCGACCCGCGAATATCAGAGTGATCAACCGTCGCGACAGCCGCCGCGACCGCGACTTGCGCCGTCATCCTCTCTTGAGCGGGAGGAAGAAAAACCGAAATAGAGATATTGCTTGACCGGTCGTTTCATATCAGAATTATCATCCACATTAACCTCTCCCTTCTGAGGCTACTGACAGGTGTTCACCAAATATTTCTCAGCCGCCGCCTTCGGGTTCCTCTTCCTGGACATTTCCATCGAGCCGCTGGCGCAGATGGCACTGGCGCAGGTGGCTTCTCAATTCTTCGGCATCGATCCCTGCCTCAGAACAAGCAACGAAAAACGCCCTCTCGCTCTCGAATAGGAACCACATCGCCGCTTTGTGCCTTGTGCTCAAAGGCTCTTCAAGCGTCTCATCGTGGATGAACGCCAGGATTGCGTCGGCATACGGGCCGTCTTTGACCGCCCCGTTCACCGCGAAATTCGCCAGGGGATGAGGCAGTCCGAGTCCGTGGCATGTGGCACTTGGGTCGAGGGATTCCTGTATCAAATCTTCCAGGTTCTCTAACGGAAGCTGGTTCATCGGCTGCCCCGCACATTCGCACATCAACGGGCCAACGCTATTCCAACCAGCTACCCAATGTCAATGAGAAAGTAGTACGGCCTGAACCTATCGGCCCTGAACCTATCATCTCTTGTCCCACGGCATGAAAGATGAAAATGTGCGCCGCATGCCCAATATCCAGGTTCAGTTCGGTAAGTCTGTTCGCCGCTTGCGTCTCCAGCGGAGGCTATCTCAGGAAACATTGGCGGAACTGGCGGGACTCCATGCGACGTACATAGGGCGCATTGAACGAGGACGCCAAAATATCAGCCTTACCAACATCGGCAGAATCGCACGCGCATTGAAAGTAAAGCCGCGTGAACTTTTCAAGGGTGTTCATTGATTCTATCCTTTTCTGTATTTCCCGAGTTCTCGCTTCCACTTTATCCATCCTCTTAGCAAGAGCACGGAGCTTACAACCCCGACAGACAGAAGAGTGGTCCCACCAAATGATCTCTATCTGTAAATGCAAGTGTGTCTCTTGGCTGAAAACCCCAACCTGGAGGAGTCATGCGCCAGCCAAGAGAAGGGCGAGCGCGGAGACAGTGCTGATACGTCTTGGCATGGGAGGGCCTTTTCATTTCAGGGCGGCTTATTGCGTTAAATTTCCATCTGCTTCAAGGCGACTGGCAAGTTCATCATCGGGATTCTTAGCATTCGGAAGACGGGCGGGCTATAACGTCTCACTTCGTGCGCAGAATCGGGGGGTGCCACCTCACTCAAGGATTGCGTTCGTCGGAATCCGCTGCTGACGAATTGCTGTGAATTAGATGGTTTACTTCCCTTAGCGCTCTTGCGTTGCGCCGCGAGTGGCCATGAGCTGCGGCCAACAGACCCACGATGGACGCGATTATGAACCGAACGAAAGGTGTGCCAATTCGGAGTAACGTCAGGAGCAAGAGCCCGGCACCAAAAGCCCAAAAGTATCTGATGTTATCCCGAATAGCCATCTTCTGGAGCAATCCGTAAGTTACATCCTCTCGCTTTTCCAGCTTAGTCCCCTCCTCCCGCCGCGCTCCTCATCCACCAGCTCTTGGGCTTGACCTTCCAAGTCACAGTAGTCGTCGTATCGCTGATAGAGACTACATCACTGATTTCTTTGGCTTGGGTGAGAATCGATGATGAGTCATCTCCCTTAATGAATTTATACTCTTGCTCAACAAACTGCATATTCTCTAGGAGTAGTACGTAGACAGAGAACCAACCGCCGATTGCTATCAGATTCCACCAGAGAACTTTCGTAAACCACGACAATACGATGGCCAGCACAAAATATATGCATCCCCCAATCCCCAGAAACTCCATCCACCGAACTGGACCAAACTCTCGAATCGATCCTGGTGGTGTTGTTTCCCAAGAACTTATCTCTTTCATGATAGCGCGGAGGGATCGGGCAACGGTCGTCTTTTCGGCCGGAGTCAGCGTCTGGTCTCTCTCCGCCATTAGTAGTGTGTGCTCTATTAGGCCGAAAAGTATCGGTTTCAAAAGATGTAGGAAGTTCGGCCGACGGATTCCAAGTTCGTCCGCAATCGCAAGCACGATGTAAAACACGTCCCGCGCGTTTAGTGAACGGCCACTCCTCTTCCGGTCCATCAGAACTGTTCCGACTCGGTTGCGAAATACGTCGTTGTGAAATCTCTTGAGGTTTTCCTTTGCAACACGCCGACCGTGTAACGAAAGGATGATCGTCAAGACGAGTCCGATGATACTCGCGATACCACTGACAACGGTTAGCCAGAATAGCCAGTTCATTCTCGAATCTCTGGTTCACGGATTCACGCCAGTATACACGCGACCATCAGGCGCGGGGGACCTCATGGCGACGAATCGCCGTGATTCCCGGATAACTCCCTCACGAGTCGAAGAATCGTACCTCGAACACGCAAAGCCGTGGAGGAGGAGACGATGAAATCAGGGGTCGCCCGACTTTGGCTGGCAAATAGCGGCGATTCCACGTTGCGCCAGTATTTCCACTGCTTCCTCTCCATCCATGTATCTCACCGGCCCCGTCTGATCCGACCAATTTTGTCCAGTCTTGAGTGGTCTCATTGGCTCCGGGTCTTTGGCCAACAGCGCAATGGCAAGCGCCTCGATGGCAAGCCAATGGTGATTGACGAAACGTTCTGATTCTTTCTCCAATCTCAGTTGGACGGTCATCAAGGTGTCGGCTGCAAGGTATTCGTCTGACAGCTTCGCTATTATCGTTCGTGCGTGTCTCCAGTCAGGACTTGTCTCCGGTATAGGGTCCAGGAGGTCAGGACAAGAGAACTCGTCACAGAAACGTTTGGCGCCCCAGTAACCGGCGAACGAGGAGACAATGACACTCTCCCGCGCTGGATCGGACTCGTCTGGCTCCGTACTGTAGACGCAAAAGCCCTCGCCGTTTGAAATAACCATGAAACCGTCAGGCCGGAGCGCCAATCCTCGAACTGCCGCGATAACTAGATGACCGGCCTCGTGGTAAGCACCGTACATCGTTCTCAATTCCACGGGCGTTCCTTCTCCGGCGGGAATCTCATACATGCCGGGGACATTTCAAGCCAGACCATGAGCTATATTCCGAGCTGTTTCGAAACGTACGCGGTAATCACACCCCATGCAAGCTGCTTTACCGTTTCTTTAGCGCCGCCAAATAGACGCTCAAAAATCGGCTTGGCTTTTCTAAGGTCTCCCGTTTTCGCGGTATTCACCAACTCTATGACATCCCTTTTCCCCTTATCACCAGAGGAAGGGTCATGCGAGGCAAGGAGTTCAGCTAGGTGTTCGATGACTTCAGAGTCGTTGCTGAAGTTTATGGATTGATTGACTGTACTTCCGACCCCAATTGGAGACTGGTGAAAATTTCCGCCAGAGATATGCACGTTTGGCGCTGGCGGTCTTGGTTTCGAAACAAGTTTCTGGGAAGCCCTGTACCCCTTTTCCGTCAAATATACGAACTTCCGCTTACTGAAGATGCCTATGATCCTAACGTGCAGATCTGGTGGGTTGTCATACACCTCCATTGGGCCGGTCTTTACAGATTTACTTTCTTCAAGCTGTTTCAGAGCAAGATCGAAATCGACCTTGGAATAAGGTCCCTCGGTGCAATATTTCATCTCTAGTTCACCAATGGACGGACCAACATACTCTTTGTTTAGGGCGCTTGTTTCGAGGTTCCTAGCGCGAAAATCCGTAACAACGTCCGCAAGAATTTGCTTCGAGAGATCATCGACAGAGCTCATAGCCTTGCCCGCACCTATTTCTGTAATTTCCTCAACGCACTCGCAAGCAACTCTTTGAACACTGTTACCTCGTGCTTGTGGATACTTATGTATATCTTGAGGCTTTCCTTCTGGCTGTCGTCAATGGTGACCGATTTCAACAAGCCCTCGTAGAATCTTACCTTCTTTTGCGCCTCCGCCAGACCCCTCTTGTACCCCCGTATCACTTGTAACTGGAATCTTGCGACCTCGACGGGATGGCTCATGTATTGTTCCTTAGCGCAAAAACTAGCTGATGGGTTTTGGGATCGAGAAGAGGTAGTGTACGTCGTTCAGAGCGGGCCGCGATTCAGACAAATCCTTGGCGAAGTTCTTGTACTCCTGAATGAAATTTGTGAACCGTTGCTGAAAGGAGTTCAGGCTACTTTTTGCTTTGGGCGTTAGAGCATTGCGGTCGTTTTGTGGTAGGCGGTCAAACAGAAGTGAAACACATTCATTGTTGTATGTACCCACAATATCGAAGAACGCTGTAAGTTCGTGCCGAAGCTCCGAAATGCTTGCACGTTTCATGTCCATGCGGTCCAAGCGGTCGGCCAAGTTTTTCCAGAAGGCGCGCCACACGGACAAGTCAGGCAGTCTGAGCGCCTGGTAACGCAGACCATCGCCATCGCAAACGTCACATTGAGCAATATAGTAGAGCATACCCACTTGAAATTGGTTATCAATAAACTCTTCAAAACGATGCACGAACTTTCGTAACTCGGGGAAAGCCTTTCGAGCTACGCGCCGATCCTCGCGGCGTTCACTCCAAAGCCGAAGGCTCGCAGCGGCGGGGTGATAGAAGCCCACCGCAAGCGAAAAGACCATGAATGCCAGCAGCGCCCAAGACATCGACGGCTGCATATCTTTCTTGAGTATCACGGCCAAGAGTGAAAGCCCCGGCAAGACAAGCCTCGTCACATAATCGAACAGGCTGAGTTTAGGCTGCGCTTGGCAATCCGCATTTGCTAGAACTTCAAGCTCGAAGGTGCTCATCATGTTTCCTCTTTACCCGAACAGAACGTTACAAAGATTTTAGCTCCAACGTTCAATGGCCTGTCAAGGCGTGGAAGTGAAGGCTAAATTGGATTCCCGATTTTGCACGATTCGTGAATCAATTTGGCAAAGAATCCCGTAACGTCGTCACTAAAGAAGTAGTTAAAAACGTGGCCCATTCCAACGTATTGCATCTGCTCGTAGAAGAATTCAGCCTTGAATCCAAAAGGTTCAACGGTGTGCTGAGTTATACCGAATTTCCCAATTAAAGCAGCGGGGTGTACGTTACCCGCAATCTTGATTTCGCAGATGCTCCAGCGCCCGTACAGGTCATCCGCTCCGTGTTTAAGGAGCACGAGGTTGGCGCTTATACCGCGTGACAGTCCGATCCAGCCTCCTCCGATTAGTTCGCCGTTCCGAATCTTGACTGGCGAGTCCGGCGGGCGGAAAAGACTGACCTGAATACTCTGGCCTTCAGGGATGCGATAGAACATTGTGCCCATCTCTTCGGCCCGTGTTATTTGACCGTACTGAAATTCCTGATTGAATTGCTCAACAACCGGGTCCAATTGTGCGATCAGGGCGGCATACGAATATCGATACAAATCAAGTTGCGTTTGTCGTTTGTCCTGCTGTGCCCGCAATTCCAACTCTCTCCTTTTCTCCTGTTCTTTACGAGCAACGGCAGCTTCCACCGCCGCTGTGACCGTTGGATTTTTGGCGGGGCTGACGATGCTCGGTTGACTTAGTACGTTCAATGCTTCATCCCAATACGGGCGTTCATCCGGCCTTTTGCTGACCATGCGAGATAAGAGTTGGGCGATGGACAATGGCACATCATTGCGGGAGGTACGAACATCAGGACACGGCTGGTAGAGGTGCGCTTTTTCCCAATCGAGAAAATCGGTTGGGTCCGCCACATGCGGCAACAATGGATGTTGTAGCGCCAAGATTTCATAGAACACCAAACCGACCGAATAAACGTCAATCTTGATTGTGTTTGCTTGATTCGCCCAACCTTCCGGGGCCATATACCAAATGTGCTGTCTACCCTTGAAGGTGTGCAGACGGGTGCTCTCATCTACGAACTTGGAAATACCGAAGTCCCCGATCTTGAGCTTACTGCCCTCGATCAAAACGTTGTCCGGCTTAATGTCGCGGTGGATCAGTTTCTCGTTTATTGCTTTAGCCCCTTGAGCAATGTCGATCATCATGTCGATGGCTCGTTCGAGCGGGATTTGGGTTCCCGCACGCAGCACATTCGCCAAGCTCCCACCGGAAACATATTCCATAACAACGTATGGGCCAATTTGAGATGAGGTCCCGTCATTGAGGAACAGGACTTCAACTACGTTGGGATGCTTTATCTGTTGCGCCGCTCTCATCTCTTGCAACAACGCAGTTTTGGAATCGGGAGAAGATAGTGAGCCGAGCGGTAGCAGTTTGATCGCTACTACTTTCCCCGATGATTCTCCGACAGCGCGATAAACTTCCCCAAAGCCGCCCTTGCCCAAGAAATCTTTGATTCTGTAAGTCTCGCTGTTTGGGCCAAGAAAGGTCGTGCCAATTGCGACGGAGGGCATATTCAGCGTTCCAAACCGCTTGAGAAAAGGGACTTATACGCCGAGTCCAAGAACATAGCTGGCCCGGATATTGGAAGAATGTTTTCCAAGACAAATCCATCGATAGCACTAAGCACTATTCCCAAAACTGGATTCACAACTCCGGCCCCATTACACACAGCGAATCTAATGACCTTTCCGGTTATCCCGTGCACGAGAGTGCCAAGCCTTGTGCGTAACGACCCGATTTGCGAATGAATCTCCCTCTCATCCGAAAACTGAGCATGTTTCAACCACTCGCGGAAAGCGCGGCATTCTTTACTCTCTCTCACTTTCAAAAACCTTTGCATGTCGAACTGCTTTGTTGGCTGTGCAAAATCAAAAGAAGGAAGGCATCCGATACGAAGAACTCTATCGAACGTTTCTTCTCTGCCTTTCGGAGACAGGCTGTCACTGAGAACCCTGAATTTGTCCCCGAACAGTGGAAGCTCATCATCGATTGCACCGGACAGAGCGTGATAGTTTTGCATGTCCTCGATGCGACGATTCACATACCCCGCAGCAAGCAGAGAGGATTCTACAGTCTTGTGAGTCTCTTCCTTTGTGAGTCCGAAGCTCTCCAGATTTGTTTCTACCACATAGTCTGTGTCATCGATGGAGCGTATGGTCAAAGACACATCTGATTCTTGGGCGGTGAAGTTTGGAATCAGCCGAAGGCGGGACAGTAATGCTGTCCTGAATATCGGTGAGTTGGCTTTGAGGTCGCTATCGAACGCAAGTATTGCCGCCCCTCCCGCGTCCTCCGGTATTGGCATCACGGCTCGGAGAATGGCACCTTGCAGTTTCATCAGGTCTTTTCGCGTATGCACATCGAACAACGCATGATGAACCTCTTGCACAGAACGAACTAAGTAGTCGTTTTCATAGGAACTCCGAATCAGCGAGAACGAATATGAAAGCAGCGGAAGAGGCTCTTTGTCCCGAATGCCCAAACTGCGAGCCGTTTGCCCTGTTTGCCCAAACTGTGTTGGGTTCAAGTCAATTTTCAGCGCACCGGAATCCAAGAGTAAGAGTACATTTTCCAAGCCAAGATTTCGGACCAGACTCTCAAACTCTTTGAGACGAATACTCTGTAAATAGTAATCTTCAAAAAGCAGCAGGCGATTCAACAGAGCAGGTATATCAGCGGAGACGGAGACGGAACGGGGCTCGGTGTGGACTGTGGCACATGGGGCGATCAATCTATCTTGGATGTTACCCTTGACGGTCCTCTCAAACGCCTGCTGAATTGCAGTAACCATCTCCAGTCCTCTTTTCCGACCTGAGGTTAGATACGCCTCAGTTACTCAAATATATCACAACCCGGATAGACAGAAACATAAGCGAAGGGCGACATTCATCCACATATTTTATTTATTGTGGAAAAAAGCCCAGTTCTAAACCGCTTGCCTTTTTGCTAGGCTTCACGATTGAAAACGTAGGTTGATGCGCCCGGCAGGAATCGGACCTGCATACTCCCAGTGCGAACTGGGGGCCTCGTCCATTAGGCTACGGGCGCATCGGCCTACTTCTCTTTTACTTCGCCTTACGCAGCGCATTGTGCATATCGCCCATTTGCCTGTCTACTCCACGGCCTGTGCATCGCTTCGGAAATCTCTGCAAAACTTTTCCCTGCAAGTCTTTCCATAGGGGGCTTGGTTAGGCGACGGGGCGCACTTCGCAGTTTGCGGGATTCTTCGGCGGAGCCGTGCTTTGTTTGCGGGATTTTCTTCGGAAAGTTTTCCAGCCCGTCGATACGAGGCTAAACGCCCACGAACCAAAATCTGTAGTTGCATCGTGAGGTATAATCTTCAGCCAGAGGTCGGCACCATGAGCAAAGAAGCGCTGAATGACCCTGAGTTACAACGAATACTTTTGGCTTGCCTCGATTACTGGAACACCGAGCAGGTTCCGGTTAATGAACGTGCAATCTGCTTTTCCTGGGTAGCGCGACGCTACAAAGCTAGGTTCGGCGGGACATTTCGTCAATCGAGATTGCAAGAACTTGCTCGGCTAGGAGTACTTGCCAAAGACGGCGACACGTCAAGCGGCGGGCACCGGCGCTATTATCGAATCATCGATCCGGCTCAAATGGCCGAGTTTTGCAGCAAACGAGGTCTGGCATGAACGAGAAGCCCAAAGACTATTACCGCGTATTTGCTCCCGGCGTGCCCAATTATCGTGACGTGTCCGAGCGGTTGAGCGAAGCCGATGCAAGACGGCGGAAGTGGGAAATTCTGATGTCGTATCCAGCAGCGACCGTGCGGATCGAAAAAACAGATGAATCCGGGCGGACTAAATGACCGTAAAAGAACTGCGCGAAAAACTGGCACAACTCGATGACAAAGCCGATGTATACATTGTTTGGGAAGACGCCAACGAATCACGCTTTTTTGGAATAGATGCCGTGAGTTTACAGCGTGGTACCCCAAAGCGACATCCGAGCGGGAAGGTCGGGTTTAAGTGGGAGGCGAGCGGCCCAGTGGAGTGGGCGTTCATCAGTGTTAGCGAGGAATAAAAATTTATCTGAACGTGCCCAACGTTTGTGCCCAATTTTGTGCCCACCACCGAACCCGACCTAAAGCTACGAATTGCGATCCGATTGAAGTAAGCCTCAGAAAAGAAAGCAAGTTACAGCGATTCATGGCAATTCGTCGCAATTGCCGTAAGTTGTTGATTCTTCGTGCTGCGTGGAACTCTTAATCAGCGGGTTGCAGGTTCGAGTCCTGCCCGGTTCACCAAAATTCCCATTTTGTTCTTTCTTTTCAACTAACTAGCCCCTGCCGCTCCTTCTGTTCTGCTCCTTGCGAGGGAACAGAAGGGAACAATAAGGCTGCCACGTTTGCTACGGCCCGTCGTTTCGAGTCTGGCACTGAGTGCGTGTAGACCCGAAGCGTCGTTTCCATGTCGGATTGCCCAAGTATGTCCTGAGCGGCTCGTATCGTCGTTTCCATGTCGGATTGCCCAAGTATGTCCTGAGCGGCTCGTATAGTCGCACCTGACTCGCTTAGCCAAGTTGCATGGGTGTGACGCAGGACGTGCCAACCAATCGGTCGCAAGCCCAATCGCACACACGATGGCCGAAGAACACGATGTGCCATGTTCTTTGGGCTAATCGGCGTGTTTGCCTTACTGGCGAAAACAAAAGCATCTCCATTCGTATCCGAACAATGAGCACGATGTGCCAGTAACGCGATACGCAGAGGCTCACTCAAAGGCACTTCTCTTACGCTACTCCGCGTCTTTGGCGTGCCAAAGCCCGTTTCGTCCGAGTATGTCTCTCTGACTTGTATAACTCCTCGGAAGAAATCTACCCTGCTCCAACGAAGCGCGGCGATCTCGCCGATCCGAAGTCCGGCTAGTACTGCGACTAAGACAACGGTTCGGCAAGGTTCGGGCAGCGACTCAATGAGTCTCAATGCATCGCGAGGCTCAAGGAAAACGAGTTCCTTCTTCGGAACACGATCCCCTATACAAAGCCCCCGCGCTGCATTCTCCTCGAGATAATTCCACTCGACCGCCTGCTGGAGGAGTTTGCTGAGTGTTGTGCGAACGCCGTGCAAGCCAGCGCGGGCCTTTTCCGCGAGGTGGCCGGCATGGTAGTGCCTCGTTGCGAGTTCCAGGTCAACGCGCGCGATTTCCATTTCCTGAGTGGCATATTCGATGCGCAGATCAGGGAAACTCACCTTGCCGTGGACGACAGGGAGGTGCAGGTCGCGCGCGAAGGTTTCCTTGAGCCGCTGGGTTTCTCCGTCGCCTCGCGATTGAGAGCGGGCAAGTCTTTGATAGAGCTTTTCCTTCAGCTCATAATCAAGTTGGACGTGGAGAACCTTTCCGCCTTTGCGTTCGATCTCGTCGGCGGCCTTGTGGTATAGGCGGTAGAGATCGGCATCGTGGTCTGCTTCCTTGGGTTTCACGAAACCTGAATAGACGGCTTGATCCCCCGGCACAAAACCGTGTCGGCGAATTAGGCGTTGCCCCTGCTTGGTGAGAGTAAGGACCTGGCGCGATTCCTTTTTGAGGGCGCTCGTGCCTCGGTGCTCGACAAGCCCCTGGCGCTGGAGATTGCGAAGGTCGCTCTCCATTCTCGACCGGTCGCCGGCGTAGGCAAACTTCTCGAGATCCTCGCGGCCCACTACGCGGAACTTACCGACCTCCGCGAGGGTATGGATTTCTGACGGACGAAGCGAGTAGCTACGGCCACGATCGGTGTATTCCACTCGATTACAGTCCTTCAGAATCGCAAGCTGCCGGTCCTCTCGGGAGAGGGTTGGGCGGATGCTCTCAGGGCGCTCGCAGCTCTGGGCAATGGGTAGGTCGGATCTGGACTCTGGCCCGTCATAGCCTCTCGACAACTGAATCACTCCTTCCAAACCTAAGTTGAGCCTCGCCACCAATTGCCGCCTGGGAGGTTGGCGGCGGCCTGGGACTTCCAGCGAGAAAGCCCCATTATACAGAGGCCTGATTCTCGGGAAACGTCAACAGCGTCTCCTTGGCAACTCGCGCTAGATAGAGCAGCGCGGTCGCTTTAGCGCGTCATTTCTCTCGTAAGTTCTTGTCCTGAGGACATTTACGTCGTCACGTATGCAAGGTCACGCAGCACGGTTCACCTTTACGTATCCCGAACGGCCATCGAAGCGGCTGTAGAGTGTGGGGCCCCTCTACTTATCAGAGGCCTCGAAAACGGAAAATATAAAAAGCAGGATTTCATCGAGGTGGGTGCGAGTTGAGGACCTTTCCGTAGCTGTTCTGGTAAGAGTACAGGTTAAATCTCTTTCCTTGGCTCCTACTTGTCGGTCGCCCTCGAAGCCCCGGAAACGAAAGGCGGGCAAAACAGATCCAGTACCGCGGGCAGGTGCACAACGGACAGGCGCGCAACGGAGCAACTTAGATTTGATTGCTGAAGGCTGCTCAGGTGAGTCAATTTGGGATAAATGGAT
>WNGK01015028.1_pt1 | contig 11360 bp, 7 predicted proteins | sample 5400601 | NCBI WGS metagenome assembly WNGK01 (sample SAMN13153376, study PRJNA577476) | soil metagenome | isolation source: 60 cm soil or saprolite under Garry oak tree replicate 1 | place: USA:California | collected 2016-06-15
CAAAGCAGCGCTTCCCGGTGGCGATGAAGCCGCCTGGCTCTCCTCCAGCCGGAACAAAAAACGCGGCGACGACAACACCGCAACCATCGCGTGGGCAATGCCGGCCTCGAAAGTTTTTCCGGGCTGACTGTAAACGCTTTCCGCCAAGGCAACCAAACGAGCCACCGTTTTGTCGTCCGCCGGACGCCGGAAAGCCTTGGTGGCGAAACGGCCCAGCAGTTCGCGGGCATACTGACGCCTGGGCTGAGGCGCTTGAGGCGCGTCCCTGGTGAAGAAGCGCTCGTAATTCTTCGGCCGATCCCGATACCGTTCCTCCAACGGCCCTTGGACCGCTAACGACGCGATGCGCAATTCCAGCTTCGTGCGCTTGGCCTCAGGCGCAGCTTGCGGAACAAGTTCAAGCGCGAGTTGGTGCTCGCCGGCCAGCCACTTTTCCCTGAACTCAAATGAAAATCGTTTGTTGTCATTCCACCCGAACTCTCGCCGAAGCCGTTCCTGCCCGTCGGCGCTGAAAACTACAGTGCACTTGCTGGGATCGAAGTCGAACGCGCCTTTGACGTTTAGCTCCAGCGTCAGCCGATAGGTTCCCTCGTGCAGAGCGTTAAACACGTTGGAAACCGCCGCCGGCTCGTAATATGAAAGCGACAGCGTGCCGTCCTTTCGGTTGTGCTCGCCGCTCGAGTCCCCGCTGGCGCCACGAAAACGAGCGCCGGCAATGACTTTCTCCGGGATCACGCGTGAAACCGTTGGCACAGCCTCCGCCACGATGGTCTTGGATGCAGCCAGGTATTTCTCCAGCAACATCGGCGAGACGGTCAGCACGTCGCCAATCACATCGAACCCATAGCCGGTGTCGTCCGGCGGAAACTCGACTTCGGTGTTGAAGTCAATCCCCATCAGATCGCGGATGGTATTGCGGTACTCCACCCGATTGAGACGGCGGACGGTGACACGGCCAGGATCGGGGTTTTTAGGGTCGAGACCGAACGCCTCGTACTTGATCCATTGCTCCAAACGCTTCTGTTGTTCGACAGGTGGGCGTGGTTTTTTCTGCGGCGGCATCAGCTCGGGCCGCACGTTCTTCAGCACCTTGAGCCAGAGATCATGGTTGAGGACGGCCTCGTCGGTCTTTAACTCGTCGAAGGCAGTCCCGCCTTTATTCATCCCGTCTCCATGGCAATCATAGCAGTATTCGGCCAGGATCGGTTGAATATGGTTCTTGAAATGGGTCACCGCCTCGTTGCCCAACAGCGGAGCAGGCGTCCAGACGCAGCCGAGCGTCAGGACCAGCACGCGCCACGAGCGCATGTGCCCTGCCGACACGCCCTCCGACGCCCGTGCAGGTAAAAATTGGTTTGCATGCCCGCGCATGAAATATCGTAGCCAAATTTAGCACGAATTGCGGCGATGGAAAGGGTTATGTTTGTGCGAGTTAACCGGGATTTTCAGCGAATTGGGAGGCAGGCCGGCGTCCTGGCCTCGGCTGGAACAGCCCGGCTTTTTGTTAGCCGTTTAGCACAATGGAGAAAAGTTTTTGGTTTAACCAGGTTTAACTAGGTTTAACTAGGTTTAACTGACTTTAACCGGGTGGCCGGCCAGGTGGGAAACAGGGCATGGCGCAAGGGAGCCGGGGAGATTTGAATCATTGTTTTTAGTTACTCTCACGTGCCCACCATACGCGCAAGGGAGGCGGTTGTCCAAGACTCAGAAACCTCAGTGTACAAGATGCACGAAAAAGAATCAGAAGACTCAGTGAACAAAATGCACGAAGGGTGGGAGACGGAAGAGGGGAGATGGAAGAGGGGAGAGGTTCCGACGCCACCAGAATCACGGAGCCAGCGGCTCCTGGAACCGGCAGGCCGGAGGCCTGCCCCACAACCTGAGAATTTACCAATTGGGATAATCTGCAAAAGGTTGCCGGTGCGTGCAAAGAAATAGCGCACAATAACCAAGGCGCCGCACGGCCCGTTTCTGGTGATCTGAGGTCAAATCTTTCTAACCTGTTGCCAGCGAGCAGCGAAGCTCTCCGGGCTTTGTTCGCGTTCCGAGGGAACCAAGCACGGCACGCCTCCTGCTCTTGAGAGCGCAGACAACATCGAACCGAGGATTGATCGTGCAGATATTTTTAAGCGCATGTGACAGAGCGGCCCTCTTATCAGGAGGGAGCGCATGAGCAGGGCTCGCTACCTCCAGAAGGGTGGGCCAATTACAGGCAGCACCAGTGTAATGGGTCAGGCCGGAGCGGAACTTGAAGCTGTCGCCGATGGATTGACCGGGCAAAGACTTTTCGGCCAGATTATTGGCCGAAGCCAGGCCATCCGGGCGCAAATTGATAAGATTCAACCATACGCGTGTTCCGATTTCCCGGTCCTTATCATTGGAGAGACGGGGACCGGCAAAGAGGTTTTCGCCCGAGCAATCCATGACAGCGGTCCCCGCTGCGCCCAACGCTTCGTGGCGGTCTATGGAGCGTTGCCGGTAGAGTTGGTCGAGAATGAGTTGTTCGGCCATGTTTTAGGCGCCTTTACCGGTGCCAGCCGCCCGCACAGTGGCCTGATCGAGCAGGCCCATGGCGGCACGCTGTTTCTGGACGAGATCGACTCCTTCGCACTGATTGCCCAGCCCAAGTTGCTTCGCTTCTTGGAAGACGGCCAGTGCCGCGCCTTGGGGAGCGCTTTGAGCCGGCGGTTTGATGTCAGGGTCATCAGCGCCTCCAATCGCAACCTGGAGGAGGCCGTCGGGGCCGGCCATTTCCGGGCGGACCTTTACTTCCGCTTGAATGTGCTGACGCTGACGTTGCCCCCATTGCGCCAACGACGGGAGGACATCCCCTTGCTGGCTGATTTCTTGCTGGCGCGGCTCAGGCTGAGACTGACCTCGAACACCCCTGACTGGTCGCCAGAGGCCCATCTCCCCATCGGATCGGGCGAGGGCACGGGTCATGGGCACCTTTCCCAACGGGCCAACCTCGACGAACTGCCAGCCAGCTTTACCCCAGGAGCGTTCAAGAAACTGATGGGTTACAATTGGCCCGGCAACATCCGCGAGCTGGCCAACGTCATCGAAAGGGCCGTGACGCTTTCGACGCGAGCCGTGTTGGATGAGCGTGATTTCGATCTCTGCGAACTGAATCAACTTAATCCGGCTGCCGCAGGGCAGTGCTTCGATGCTCAGGTGGCCAGCTTCCAATGCGTCTGTTTGAAAGAGTTCCTGGCCCGAAACGGCGGCAATATCACCCGCGCAGCAGAAGCGGTCGGCAAGAGCCGCCGCGCCTTCTTCGAGCTGCTCCGAAAACACCATCTGACACAGCCAACGTTTCGAGCGCGTTCCGGCCGCAACACGATCTCCCCTCCTTAGCTAGGACAAATTCAACCTACCACCAGGACAAATTCAACCTAGCTGAAAAGTGCCGTGCCTTCAGGCACTTTCGCTGTGTCTGGCGCTATTTGCTAGGACGTTTTCGACCTAGTGGCCGGCTCTGTACCCTCTCGGCCTAAGCCCTTACGAAAAATCCTGACAACGAAAAACCCTCGGTGTTTACGCTGCAAATTCGCGCTTCGGAAGCAGCTCCCTTACGTGTGGAAAACTCCGGCACGCCTGATGCTAAAGGTAAATCGTCGTTTCAAACCTATGAACCCGACGCAAGTTGTAAAGGTACGGACGCGTTCCACCGCGTCCCTGACTGAACCCCAATCGAACCGCTCCCCCTTCTCACACGTTCTGACCTATGAAAATTAAACTGAAAGGCCGCCAAACCAAACAGGACCAAATTATGAAACCATCTGCTCTCCACTCGAATAAGATTTCCGCTTTGCCCATCGCTGTGCTGCTGTGGGCAGTCCACGTCGCGGCGCTGGCGCAAGTTCTTGCGTCCCCGTTCTGCGGCCATATCGTCGCGCCCTGTCCTGACGAATCTGATCCGCCGGGCTGCGGGGACAATGGCTGTACGAGCTGCAACGGGGTACCCATCTTTTGGGTTTCGAGTCCCTGCACCAGCCTCAGGCTCGAAGATGTGCCGCTGTGGTGGAACCCGGGCACAGGTGGGCGCATCGCGTTGCAGTTAAGCTATCGCCAGCGCGGCGCGATCATCGCAGATCCAACTATCTTCGGGCTCGGCCCTAACTGGTGCTGCTCGTTTCGAGCCTTTCTGCTCGATCTGGGCGGCAGCCCGGACCTCTTGAGGGTTCACCGGGGCGGGGCGGGCTGGATCACCTGCACCAACGGACCCACGCAATACCGCGACGGCTCCATCCTCATCAGCATCACTGGCGGTTACCAAATCGAGTACGCCAATCACCAGCCTTCGCGCTTTGCGCGATCGCAAGAAACGCAACACATACGAATAAACCTCTAAACCACCGGAGACAAAAAATGAAGAGTTCCAATTCATCTAAATCACTGTCCGCCCACGTCCGCTCGCAAACCTATGCCAACCGTGTCTTATTCGCGCTTGGCTTGGCTTTGAGTGCCACACCCATCTTATCGCGCGCAGCCAGCGCGCCTCCGGTTACTTTGATGTACACCGACCCGGTCGGGGCGAACATTCACGGCGGCGTCGCGACGATAGGCACCAGCGGCGTCATCTATTTTTCGACCTTGAGCAGCCCGAACCCAGCCCCTCTGGGAACCGCCGCCAAAGTGACGGCGTTGAACGCCAATGGCACGCCGAAATGGCCCTCGCCCTTCACCGCTCCGGGCTATGGAACCACCTACGACATGTATGCCATCCCGGCGCTCGACGCCGCAGGCGCCAAGCTCTACATCGGCTCCGATTACGGCATATTTTACTGCCGGAATACTTCCGACGGCACTGCGGCAGCCGGCTGGACTGACTACACAGTGCCCGGCACCGGCGACCGCAGGATCCGCTCAGGCGCGGCATTGTCCCCCGATAACTCGACCGTTTATTTCCATTGCAACGACGGTTACCTTTACGCCCTGGATGCCAGTTCCGGGGCGTTCCGCTGGAGGGCTCCCACCGGCAACGCCGGCGGGCCGCCGGTGGACGCAACTTGGGACCCGCAACCCGTCTCCTCCTCGCCGGTGGTGGATCCCAGCGGCATGGTCTATGTTGGCTCGGCGGATGGCTCGGTTTATTCATTTAATCCGACCACCCACGCGCAAAATTGGCAGGTCATCCTCAACACGGTCAATCCGGAGCCGGTCGAGGCCACCATCGCCATCGGGCAGGATGGAACGCTCTACGCGGGGACGCGGGTCAACCATAACAACGCTTTTGGCGGCACCATATACGCCATTAACCCGACGACTGCCGCAATAGTTTGGTCGAGTCTGAGCGCGGGCGGCAATGGCGCTGGCTTCATCGCCAGCCCGGTCATTGATCAGTCCGGCTTCATCTATGCAGCGGAGTTTGGGGAAACCGTGGACAAATTGGATCCGGCAACCGGCACCTCCGTTAAAAGCTGGATGAACCTGAATGCCAAACTTTGCCAGACCCCTTCCATCAACCAGGATGGCCTGCTGATCGTCGGCTTGTCGGCCTTTCCGGGGCTGGGAGAGGTCAATAAAATCGCCGCGTTCAAAACCGGCGATACAACCCTGACTGGTCCGCTCTGGGTGATTCAACAGGCAGGGAACCAAAACCTCGGCAGCTCCTTTGGTTCGCCCGCCATCAAGTGCACCTCATCGGGCACCACCTACTTCACGGATGCGCTGGGCCATGTCTGCCGCTTCGACACTGGCGCGACCATGATGGCCGGCCAGTGGCCCACTTTCCAGTCCGGCAACCGCCGCGCGGGTAAGTCCATCAGCTACCCAATGGCCATCGCCGAGCTGCCAAACTTCCTCTATGCGGATACTTCCGGCACGAAAGTGAACCGGGTGGACCTCTTTGGCCGCGCCGTCGGGCAGGCATATGGCTACTTTAACGGGGCTTGCGGCGGCTCAGGCTTCGGCTATGGGGCGGCTTTGTGGCAAAACAACAGCATCAGCCTGCCGGGTTATTGCCCCGGCGTTGATGTGACCAATTCTTTTGCCACCGCTTTGAATGAGACGGGCGACGTGTGCGGTTGGCTGTATTATCCCGGCCCAAACCCGTACGTACCGATCGTTTGGCCCGACGGCGCGAACAGCGACGGGATTTACACGAGCCTCTCCACGACCGCGACCGACAATTCCACCTATCCCAGCGCCTACGCCTACGCCATCAACGAATCCAGCACCATCATCGGCTACGGTCTCAATGGCAGCGCGGTGCACGTGTTGCGCTGGCCCAAGAGCGGCTCGACCTGGATCGCCCCTGACAACCTCGGTGCGCCAGCGGGCGGTCAAGCCTACGCCTATGCCATCACCGAGAACGAATTCCTCGCCGGCAAAGCCACGTTCTCCAGCGGCGCGCCGTTCCATGCGTTTAGAACGGATAGCTTCCCCACCAGTATGTCGCTGGCAATTGATCTCGGCACGATGGGTGGCACCGCCAGCGAAGCCTGGGACATCGATGATCTGCAGGGCACAGTTGGTCGCTCACAAGTCTCAGCCGGTTATTGGCGGGGCTTTCTCCTCCCAATCACCTGCTCCACCCTTGGTAACAACGAATTCCCCTACCGAATCCCGCCGCTGGCTGGGGTCGCGCGCACCGATTGGAGCAGCGCGGCCTACGGCGTGAACACAAACGGACTAGTTGTGGGTTTTACCCAAGACCAGAACCTCGCCAACCGCGCGTTTCGCTACAGCAACCAGACGGGAGTCACTACTGATCTCAACACCATCACCCTGGATGGCGGCCAGACCCCCGCCGGCCTCGGCTGGACGCTCACGCAAGCCCAAGCGATAAACAATGCCGGCGTGATTGTCGGGTATGGCAGCATCAGCGGCAGGGCCACCTGCTGGATTCTCTATCCCAAATGCCAGGATTGAGCCATGGAACGGAGGCATCCAGGCTGTTTTTACGGCTCGCGCGGCCCCATATACCGCGCGAGCCCCACTGTGCCTCAAAACGCCCACTTCTCTCCGGTCCAAACTGTGCTATTTTGCGGGTGAAGATCACGATGAAAACCATGACTGAATGTAGGGCCGCTCGGCCAGCCCCGTGGGGAAATGCGGCGGTCACAGGCCGCCGCTGCAGGCCCACTTGTGGTTTCACCCTTATCGAGCTTTTGGTGGTCATCGCCATCCTCGCGATTCTGGCGGCCTTGCTTTTGCCGGCCCTGGCTCGCGCCAAGGCCAAAGCGCAAGCCGTTGTCTGCCTCAATAACCTGAAGCAATTGCAACTCGCTTGGACCCTCTATGTCGAGGACAACAATGATTGGCTGGTGCCCAATAACCCAGTACTGTTCCCAGGCCCGAGCAGCGCGAGAACTTGGGCCATGGGCGACATTCAATATGGCAATCCCGACGGGACCAACATTGATTATATCATCGGTGAGCGCGAAGGCTCGCTCGGACCCTATTTGAAAACCCCGAAAATGTTCAAATGCCCCGCCGACAAATCCCTGACCAAACTCGCCGATGGCAATTCTTACCCCCGCGTGCGGAGTTATTCAATGAATCGCTTCATGGGAAACCGAATTAGCGATAATGGGAGCGCCGTGCCTGTTGCCACTTTCCTGCGGTTGGAAGAATTTTACAAGGTGTACCAGGCTGGACGACGCGAATTGCTGGTTTTCGTGGATGTTCACGAAGACTCCTTAACTACCTGCCTGTTTGATCTGAACGGAGGTATTATAGGTGGCCAGACTTGGGCGCTGCCCGCCAGCCGCCACTCGGGTAGTGGAGAGATTTCATACACCGATGGGCACGCCGAGATTCATCGCTGGAGAGATGCGCGAACGCTCAGGCCGGTCCAAAGCGTTCAGCAAGGTTACGGAGTGCGCGAACGTGAGTCGCCCGTTGAAACGGTCAGGCAAGAGGCAACGCCGCATTGAGCCCAACTTTTCTCGTACCCCTTGAGGTAGCCGCCGACGTCAGTCGGCGCAAATATGCAGCCGGAGCAAGATCAGCGCCGACTGACGTCGGCGGCTACGGCATCGGGGGCCAATCCATGCGGCCAACTAGTACCGCGACAAATAAGTTTCGTTACGTCGTGCAGAGCGCGGGTAGGGCGCGTCACTCCGTGCGCGCCGCGGTCCGCAGACAGCTTTCCGAACGGCGCGCACGGAGTGACGCGCCCTACCACGCCTCGAAATTTGTTTGTCACAGTACTAGACAGTTACCTTTCGGTTTCACGCTGATTGAGCTTTTGGTCGTCATCGCCATCATCGCGATTCTGGCGGCTCTGCTTCTGCCCGCTCTGGCACGTGCCAAGGCCAGAGCGCAAGCCATTGTCTGCCTCAATAACCTAAAGCAATTGCAGCTCGCTTGGACCCTCTATGTCGAAGACAACAATAACTGGCTGGTGCCCAATAACCCAGTACTGTTCCCAAGCCAGACGGGTGCGAGAAGCTGGGCTTTGGGCGACATTCGATACGGCAATCCCGATGGGACAAACATTGATTACATCATCGGGCAACGCGAGGGCTCGCTCGGACCGTACTTGAAAACGCCAAAAATGTTCAAATGCCCCGCCGACAAATCCCTGACCAAACTCGCCGATGGCAACTCTTATCCTCGGGTCCGCAGTTATTCAATGAATGGCTTTATGGGAACGCGATTTCTCGACCGAAGTGATGTGACTCCTGCCACTTTTCTACGGCTGGAAGAATTTTACAAGGTTTACCGGGTTGGACGGTGCGAGCTGCTGGTTTTCATGGATGTTCACGAAGACTCCTTAACCACCTGTCTGTTTACTTTGGACCGAGACATGTATGAGGAGCACTGGTCGCACCTGCCCGCCAGCCGTCACTCGGGTAGTGGAGAGATTTCATACACCGATGGACACGCCGAGATTCATCGCTGGAGAGATGCGCGAACGCTCAGGCCGGTCCAAGGCGTTCAGCAAGGCTACATTGACGCCACTGGCAGCCAGGACTGGAAGTACGTTTGGGAGCGCCTGACCAAGGGCACCGCCGCCGTGGGTGATCCGTGAGTGAACGAACATTAGTCGCCCGTTGAGGCGCTCAGGCACGAGGCAACGCTGCATTGAGTTCAACTTTACTCGTAACTGTGCGGTCGGCCGCCGGCACGACTCAGCGCAACTGTGCGTTGCGGGCCAGATCAGCGCCGACTGACGTCGGCGACTACGCCACCGGGGGACAATACGCGCGGCTATCGAAAGAGCTACTTTCGGGGTTCACCCTGATCGAGCTTTTGGTCGTCATCGGCATCATCGCGATTCTGGCGGCGCTGCTTCTGCCCGCTCTGGCTCATGCCAAAGCCAGAGCGCAAGCGATTGTCTGCCTCAATAACCTCAAGCAATTGCAGCTCACTTGGACCCTCTATGTCGAAGACAACAATAACTGGCTGGTGCCCAATAACCCAGTACTGTTCCCAAGCCAGACCGGTGCGAGAACCTGGGCTTTGGGCGACATTCGATACGGCAATTCCGATGGGACCAACATTGATTACATCATCGGGCAACGCGAAGGCTCGCTCGGACCGTACTTGAAAACGCCAAAAATGTTCAAATGCCCAGCCGACAAATCCCTCACCAAACTCGCCGACGGCAACTCTTACCCTCGCGTCCGTAGTTACTCAATGAATGGCTTTATGGGAACGCGAATCACCGATAATGGAAGCGCTGAGACTCCTGCCACTTTCCTGCGGCTGGAAGAGTTTTACAAGGTTAACCAGGTTGGACGGTGCGAGTTGCTGGTTTTCATGGACGTTCACGAAGACTCCTTAACCACCTGTCTGTTTACTTTGGGCCGAGACGTCAATCTCGAGCTCTGGTCGCACCTGCCCGCCAGCCGGCACATGGGCAGTGGAGAGATTTCATACACCGATGGACACGCCGAGATTCATCGCTGGAGAGATGCACGAACGCTCAGGCCCGTCCAAGGCGTTCAGCAAGGATATGTCGTTGCCACCGGCAGCCAGGACTGGAAGTATGTTTGGGAACGTCTGACCAAGGCCCCCGCCGCTTTCGGCGATCCGTGAATGAACGAGCGGGTGTCGCCCTTCGAGCCCAGACGGCGCCGGCTGCGGTCTGCGCTGGCAAACGCACACTTGCCGCAGGTATGGGTAGCGCGAGATTAAGGAACGCTATGGAGTCGGTGCTGCCGCGAGCCTTCCTACCCGGCGCGGCAAAGACCGGGTCCGCTTCGGCCTTCACCCTGATCGAGCTTTTGGTCGTCATTGCCATCCTCGCGATTCTGGCGGCCTTGCTCTTGCCCGCTCTGGCTCGTGCCAAGGCCAGGGCGCAAGCCATTGTCTGCCTCAATAACCTAAAGCAATTGCAGCTCGCCTGGACCATGTATGTCCAAGAAAACAATGACTGGCTGGTGCCCAATAACCCAGTACTGTTCCCAAGCCAGACCAGTGCGAGAAGCTGGGCTTTGGGCGACATTCGCTACGGCAACCCCGATGGGACGAACATTGATTATATCATCGGGCAACGCGAGGGCTCGCTCGGACCGTATGTGAAAACCCCGAAAATGTTCAAATGCCCCGCCGACAAATCCCTGACCAAACTCGCCGATGGCAACTCCTACCCCCGCGTGCGCAGTTATTCAATGAATGTCTTCATGGGAACGCGAGTCGGCTCTGGCGTAGGAGGCCCTGGGGACCCCGCCAGTTTTCTGCGGCTGGAAGAGTTTTACAAGGTGTACCAGGCTGGCCGACGCGAATTGCTGGTGTTCATGGATGTTCACGAAGACTCCTTAACTACCAGTCCGTTTAGTCTGTCGCGAGCTATGTATGACGAAGGGTGGGAGCACCTGCCCGCCAGCCGCCACTCCGGCAGTGGAGAGATTTCATACACGGATGGACACGCCGAGATTCATCGCTGGAGAGATGCGCGAACGCTGAGGCCGGTCCAAGGCGTTCAGCAAGCCTACGTTGACGCCACCGGCAGCCAGGATTGGAAGTATCTTTGGAACCGCATGACCAAAGCCGGCGCCGCCATCGGCGACCCGTAAATGAACGAGCAGGTGTCGCCCATTGAGGCGGTCAGGCAGGAGGCAACGTCGCGTTGAGCTCAACTTTTCTCGTATCCCTTGGCGTAGCCGCCGACGTCACAGACTGTGTGAAAACTCCTCGCCAGCCGGCGACCCTGAAAAAACGACTTCCACAGTTTCGATATGGCGCGTTTTCTTTGACGGCGAGGGGTCCGAGAACCCTTTTTTCGTTCTTCCAAAATGCCATTTCGGAGTTTTCGCACAGCCTGGTCAGTCGGCGCAAATATGCAGCCGGAGCAAGATCAGCGCCGGCTGACGTCGGCGGCTACGCTATCGGGGCTCAATCCATGCGGCCGCCTAAACAGTTACCTTTCGGTTTCACGCTGATCGAGCTTTTGGTCGTTATCG
>WNGK01007583.1_pt1 | contig 11358 bp, 8 predicted proteins | sample 5400601 | NCBI WGS metagenome assembly WNGK01 (sample SAMN13153376, study PRJNA577476) | soil metagenome | isolation source: 60 cm soil or saprolite under Garry oak tree replicate 1 | place: USA:California | collected 2016-06-15
TCGAGTACGACCAGACCGGCGGCCACATCGGGCGGCGTTATCGCCGCCAGGATGAGATCGGCACGCCCTTCTGCGTCACTGTCGACTTCGAGACGCTCAACGATCGCGCGGTGACGATCCGCAAGCGCGACACCATGGAGCAGGAGCGCGTCGCGATCGCGGGGCTCACCGAACGCTTGATGGCGCTGGTCGCGGACTAGAGGCGCGGGCGGAAACCTCCGCCGAGAGATTCGGCGATCCAGGTGGCCCAGATTCGGGTGAAGCTCCGAGCAGCGGAGCGATCGCATTGGAGAACTGCGTGAGCGAGCAGCGCAGGAGCTGAACCCGAAGATGGGCCGCATGGGCGCCGAAGATCCGGCGACGCTTTCCGGCCGCGCCTCTAACCCCAGACCGACTTCGCGACCCGGCCGACCAACTCCAGCTTGTGGCGCTGGTCGTCGGGCGTGATGCGGTTGCCCTCCATGGTCGAAGCAAATCCGCACTGCGGGCTCAGCGCCAGCCGCTCCAGCGGTACGAATCGCGACGCCTCCTCGATACGGCGCGTGAGCTCGTCATCGGTCTCCAGTCGCGGCTTCTTGGTGGTGACCAGGCCGAGCACGGCGACTCGATCCTCGGGTAGATGGCGCAGCGGCTCGAAGCCGCCTGAGCGCTCGTCGTCGTACTCGAGCAGGAACCGGTTGAACAGCGTCTTCTCGAAGATGCGCGAGATGGGCTCGTAGTCGCCCTCCGCATAGAACTTGCTCTGGTTGTTGCCGCGGCAGATGTGAATCGCGAACGTGACGCCGGGGTGGTTCTCGATGATCGCGTTGTCGAGCTCGATGCAGCGGTCGATGAGCTGCTCCGGGTCGCTGCCCCGCTCGCGATAGCCGGCGCGGATCTTCGGGTCGAGCAGCGCGGCGTACTGCGGCGCGTCTATCTGCACATATGTGCAGCCGAGCCGCACGAGCTCGTCGATCTCGCGGCGCGACACGTCCACGATGTCCGCCAGGTACGCGTCGCGCGTCGGATATGCGTCGCGTGACTTCTCGGGGTCGTAGTACGCGGCCGCCTGCTGGGCGCTGATCATCGTCACCTTGCCGGGCCGCCGTGCCTTCGCGCGCAGGAACGTCCAGTCCTCGGCGCACATGCTGTGGCGCCAGCGGAGCCTGCCCACGACCACCGGGCGCTTGAAGATCAGCTCCTCGCCTTTCTCGTCGCGAAACGGGATGGCCCAGCCGCCTTCCTTGTCGAAACCGTCGAACGACTCGACAAGATGGCCGAAGAACGCGTAGCGGCGCTGCTCGCCGTCGGTGACCACGTCGATGCCGGCGTCCTCCTGCATCCGGATGGCCGCCTCGACGTGTTGGTCTTCCTCGCGCTTGAATCGCGACGCGTCCAGCTCGCCGGCGTCGTGCTGCCTGCGGAGCTCGACCAGCGCGGCCGGGCGGAGAAGGCTGCCGACGACCTCAGCCCGAACCCCGCTGTCGCTCATCCCGTTTAGCGTAGTGGCCATGGACGCCATCGACCGCGCGGTCATGATGTCCCGGCTGCACTACCTCGGCACGGCGGCTCGCACGGCTGAGCCCATGTGGAAGCTCGCGGTGCTTACGTGCATGGATGCGAGGCTTGACGTCCACGCCATGCTGGGCCTCCGTCCGGGTGACGCTCACGTGATTCGGAATGCCGGCGGTCGCGCGACCCCCGACGCCATCCGCGCGCTGGCCATCTCGCAGGCCGTGCTCGGCACGCAAGAGGTCATGGTCATTCATCACACTGAATGCGCGGTCGGGCGATTCAGCCAGCACGAGCTCGCGGAGCGCATCGCTCGGGCGACAGGTCAGGCGTTCAATGAGGACTTCGGCACCTTCACGGATCCGATCCAGGCGGTGAAGGAGGACGTCGGACATCTCCGCCTGTCGCCGCATCTCGCGCACCGAGAGAAGATCCGCGGCTTCATGTACGAGCTCGCCACGAGCAAGCTGAGCGAGGTCTAGTCGAGGGGGGTCCCCACCAGTTCCTCGGGCTGGTCCTCCTCCTCGGCGTCGACAACGTTCGCGTAGCGCACGCGCTGCCCGATCAACAGGGAGGCAAACGTGCACGCGACCGCCGCGGCGAATGCGACCAGCGTCACCAGGTACAGGCCCACGATGGGCGCGTGCCCGCCCGTCGCCTGGGCGGTGGACAGGGTGATCACCACCATCAGGGTGACCATCATCAGAAGCTGGCCGACGGCCAGCAGGCTGAGGCTCATGCCGGTCAGCCGCTGATCGTTGCGGGAGGCCGGGATGTGCCGGCGCAGGCGGTGCCACCCGGACGGCGCGAACGAGCGGCCCGTAACCACCGCCAGCAACCCGGCGCACAGGGCCACGAAGTTCAGAACCACGGCGATCAGCACGAACCAGAAGGTGATCGCCACCACCGTGCCCATCTCAGGCATAACGCGCCCCCCGAAGCCTCTGGCTTCAGCTTACGGCCGCCCTGAAAGAAATCCGCCAAGCCTCTTGACATCGCACCGGTGGCCATGATTGAATGACCAACCAAAGTTGGTTGAGCGTTCAACCAAACATCCATCCAAGGAGCAAACGGAACCCAGAATATGGCCAGCGACACCAGGGAAAAGATCCTTCAGGCAGCGTTCGACGTCCTGAGCCGCGATGGCTACGAGAACACCTCGATCAAGCAGATCGCGGAGGAGGCGGGCGTCGCCCAGGGCCTCGTCCACTACTACTTCAAGTCCAAGCAGCGCCTCGTCATGGAGGTGCTCCAGTTCGTGTGTCAGAAGATCGAGCTCGGCGACCAGGGCGAGGCGGGCGCCATGGCCGCGTTCGAGGACACCAAGAAGAAGATCCACGAGGACCGTGGATCCAACGCGCTTTACGTCCAGCTGATCGGCATAGCGCTGCACGACCCCGAGGTGGGCGCCGGCATCCGCGACTTCATCCGCGGCCAGCGCGGCCACGTCGAGGACATCGCGCGCCAGGTCTTCGCCGAGCGCGAGCTCGATCCGACGCCCGCGCGCGGCATCGCCGGCGCGGTGTGGGGCGCGGTCCTCGGAATCATCATCCAGAGCCTGGTCGAGCCCGAATTCGACGCGGACGAGGCCATCGACGCTCTCGCCGCGATGTCGCTTTCGGCGGTCTATCCGGCCGATCAGAGCGCCTAGCGCTCACAACGAGGAGGAAAGGAACGTGTTCGCGGGTTGGGGTCGTCTGGTTTACAGGTACAGATGGGCGATGCTGGTCGGGTCCGGCGTCCTGCTCGCCATCTCCGTCGCCGGCCTCCTCATGGGCGGCACGCTCACGAGCGGCGGCCCGCTCACCAGCAACCTCGAGTCGGCTCGCGCGGCCAGCCTGACGTCGAGCGAGCTGCCGAGCGGCAGCAAGCAGACTTCGACGTTCCTGCTCTTGTTCCGCAGCGACAGCCTGATGGCGAACGATCCTGCGTTCAAGTCCGCGGTCGTTGACGCGCTGGCTCCCATCCAGGGCGACCCGCGGATCAACAAGCTGGTCGACCCCTACAACGCCACCGACCCGCGCACCGCGCAGGCCTTCATCTCCAGGGACGGACACGAGGCGCTGGTCAGCGTCGAGCTGAAGTCAAGCGGCACGCAGGCCTGGCACGACTATGACGCGCTGCGCGGTGAGGTCAAGTCATCGAGCCTGACCGTGACCGGCACGGGCTTCGTGCCCATCAACCAGGCGTTCAACACCACGCTCGAGAGCGACCTTCAGCGCGCGGAGACCGTGACCCTGCCGGTGACGCTGATCCTGCTCGTCGTCATCTTCGCGTCCATCGTGGCCGCGGGCCTTCCGCTCGGCGTCGGCATCCTGACGATCGTCGGCGGCCTGGCCGGCACGTTCTTCCTCAGCCGCTTCACCGGCGTGTCGCAGTACGCCCTGAACATCGTCACGCTCATCGGCCTGGGCGTGTCGATCGACTACTCGCTGTTCATCGTCAACCGGTTCCGCGACGAGCTGGCAGCGGGCGCGACTCGAGAAGATGCGATCGCAACCACCCTCGCTACAGCCGGCCGCGCCATCACCTTCTCGGGCCTGACCGTGGCCGTCGGCCTTTCCGCGATGCTCTTCTTCCAGGGCACGTTCCTGGCCTCGATGGGGGCGGCGGGTGCGATCGTCGTCGCGGTCGCCGTGATCTACGGGCTGACGTTCCTACCCGCGCTGCTCTCGATTATCGGCCCGGCCGTCAACCGGCTGCGCCTGCCGTCGTGGCTGCAGGCCGCCCCGCAGGGGCGCGGTGTGTGGCACCGCCTTGCGAGCTGGGTGATGAAGCGTCCGGTGCTCGTCCTGGTTCCGACCGTCGGCTTCCTGCTGGTCGCGGGCACGCCGTTCCTCAGCCTGCGGCTCGCGAACGGCGACGTGCAGATGCTGCCAACACGCATCGAGGCGCGCCAGGGCTGGGACCGGTTCCTCGCCGACTTCCCGGGCCAGGACCAGACGACGTTCTACATCGTGGTCGACTACCCCGACGGCACGCCGCTCACGAGCCAGCGCATCGCCGACCAGTACGCCTTCGAACAGCGGGTGGCCGGCATCCCTGGCGTGCTGCGCACGAGTTCCATCTACGACCTCGACCCGAACCTGGGCCTGTCCGACTACGAGCGCATGTACACCGGCGATCCGAGCCTGCTCCCGGCGCAGGTGCGACAGCTGATGAGCGCGACCGTCGGCAAGAACATCGTGCTCATTCAGGCGACCACCAACTCGCCGCAGACATCCGACGCGTCGCGTGCCATCGTCAACGCCATCCGCGCGGACCTGGGCGTGGGCGACGGCGGCCAGCTGCTGGTCGGCGGCCAGACCGCCGTGGACCTCGACGTCATCAAGTTCATCACCGACCGCACGCCGATCGCGGTCGGGTTCGTGGTGCTTGTCACTTACATCGTGCTGTTCATGCTGACCGGCTCGGTCGTGCTTCCGCTGAAGGCGGTCGTTCTCAACTTCCTCTCCATCGGCGCCTCGTTCGGCGCGCTCGTCTGGATCTTCCAGCAGGGCCACCTGTCCAACCTGCTCAACTTCACGCCGCAGTCGATCGACCCAAGCATCCCGGTGATCCTCTTCAGCATCGTGTTCGGCCTGTCGATGGACTACGAGGTCCTGCTCGTCAGCCGGATCCACGAGGAGTACGTGCGCAGCGGCGACAACACGGCCGCGGTGGCGTCGGGCCTCGAGCGCAGCGGCAGGCTCATCACCGGAGCGGCTGCGATCATGGTCACGGTCTTCCTGGCCTTCGGCCTGGCCGAGGTCGTGATCATCAAGGCCATCGGCATCGGGCTCGCGATCGCCGTGGCGATCGACGCGACGCTAGTGCGCGCGCTTGTCGTGCCCGCCGTGATGCGTTTGCTCGGCGACTACAACTGGTGGGCGCCGCGCCCGCTGCGGTGGCTGCACGAGCGCGCAGGCCTCAGCGACCTCGGCGTGGAAGAGCAGCCGCAGCTCGAACCGGCGGAGGCCGTCGCCTAGACCGTTTCGGTGGGTGGCACACTATGTGCCAAATGCCCGCTGCACGGCACAAGTGGGTCTATCTGTTCCGAGAAGGTTCGGCGCAGATGCGCGACCTGCTGGGCGGAAAGGGCGCCGGCGCTGCTGAGATGACGCGGGCGGGCATGCCCGTCCCGCCGGGTTTCACGATCACGACCGAGGCGTGCCGCGCGTATTACGCGGCCAAAGGCCACTTCCCGCCGGGCATGTGGGAGCAGGCCACGACCGCGCTGAGAAAGATGGAGGCGCAGTCGGGCAAGAAGTTCGGCGATCCGCGCAACCCGCTGCTGGTCAGCGTGCGCTCGGGTGCCAAATTCTCGATGCCCGGCATGATGGACACGGTCCTCAATCTGGGCCTCAACGACGAGACCACGCGGGGCCTGACCGAGCTCGCCGGCGACGAGCGGTTCGCGCTCGACGCGCGCCGTCGCTTCATCCAGATGTTCGGCAAGACGGTGAAGGACATCGACGGCCGGAAGTTTGAGTCGGGGCTGAGCGCGGCCAAGAAGCGTGCAGGCGTCAAGACCGACCCCGAGCTCAAGCCCGCGGACCTGCGCCGGCTGGTGCGGCGGTTCCTCGACATATATAAGGACGCGACGGGCCACGAGTTCCCGTCGGACCCTGTCGAACAGCTCCGCGAGGCGATCGAGGCTGTGTTCCGATCCTGGAACACGCAGCGCGCGGTCACCTACAGGCGAATGGAGCGAATCCCCGACGACCTCGGCACGGCCGTGAACGTGCAGATGATGGTGTTCGGCAACATGGGCCCGACGTCGGGCACCGGCGTCGCGTTCACACGCAATCCCATCACCGGCCGCAAGGAGCTGTACGGCGACTACCTCGCGAACGCGCAGGGCGAGGACGTCGTCGCCGGCGTGCGCGACACCGAGCCGATCAGGGCGTTGAAGCGCAGGCTGCCGAAGGTGTACACGCAGTTCGAGCGCTACGCACGGCGCCTCGAAAAGCACTACCGCGACGTGCAGGACCTCGAGTTCACCGTCGAGCGGGGCAAGCTCTACATGCTGCAGACGCGGGCTGCGAAGCGGACAGGTGAGGCCGCCGTCAACATCGCCGTCGCCATGGTCGCCGAGCGCCTCATCAGCAAGGAAGATGCCGTCGCGCGCATCGAGCCGCGCCAGCTCGAGCAGCTGCTCTTTCCAAGAGTCGCGCCCGGTGCGAAGGCGGAGCCGCTCGCGAAGGGCGTGCCTGCCTCACCCGGCGCGGCCAGCGGGGAGGCCGTGTTCGACGCCGACACCGCCGCCGACTGGGGCCAGAAGGGCAAGGACGTGATCCTGGTCCGCGTCGAGACCAACCCCAACGACGTGCACGGAATGGTCCAGGCGCGGGGCATCCTCACGCAGACGGGCGGCACGGCCAGCCACGCGGCGCTGGTCGCGCGCGGCATGGGCCGGCCCTGCATCGTCGGGGCGAGCTCCGTCCAGGTGGATGAACAGCACCGGACCTTCTCCGCAAACGGCACGACGGTCAAGGAGGGCGAGGAGATCACCATCGACGGCACCACCGGCGACGTCTACGTCGGGCGCGTGCCGACGATCGAGGCCCGCTCACTCAACCGGCATCCTGCCGCGGGCAAGATCCTGCGCTGGGCGGACGGCATCCGCCGCTTGGAGGTGTGGGCCAACGCCGACTACCCGCGCGATGCGCGCAAGGCGCTCGAGAACGGTGCGCAGGGCGTCGGACTGTGCCGCACGGAGCACATGTTCATGGAGTCCGACCGGCTTCCGATCGTGAGGGCCATGATCATGGCCGGCACCACGCCCGAGCGCGAGAAGCAGCTGGCCCGCCTGCTGCCGATCCAGCGCGGGGACTTCCGAGGCATCCTCAAGGTGATGGCGGGCAAGCCGGTCGTGATCCGGCTCATCGACCCGCCGCTGCACGAGTTCCTGCCCAACCTCGAAGAGCTAGTCGCTCAGACCGCGGTCCTGCGTGCGACGCACAAGCAGCCTGCCAAGCTGCACAAGCTCGACCGCATGCTCGCGCGTGTGCTCGACCTGCACGAGGCGAACCCGATGCTCGGGCTCCGCGGCGTGCGTCTGTCGGTTCTCTTTCCCGAGATACCGCGCATGCAGGTGCGCGCGATCATGGAGGCGGCCTGCGAGCTGCGCAAGCGCGGGATCGACGCGCGCCCGGAGATCATGATCCCGCTCGTCGGCACGCTGGCCGAGCTGCAGGAGGTTCACGCGCTGCTCAAGCCTGTGGCCGAAGATGTGCAGAAGGAGAAGGGAGTCGACGTGCCGTACAAGTTCGGCACGATGATCGAGATCCCGCGGGCCGCGCTCACCGCCGGCGAGATCGCGTCCGAGGCCGAGTTCTTCTCATTCGGCACCAACGACCTGACGCAGACCACGTTCGGCTTCTCGCGCGACGATGCCGAGCGGCATTTCATCGTCCGCTACCTCGAACAGAAGATCCTGCCCCGCAATCCTTTCGAGACCATCGACGAGAACGGGGTCGGCAGGCTGATGGAGCTGGCCGTGAGGGAGGGGCGCAAGACGCGGCCGACGCTGGAGGTCGGGATCTGCGGCGAGCACGGCGGCGACCCGGACTCGATCCACCTCTGTCACCGGCTGAACCTGAACTACGTTTCGTGCAGCCCGTTCCGTGTGCCCGTCGCAAGGCTGGCCGCGGCGCAGGCGGCGATCGGAGAGACCACTTCAACCAGGTAGTCCCGCAGGCACTGCTTCCGACGGCGGCTCTGGATTGGGCGAGGCGCGCGCTCGGGGTGGATGAGGTCCGCAACGTGCGACCGATCGCCGGCGGCATGACAGGCGCTGTGGTCGCGCTGGATGCGACGGCGCACGACGCCCATCGATTTGTTTTGAAGCTCTACCGGCCGGATCCTTCCGAGCCCGATTCCGCCGGCCGCGAGGCGCGCATCCTCGAGCTGCTCGCGCCGACCGACCTCCCGGTGCCGCGCGTGGTCGCCATGGATCGTGAAGGCACCGACGCGGTGTGGCCCGCGTTGCTGATGACGCGCATGCCGGGCCGCCGGCGCTTCAGGCCGCGTGAGGTCGGTCCGTGGCTGGAAGGGATGTCGCGGCTGGCCGCGCGCATTCATTCCGCGCCGGTGGCGCTCGACGCGCTGCCGGCCCACCGTCTTTGGGGCGCCGATGACCTGCTGCCGCTGCCAGAGTGGTGGACGAAGCCCGATGTCTGGAAGGCGGCGGTGGAAGTCTTCCGCGGCCCGGCTCCCGACGAACCGGTGACCTTCATCCATCGCGACTTTCATCCCGGCAACCTTTTGTGGAAGGGGCGCCGCCCGTCGGCCATCGTTGACTGGGTGTACGCATGTCGCGGACCGGTGGCGGTCGACGTGGCCCACTGCCGGCTCAACCTGTGGCTCGACCTCGGCCGCGATGTCGCGGATACGTGGGTGGAGGTGATGGGCGGCGCGCACCATCCCTACTGGGACATCGCCGACGCATTGAGCTGGATCCCGGATTCGCGAACCGACGGATTGACGAGAAGACGTCGCTACGAGGCCTTCGTCGAGGCGGCGATGGCGAAGCTCAGTTAGCTGCTCAACTGACGCGGCGGCCGATTCCCGGGTAGGCGATCACGAATCCGTCGGAGTCGAAGACCAGCTCGGCGACGAAGTCGCGCGACCCGGATTCGTAGCGGACGACCGAGCGGTCGCCCTCGCGACTTACGAACGTGTATCGCTGCGGGCTCACATGCACGGCCAGGTCCGGCACCGAGACCCACGCCATCACGAAGTCGATCGGCCCGCCGCCTGACAGCAGGCCGTGGCGCAGCACCGGCATGGTGTTCGTCAGCGGGGAGAGGGCAAGGTCGCAGTCGAGCGCACTCTTGAAGGCGGACATGTCGCCGCCCGGCGCCGGCATGTCGACGGTGCCGCGAGCACGCGTACGCGCGGTCCAGCGCCCTGTCCAGAGCCGGCGCAGGTCAAGTCTCCGGCTCCAACCCTCTCCGCGCGCGTCGACCAGAAGCCCGGACGTGACGAATCGCGTGCGGGTCTCGAGCTTGTAGTCGAGGCGGTAGGGGAGCGGGGAGACGCCTATGGCAGTACCCACGGCGGTGAGCCTGCCGCGCGAGATCATCACGTAGGCAAACTCGGCGCCCTGCTGATCGTCCTTAATCCATGCGATGGAGCGCGTTGCCATCGCGTCCCACAATAGTGCCGGTGCCCTCATCCGCTAACTCCGACGACGCGTTCGCCGAGGTCAAAGCCAAGGTCGACCTGGTCAAAGTCGTCCAGGAGCACGTGCGGCTGACCAAGCGGAACCGGGAGCTGTGGGGGCTGTGCCCGTTCCACCAGGAGGACAGCCCGAGCTTCAAGGTCAACCCGCAGATGCAGTCCTGGTACTGCTTCGGCTGCCAGCGCCACGGCGACGTCTTCACCTTCGTCGAGCTCATCGAGAAGACCGACAAGCGCGGCGCGCTGCAGACGCTTGCGGAGCGCGCGGGCGTCGAGCTGCGCCAGCTCTCGCCGGAGCAGAGGGAGCGGTCCGATTCACGCAAGCGTCTGCTCGCGATGCTCAAGCTGGCGGCGCAGTACTACGAGTACGTGCTGTGGTCCAGCCCAGCCGGCGAGCCTGGGCGGAGGCTGCTGGTGCAGAGGCAGGTCGGCGAGGAGACGGCGCGGCGATTCCAGCTCGGCTACGCGCCGGCGGGCCGCGGATTCGCCGAATACCTTCGTGCGAAGAAGCGCTCGCTTGCCGACGCGCAGGCCGCCGGCCTCATGCGTCGCGACGGCAGCGACTTCTTCGCCGAGCGGCTCGTCATACCGATTCGTGACGAGCGCGGCCAGCCGCTCGCATTCACGGCTCGGACCGTTCGGCAGGATGAGCAGCGCAAGTACATCAACTCGCCGGAGACGCCGGCATACGTAAAAGGACGCGTGATCTTCGCGCTCGACCTCGCCAAGGACGAGATCGCGCGGCGCGGGCACGCGGTGCTGATGGAGGGCCAGTTCGACGTAATCACCGCGCACCAGTTCGGCGTTGCCAACTCTGTGGCCAGCTCCGGCACCGCGCTCACCGACGACCAGGTGCGTCTGCTGAAGCGCTTCACCGACGAGCTGCTGCTCGTCTTCGACGCCGACCGAGCGGGCCAGCAGGCGATGCGCAAGGCGGCGGTGCTCGTTGCCCAGCACGGGATGCGCACGCGCGCGGCCACGCTGCCCGACGGCATGGACCCTGACGAGTTTCTGCGCGCGGCAGGCGCGCAGGCGGGCGAGCGCTGGCAGGGGGTGGCCGACTCTGCGCCATCGAGCTTCGAGGCGGGTGTCGCCCAGGACATCGCCGGCTTCAACCCCAGCAACGCCAACCAGATGGAGATCGTGGCCGGGCGATTGCGGGAGTGGATCGGTCAGTTTCCCGAAGGCCTACGTGATGGTTATGTGGAGGTTGCCGAGCGCCGAACCGGCATCTCGCGGCATCTCCTGCTGAGAGGGCCGGAGCCGAAACGCGAGTTGAAGCAGGCTCCCAACGGTTTGAGCCGGCAGCTTGTGGGGAAGAAAACGACGGTCAGCAGGTATCTGCTGCAGTTGCTCGCGGTCAATCCGGCCGCCTTTGACCGAATACGAACAAAGCTATCGCCCGAAGAGTTGGACGATGAGGATCGCGGAATTTACGTGCGCATGCTGGAAACCTACGATCGAGCCGGGACGTCAGGGCTCGAGAACGAGCTTGGCGGCTACCCGGCGGAGGTTCAGGACCTGATCAGAAGGGCTTGGGCGGCGCCGCCGCCGAACGTGGACGGCCAGGTGGCCGAGGAATTGGTCGCACGCTTGCGCCTGGACCGCATGAAGGGCCGTCACTCTGGAATAATCCGTGAGCTTTCCGAAGCGGAACGTGGGAGGGAAGCGGAAAGGGTGGCGAGGCTCGAGGCAGAAGCC
>WNGK01010816.1_pt1 | contig 11358 bp, 12 predicted proteins | sample 5400601 | NCBI WGS metagenome assembly WNGK01 (sample SAMN13153376, study PRJNA577476) | soil metagenome | isolation source: 60 cm soil or saprolite under Garry oak tree replicate 1 | place: USA:California | collected 2016-06-15
CGCGACTCAGCGCGGCGACGGGCAGGAAGAATCGTCTCGAGCAGGGGATCCATCGGGAACCGTCGGGTGCAAGACCGCCAGCAGGAACAACGTAGTGTATGTGCGGATGATGGTGAAGGTTCTGTCCCCAAGTATGGAGTACGCCAAGAAACCCGATGTCCGCACCCAGATGTTTCGGGTCGCCGGCGAGCTCGAGCAGCGTCGCTGCACTCGCTCGGAACAGCAGATCGTAAAGCAGTCGCTTGTTCTGCAGGGCTAGAGCGGAGAGTTCGTGCGGCAGCGTGAAGACGATGTGAAAGTACGAGACGGGCAACAGCTCCGCTCTGCGCTCGGCTAGCCACCGGGAGCGTGCGTTTCCCTGGCATCGGGGACAATGCCTGTTTCGGCATGAGTTGTACGAGATAGCCTGATGGCCGCAGCGCACACACTGATCACGATGACCGCCCAACGCCGCAGTTCGACATCGGACGATGGCATCGAGCACCTTGCGATGCTGCCATGCAAGATGTGATCCGTGATGCTCCCAGAATCTGTTTCCTGCTGCTCGGACGATATCGGCCACCTCAAGGGTGGGCCGACTCATCGCTTGATCAGCCTCCTGGAACGCTTCACCTGGTCGGGACTAGACACCTCGATGGTTTCCAGCGGACTGGGAACTGCCTGCAGATGACGCCGGGACAAGTGCAGGTAGACAGTGGTGTCGGCGAGCTTGGCATGACCCAGCAGAATCTGGATCGTGCGCAGATCGGCGCCGGCTTCGAGCATGTGAGTAGCGAAACTGTGCCTGAGCGTGTGCGGAGACACATGCACAACAAAACCACCAAGCATTGCCAGCCCGACAACGAGCAGGAACGGTGACCGAAAGAGGAGTTGACCGTGAGTTAATGCGAGATAACCGAAAACCAAGTCGAACAAAATGAGTCCCATGCTGTGGCTGGCATTGAAGCCCACCCAACACCGCCACATGGTTGCTTTCGAAATAATAGGTGAAATCTGGCTCATGCTGATTTGCAGAGCAGGGTCACGGGGCGTGAGCTGTGGCCCCCAGAACGTATAGACGAGGTGGAGAACTCCAAGCGTAAAGATAATGCTCGCACTAAGAACCATGAGAATTCTGGCAGCCAAGTTGCCCTCCTTATTTTGTGGGCCTAGCGGTCGCCCCACACCTTTCCTTACTTCCCTGCGGCGTTCACTTCGTTGACGTAGCCAAAAGACTGGACGAACACGTCCGTGTTATGCGCGAAGCGAAGGCCATAATTGGCCGTTATTCGCCTAGTTTGAACCCAATTCCCTGAGTAATGGATGAGGCCTGATTAATTTCCAGAGCGGAGGTCTTCGAGACATCGGCTCCGAGCTGGGGAAGAGCTTTGCAGTTCATGACTTACCCTCGGCCTGCCACGAAGGCAGTGCTCGTAAGGGCTGCGCGGGAGCACGATCAAGCGCTGTCGTCATTCCTACTGCTCGCCGGCCTGGAGAAAGCCGCGAGTCTCAAGGGGTGCGACGTGAAGACCTGCTGCCGCCCGACGAACTTCACCAATACGATAGGGAAAAACAAACGTGCGACGATCGATACGAGGGCTTACGGTCGGCGATCAATATCCGATTCGAAATGACGCTAGCATGATTTCGTGCGATCACCGCAAGCCCCTTTCCCAGACTCCCGCGATTCGCGTCAAACGCCGCCGGATCGCACCACAGGGTTGCACGAAAATTTCCTGCAGCCCGTCCTTCTCCAGCCGTGACTGCTAACAACTCGGAACGCGACCGGGCAAAACAGGCAAGATCGATAACTACCTATGAAATGGATCAAATCTCTTCAGTCAATTTCATTATCGATATTGTCTGATAATATCCATCATAGTCCAATTTATGTTTTCTGTTATCCCGTATTCTGTTACACTCCGATCGCACGGCTCAATGACTAAGTGGCTCACCGTCGAAGAAATAGCCCGTCACCTGCGTACGGTTCCCTCAACTGTCTACAAGCTTAAGGAACGAGGCCGAATCCGAGGCTACCGGGTTGGCCGGCAGCTGCTCTTCGATGCCGACGAAGTAGACGAAGATATCAAGAGCGGTCGAAGAAAGAAGCCAACACCCACGACTTTTATCGCTACCCGGCCCGTTTCTCACCGCTCTTCGCTCGCGAAGCAATACGAACCTTCACGGAACCAGGCGATGTCGTACTCGACCCATTCATGGGAGGCGGCACCAGTCTGGTAGAGGCCCAGCTTGAGGGGCGCCATGCAGTAGGAGCAGACATCAGCAGCCTGGCCGTGTTTCTTGCCGAAACAAAAACTACCCCACTAAACAAGTCAGACCTGCGGCTGCTTCAGAACTGGGCCGAGACTCTTGACAAGCATTTGAACCTTCGTAGGCCTGCGATAAGAGACACTGAATGGATTAGGAGGGGGTATCAGCGCAACATCAACTCGAAAGGTACATGGCCCACACGCAAAACCTTGGAACTTGCCCTGGCACGAGTTGCTGGTCTACCGGAGGCACGGCAGCAACAGTTCGCTCGATGCGTGCTACTGAGAACCGCACAATGGGCTCTTGACTGCCGCACGGAAGCGCCGACAGCAGCCGAACTGCGCTTGCAGTTGAAGCTCCTAGTGAACGAGATGATTCGCGGTGCCGAAGAATACGCTCGCGTGTTATGTCAGCATTCACCTCAGCCGCGTATCGCTTGCCTACACCGGTCGGCAGCAGGCTTGGAATCCGAACCTGCATGGAAAACGGTCGGTCGGCCCAAGCTGATCATCACTTCGCCACCTTACCCAGGCGTCCATGTTTTGTATCATCGTTGGCAGATTCAAGGCCGCCGTGAGACGCCCGCACCTTTCTGGATTGCCGGAACATTGGATGGCCGCGGTTCGTCCTTCTACACATTCGGCGACCGAAAGCAGCGCCACCTAACCAACTACTACGATCAAGCGAAGGCTGCATTTCGCTCGATTGCAAGAATTGCAACCGCAGATACGACCGTTGTGCAACTGGTAGCGTTTTCGGATCCTACATGGCACCTTCCGAAATATTTGGAAATGATGAGCGAGGCCGGATTTGCTGAAATCAAGTTCGAGGGGTGTTCGGAAACTGCCGACCGTCGACTTTGGCGTTCCGTGCCGAACCGTAAGTGGTACGCCACGCAGCGAGGTGAAATCGGAGCCAGTAAAGAGGTCGTCCTTTTTCACAAATTAATCAAAGACTGACCGCTTCGATCTAGTTTTGCCAAATATTAATCGACCCTGAAATCAATATACCTATATATTAATATATTTAGTCAGCTAGTAGTATTATTTGGTTGACAGTTAAAATGTGCATGTACTACGCTTTGTTCATCAAAAAGTGCGGGGCGGTGCGATTATGGTTATCTGCTTCGAGGTCGAGCAGCGCACGAAGCATGAATTAGACGAACTGCTCAAGGTTGGGGGATTTAAGGACTATTCCCAAGCGGTGGCGGTCGCGATCAGCAACCAAATGCTGCTCCATCGTCAAGTGGCTGCGACCGGCAATTCATTTATTCTGGCTGGCGACACGTCTCCCCAGGGCAAAGGAAACTTTCAACCGCGGCTTGATGAAGCGGCACCAAAGCCAGACGCCACCAACGTCACAACAACGAGCATCCCATCTATTTTTTTGTTGCTGATGCAAAGGCCGACGAATTGCAACGCGGCGCCACTGCCGAACGACGCCTTCGTGGCCGGCCGTGACGTTCCGGTTGATCGCTGGATCTTCGGTCAGCACAACAAAATCTTGCCAGTAAAGGCGAGTTGCCGGGCGCTCGCGGCTCTATGCCATGACGCTCGGGGGATTCCGCTCAAAGTAGCTGCGGATATCGCGGCGCAGGCGGCAAAGCTCGGCGACTACTTGAGGCAGATTGACACATCACACATGATCAGTCGGGATGACGCCCTCGCACTAGCATTCCCTTCCACTGGATCGGAGGCAGGCGACAAAGCGAGACTAAGATTCGCAAATCAGTTCGTTGCAAGCGCCAATAAACAGGGCCAGCTTTCGGGCCTGCCGGTCGATCTGAAACTGGTCAACTACATCTCGGCAAAAGAAACCAGGCTGTCGCTGACAGGAGCAGGTTGGCAATTCGCCGCGCTGCCGAATCCGATTCTGGACCGGTCGGCGGGAGATACGGTTGCGAAGTTTTCAGACGAGGAAATTGAATTTCTAGTAGGTCACATTAGGGCCAACGTTCCGGTAGAGGACTCTGCCTATCGAACCGTCATTCGGGCGCTAAACGAAGGAGCGAACACCCCTGAGAAGCTGGACGACTATTTGGCAAAGTTTGTGCCCAACCGCACCGACAAGCCCTTCACCCGCGCATTCCTGACAACGCAGCGATCAGGCGTGATTTCGCGAATGAGTGACCTGGGCATGGTGACGCGACGCCGTGAGGGCATCAAGGTGACCTACGTCGCGACCGACAGGGCGATGGAGTATTTTTCGACAAAATCTCACGTCCCGGCTGGTGCGTCCCATGACTAACGACCAAGTGAAGTCGCTGTGCCTCGCATTGATGAAGGCCGACACTGAGAAAGAAGTGATTGCGCTGGTCGCCGGTGCCGGTTTCTGGGACGACCATACGCTATGGCGTTACTATGGCGACTATGAAAATAACTTCAACACCATCGGAAACCAGCAAAGTCGCCCCGACGCCGCACTGGTCGAGAAGCTAGTCAATTCCGAAGATGCCCGCCTCACGAATGAGTGTCTTGCCCGCGGTATCAACCCAGAACTGTCGAACGCACCGCAAACAATCCGTGAAGCAGTTGCGGTGTTTTTCGAGGACAAAACCAACCAACACAGTGCGCTCGCCGGGCGCGTGTCTAACTGGTCTGACAGCAAGCGAACGGAGATTGCCAGGGGGATCACCCTGGCCGCGACTGGCTATCCGCCGCGTGAAGGGAAGCCCTGCTTCACGATTAGCGATCGTGGCGAGGGACAGACACCGAACGCGATGCCCGACACTTTGCTCTCTCTGAACAAGTCCAACAAACTGCGGATTCCATTCGTCCAAGGAAAGTTCAACATGGGCGGAACGGGAGTACTGAAGTTCTGCGGTCGGCACAATTTGCAACTGATCGTGACTCGCCGGAACCCCTCGATCTTAAACGGAAAGTTTAGCGACCCTTCCGACGATCGCTGGGGCCTCACTGTCGTACGACGCGAAGATCCGAACGATGGTCGTCGTAGCTCGGTGTACACGTATCTCGCGCCGGTCGGAGCAACCAACAAACCACGCAAGGGTAACGTGCTGCACTTCTCTCAGGCATCCATGCCAATCTTCCCGGACGGCCGGAATGCGTATGCCCTGCAGTCGCGATGGGGCACCCTGATCAAGTTGTACGAATATGCTGCGGCTGGCTACAGCAATACCCACATACTCCGCAAGGACGGACTTCTAGGTAGGATTGATCTGCTGCTGTGCGACCCAGCCCTTCCCATACGTCTCCACGAATGTCGCTCGGCATTTAAAGGCCACGAAGGCAGTTTTGAAACAACCCTCACAGGTCTCGCGGTTCGGCTTGATGACGACAAGGCCGCCAACCTGGAAGAGAACTTCCCGTCATCTTGTCCGCTCAGCGTCGATGGCGAAGCCATGGTGGCGACAATCTACGCCTTCAAGAAAGGCAAGGCCGAGACGTACCGGAAGAATGAGGGAATCGTTTTCACGGTCAATGGCCAAACCCACGGTCATCTCACGAAGGAGTTCTTCAACCGCAAGAATGCTGGCCGCCTCAACTACATCGCAGATTCGCTGCTGGTGACGGTCGATTGCAGCAACATATCTGGTCGCGCCCGTGAAGACCTGTTCATGAACAGTCGTGACCGGCTCAGTCACAACCCGATTCGGTACGCGGTAGAGGATCAACTTGAAGAGATGTTGAAACAGCACCAAGGCCTTCGTGCACTCAAAGAGAAGCGCCGGAGCGAGGAGATTCAGTCCAGACTGGCGGACGAGAAGCCCTTGGAAGACATTCTGAAGTCGCTACTTGAGCATTCGCCGACATTGTCTGCCCTCTTCCTGCAGGGCCTGCGCGCTGTCAACCCGTTCAAGACCTTGCAGGTGAGTCAGCAGGAGACTGAGTTCCGGGGGAAGAAACATCCGACATATTTCAAATTCAAGGGCAAGGAATACGGAAAAGAACTTCGCCGCGACTGCCACATCAATCAGCGAGGCCGAATTGTTTTCGAGACGGACGCCGATAATGATTATTTCAGCCGCAACATTGACGCGGGTGAGTTTTCTCTGTTCCTTGCGTCTGAAGGAGAACGCTCGCGAGTTTCGGACTACGTCGGCCCCAACTTACAGAACGGTATTGCCACGTTGACAATTCATTTGCCGGCAAACTGCAAAATCGGAGACCTGCTGCGGTTTCAGGCCGTGGTCGGTGATCCGACATTGCTCGATCCTTTCGCAAACGCATTCACACTTGACATCAAGTCGGAAGCTGCGCCGCACAGCGGCGACGGTGGGGAAAGACACCAGCCGCCCACTAAGGAAAAAGGCGAGGAGAGAGAGGTTTCGACTGGCATTAACTTGCCTAACATCATTCTGGTTCACGAAAAGGATTGGGAATTGCAGACGCCTCCTTTTGACAAATACACGGCGCTGCGCATCGGCATCACCGATATATCTACGAATGGAGAGGGCGACACTGGCAATGGAGAAACACACGATGTATACGACTTCCTGATTAATATGGACAATCTCTTTTTGAAATCGGAATTAAAAACGGGTGGAGACGAGATCGAGATGATCCGTGCGCGATGGAGGTACGGGTTGGTGCTCATCGGACTGGCGTTGCTTCACGACGAGAATCAATCCAAGACGGCTCGGGGCGAAAGCGAAGGCAGCCCCCAGGACGAAGACAGCGCGGAATCTGTTGTCGAAAAACAGGTCGAGCGATTTACGAGAGCTATTGCTGCAGTGCTCTTGCCAATGATCAGCTCCCTCGGAGCATTGGAACTCGAGGAGGCATTGGCTGTCGTTGCGTCGGGAGAAGCTACTTAAAGTCGTGGCTTCCGCTGAAGAATCACTCCAGCTGTTCATGAATGGCTACAAGTGCGGCGTGGACACGTATCTGCAAGTCATCAACGCACAGACTGTCTCAGTTTGCAATGGAATCGGTCCATAGCGTCCTTGTTGGGGAAGTGAATCTCGCCCTGGTGACGGCGCCACCGCAGGATGCCCAGATCACGGCTGTGCCGTTTGCTCCGGCTCCGCTCTATGCTGTACTTCCAGAGAACCACCCCGCCGCTCACAAAGAACGTCTGGTTCTACAGGATTTGGCCAAGGATGAGTGGATTCTGTTTCCGAAACGTTTCGATCCGATAGTGTTTGAGGCAATCATGGATGCAGCACAACTTGGGTCCATCGCTCCCAAGCACGCTCACGACGCCATTGCGCCACAGCATGCAGCGGACCTAGTATCGGAGCACGTAGGCGTCGCCATCCTCACGCAGCCCACTGCGCCAGGCTTTCATCCTGACGGTGTGGTCGTGAAGCCCCTTTCCGATCCATCGTTGTGCTTCAAAACATGCGTGATACTGAGAGCCGACAACACCGCCCGGCTCATCGACGAATATGTTCGTATGTTCCTCCGCAGGTATTCATCCCAGCGCCTGCCACCAAAGCGAACCGAATTGTCGCTGGCCAGCCCGAGTTATCAGCTTGAAAAAGGCAGTCGGTCCGTCGCGCCATTGACTGCTCAACCTCGCCGGTGCGCCGCAGAGCCCGAGTCGCTCAACCCGCGCCTACTCTTCCGGCCACGAGCAGTCCCGTGACCAGCGGGCCTAGTTCATTGAAAAATGAGGCCGACTGCTGGGTTGATCATTGCTTCCGCACTGAACTGCACCAGCGTGCCTATTCAAAGATTCACTCACCACAGTGCCCATCTTTTACAGCTAACCACAGGATGTGCAGATGGATGAGTTGGTTTGTCTTGATTCGGAAGACGAGGTACGTGCTTACCTCTTTGTCTGTTAGATCGGGCATGGGCAAATGATAATGCGGTGCCAGCTTTTCACATTCAGGGAAAAGGTTTGCCCCAACAGACTGCCTCTCCCACTACAAAAAGAGTCGATTCTGAACCTCCGCGAGGTCTACGCGTACGGAGCAGGCTTCGTCGTCGTTCGACACGTGGTTGATCCGAGTGCTGATGGGAAAGCACCGCATCTGCCGAGCGTCGTAGGGCTTTAACAGTTCGGACGCTGCACTCACGTCCCTCATCCCCGGATCTAGCCATAGGTCGTAGCTGTCTGGATCAAGAATGACGGGCATTCGGTCATGGACGGCCGAGGTCACGGCGTTCGGAGTCGTGGTCAAGATCGAGCAGGTCTTGACCCAGTTGCCACTCGGGTCTTTCCAGCGGTCCCAGATTCCCGCAAACGCGAACAACTCGCCTTCGTTAACTTCAAAGCAGTAGGTCTGTTTGGCTTTTCCTGTTCGCGACCACTCGTAGAATCCGTCTGCGGGGACCAAGCACCTGCGAGATTTCAACGCATCGCGGAATGCCGGCTTCGTGCCTGCCGTTTCCGATCTTGCGTTAATCATCTAGGCGGCAACAGACGAGTCCTTCGCCCAAGACGGGATGAGACCCCATCGGATCACCGACAGTTTACGGATGGGCTCCTTCGGATTCTGACGGATGACAGGGATCGGCTGTGTTGGGGCAATGTTGTAGCGAGGGGTCCAGTCTTCCTCTCCCGAGACGCTGACGAAGTGCTCCTCGATAATCTGCTTTCTCCGCGATAGTCGATAGCGTCCGCACATGGGGGATTGTAGTCACGCTCAGCCGTTTCCAAGACGTTGAAGCGATTGTGCACCGGCCTTTACGACACAGCGCGATCATCTTCTGTACGCGCACACAGGGTCACTGCAATCAGCATGGCATGGGTGAGGACATCATGGGGTAGGACCGTTGCGAGTGAACGAGTGAACGAGCATTCCTAATTTCTTAAGTGGTGGGCGGCGTAAGCTCAATGATGTACTCGTTTCCCATGTCCTCATTTGAACGGACCAAGTTCAGGAACTCGTTTTTCTCCTCAGGAGACGAAAAAGAAAATAGAAGCTTGTAGGCGCTGGCGTCAGGATCGCCAAGGAGTACCAGGGAGCGTGTGTTCGTGAGATTTGCATAACCGACGAGGTATCCGATAATGTCGGCGGCAAAGAGCCGAGCCTCTGGATTATCGGTGGGCAAGAATTCGACGATGCAGAGCCAGTCCTTCTCATCTTGCCAGTAGGGCTCGAAATCGTCTTTGTGCTTCGTTCCCAAGATCGCCAGAGACCCCTTTCCCCACTTTTTGGCTCAAAACTCGCGATACACAGACGATACACAGAGCGTCGGTTCTTTTGTATTCCCTATTGCTATTTACAGGGCATTACGGTGCGACCGGTGCCTTGTAATTACTACGTGATCCGACAGAACATCGCCCTTTCACGGCGCAAACGCGGGTTCAAATCCCGCCGGGGACGCCAATTCAATAACTTGCAGGAGAAACGTCTACTCTCTGTTCAAGAAAGATCGTAAATCGCGTGATTCCGGATCTTGACGATTGACGCCGGTCAATCACACAGGAAACGATCCGCTGACGTAAGTTCCGAGCGCTCTTTCGCCCAGCGTCGCAACACCCCGATTTGATGGCGCAGAGCAAGGATCTCGAGCTATGAGGTCGAGACGCGCGCGGACACTCCGAGCGTAAGGTGATGCGAAAAGAGAGCAGGGAAGTGGGCATCGGACGGAGGCAATTCGGATAGCAGTATGGAGCGTAGCTGTCCTCATCACAACTATGCGAACACGCCATAGAGCCGTCGATTTCTGAACGCGCACGGACCTTCCTCTGAAATTCTACGCGTCCGATTTGCTGTAATCCTGTTAGGAAGTTAATCACAAGAACAGGCAAGTCCAGAATCTGGCAATTGCCACCTGGTCCAGCAGGCAACTCTTGTTCCTCTTAAGCTGCGGCCGAGTAACGATGGTGCAAGCCGCCGAGCCTGGGGAAGGATCGGATATTGTTCCCAGCGGAACTCCTAGTCGTGGGTCGACCGGCCGGCGTGTCCTTGGCGAGCCCCAAGAGCGTCCGGTCTTCTTGGTAATAGCGAACCTAGTCACGCATGAGGCGCTTGAGATGTCGTTCATTGAGGATGATGACATGATCCAGCAAGGCCCGCCGACAACTACCAACCCGGCGTTCGGCTATTCCGTTCTGCCAAGGACTTCGCAAGGCTGTCCGTACTGGACGGCTTCCCATATCCTTGGCGGCAGAGATTACATCCTTGCCAGATTTTGAGTCGTGATCGAACAGCAGGCACCGATGAGTGGGTGCGTTTGGCCAATCTTCTCGCATCTGCAGCACGATCCAAGCAGCATTCGGATTCCGTATGTTGGATTCTCCGCCGCAATTCGGAAGATAAGCATCCGAACTTCCTCGCTCACAGGTTTTCTTCCCCCAACGCAGCGGGCCTCGCGAGAGCCAGTTCCACTAGAGGCGGAAGCCTGCTCGATGCCAAGTCACCACTGTTCTGGGCGTAACGAGAATGAGCGACTCGTTCCAGCGCGACCATAGCCTTCGGAGGCCAAGCCAGAACAGCTTGTGAATGGTCGGGAATCGACGACGGGGGCGTTTGGTGTGCAACACAAACAGTTGCTGGCGGAGCGCCAGATTTTCGAGGATAAGATCCTGGCGAGAGCGGAAGATGGTGATTATCCAACCGATCAAGTGCCGGAGGAAGGCGATCATGGCCCCAGAATCTTATCGCACAGTCTCAAGTGGAAAACTTGGAAGTCGTTCGTTTCACGATTGTTGGAAGTCTTAAGGAGGCACACCCCGGTGATTCTTATGGCGAATGGCATTTTGATGACCTACAGGACTTCTCCCTGCGTAAGGACTATCATTGGCTCTTCTTTATCAGTTCACTGACGCCGTCGCCGCATGGTGCAGATGTTCTTGCAGTAGCTCGAAGGCGGCGAGAGCGTGAAAGGAGCAGAGCATGGCGCGACCTTTCGATTTTGGCGAGATCAAGCTGACTGCGGGCGGCGATGACTGGTCAACTCATCCCGACGAAGACACTCCGTTCCGTATTGCAGTGCTGGGTGACTTCAGCGGTCGGCCCAGCCGAGCCCGCACCGGCAAGACCCTAGCGAACAGTCGAACTCTTCTAGTCGACCGCGACAACTTTGACAACGTGCTCGCCAAGTTGGGGCCCGAAGTTAACTTGCCGTTCGGCAGGGATTCGGCGTTAACCCTGAGATTTTCTGAGCTTGATGATTTTCACCCGGACCGGCTTTTTGAGCGTACTGAGATGTTTCGCCGCCAGCGGGAGGTTTGTCTGCAGCTCCAGGA
>WNGK01007586.1_pt1 | contig 11356 bp, 11 predicted proteins | sample 5400601 | NCBI WGS metagenome assembly WNGK01 (sample SAMN13153376, study PRJNA577476) | soil metagenome | isolation source: 60 cm soil or saprolite under Garry oak tree replicate 1 | place: USA:California | collected 2016-06-15
CCGATGTCTTCACGACGGCGGGCGTCCTTGTTGGCGTGTTGCTCGTTGCCGTCACAGGCTGGCTTATTCTTGACCCCATCGTTGCGCTGCTGGTGGCTGCCAATATCATCTGGACGGGTGCTCGATTGTTGCATGAAACAGGGTTAGGGTTGCTGGATACCGCACTACCCAAAGAAGACCTGGACCACATCAACTCGATCTTAGACGACTATCGAGCACAAGGCATTGTGTTTCATGCCCTGCGCTCTCGGCAGGCTGGCTCTCGTCGCTTCGTCTCCTTCCATGTCTTAGTGCCTGGCACCTGGACAGTGTTGAAAGGACATAGCATGTGCGAGGCAATCGAGCTTGCCATCCGAAGCAGCTTGCCAGAGACGACCGTGTTTACCCACCTGGAACCACGCGAAGACCCGACCTCTTTTGCCGATCAGGCACTCGATCGCGTCCCAGAGCCAGAGGAACCATCAGAAACGGCACCTGCTCTTGAGGAGAGACCATGCAAGCATAAAACGGTAAGACAAGATTCACTTGGGACGGATCGAACTTGACAGTGTGAACAGCCCAAAAACATAGTGCTTACCCCATCAGAAGCAGTTCAGATAGCTGTTGAGCTAGTTGAAAGTGTCAGCTTCATTTGAACCATGCCTTACAAGGAAATGGGTGAATTGAGCGAAAGCTCAAACTTCTATTTGGAGAACGGGCGTGCCAGGTAAGTATCCAGCAGACTTCATTCAATAGGCCTGCTAAACGAGTAGAAGCTGTACTGCGTAAAAAGTACAACAGATCACGCAGAACAAAAAAGAGGTCCCACATACTCCCATTTTGGGACGGTGACCCTTGAAACAACCCTCGCCGGACCAGGGGAGCACTATCCGATCTTCGTCATCCAGATTTCTAACTCGAGGGTGATATAAGCCCACTCGGGATTGGCCCTTTGGTCTCGTAACTCTGCCAGGAGGGCTCGAAAAACCTGCTCGTCAGTATCTTGGAACTCAAAGCCCACGGGATGCGCAACGAGTTATACATCTTAAGCAAAGTAGTTCAGGACCGTTCTTTGTTGCATCCATGGTTTCTGCGACTCCAGCGAAATTGCTCCTGCATTGTTAGCAAGCAAGCGATGTGGCCGAGATTGCTGGTGAAGGCGTTTTGCACTACATAGCCAGGGTTACACGCCAGTAGCCAGCCTACGCATCTAGACGAGGAAGGTACCTGTCGTCACCTTGCAAAGGGATCCCGCAGCATGTAGATCAGAACCAACGCGCATGGCCCATCCCATCCGCTTTCCCAAGCGGGGGGAAGTAACGGGTAGGTGTTCGGAGAGCCCTCCTCAAAATGGCAGAGAACTTGCCGGATGCACCATGAGCGCCTTTTTTAGTTCTGCCCCTCCTGGAGGCCGTCGCCAGTGACGGCCTCTTCAGCTCTGTCCAAGCTCGACCGCATCACCGAGGTTCGAGTTCCCCTCGAGGAAATGAATTTGCTTCACTTCGTCTGCATGAGGCCCCGTGTACTGGAGCACATACAGCCCATTCCGAATATCAACCACGTAGATGAGCCCTTTGGAGATAATCGGGTAGCTCCACATCACCACTTTGTTCGGGCCACGACTCAGTGCCGGGTCCTCGTTCGCCACCGAGGGGAGTGGCGTTGGCGAAAACCAGCCACCCTGGCTGGGATGCCTCGGGTCTGAGATATCGATGGCCTGCAGTCCTCCAGAATGCCAGTCAATCAAGGCCAGGTCGGGCAGGACCGTCGGGTTGTGTGAGGAGTAGCTGGTGAACTGCTCTGTCAGCGCATCATCCCCAGGACTTCCACAGAACGATTGCTGATCCTGAGCGATCTGGTATTCGCCAACGATGGTCGGGTGGGTGGGATCCGAGACGCTGATCAGGCGCGCCCAGCCCCAGGGACAGCCAAAGCTGGGATCGGTAAAGGTTCCATACACTTCGTCGGTCGTGAGGGCAAACGAACGTCCAGGCACCTGCACCGCTGAATGACCATTGGGACAATTCTTCGAGCAGGGTGCCGGGTTGCCCCAGATGGGGCGGTTCGCCGGGTCCGTGAGCAGCCGCAGTTGCGGGTTGGGTACGTTCTTGGCGATGTCGCTCGTGTCGAGTACGAGGAACTCTCCGGCTTCCATGGCGAGATAGGTGCGGGTGCCGTCCGCCGAGACGCCCATCGAGTGGACGAAGAGGTTAAAGTTGTAGTTGGCGGGGTTATCCGCGCCAGGGTAGCGGTTGTTCCAGTTGCCCTCCGCGACTTCGGTGACCGGGCTACCCTTGAACACCTGGTTGATATCGACGATCATCAGGTTTGGCTTGGTCGGGTCGGTTGACAGCGTGGGCGTCGAGAGGTAGAGGAGAGACCGGTCATCGTTGGTGGGATCGACCCACAGGAACATTTCGTGCGGCTTCACCTTGACGCCTGCCTTCGAAGTGGGGACGTAGCTCTCGATGAACTGTGGATGGACGGGGTCTTTCAGGCTGTAGAACTTGATGTCGAAAGGAAAGGTGGTGTCGTTCCCAGCCGGGCAAGCGTGAATGACGGAACTGCAGCGGAAGTTCATGACCATCAGCAGCTTGTGCTGTGGCAAGACGCGCAGTTCGCGCGAGGTGATGCCGACATTGCCCTCCAAAGGCGGCCCGATCTCACCGACGACGGTCGGATTCGTCGGATCCTTGACGTCGACGATCAACACGCCAGGATGCGGGTGCGGGCAGTTTGCGCCTGGTCCGCGAGGATCGCCGACCCCACAGGTACTCGAGCCATCGGTACGGTTGCCGATATAGATGTAGTGATCGAAGATCGCTAGAGCGGCATTCATGCCGCGATTGAAAAGTGGATTCTGACCAACAAGCACAAAGTTCGACGACGTGCCGGGCGTGCCACCTCCTGATCCGACGCCAATGTCGGCGTGTGCGGCCCCCGATAGAGCGAGGACGAGGGTGATCAGCGCTAGTCCACTAAATAAACGACGCACCAGACGTGTCATGAATCTCCTCCAATCTGTGAGAACGCTCTCGACTGTTGCAGTCCTCGATTGAGACGTGACGCTAAAATAGGCTCATAGGGGGAGTAATCCGCCATGATACAAAATGTCCCCTAGAAATATATACGCTTCTGGGTTTCAGTTCTTCGTCTACGTGGCACACCCGCTCAATAGTAGTCATCTTCTCTCATGCTAGATGCACATGTTGCTCCCTGGTGTGAGACCCTGATAGTCTGCTTGCTGTCATCTCGTTGCGCATCCCGTGGGTTCGGTGCGCCCCAAGAGCATTCTCTCATACGCTCAGGGAGCATGTCAAACTGTTGCTTCGCGTTTTTTATTCCCTTGCTCTCCGCTTGCCATCTTCGCAAGCAGGGCAGGATTGCGATAGCCATTGCAGGTGACAATCTGACCGAGGCGTACTCGTGTGGTCTCACGAGCGAGTGCTGCTATGCTTGTCCAACACTCAAAGGTCACTTCTTGCGTTGGCTGAGGGACAGTATGAAAGTGGTCGAAGAGCCAGATCGAAGCAAAACCAAGAACCTCGGCTTCCTGGGCAACACGAGCCATTGTTTCGTAGGCTTCAATTGGGTCAGAGATGCCCACCAGGTCCATACGCCAGCCCTGGGGGACGAGCAGACCAAATTCGAGTGCCATGCGTGCCACCCCTTCCTGTGGAAAAAAGAACTCCCTGTTCTTCTGCTAGTATGCGTGACAGAAGAGGATGGCGTCAAGATTTGTTTTTTGTCAACTGGTGTTATGGTATAACTCAGTCTTCGATACAGAAACTGGGGATGGTTCAACGACATCAAGCCTCGGGACCGTTGCGAAACGGGTTGGTGCCACTCACCGTATCTCTTCACCCCGCGGCTGAACGTGTAGTAGGGAGAGGACATGCCGCTATTAGGAGCATACCTCTGGAATGGACAGGATTGAAAGAAAGAGAGTCACCTATGAAGTATACCCATCTGGGACGGACAGGGCTGGTTGTCAGCCAGTTGTGCCTTGGCACGATGAATTTTGGGCCAGAAACTAGCGAGGCCGACAGCTTCAGTATTATGGATTGTGCTTTGGAGCACGGCATCAACTTCTTCGACACGGCGAACGCCTATGGAGGAAAAAAAGGCGAAGGCCTCACCGAGCAGATTCTTGGCCGTTGGTTCGCACAAGGCGATGGTCGTCGAGACAAGGTGGTCCTGGCGACCAAGGTTTACGGTGAAATGGGCCACTGGCCCAATCAGTCGCGCTTGTCAGCCCTGCACATCCGGTGGGCATGTGAGGATAGTCTCAGACGCTTGCGCACTGACCACATCGATCTCTATCAGATGCACCACGTTGACCGCGAGACACCCTGGGAGGAGATCTGGCAGGCCATGGAGCAGTTGGTAGATGAGGGGAAGGTGATCTATGTCGGCAGCAGCAACTTTGCGGCATGGAATATTGTGCAAGCCAATGAGAGCGCATGCCGCCGCCACTTCCTTGGCCTGGTCTCCGAGCAGAGTCTCTACAACCTCACTGCTCGTACTGTTGAGCTTGAGGTACTGCCCGCGTGTCAGGCCTATGGGCTTGGAGTGATCCCGTGGAGTCCGCTCGGGGGTGGACTCCTGGGCGGCGCATGGCGCAAGGCACAGGAGGGTCGCCGTGCCAGCCCCAGGACGCAGGAAACCATCGAGAAGAACCGTGCGAAGCTGGAAGCCTATGAGAGCTTCTGTGCCCAGTTGGGAGAGGAGCCGGCACAGGTGGCGCTGGCATGGTTGCTAGCGAACCCGGTGGTGACTGCACCGATTATCGGACCGCGCACGCCCCAACAGCTTGACGAGACCCTCCGTGCGCTCGACATTCCGATGCTGCCGGAGACACTGAAGAAACTCGACGAAATCTTCCCTGGCCCAGGTGGTCGTGCCCCGGAGGCCTACGCCTGGTAGGCCAGGAAGACGAAAAAGAAGGAGTTGGATACCAATTTGCGTTCAAGGCTCTGCGTTAAGAGAGCGGCTACCAGGCTTCTTCCTTAATGCAGGGCCCTGTAGTAAGTGACGGACCACGGAGTGAACACCTTTCCGTGCCACACCGGCCTGTACGGGGCTGTGCTCCATCGCTATGCAGGTGAAAAAGTGAAAGTCCGTGAAGGAGGTTCTGCCGATGAATAGAGACCATCTTGATCATGTAGTGCTCACCGTTCAAGACATCAAGGCGACTTGCGATTTTTATCAGAAGGTGCTTGGGATGGATATTGTCCACTTTGGCCCTGGTCGCACGGCTTTACAGTTTGGACAACAGAAGCTCAACCTGCATGAAGTGGGCAAGGAATTTGAACCAAAAGCGCTCCATTCCTCTTGAGCGAGTCATCGCCCACATGCAGGCTTGCGAGGTCCCTCTTGTGGAAGGTCCGGTGAATAAGACAGGAGCGACAGGTCCTCTTCGCTCTCTCTATGTGCGTGATCCCGATGGGAACCTGCTGGAAATCGCCAACGTCATGGAGTAAGGCCATCAGGAACAGTAAAGAAAACAAGGAGGAGGAATCATGAACACAGTCCAGGTCAGATTTTTAGGAAGCGGGGATGCATTTGGCAGCGGGGGACGCTTCCAAACCTGTATTCTCATCAAGGCAATCGGCAGCACGTTCCTGGTCGATTGCGGAGCTTCTTCTCTCATTGCGATGCGCCGCTTCGGTGTGGCTCCCAATGAGGTCGACATGGTCCTTCTCACCCACCTTCATGGTGATCACTTCGGCGGGATCCCCTTTTTTGTGCTTGATGCCCAATTGATCAGCAAACGAACCCATCCTTTAGTGATTGTGGGACCACCCGGCACGAAGAAACGACTGATGGAAGCCATGGAGGTCTTCTTTCCTGGCTCCTCTCAAGCGCCGCGAAAATTTTCCCTGGACATAGAGGAGTTCGCGTTCGAGCGACCTCACGCACTCGGAGAAGCCACTGTGACTGCTTACCGCGTGCAGCATGCCAGCGGCGATCCACCACTGGCCTTGCGCATTGCGTGCGCAGGAAAAATTATCACCTATACTGGCGATACAGAATGGACGGAGACCCTTGTTCCAGCAAGCAAAGGAGCCGACCTCTTGATCGCAGAGGCCTATTTTTTTGAGAAGAGCATCAAGTTTCACCTGGACTTTCGTACGCTGATGGCCCGTCTGGGCGAGCTTGAGCCGCAGAGAGTGATTGTGACCCATATGAGTGAGGACATATTAGCAAGGCTTGATATACTCTCCTGTGAGTGGGCAGAAGATGGCAAACTCATCGAGGTGTAAATGGAAGGAAAAGGCGTGGGAACGATGTGAAGACCATCTGGCAGCGATCCACCAGATAAATTTCTCTTTCGCAGTACCCGATCATGCTGTAACCTTTTTTCGTATTTTACTATAGAGCGTCTCAGGCATCCGCTGCTATTTGTAAGTGAGGCGCCATTGAAACGTGAGGAGGTTTACTTGATGCATATGTATCTTTCATCGCTCGCCAGGCGAGCTCGATTGTTGTGGGGATTCTTCTCGTTCGCGCTTGTCGCTGCCCTGCTTTTAGCTGCATGCGGGGGTGGGGGGACAACAACGGCTTCCACGCCGACTGCTACATCGCAGCCGACGCCAAGTCCAACCGCTACAACTGCACCCAGCACAACTGCCACGGTGGCCAAGGTGAAGATCATCGAGAAAAATGATATGTATATGTTTGATCCTGCAACACTGACGATCAAGACGGGAACGCAGGTTGTGTGGACCAACATGAGTGATGCCCCACATACAGTGACAAGCGATAACGGAACATTCAATACGTCCAGCAACATCACCCAGAACCAAACTTTCATGTTCACCTTCACCACAGCGGGAACGTTTCCCTATCACTGCAACGTTCACCCATATATGAAGGCGACGATCACTGTCACATCCTAATCTTGAAGGTGGTTCGCTTTCCTCACAGGAGAAAGCGAACCACCTCGCTGTATCCAGGTCCGAGAAGAGTGAAGGGATGAGCCAATTGATGAATATGGAGGTCAGGTAGACCTGCAATGAGTCAACGACAGCAGTATCCTCAACCGCATCTGACGGACAACGAGGCTGTGGATGTGCAGATAGCCCGAGGTGTCGTCGCACAAGCGCATCGACGGCTATTTCCTGGACTGAGCCACCGTGGGCTCTGCTTCCTGCCGGGGATGATAGCGCTGCTCTGCCTTATCACACTCGTTGCACTTGCGCGCGAGAGCAGCGTAGGGTTGAGGCAAGCATCCAGGGTGGGTTTGACACCCATACCAGCACTCACGGCGGTAGGTACGTTTCGGGAGTATCCCTTACCGCGGCCTGATAGCGAGGTGATGCGCCCAGCCGTCGATCACCAGGGGCGACTCTGGTTTGGAGCTATGGGCCAGAACGCACTGGCCGTCTTTGATCCACGGACCGGGACTTTCCAGTACCTGACGCCACCACATGGACACCACGGCATCATGGGCGTTCAGGTGGCTCCAGATGACACGATCTGGTTTGCCGAACAATTTGCCAACTATCTTGGGCACTACTTTCCCGAAACGGGACGCTATCAGCTCTATCCTCTGCCCAGGCTCACGAAGCCGGATCCCGGCCATGCCGGCCAGTTGTTATCCCTGCCAAGCGCCCCCAACGAACTGGCACTCGACGCGCATGGCGATGTCTGGTTCACCGAATTCAATGCTGATCGCCTGGGATGGCTCGATCCACGTACCGGTCACATGCGGCACTATCCCCTTTCCGCCAAAATGAGCATGCAGACCCTCTACCCCTACGGCGTGACCGTCGATCCACAGGGGATGGTCTGGTTCACCGAAGCGGGCACGAACCAGCTTGGGCGCCTCGATCCGACGACAGGCTCGTTGCAGCTGTTCGCTGTGCCAGACTCCCATGTACTGCTCATGGAGATCGCCAGTGATAGACAGGGTACTCTCTGGGCCACTGCCTTCACCCCCGGTCTTCTGTTTCGCTTCAAACCAGTTACGAAGACCTTCACTGTCTACACCGCTCCATTGAGCGGGAGCGAACGGAGCGCTCTTTACGGCTTGCTCGTCACGAGATCTGGCGGTGTCTGGGTGACGATTTTAGCAGAAAACGTGATAGCTCGTCTTGACATCGCAACAGGCCGTTTCATCTACTATCGTATTCCCACTCCTGCTAGTTTGCCGCTTGGCATAACTATGGATGCCAACCAGCACCTCTGGTTTACCGGCATTGACAGGATTGGCACGCTGAATCCTGAGAGGCCATAATGATCAGTTTATTAGTCAAGCAAGTCATTGACATTTATAGAATAAGTATGGTATAGAAACAGATAGCGGTGAAGCAACTGAGTGAGCTATCGCTCCGAATAAACCGGTATCACATGAATAAGAAGCGTCAAAGCAGAGAGGAAATCTTGATTGTCATCGTAGGCGTCGTTTCTTGTGCGAATGTTCATTGACAGGTGTCTCTCGGAAAAGTACTTCATTGTGTAGGATCATTCAGAGAGGAGTCATCCATGAGAACTTCTTCCGTGCAGTCGTCCCTCCCCAACCGCTGGGTCCTAGCAATCACCGCCTTCCTCATGCAGCTCGCTCTAGGTTCGGTCTATGCCTGGAGCGTCTTTCTCAAGCCAGTGGGCGCGGCGTATCATGTTTCCCGGCTGCAGGCCAACCTCACCTTTAGTATTGTGCTACTGGCCCTGGGCGTCACTGCTGGTTTCGGCGGCTATTTGAATAACCGCTTCGGTCCCCGCGTCATTGCCACTATCGGTGGCATTCTTTACGGACTCGGTGTCATCCTGGCGGCATTTGCTGCGCCGAACATCTTCATTCTGTATCTCACCTTTGGCATTATTGGTGGTATCGGCATTGGCCTGGGCTATATCGTAGCGCTCGCGATGCTCATCAAATGGTTCCCTGACCGGCGCGGGTTCATCAGCGGCTTAGCTGTTGCCGGCTTTGGGGCAGGCGCTCTCATCACGTCACCGGTCGCGGCGGCATTGATCACCTCGGTTGGCCTGGGAAGTACCTTCCTCTACCTGGGTATCACCTATCTTGTGGTGATCGTGATTGTGGCACAATTTTTCCGCACAGCTCCGGACGGCTATGCCCCTGCCGGCTGGACGCCATCGGCCCGGCAGCAGACAGATCGTTCCAGGCGTGATTATACATTGTCTGAGGCTTTTCGCCTGCCCAGATGGTATGTCCTGTGGCTGATACTTGCATTGAACGTCACCGCCGGTGCTGCACTAATCTCAGTGGCCTCGCCATTGGCGCAGAAATTCACCGGTGTCGGTGCGGTGACTGCTGCACTGCTTGTCAGCGTGATAGGCATCTTCAATGGCGCGGGGCGCTTGTTCTGGGGCTGGCTCTCTGATGGCATTGGACGGCCTTTCACTTTTCTGAGCATGTTCATCATTCAGGCGATCGTCTTCGCCATCTTGCCATCGATTAGTAGCTTTGTACTGCTCCTCCTTCCAGCAGCCATCATTGCTCTTTGCTATGGTGGGGGCTTTGGTACAATGCCGGCCTTTGCCGCAGACTTCTTCGGCCCCAGAAATGCTGGAACAATTTACGGTGCCATGCTCACCGCGTGGAGTGCTGGCGGTATTGTTGGCCCGATACTGATTACAAGCTTCGGTACAACGAACAATCCTGACTATGGGACGCCGCTCTACATTATCGCAGGCATCATGCTGGTGAGCGCACCCTTGCCACTGATCGCTCGCGCGCTCGCCCGGCGTCGAGGTGATGTTGTCGAGGTCACCGCAGGGTCCCCCGGGACTGCTCGATAGTCAGCGATGCCGATCTCACTTCGCTCAAAGAAGCATTGGGGCTCGGTGAACAGCAATGGCAAGCCTGCGAGTCCAAAGTCCGACCCGAACCAGCATAAGCCGGTGCGCCAACGTCAGGTTTACCCTGCATGCAAAAGTAGGCCGAGCCCTACACCGGCCAGTGTCCCAGCAGTAACCACAACCAGAAATTCGAGGCCAGCCCGCACAGGACTCTGATGGGTATAGCGGGCTTTGATCACACCCAATAAGAGGGCGGTGAGCGCCGTGAGTCCATATGCCCACCATCTGGCCTGCGGCAGAGAGAACAGCACCGGCACCGTGGGGATGAGGCCGCCCACCGCGAAGGAGACCCCAATCTGTACGCCTTCCAACCACGGGTTAATATGGGTGTCTTCGACGACTCCCAACTCGTCATGCACCATGGCCCGGTGCCAGCGTTCCCGGTCGGCCGTCAGATGCCCAACCACCCGGTCGAGCAGGGGACCGCTCAAGCCCTTGTCCTGGTAGATAGCGCGCAGTTCGGCCCGTTCCTCTTCCGGTTCATGCTCAATTTCATAGCGCTCGGTGGCGATGCGCTGGTCCAGAATCTGCCTGGCGGTCCGTGCCGAAAGATAGCCTCCAAGGGCCATCGAGACCCCTCCGGCCAGCACCTCACCCAGCACGATCAGGAGAAGCCGTGCGGGCGCAATCTGACTCACGGCCATGATGAACACCAGGGTGGTGACCAGGCCATCATTGAGTCCAAAGACAATCTCGCGCAGCCAATCACCCCGATGTGGATGTTGTTCATTGATCTGCTCCAAAGGAATCGGTTCTCCTTTTCTTCCCGTCACATGCTTATCCTATGAGTATAGCGGAGCCAAAGCGGGAGCGCAAGGGGAACCAACGGCCTTTCAGGGCCATTTAAAAGTTGAGGCATTCTATCGCTCACGTCCTGTTTTTCGTGTGTCGCCTCAGGCGACACACGAAAAACAGGAAAAAAGAGTTTTTGCGAGGACACCTCGCGCTCCGGCAAGGGGCCTACTGCCCCTTGCAACCCCGCTTTCGCGACTTTTAAATCGCCCTGTCAGCCCTTTTCTAAGGGTCTCTTGCCCCTGCGCATAGTGCAAGGGCAAGGCCTGGGCAGCCGCTAGGTCACGGGTAACAAACGACCGCTCTTCACATCGTAAATAAAGCCGCTAATGTCCACGTTCTTTGGGATGAGCGGCGATGCCTTGAGCTTCGCAACGTCATCACGGACAGATTGTTCCAAATCTTTAAATGGAAGAAAGTCGATGTGGTCGGCGTCGGCCTGAAGTTCCTGCTTGACCAAGGAAAGACCTCTGGATTGAGATTCTAACTCCGTATAAACGCCAGCACTTCGTCGCGCTTCTGCTCCATCAACTCTTTATTGTCGGCCTCAACATTCAGGCGCAGCAGAGGTTCTGTATTGGATGGGCGCACGTTAAACCACCAGTCGCCAAAGTCCATCGTGATGCCATCGGTGTGATCTATCGACTGGGCTTCTTTGCCAAAGTGCTCCTCCAGGGCGCGCATCTTGCCCTCGACATCACTCACCGTGGTGTTAATTTCGCCACTACGGCAACGTTGATCGAGTGGCTTGAGAATT
>WNGK01007587.1_pt1 | contig 11355 bp, 15 predicted proteins | sample 5400601 | NCBI WGS metagenome assembly WNGK01 (sample SAMN13153376, study PRJNA577476) | soil metagenome | isolation source: 60 cm soil or saprolite under Garry oak tree replicate 1 | place: USA:California | collected 2016-06-15
GAAGCTGGAGCTGGCCCTGTGTGTACAGCTCATAGAGGTTCTGCTCCCTGGACCAGGTGAGCGCGTGAAGCGGGACTCTTGGCATATGGCCCTTCCTGTGTCTGTGTTGTTCCCAACGGCGCTTGCGTTCCTCCCAACACCAAGGAGTATAGCAAAGACCCACGGATTGCACAAGGAGATGGGTACAGGAGCGGAGAAGTGAAACTCTTTCCCCAGGAGCGGAGCCAAAGCGCTCGTAAATTTCGTCTGCCGACCTAAGAGGCCGTGACGAATCTGCCAGGTGAGTCTCTCCATTGGTAAATTGTGCGATGAAACTGGTCAAATTGTGCCCTTTCTTCTGTGAAGAAACAGTTTTCGCAGCAGTGCGAAGCCCAATCGAATGAGGACGTAGGAAATAGCTCATCCACAGCATAATCAGCAAAATTCCACCAGTTTCATCGCAAAATTTACACCTTTCTTGCTGAGAGCTTGGAGATCATAGATGAGAATGTTGCGTCCACTCTGCTTGTCTTTATATTTGGGCAGCTTGGGACGACCTAAGAACTTGGACGGATCAGCTTGCCACGCTTGGAGAGCCGCTAGCGCGCTTCTCCAATTCTGGTCTAAGAGACGCAGCACATCATTGGCCACTTTAGCGGGAAGAGCTTGATAGGCCTCGGTTTTCTTCACCAGATGGAAGACTTCGACAAAGCCCAAGTACTTGCCCTCAAAGATGAAGGACTGCCGAACATGGTAGTTGGCCAGATTGTAGAGGTTCTTTGAGGCAAAGGCCGCCCGATCAATCGCCTCATAGCGCGGATCGCTCTTGTGAATACAATGCTGCTCAACCAGTTGCATTAGGCGTCCTCCCCATTCGTTTTGAGTTCGTGAACGATGCGTTCCGTTTTGCGCTTGGCCCGTCGTGGCCCATAGAGCCGGGCGGTCAACGAGGAGACAATGGCTACCAAGTCAGCAAGCAAGTCTTCTTTCTCATTCTCGGCCACATTGACGACTTCGATGCGGCGTCCCGTCGTTTCTAAGAGCGTTTCGAGGTAGTGAAAGCCCAAACGGGTCAGCCGATCTTTGTGCTCGACCACAATGCGCGTGATGCTGGTATCCTTGAGCAGAGAGAGCAATTTGGGACGGCTCTCATTGACGCCAGAAGCAATCTCTTTGACGATTTGCGCCACCGGATAGCCCCGGGCCTCACAGTACTGCGAAAGCCGTTCGGCTTGCCGCTCTAAGTTCTCCCGATGGTCAGCAGAAGAGACGCGAGCATAAATGGCCACCTTTTCATGAGGGCGCGTTGGCGTTTCTCCCTCCGTGACGATAATCGTTCCCGTGGGAGCTTGATAGCCCTGAATTTGACCGGCTTTCCACCAGCGTAACGCTGTGCTATAGCTGATGCCTTGCTGTCTGGCATAGGTACTTAACTTCATGCCTCGAGTATAGCACACATGCTAGCATTTGACAAGGCTTGCTAGCATTTCTTACAAACGCTTCTCACACCTGATCGCCTTCAAGAACGGCATCTTCCTCTGCGAGAGCTTGCACCTCTTCCGAGGCCTCCTTGGACATGACCCTTGTTTGCTTAGGAAGGAACCACGTCTGAGCGATGAGGGTGGGGACGACGGCTGAGCCAATCACGACAGAGACCAGGATGCTATACTGAGCCTGGTTAATGATGCCATGCGTCAGCCCGTACAAGGCAGAGATGCTGCCGAAAGTGAGACCCGTTGACATGAGCAGTGTCGTATAGTTGCCCTCACGTGGCGTCATCTTGAAAGCACGCGTTAATGGCCAGATGCCGATCAATTTGCTTGCCATCTTGACTGCCAGCAGCGCAAGAACCAGGAGGAGCCCAGTGAGCAGTGCTGGCAGTGCGATCAACGCACCTGCTTTGATGAAGAAGAACGGTGTCAGGAGCGCGAAGGCGATCGTACGCATGCGGGAGATCAACACCTTCTCATGACTGAAGACCCCTGCAATCACCAGGCCGATCAGGTAGGCAGGAAGCACTGCCTCGCTTTGAGCAAGCGTTGCCATCCCGCCCAGAAAGAAGAGTACCAGGAACAGGAACTTGACCTCCAACTCGCTGACCCGTCCTGCGAACCGGGAAATGACCAGGCGCGTGATGAACGGCAACTTCCAGAGGACGACAATGAGTACGGCAAGGAACACCGCCAGCCAGATGGTGAAGCTGGCAAAGAGTATGCCCAGCGCAATGACCGTACCCAGGTCGTTGATGAAGCAGGCGGCAAGAATGAGCTTCCCAAGTTCCGTGTTGTTGAGTCCTGTCTCGATCATGACGGCGTAGACGACCGCCACCGAGGTCGTGGACAGGGCAATACCAGCAATCTCAGCAGCATGCAAGTTCCAGTGCGTCACGAAGAAGGCAAAAGCAAATGCCCCTAGGAAGGGAAAGAGGAAACCAATCCCACCGATGGCAAGACTGGGTTTGAGATGCTTACGCAGTGATTCAGGATCAATCTCTGCTCCGGCAAGGAAGGTCAAGAGGACAGAACCAAAACTGGCGAGAAAATCGATCCAGGCAGTCGTGTGGATACCAAGGAAGTTGCCTCCCAGGACTCCAACAAGAATCTCGATCAGCGCGACCGAGATCCCAACACGAAGTGAAATGAGACTGGCAAGCAGTGCCAACCCCATCCAGGTGGCAGCAATAAACCAAATGTTTTCCAAGAGTCTCCTCCAACGAACTGAGTTACGCATAGCCCAGGCAGTCGGGGAACCAGGAGAGCAGAAGGCACAAAATGGCTCCTGATTCCGCGCCTAGGCGCAATCAGGAGCCATTAGCACTCTTGCGGTTTAGTCGAAGCTCAACTTCGACGCGGTGGACTCCATCACCGTTTTCCTTCAAAACTGAAAGAAGTATACCACATCAGCCAGTACCTTTCAACTCTCCGATTCCATGTGGGTGCGTTTCATTTTTGTGCAGAATGCCTCCCCCCATGATGACCGCCAGGGTCATCCCTACTATACACGCCTGAGTCGGCCTGTGGAGCCATCGTGTATAGTAGGGATGACCCTGGCGGTCATCATGCTTTGCACAAAAATGAAACGCACCCATCCCATGTGACGAGTTGGATATCCTTGCCAACTCGTCTATAATAGTCCAATCACATGTCCACGATGAACTGGTGGGCGAATAGTGCCAGCGTCGGCAAGCTACGCATACTGAACGAGTAGACAGCTCTGTTCAAAAAGAAAGGAAGCTTTGCTCTTATGCCTGAGACGAATGGGTCCTCAATACGTATCCTGTACAACCGTCGTAGCAAGATGATTACCGAGGGGGATGTACGCGCTCCCAACCGCTCGATGCTTCGTGCGGTTGGTTTGACAGATGAAGACTTCAACAAGCCGCTGATTGGCGTTGCCAGCACGTGGAGCGAAATTACACCGTGCAACACACATATCAACCGTTTAGCGGAGAAGGTCAAAGAGGGAGTGCGCGTCGGTGGGGGAGCACCACAGATTTTCGGGACCATCACGGTGAGCGACGGTATTTCGATGGGAACTGAGGGGATGAAGTTTTCATTACCGAGCCGCGAGGTGATCGCAGATTCTATCGAACTGGTGGGCAATGCCCAGCGCTTTGATGGCATTGTAGCAATCGGTGGCTGCGACAAAAACATGCCAGGCTGCCTGATGGCCCTTGCCCGTTTGAATATTCCCAGCATATTTGTCTATGGTGGAACGATTCTCCCCGGTGTTTGCCGGGGACAGGATGTTGACATCGTGAGCGTCTTTGAGGCCGTCGGAGAGTATAGCGCGGGAAAGATCAGCCGCGAACAGTTGAAAGAGGTGGAAGTCAGCGCCATTCCGGGTGCAGGTTCATGTGGTGGCATGTATACTGCTAACACAATGGCCTCGGCGATTGAGGCACTTGGGATGAGCCTGCCAGGAAGCTCGTCAATGCCCGCCGTGACGTCTCGTAAGGCACAGGACTGTTACGAGGCGGGTCAGATGGTGATACAGCTGATCGAGCGGCAAATTACTCCTGAGCTCATTCTCACGAAAGCTGCTTTTGAGAACGCTATTGCCCTGGTGATGGCTCTGGGCGGCTCAACCAACGCAGTTCTCCACCTGATCGCCATTGCGCGGGCGATGGATGTGCCTCTGGGCATTGATGATTTCACACGTATCGGCCAGCGTGTGCCCCATCTGGCCGATCTGAAGCCGGGTGGGAGGTATGTCATGGCCGATCTGGACCGCGTTGGTGGCGTTCAAGCGGTCATGAAACTGTTGCTGAAGGAAGGTCTGCTCAACGGTGATGTGCTGACTGTGACGGGTAAGACGATGGCAGAGAATCTGGCTAATGCGCCTGATCTTGCCGAGGGACAGCAGGTAGTCAGGCCAATGAATACCCCCTTCTCCTCCTCTGGCCCACTGGTTATTCTCAAAGGCAATCTGGCACCTGAAGGGGCGGTCTGTAAGATTGCTGGCCTTCACATCACAAAGTATCGTGGTCCTGCCAGAGTCTTCAATTCGGAGGAAGAGACCTTTGACGCGATCATGAAGCATCAGATTCAGCATGGTGACGTGATCGTTATTCGCTACGAGGGCCCCAAAGGTGGTCCAGGCATGCGCGAGATGCTAGCAGTCACGGCGGCACTGATCGGCCAGGGCTATGGCGAGACGGTTGGCTTGATGACGGATGGGCGTTTCTCTGGAGGGACACATGGCATGGTGGTAGGCCATATAGCACCAGAGGCCCAGATGGGTGGTCCCATTGCTATCGTGCAGGATGGTGACATGATTACCATCGACGCCGATCAGAATCTCTTGTCGGTTGATCTGAGCGACGAAGAAATCGCACGGCGCTTACAACAGTGGCAAGCGCCTGCTCCCAAATACACAAAAGGGGTTATGGCAAAGTATGTGAAGTTGGTAGCTTCGGCTTCTGAAGGTGCGGTTACAGGCTAAGTTTGTTGTTCAGGCACAAGTCAGCCGTGATGTGAGAACACGCTTCCAGCGAAGCTGGAAGCGTGTTCTCACATCGATACTGCGTCTCTACGAGGTTTGTTTCAACCCTCAGCAATTCGTAGGAAATTGCTGCAAAGCCTGTCCCGTAGCGGACAGGCTTCTGCCAGAATACAACAGAGAGGACCATTTCGCAACCCCTTGTTCCTTTTCCGAAAAGGTTGCATGCTTATGCACTAAGTGCAATCAAGGAACAAACGTGGGATAGCAGTCCGTTCCTAAGAGACTTCCGTACCGGTATATCCCAAAAAAGTTGTGTGATTGTACTTAGAAACCAGGCTCATTAGAAAGTATTCTGTTGACCCATCTGACTTATTGGACTAGGGAGAGGGAGAAGATGGTTTTTTGAGTTCGAGGCGGTCCAGGATGGTACGCAGGAGGATGAGTCGGCTTGTGAGGCCAGCCCCTTTTCATGCACCTTCTCCCGCTGTGATGTGTTTGTGACAGAGCGAACGTCTTTTGTGACTCAGAGGTGATGTCACGGAGGTAAGCTTAAAGCTGGAAAAATGTGAAGTGTAAATGGGATTGTCCAATGAGCTTGGCATTCGTGTGATTGAGATGGGCTGGAGCGGGTTCATGTTGCCAAAGTTGCAACGGCGCTTCAATCCACTACTTGCGGCACTGCTCGTTGGGCTCTTCTGGGGAGGCATCTGGCACCTGTACGCTGACTACATTGGGGCTTTTGGTAACCGCGGTTGGTGGGGCATTCCACTGGTTGTCCTGCAACCCAGGCTACGTCATGTACCGAGCAGGTTTTGAGGAGGCAAAGAGTGATGAGAGGTATGAGACACAATAACGGCGAGAGAGATCCTTCGCTACGCTCAGGATGACAAATGGGCGCTCAGGATGACAGGAGGCGAGGAGCCAGGATGACAGGAGGCAAGGAGTGATGAGAGGTACGATACATAATGATGGGCTTGCACTGTTGAAGCGGGGTGAGCAGGCACCGCCTGGGCTTATCACGCAAGCACAGATGGTGGGATTGCCGGAACCGGTGCAACGGTATCTGAGCTATGCACAGGTGGTGGGCAAAGAACCTATTCGCACGGTTCGGCTCAAACAACAAGGATTTATGAGAATGCAGCCGGGTCAGAAGTGGATGCCCCTGGTCGCGGAACAATACTTCACGTCCAACCCTCCTGCATTCCTCTGGCACTGCACAGTGCGGCCTTTTCCTCTCGTCGGGATCTCGGCCACGGACCGGTTCTCCGACAGCCACGGCAGTATGCGCATTAAGCTCTTGTCCGTCATCCCTATGGGGAATGCGCGTGGTCCAGAAATGGATCAGAGTGAGTTACAGCGCTACCTGGCTGAGATGGTCTGGTTCCCAACTGCCTGGCTGACCGATGCTATCGAATGGCAAGCTATCGATGCCAACTCCGTGCAGGCCACCTTCCGCGAGCCTCGCATCAAGGGGTCAGTGACGCTCCATGTGAATGAGCAAGGCCAGGTGACTCACTTCACCGCGGAACGTTATAAGGAAGAGCACGGGCGTTATCTGCTCGCACCATGGTTGGGTCAGTGCAACGAGTATCGAGAGGTGGATGGGATGTGCATCCCGACCAAATTTGAAATCATCTGGCATCTGGCATCCGGAGATTTCAGTTGGTTTCGTGCACAGATCACGGAGATCGAATATAATCAATCGGGAAGGGTAACCCGATATTAAAGGAGGAAAGCATGAGAATCTCGAAGACTGCTCTTTGGTTATCAGTTCTCGATGCCCTTCTGGTGCTTCTCGCAAGTGCTTCAGGCATCTTGCTCAAGAGCGTCTACGCCAGGGAAACACCTTCCTGGGCTATCCAGGGGATCGGCCAGGACATCGTCAATATCGTCGCTGCCGTTGTGCTTTTCATTGCGGCCTATTCATCTGGACAGCCTCCAGGCCTATTTTTCTGCTAATACCATAGCAAGAGTGGTGAGCATATTCTTACTGTTGCTAGGCATAGTGTTTTATCTGCTGTGGTTAAGCGAGGATATACCGGCCCTTTTGGCAGGAAAGATTCCGCAAAGTGTTACCCAGGCCAACTTGCCGACCAATCCTGTGCATGTCTTAGATTTAGGACTCTACCTCCCTGCCATAATCATCACAGCATTGTTGTTGTGGAGAAGAAAGCTCTTGGGCTATCTCCTTGCGGGTCCTTTTCTGGTATTTAGCATCCTGACGGGAGCTGCGATACTCGCCATATTTCTTGTCACGAGCAGTAAGGGAATGCCCACAAGCATTGGCGTAGAGGTGGTTTTTGCTGCCATTATCTTGATAAGCCTTGTTCTGAATATACTTTTTTTACGGGAAGTGAAATAACAGAGGAGGTAACAAAGATGACTATACTCATTGCTTACGCAAGCAAGCACGGATCGACCCAGGGAATCGCAGAGCGCATTGCTGAGAAGCTCCGGCAGCTGGGGAAGGAAGCTGAGGCTCGACCAATGGAGGACGTAAAGGATCCCGGGAGCTATGAGGCTTTCGTGATCGGCAGTGGTGTCTATTATGGGTCCTGGTTGAAGGAGGCTACGGAGTGGGTGCATCGCAATCAGGCCGTCTTAGCCCAGTGCCCGGTGTGGCTGTTCAGTGTTGGCCCGCTTGGCGTCGAGGTCAAGGATACCGAGCCGCAGCCCAAGGAGATGGCTGAGTTCCAGCAAGCGCTCAAACCTCGGGATTCGCGCATCTTTTTCGGGGCTCTCGACCATAGCAAACTGTCTTTCCCTGAACGGATGATAGTGAAGGCGGTTCGGGCTCCCGAAGGGGATTTCCGGGACTGGGAAGCTGTTGAGGACTGGGCGGCAAGTATTGCCCAGGGTCTAGGATGAATCGCAAGTGGGTCAGCAATGGGCTTGCTATGGTGTTAAGTTAGCCTCATTTGACATCGACTCATAAAAAGTAGGCCGGTTGCTTTGGCTCTTTCGCACTTTTTGTGCTAGGGGATGGTATGGATGAAAGTCTCTGCATACCAGTCCGCTCTCACAGCGGATCTTCCGCGAGGCGGCTTTGCAAAATAATGCTCATGGCACGAAAAGTGAGGAAGAGCCCTCATCTGTCCCATTAGACTCATTGGACTCATTGGACTCATCAGACCCAAATCTCGCCAGCGTCAGAACCTCCAACCACCACTCCCCACCAGCTCGCTGGTTCAATGGAAGCCAGGCACATGTGGGGATGCTCGATCACGTGATGAGCTTGGCCACCTGACCCCCTTCTGAGCCTGACTGGGAAACCATTTTGTCCTCAGGACTATGGAAAAGTCGTCTTCAAGCAGGAGTCAAGGAAACAGTGAAAAGCCCTACCAGTTGTGCGTTTCTCTTGACGTTCACTATGACGATTTCGTATACTATAGACGAGGAGGAATCCGATCTCGCGATGAGGCTCGCGTTACGCCAGAAGGCTAATGGCTTCTACATGTTGCCTGGCACATTTCCTGTGCCTGGGTCAGCAGTAGAAGTTTTTTTGTGTTCTAAAACACGTAGGTGGGTTCTTGGAGCCATCCATTCAGCGGTTGATCGAACTTGTGCTGGCGGTGAGCGAGGTGGCAAGTGGGAAACAAGAGAGCATCCACCTCTGGCAGGAAGCGAGGAAGAGCAATCCAGAAGGGTCAGGATGAGGGGAAGAGAGCAGGGGATATGATGAGTGAGTAAGTAAGGAAGTAAGGAAGAGAAAATGAGGAGGTACCTACAATGAGCTTGTTACGCCAGGGCAAGGCCCAGGTCTTGACCATCTATCTCGGCGAATCCGATCAGTGGCAGGGAACGCCGCTCTACGTTGCCATCGTCCAGTTCCTGCGCGAACAAGGATGCCCGGGGGCGACAGTGACGCGAGCGGTCGTGGGCTTCGGTGCTGGCACACGCTTGCATGAAAGCGCAGGCTGGCAGTTAGCCTCTGATGCGCCTGTCGTCATCCAGGTGGTGGACCAACCGGATCGATTGCGCCGCCTGCTGCCGCACCTGCAGGAGATGCTCAGCGGTGGCCTGATGCTGCTGCACGAGATTGAAGTGCTCAAGTATAGCCATGCTCGTCAGCGGGGACTGTCTTCGAAGCTGCTCGTACGACAGGTCATGGAAACGGCAATCTCAACAGTTTCGCTCGAGACCCCTGTTCCCGTCGTGGTCGACCTCCTGCTGACAGCCCCGTTTCGTGCGCTGCCGGTCATCGACGGCCAGCAACGGCTCCAAGGCCTTATTAGCACAGGAGACCTGATCAACGCAGGATTCTTACCGATGCGTCGGGGCTTAGTGCGCACGGCGCTGGAACTCGATGATCTCACCGCTGAAGCCATAGAAGCGCCACTGGAACACGCGCGACAGAGCACACGCACCGCCCAGGATATTATGAATCGGCAGGTGCGTACCGTGACACCAGACATATCCATCCGCGAAGCTGCACAGATCATGCTCGAAACGGGCTTACGGCGCCTTCCAGTCACCACGACTGATGGCGAGCTGGTCGGGATGGTAACGAGAGCAGACCTGCTGCAGGCCACTCTCAGCAGCCCACTCATGAGCCCCCAGGCGAGTAGCGCCACCCAACCCTTGCAGCGCACGGCACCACTCACCGATAGACCTCCACAGCTGCAGCCTGTCTCGCACTACCTTAATCGCGACGTAGCAACAGTCCGTGAACAGGCACCCGTTGCTGAGGTGATCGATGCATTGATCACCTCACGGCTGAAGCGTGTGATCGTCGTCGATTCCGAAGAGCACGTACAAGGCATCATCAGTGATGTGGACATGCTCTCACATTTGCAGGAGGAGGCGCGTCCTGGCCTGCTCAGGACATTAACGAGCTGGGCGCGTGGCAAGCCAGGGCGGTTGCCCACCAGTACACTGCAAACGTCTCCCGGGAAGGCGAGAGTGGCCGCTGATCTCATGAATCGCGATGTGGTGACCGTGAGCGAGACGACATCAGTGCAGAAAACCATTGAACGGATGATGACCATGGGTCGCAAGGTGGTGCCAGTCGTTGATGTCCAGGGGCGTCTGGTCGGAGTGGTGGGGCGCTCAGACTTACTGCGTATGTTCCTGGAGGAATAGAGCAAGATGAACACGAGACAACCACTGCCCAGGAAGGGCAAATGGCTTCGCATCTTCATAGGCGAAGCCCAGCAATGGCAAGGCAAGCCGCTCTATCGTGCCCTTGTGGAGCTTGCCCAACAGCAAGGCATAGCCGGGGCGACGGTGTTCCGCGGCATCGAGGGCTTTGGTCCAGAGCATCGCCTCTCGACTGACCGTCTGCCTGATATAGCAGACAACTTACCTGTAATCGTGGAGATTGTGGAGAGCGAAGAACGCATAGAGAGATTGCTCCCTCTGTTAGATCGGCTCATAAAGTGGGGTATGATTACAGTCACTCCTGTTGAGATCGTCTACGGCTGGAGGAGCCCATGAACTTATTGTCGTTCGTTCAGATAGGGAGCATAGGAGGAGCTGGAGCCCTGGGTGCCTTGGCCCGTTACTTGCTGGGGCGTTTCATTGCTGAACGGTTCGGCTCACAGTTCCCCCTAGGCACATTGCTGATCAACGTCTCAGGAGCATTCGTCATCGGTCTCCTTTTTGCGCTTACCGAGCACAGAATGCTTCCCTCCGCCCTGCAAGTGGTGCTTGCGACTGGCTTCCTTGGTGGGTATACGACCTTCAGCACCATGAGCTGGGAAGGTGTCCAATTGGTGCGTGGAGGTAGTACACGGCTGAGCTTGTTCTACTTCGGCGGGAATATTGTTCTCGGTTTGCTTGCCGTCACGGTAGGCCTGCTCGTGGGAGGATGGCTATGAGTTCATCTGCTCTTTCGGCGCGTCGTCGTCTCATGGCAGTGCTGTGTGGCGGCTTCCTTGGAACGGTGGCACGCTCTCTGCTCAGTGGAGCGATTCAAGCGGAACTTGGGAAAGGCTGGCCCTATGATATCCTGTTCATCAATCTCACCGGTGCTTTCCTCCTGGCCTTTGTGACACCATTGGCGGATGCTACGCTTCTCATAGGGCCGACGCGTCGCTTGTTTCTCACCGTTGGGTTTTTAGGCGCATATACGACGTTCAGCAGTTTAGAGCTTGGGGATGTGTTGTTTTTTACCGTCGATCGATGGATTGCGGCGATAGTGTACATGGTCATAAGCGTCATAGGGGGAGGGCTCGTCGTGTTGCTGGGAAACTGGCTGGGGCAATGGTGCATCAGCCAGACATCGGGTTCTACCCAACGGACGAAGACCACACGTCAGCTGACAGGCATGCTTTCCGGGCTTCCCCCTGAGAGCAGAACCGGTGACGAGCAATTTGAAAGACGGAATGAACCGCTCCCTTAGCTACCTGACCTAGATGCGTCAGTAGAGCCAAGTTATGGTAATAATGATATGAGCTGCTGGTGAATGCCCCAGAGATCAGGCTGCGCCCA
>WNGK01010435.1_pt1 | contig 11355 bp, 7 predicted proteins | sample 5400601 | NCBI WGS metagenome assembly WNGK01 (sample SAMN13153376, study PRJNA577476) | soil metagenome | isolation source: 60 cm soil or saprolite under Garry oak tree replicate 1 | place: USA:California | collected 2016-06-15
ACAGGGCTTGCAGAGATAGAGAATGGAACCACGCTAGTAGAGATACTGGTCGAACGAGAGATTCCACCACCAGTTCCTGTAACCATGATCGAATAGCTGTTTGTTGCCGTAGCACTCGTCGATGAAACAGTCAATGTGGCTGTCACAGTTCCACCCGACGGCACAGTAACCATGACAGTGCTACCTGTCGAAGTCCCGTTGCTCAACGTTATCGTCGGACCATTCACAAGATTAGGAGTCACAGTAAACGAGAGGGTTACCTTCGCGGCGAACGTGTTAATGCTCGTAAGGGTAAGGGTAGTGGAGTTTGAAAAGCCCAAGGGATTCACCAACGAAGTCGGACTGGCGACAATAGTGAAATTAGGCACGAGGACCGTGATGTTGAGATTGATCGCGTGAATGAGGTTCGGCGTACCTCCGCTCGCGTTAACAATCAGATTATAGGCTCCGCCAGCATTCAATGACGTAGGCGAGATCGTCGCCGCTACAAACTTCGTCGCGCCAGCAGTCAGCGCAACACTAGTACTGTTAAGAGTAACAGGAAGCCCTGCAGCAATAGACGCCGTGTTCAGGGCTAAAGTTCCCGCAAACGAGTTCAAACTATGCAAACTGATAACTGCGGTCCCGGTCTGTCCCTGAGGAATAGACTGGGAAAAAGGAGAAGCTGCAAGGGTAAAATCGCCAGTAGCAGGCGTACCATACGTCGCGTCCATGGTAAGATGCGGAGCTGTGATCGGAGGCGTATCAATCACGTCATTGTAGACGTCGATAATCGTTCCTCCCGACGACCCCCTGATACTAGTGAAAGTTACGTTGAAAAGCAGACCATTGCCCGAGGCGAAACAACCGAGACAGAAAACCTCTTCATGGGCGATACCCACACCGTCGACGCCGGCCACACATCCTATTCCAGTATTGTTGACACAATTGATGTCCTCACTCGGGTTTGCGAAAATAATGTGGGTTGTGGAAATACTCGTGACGGTGAGTACGGCAGTATTCACCTTGACCAATATGTTGAAGCCGTTAAAAGACACCATATTGGAGACGTTAATCCAGAAGGCGACTGGCGTAGGGGTGCTAGTTAGAATGGGACGGGTGGTAGGTGCGACAAAGACCGTTGGGGTCCCGGCCGCATGCGCAGCCGGAGGACTCATTGCCAATGCTATGATTATTGCGGCTAGGAGGAGGATAGATGAGGCACGAACTCTAGAATTCCTACTGGTCCTATGCACGTAAACGACCTAGTTTCAGCCCAAGCCGGCACTACGTAATAAAAGGTTGCTATGCTCCGTCCATCACTGGATTGAGCGCGGAATACCGCGATATTCCCAGCTTCCACCGGGTCCCACATGCCTGCTGGAGATTCATTCGCATTAAACTCTAACAGATTTGAGTCGCAGACTAGTTCTAGAGCCCCTACCCTTGCTCTGTTGAGACAGGAATTCGAAACTGATTACCAGCAAGGATGAGCACACCTAAGACAGAGAAAAACGAGTCGGCCAAATGGTCGAACCGACACAACAGGCGCGAGCTGTGCCACAATGCACGGCACCGAGTGCAAATTCTTCGACAGAACAAACGGACGTGAACAAGAATGTTGGACAACTGAATCTCCCTCCGTAAGTCGAAAAAACCTAAAGCAGCACGTGTCCAACCCCAGTCCTCTGCTTCTCTCTCCCCTCGTCCGAGAAGAAAGGAGAAGCTGAGATCATCGAGTGCTCTAAGAACTTATGATGCTTCTGTGCCGCCGCAAGCTGAACAGTCAGAAGTATCGGAGGGAGGAACGGTTGACTCTAAGTTTGCCACTGCGAAAAAATGGAAGCACTGGGTAAGACGAATAGTGGTTGTTCCTATCCTCCGAAGGCCTCGAAGGAAAAGATCGGCGATTTCGTGTCCACAACAGAACTACCCATGAGCTTTTCGAAAGTAGTCGTGAAAATTCCCGTTATGTCAATAGACTGTTTGTCGACAACTCGTAGCGTAGTGCCGGGAATGATCTGAAAAACCAGCTTGCCCGCGTTTGTGCGTTGATCAATATCGTGGTTGATAATCACGTCAGTGGCATTGCTGAGGTCCGTGACTGTAGTATGGCTGATGGAGTAGCTCTTGGTCTGACTTGCGTTGACTACGGCTCCTGAAAAATCGGAATTCACTCCAATACTGTAGGTGACAACGCTAGAGGACGAGGATGTGAAGTTACCACTAGGTCCATGACCTACCAGGAGCTCCGACGCGGAGTTGTTTGGGAAGAAATGGTCGTGTTCATTGGAGACTCGCCAAGTACTTCCATAACTGACGATGCCAGGTATTATGGTCTGACTTACGAACAGGTTGAACCACCTGTAAGACGAAGTCCCAGAATTCTCGAGACGAAATATGGAAACTGTCGAAACGATCCTTCCCATTGGCGCGAACTGGTCTCCGGTATCGAAAGTTGCATTTGCTATCAAGCGCCAGGAGATACCAGTCGTGTTTGATGAAGCGAGAGCACTCGATGACGCTAAGCGGGCCGCTGGTGCAAGCACAGATCGGGAACTCGTTTGGGAGAGCTGGGCTTCGGCCCAATGGAACTCGGCCTGCACAGCGTAGTCGAAGCCCGCAACAACGAGGAGAGTTGATCCCACTATGGTTCCGTCGGCAAGGGTTCCTACCACCTTCACTCCATTAGCCAGCAGCGGCAGATCTGGAAGCCTTAGCTGGAAGAGACCTGAGAACGAACCGTCCAAGAGACCGGGATTCCCCCTTATGGCGACGGTTGGAATGCCACTCAAAACCTTCTGTTGAACAAGAGAGAGTACTGTCGGATCAAGAGATGATGCTAATGCGAGCCAAGAACCGTCCACGAAGAGTATCGAGTTTCCACCGATAACAGAGAGGCTGGAAACACCGGGCAAGATAGTTATGGAGGAACTGAGACTCTGAAGATCCAGAACCAATGGGTCTGTCGGATTAGAGACCCCCAGAACATATGTGGGGGTCCCGGACGTAGCCGAGACAAAACCCACATGATAGAAACTCATCGACACCATCAGCGCAACAGCGAGAATGGACTCGAAAAATACAAACGTCTTAACTCCCTTCATAGTACCCACTAACTTCCTGGACCCGCGGAATCGCCTGTCCTTAGAAGATATAACGGATGTGTCATTTTCACTAGAATATCGAATTTCGACAATATCGGAGCGTGATACAAACCACCTATCGATATACAGGTCTATCCCAGTGTATATCCTTCACACTGCTGTTAGGGTCGGCAAGCCGCAGGAACCTTTAGCAGACGACAGAATCCTACCTCTGTCCCCGACGAGAGTCGAGGCGGTTGCAGCACCGGCTCAACACCAACCCCATCTAGCTTTCTTAGAAAGCCGAAAAATCGATACAAATCCTGTGGTCACAACCTCAAGATACAGGGACCGAACAGTAAACCGAGAAATCGCGCCACTGACTTTTGTAGAGAGCCATATAGGCTAGACCTTCTAGATACAGCATAGAAGAAAAGTAGACAGAATAGGAGAGGCATTGTCCGAGAAATGAAGCTGCAACGAAGCCACATAGTCATCAGCATTCTGCTTGTTGCCGTCCTTGCTCTGCTGATCTTCACCATCCAACAGAATACTGGAGGTGGCGGCGTAGCCGCAACACCGCCAAGAACGACAGTATCTGGAACAGTCAATTCGGTCCAGCAGAACAGCAACTTTTCCTACGTCTTTTTTGAAGACATGAAGACCCATATCACCTATGGCACAGTGGTACTAAACTCGACCGGATCCCAGTCCACGTGCAGAATACAACCCTGCACCTACTCCAGCATCTCCCTCTACTCCAACGAGCGCTACAACGTTACGATCGAGGAATTTGTGACGACACAAGTCCAAGGAGGCGGCTTCATTGACGTCCCCCGCTACTGCCCAGCCGGCCCTTACACTCCAACCGCATCGACGGAGACGCATGATTTCGCCTGCAACACCTCGTTTCCAAAGTGAGACAAGCTAGGCGACTATCGGCTGAATCGAGAGCCATATCGCTACAACCTAGATCTCACACCAAGCCTTGACACAACGCTATGATCGAGAGAACAGCCTTCGACGTGTCAGGCATTGAGACTGGATTCTCGGGAAGACCTCGCAGGAATCACGTGTACAGGTGGCAGGCCACGAAATGCTCTTTCTCCACCTCAACCAACGGCGGCTCCTCAGAAATACACCTCTGATGAGCGAAGGGACAACGCGTATGGAACCGACAGCCCGAAGGCGGATTGACGGGACTGGGAATCTCACCACTAATCACAGCCGCCCGTCTATAAGCAGGGTCCGGCACAGGAACAGCAGCGATCAAAGCCTGAGTATACGGGTGAAGAGGAAGATCGATAAGCTTCGCCGAACTAGCCGTCTCCATAACCTTACCAAGATACATAACCGCAACACGATCACAAACGTGCTTGCTCACGGCAAGATCATGCGTGATGAAGACCACCGAGACCCCCTTCTTCTGAACCAGATCAATCATCAAGTTCAGAATCTCCGCCCTGATCGAAACATCCAGCATTGAAACCGGCTCGTCAGCAACCACAAACTTCGGGCCAAGAATGAAAGCCCGAGCAAAAGCAACCCGCTGACGCTGCCCCCCACTGAGCTCATGGGGAAACCGCATCATAAATTCTTCTGGCGGCACCAACTCAACATCCCTCAACGCCTCCTTCACACGCTCCTCAACCTCCTCCTCATTCTTAGCAACCTTCTGAACCCGAACAGGCTCAGCAACAATCTCCTTGATACTCATCCTCGGATCCAAAGACTCGAACGGATCCTGGAAAACAATCTGCATATCACGACGCAGCGACCTTAGCTCACTATCACCCAGTTTCGCAATATCCTTACCATCAAAAAATATCGATCCCTCCGTCGGCTTAGTCAAACGCAAGAGGAGTCGCCCTGTCGTAGTCTTCCCACTCCCACTCTCCCCCGCCAGACCAACAATCTCGCCCTTCCGCACCCCGAAACTAATCCCGTCCACAGCCTTCACAGTAATGTCCTGTCTAGTCACCAGAGTCTCGAAAAACCCCTTTCTCAATGGAAAGTGCTTCTTCAGATTCTCAACACGAACCACAAACTCCCCATTCTCCTCACTCACAACCCACACCTCCTAGTACAGATGACACGCCACATAATGCTCACCCGAACCAATCTTCTCCAACGGAGGATCAATCTTCTTACAAACATCCATCACAAACGGACACCTAGGATTGAACCGGCAAGCAGGCGGAGGATTAAGCAAGTCAGGAGGCTGACCAGGAATAGATGCAAGCCTGACCTTCTCCCCATGGATAGTGGGAAACGCCTTCACCAATCCCTGCGTGTAAGGATGCAACGGCTCCTTGAAAATCGCATCCGCATCACCATACTCCACAATATGTCCAGCGTACATGATCGCAACCTTCTCACAAGTCTCAGCAATAATCGAAAGATCATGACTGATCATAACCATGGCGAGCCCCAGCTTATCCTTTAGATCCCGCAACAACTTCAGAGTCTGCGCCTGAACAATCACATCCAACGCGGTCCCAGGCTCGTCCGCAATAAGCAACTTAGGATTCGCCGCCAAGGCCATAGCGATAAGCGCCCTCTGACGCATCCCACCACTAAACTCATGCGGATAATTGTCAACTCTATCCGGTTCTACCCCGACAAGCTCAAGAAGACTCCTAGCACGCTCCAGCGCTGCCCGCTTGTCCACATCACTCTCGTGAATTTGAATCGCCTCGATTATCTGATCACCAATCTTGTAGACCGGGTTGAACGCGTTCATAGCACCCTGGAAAACTATTGCAATCCCCTTCCACCGAACCTTACGCATCGACTCATCGGATAACGGAACAAGATCCAACCCTTCAAAGAGGATCTTCCCTTTCCTGATCCTACCTCCCTGAGGCAGAATCTTAAGAATCGACAAGGCCACTGTTGTCTTACCGCATCCAGACTCTCCGGCGATCCCAAGAGCCTGACCCTTAGCAACCGTAAAACTCACGTTTTCAGCAGCGTGGACCCAACCCCTCAGGGTCGAATAATGTGTAGTAAGATTCTGGACTTCCAGAACTGTTGACATATAGATATTTGCTGCTCCAGAGACGATTTCAAACTAGTCGCAGCCCACCGAATCAATTAAGCTTTGGGGAGATCAAGAGCCAGAATAGATCGACATGAAACCCAAAATGGGAAAAACCCCCTGCGACCAAAAAAACAGGTCTCCCGGAAAAATCCAAAGCCCATTCGGTCTAACCCGTGGAGGGAAGTGACCCCTCAATCTTGAGCCCTAGAATCCAGGCCTAAGATTGATCGCAAACAGCGAGGCCAGGCTAGCGCCGTCTGCGAAGCTTAGGATTGAAAAGCTCGTCCAGAGCATAACCGATCAAGACAAACGAGAGCGAGACGAGGGCTATAGCAATACCCGGCGGAACAACCCACCACCAGATGCGTTGAGCCCCAAAAGACTGGGCACGACTGAGAATCTGCCCCCAAGAAGGACTTGAAGGATCACCCAGACCCAGGAACGACAGAGCCGCCTCCGTGATGATCGCGCCAGGCACAGCGAGAGCAAGGTTAACGTACGTAAGAGAGACGACGTTTGGAAAAATGTGCGAAGAGAGGATTCGCCTCGTCCCAGCTCCAGCTGCCTTAGCGGCCTCGATAAAGGGACGCTCCTTCAGGCTCAGAATCTGAGACCGGATAACCCTAGCAAACCCCATCCAGCCAAGGAAACCGATGAGAATTATGATATTGATCAGACTGGGACCTAGAACGGCGACCAGGACAAGCAATAGCGGCAGAGCAGGGATAACAAGCATCATGTCAGTAAACCGCATCAAAACTTCATCAGTCAAACCAGACTTGTAGCCGGCAATCAACCCGACAAACAAACCCAAGAAAATACCAATAAAGGCAGCCAGCAACCCCACCAACAACGAGATACGAGCTCCGTAGACATCCTGCGCAAAAAGATCGTATCCAAAACTATCCGTCCCCATAAGCCCATAAGCAGACCCAAAGAGCAGCAGTCCGAGGTTGCTAACGTAGACACTGCCCGGACCGTTGAGCGTGACCTGGACACCAAAGGTGTAATTGCTAATGCCCGAGAAAATTGTCTCTGCAGGCGAGAGCCCTCCCTGTGAAAGACTTTGAGCTAGACCGTTCGTAGGTGTCTGCCAAGACCCGTTCTGGGTGAGGTTGACCGCCCACAGAGTGTAACTCTTGTCCTCCCTGTTGACGAAGAACTTGACTAGCGCAGGCTGACTAGTAGAAACACCGACGGCCATCGCCTCAAGAGTTCCACCTACAGCATCTGTTTGAAACTGAGCAGGGGAACCGCGATAAGGGTAGTAGAAAGTCTTCGTCACATCCGCCGTAACATTACTACTGGAGTCAGAAGATATTTGCAAGCTGTGACCTAGGGAAGTTGGGGCCGTTGAAGAACGCGAGAACGAAATCAGGGAAGCCTGGGCCCCGGAAGACTTGTACGACCATTCCTGCAACGACGAGGGCGCACTGAAACCTGGGTCATTCACCACAACGATGTTCTTGCTTAGATAGTAGCCCTCCGGGAACAACATGACCCATTCAGGCTGCGCGCGTTGCGCTCCCACGATGACCCCCTGAGGATTTCTTGGATAGGTTAACGGTGCAACCAGCGCCGCAGTAACGAAAACAAATAGCAAGATCAGCCCAACGAGGGACAGGCGGTTGCTGAGCATCAACCTGATGGTGCGGCTGAGACGTCTCAGGTTGAAGGCGAGCTTGCTTTCTCTAGCCCTCTGCACTGTCTGAATTCCTCTGGCTACTCGTACCTAACTCTGGGATCAATGATTCCGTAAACTAGGTCTGAAATAAAATTGGCAATTATTGTCGCTAGCGCAAGAATGTAGAACATGGCCTGCATCACAGGAAAATCCTTGGATCCTATCGCTATGAACAGCCAGCGACCCAACCCATCCCAGCTGAAGACCGTCTCGGTGATGATCGCACCGCCGAGAACGGCGCCAAAAGACAGCGCCGATGCGGTGACCAGCGGGAGGGACGCGTTCTTCAGAGCGTGCCGGAAGAGTATCGTACGCTCTTTCAAACCCTTCGCTTTCGCCGTAACAATATAGTCCTCGTTCAGAGTCTCAAGCATAGTGGCTCTAGTCAGAAGCAGAAAACCTCCGTATGTAAACAAAGTCAAGGTAAGCATTGGGAGGAACAGGTGCTGCAGCCTTGGGATGATCTGCTGGAGTAGAGGAGGAGACGCTACCTCCCAGCCAGCAGGAACAACCTCCCCCACCGGGAACCAGTTCAGCCCTATTGCGAAAACGCTTAGGAAAATAATGCCCATGAAAAAAGTAGGAAGCGAAAAGGTCGTCAAGGAAGCCGTGACAGCGACGTTGTCGACTACGCCTCCCCGCCTGCGAGCTGCCAGAACGCCGAGAAAGATCCCGATTACTATGGAAAGAACCGTCGATGATCCCAAGAGGAGAAGGGTATTCGCCAGCTTACCTGAGGAGATCATGTCAGTAAGCACCAAGTGCTGAGTGTTGTAGGAGTTACCGAAGTTGAAGGTCAACATCGACCAGAAATAGTTCAGAAAGCGAGTCTCGGGAGAAGCGTTCAGGCCGTACCGGTTCTGTAGAGTTATGAATCCCTGAGGCGTGGCCCTTGGGTTTCCCTGGAGAGCCGCGATTGCACCCTGAACTCCAGGCATTGCCTGGAAAATAACCCAGTTCAGGACTATGACGAAGAGTGTCAGTACGATAGTGTATACGAGTCTTCGAGCTATGTAGCCGCGCAAACCCAACTAGACGTCATCTGAGAAGAGAAAAATAAGGGGGGAGTTATTTGAGTCTTGCCGTGGGTTCTAGGAGTACTGAGACCCGTCTTCGTACAATACAGGCGGAGAAGGTACTACGCCGCTGAGGCTGCTGTATGTGATGGGGTCAGTCCAGGAGGTTCCGAACCATTGAACCAAGTCTGCTTTCTGCAGACCGGTCAACGCTCCACCGTTACCACCGCTGACAGTCCCAATGCAGGGACCCGCGCCGGTGCAGGTGAGAGTAGTGTCCGGAGCTCTGTAGTGGGGGCATGTCGCGCCCGCCGGGTTGGCGAAGCAGCCTGAGATAGCGGAGACGTCCAAGATGCTTACCGCGTTGCCTGTTGCCGTGTGAGCCCAAGCGAACTCCTTGTACTTTGCATTGTTACGGAAGTAGTTGCCTGAGAGGTGCGAAACGCCTTGTCCGTACCTGAACAGTGTGATGGAGCCGGTCGTAACAGCGGCAGTGCCGGTGCTAGTGCAACCGCCACCCAACACTGTTCCAGGAGCACCTAGAGGACCGCTGGCACAGGCGAAGGCGCTCGAGCCTATCAGCCTGTTGTTTGCCACCGGATCAGCTCCAGGACCTGCAAGATATGTTGGTTCAAGGGTACATTGAGCGGTGCCTTTGCCTGAACCTAGGTTCGAGATCGACGTGTCCTTGCACGCTCCAGAACCGCCGATAGTCGCCCAGATGTGCTTGAAGCCCTCATAAGAGAACTTCACATCGCTCGCTGTAACCTGCACGCCGTCCTGCCAGAAAATGTCACCGCGAAGGTTGAGTTTGATACAACCTTGAACAAGCCAGCTGGCACCAGCAATAGTCATGCTGGCGGGACAGTTGGCATCCACGGCGACTCCTGGAAGGATTGCGCTGTGCTGGACGAGCTGGTAGGTGTTAGCCATGTACCCGATAATCTGTGCTCCAGTGCCTGGAATGTAAGGTGTAACGCTCAGGAGAGCGTCATAGACCTCTTGCAGTATGTTGAACTCGAAGACCGTGGTGAACTCGAACGGGTTGAGACTCGAGGTTCCCTGCTTCATACCCCACCGTATCGTGGGACCTGAAATCGCAGGGCTCGGGTTCCAAGCGTTCATCAGACTGAAAGCGTTGCCTGTCGCAATGCCGATGCCCGTCGCGTCGCTGACACCTGTCCAACCCTTCGCATAACCGAACTGCTGCGTCCGGCTAACCGTTGGATTGTTGATAGTGTGGTTACCGAAGATCTCCATCGCAGGCTGCAGCGACTGAGCTGCACCTTGGATGGTGGCGTTGAACTGGTTCATTTCCTGGTAGTGATCCATCTTGAGGTTGCAGGCGTAGACATCGTTAGGGATTGTGAAGTCACCGGTCGGACTGGCCGGCACTACACCACTGCCCCCGCAGATGGTCGAGTCGAATGCACTGTCGTAGAGGCCCCACTGCTGATCGAAAGCAGAACCCCCACTGTTGGCGCCTGTGTACGTGTTCCAGTCCAGGTTGGGCGTGTTCGTTGTTATGCCGTCGGTGGAGCTACCGGAGAAAACGAAGGTGAACGCGTCAGTGATAGTCAATGGGTGGTTGATCAGACGTAGAGTCGCACCAGTGCTGGTAGTGCGGCTGCACTGTCCAGCGCTAATTGGTGCATTGAGAAGATCGCAGAACCGGTTGAACTCAGCGTTGCCTGAGGCAAGCCTGTTAGGACTGTCGCTGCGGATAGCCATGACAACATCCCCACCAGGACCCAACAAGGTCGTGAGCCTGCAGCTCGCATCCTTGCCACTGGCGATTCCAGCGGCGATGAAGTGGTCTGCAGCGTTACAGAAGTTGGTCGAGCCCGCATCCCAGGTAATACCGTCAGTCGACGGATTAGTACCCGGATAGTTGAAAGCACTATTGCAGTTGGTAAGTACAGTGGTAGTGTGCAAAGAGTCCCAGGAGCAAACGCCCTTCAGGTTATAGTTGGCTGGAGAGCCTGTAGAATAGGCTCCAACACAACCAGTAACTGGAGTAGGCGCACAAGCAGCGTCAAACGGTAGACCAGAATGCTGTACTCCCTGAGCAGGAACAGTGCCGAGATTGTCAAGGGCCTGAGCAGCACCGCCGAACACGTTAGCTACTAGGCCAACCTTGTTCAAAAGTCCCGCAAAACCCTGACGCCACTGAATACCCGCAAAGGTACAGTCACCAACGTGACCAGTCGAGACAGGAATGTTGGGGCAAGAAGCTGTTGGGAAAGGATAGCCTGGTACTGTGACGAGCGCACCACTCTTGAGGTGTGGCTGACAAGCACCACCCGCTGTGATGCCGTCCTGAGCGAAGCAGAAGGTAATACCCCAGAAGTTGTTGGCATTGTTGATGTCATCGTGCTGGAAGCCGAACTCAGGGTCGGGCGGATTCGGAGCGACACCAGTACACCAGAAATTAGTGCCCGTAGGACAGAATATTGGCACTTGGGGTGGGTTCAATGGAGTATCAGTAAGATCAATCTGGCCTGCTTGGAGAGCGTTGAACTCGCCGGTCTCATCAGCAAAGATGTT
>WNGK01009935.1_pt1 | contig 11354 bp, 10 predicted proteins | sample 5400601 | NCBI WGS metagenome assembly WNGK01 (sample SAMN13153376, study PRJNA577476) | soil metagenome | isolation source: 60 cm soil or saprolite under Garry oak tree replicate 1 | place: USA:California | collected 2016-06-15
TGTGCCGGAGCCTGCCCGGCCGACGCGATTTATATCGAGGCCGAAGAAAACACCGAGGAGGATCGAGTCTCGCCGGGAGAACGCTACGCTAAGGTCTTTGATGTGAACTTGCTTCGCTGCATCTTCTGTGGCTACTGCCAGGCAGCATGTCCTACCGGAGCCATTACGTTGGAGCACGAATATAAACTGGCCTCATTCTATCCCGAGGACATGGTGTTCCATAAAGAGCAATTGCTTGAGCCCAGGGGCCAGGCGACCATCGGCTCGAATGCAGTCTGGTTTGAGCCACCACCTCCTGAGACAGCACAACCTGTTCCCCAGGAGAGCAAGGTGTTTGATGGATCGGAGGCCAGCGCCGCTGCTGTAGGACTCGGCAATATTCACATCGAGGAGCCCGTGTTACTGGTGAACGAGGAGCAGGACGAGGACAGGCGAGAGATAACCGGTAAGATGAAGCCGGTTGGTAAGAAGAAGAGGCAGCAACCATGACGGGCATTGAAATAGCTTTTTTCGTGCTGGCAGTAGCCAGCATAGCTTCGGCGCTAGGCGTCATTCTCTTCAGGAATGCCGTCAACAGTGCCTTGAGCCTGATCCTCACGCTGCTGTTCCTGGCGCTATTTTACCTGCAATTGGGGGCGATATTTATCGCCATCGTGCAAATCCTGATCTATGCAGGCGCAATCATGGTCCTGTTCCTCTTCGTAGTCACTATGTTCGCCAGCGAAGCGAGTGATACAGAATTGCAAGATCGCATCCCCTGGCAGCGTTGGGTTGCTGGCATCTTAGGTCTTGTACTTGTGGGGGCGCTCAGCTACCTGCTCTTTACTGGCACCGCCTTATCCAGCACGTGAGGAGATTTATGCCATTATCAGCATATTTAATAGTGAGCGCTATTTTATTTACAGTAGGTGTCACCGGGGTTCTTATCCGGCGCAACCCGCTCATTATTTTCATGTCCATTGCCATTGAATTAATGTTGAATGCCGTCAACCTATCGTTTGTGGCCATATCGAGCAAACTCGACTCGGCGGACGGTCAGATGTTTGTCTTTCTCGTGCTCACCGTTGCCGCGGCCGAGGTAGTCGTTGGCCTGGCTATTATCGTCTCCATCTTCCGCACTCGTCGGGATATTGATGTTGATGACATGAATCTATTACGAGGCTAGTTGTATGACAAATCTTAGTGCATTGGTGCTGCTGATGCCCTTACTGGGGTTCATCATCCTGGGTCTGGCTGGCAGAACACTGTCGCGCAGAGCCGTAGTAGCGATAGCGTGCGGTGCTTGTGGACTGGCCTTTCTTTTTGCCGCCATCAGCTTCTTATCGATGCTCGGCACACCGGATCGTAGGAGTGACCAGGTACTCTATACCTGGGTAGTTTCTGGCGACTTTCAATTGGGCTTTGGCCTGCTCCTTGACTCCTTATCGGCAACGATGTTGATGATAGTGACAGGGATCGGGCTGATTATCCATATATATTCAGCAGGATATATGGAAGACGATCCAGGCTTCTGGCGTTTCTTCTCCTTCCTCAATTTCTTTATTTTTGCAATGGTGTTGTTGGTCAGCGCAGATAACTTCCTCTTCCTGCTGGTAGGTTGGGGATTAGTTGGCCTGGCCTCATTCCTCCTCATCGGCTTCTGGTATCAACGACGTTCAGCGGTGGCGGCGGCGAAAAAGGCCCTGGTCATCAATGTCATCGGCGATTTTGGCCTGATGATTGCCATTTTCCTTATCTTCAAACAGTTCAGCGCGTTGAACTACTACACCAATGCAACTAGCATTAGCGGCGTCTTCGATTCGATTGACCCTTCGCTCAAAGGTCATATCCTGGCAACGACTATTGCCCTGCTGCTCTTTGTGGCCTGTGCAGCGAAATCGGCGCAGCTACCGCTTTACATGTGGCTACCTGATGCCATGGAAGGCCCAACGCCGGTCAGTGCGCTCATTCACGCGGCCACGATGGTCACTGCCGGTGTTTACCTGGTCGCTCGTGCCCATGCGCTCTTTGAGATAGCCCCTATGGCACTGACTATCGTGGGTGTCATTGGCAGCGTAACCGCCCTTTTCGCCGCAACAATTGCAATGGTCCAGCTTGACATCAAACGCGTCCTGGCCTATTCGACCATCAGTCAGCTTGGCTATATGTTCATGGGCGAAAGCGTCCATAACTATCCCGCGGCTATCTTCCACCTCACCACCCATGCCTACTTCAAAGCATTGCTCTTCCTGGCCGCGGGCGCAGTCATTCATGCATTGAAAGGCGAGCAGGACATACGCCGGATGGGCGGGCTGAGGGATAAATTACAGATTACCTTCTGGGCATTTGTCATAGCGGCGCTAGCCATCAGCGGCATACCGCCGTTGGCAGGTTTCTGGAGCAAAGACGAAATTCTCAGTTCATTGCTGGCACAGGCTACGGGAGGTGGAGGCCGCTTGTTCTATGTATTATGGGGTATAGGCGTGATAACCGCCGGCCTGACAGCCTTCTATATGTTCCGGCTCGTCTTTGGTATCTTCATGGGCGACTACCGGGGTACCGGCCAGGCCAGTCATGCGCAGGATGAGGACGTGGAAGAAGAACCTTCCCGTCGTACTACAGGAGGCCACTCCACTATCCATGAAGCGCCCGGCATCATGACTATACCGCTTATCATCTTAGCTGTCCTATCGGTAATTGGCGGCTTCGTTGGCTCGTTTGCCATCTTTGGACTATCTAGATGGCACCCATTTGCAAACTTCCTTATGCCGGTATTTGCCGATGTGTCAACGCTGAAAGAGGCGCCGCTAAGTGTCCAGTGGCTCTCAACGGGCCTTAGCGTGATCTTAGGCCTGCTCGGCATCCTGGTCGCATGGAGGCTCTATGGGCGGGGTTTCCAGTACAAAGAGAACAAGAATCCTCTCTACCAGTTGGTATTCCACAAGTACTATGTGGATGAGATACTATCAGCTGTTATCGTTCAGCCTATTCTCTCGTTTGGACGTGCCGCGACACGCTGGTTAGAGGGTGGAGCGCTCGATGGTGGAAGCCGGGGCGTAGCCTTCCTCCTTCGAGGGACAAGCGCGGGTCTGCGTCGTCTACAAACCGGCTATATGCGTAACTACGCCCTGGCTATTCTGATTGGCGTAGTACTGATTATCCTGTACTATGCAGTGAGGGGGTAGAGGCATGTTTCCTATTTTATCGATTATCACATTTCTCCCTCTTTTAGGGGGGATTGCTATACTCTTCATTCCTAAAGAACACGTAAGCGCTATGCGCTGGACAGCGCTGGCCGTGGCATGGATGGATTTATTACTGGCCCTGGTGCTAATCCTCGGCTATTCACAGGCAGACGTGACGGCGTCCTCGCCAATAGTAGGCACTGCGCCAAACGGGGCGTTTCTCTATAACGAGCAATTTACCTGGATTGCCTCGCTTGGCATCAACTACAGCCTCGGCGTCGATGGTATTAGCCTCTTGCTGGTTACGCTCACCACCCTCCTTACACTCGTGTGTATCGCAGCATCGTTCCGCATCGAGCAGAAGGTCAAGAACTATATGGCCTTCATGCTGCTGCTGGAGTGTGGCATCATTGGCGTCTTCCTGTCGACCAACCTCTTTCTCTTCTATATTTTCTGGGAAGTGATGTTGATACCGGCCTATTTCCTGGTTGGCGGCTGGGGCGGCGACCGCCGTATCTACGCGGCATTCAAGTTCGTGCTGTATACCTCGGTAGGTAGCCTCTTGATGCTGGCCGGCATCATCGCTCTGAGCTACTATCACCACCAGGCGGCCGGTGGCAGCTACACACTGGACCTGGCGACCTTGCTCAACAGCAGACTTGATAATACTGTGCAAATGTGGCTGCTTCTGGCCTTCGCCGCTGCCTTCGTCGTTAAAGTGCCTCTTGTGCCATTCCATAGCTGGCTACCCGATGCTTACAGTGAAGCGCCTGCACCGGTAACGGCTATGCTGGCGGGAGCAATGTCAAAGACGGGGGCCTACGGCTTCCTGCGCTTCTGCCTGCCGCTCTTTCCGCAGGCTATACATACACTGGCCCCGCTCTTTAATTCCCTGGCGGTTATCAGCATCCTCTACTGCGCAGTGCTGGCCCTGGTGCAAACAGACCTCAAGCGGCTGCTGGGATACTCCAGTATCAGCCACCTCGGGGTTGTTATGCTGGGTATATTTGCATTCAACACGCAGGGTATCGAGGGTTCTGTCTTGCAGATGATCAACCACGGTATCACAATCACTGCACTTTTCCTGATAGTTGGCTTTATCGAGGCCCGCACAGGCACGCGCAACATCACCGACTTTGGCGGTATGGCCAGGCGCGTTCCTATTCTGGCAACAGTCATGTTGATTGCCGTACTGTCATCGCTAGGTCTACCGGGACTGAACAATTTTGCCGGCGAGTTCCTGACCTTGCTCGGTGTCTTCCGTGCTAATGCCGTCTTTGGAGTACTGGGTACCCTCGTTGTTATCCCCGCGGCCTGGTATCTCATCCGCTTCTTCCTGGAAGTTATGGAAGGTCCAAGCCAAAAAGAAGGGGTCGTAAGCTCACTTGAGCGTAAAGGGAAGCTGCATGATTTGCAATTCAGCGAGTTCTTACCATTAGCGCCGTTATTGCTACTCATTTTTTATATCGGGATTCAACCTGCCCCGCTGACCTTTTTAATGGAGCCATCGGTAGTAAACACGCTGCAAAATCTCAGCAGCGCATTTATAAGATAACACCTGGTACAAGAAATGTAGTGGCACCCCTTGTGGGTGCCAGGCTGGTACAAGAAATGTAGTGGCACCCCTTGTGGGTGCCAGGCCAGCGGGTGCCAGGTCCAGAGGTATTTTTCCATGACATTCACATATTCAGTTACCGCTGCCGACTGGGGGCGTATCGCACCAGAGTTGATCCTGGCAGCTATGACGCTTCTGGTTATGATTGCGGACCTCCTGCTGCCACAACCAGCAAAAGGGGGAAAAGATAGTGGTCCCAGAAATTTTATCCTTTTGCCTTTATTGAGTCTCCTGGGACTGGCAGGCGCTTTTGCCGCCACTATCGTGCTATTTGTAGCTGGCGACCAGAAGCCCGCCTTTAATCAGATGATTGGCTCTGATTTCGGCTCGCTCTACGCCTATATCATCATCCTCAGCGCCAGCGCCCTTGGAATCATGCTCTCTCCTGCCTATCTCAAGCGGTTGAACCTTGTCCACCAGGGAGAATACTATGCTCTTTTCCTGTCGGCTACCATTGGTATGATGCTCCTGGCAGCAGCAGTGAGCTTCCTCATGGTTTTTCTTGGCCTGGAAATGCTCTCGCTGGCCTTGTACATCCTGTGTAGTTTCGTCACAGGTCGCAAGACTTCCCAAGAAGCGGGCATGAAGTATTTCCTGCTCAGTTCGTTCGCCTCGGCCTTCTTGCTCTATGGTATTGCCCTGGCCTATGGAGCAACAGGAAGCACATCTTTTGCTGGTGTGCGTACATTTCTGTTTAGACATGTAGTCCCGGCAATTTCGCACCCTGCTCCTGTAGTGCCATTTCAAACACACACACTTCTCCTTGTTGCGATGGGCCTGCTTAGCGTCGGCTTTGCCTTCAAGGTTTCAGCAATACCCTTCCAGGCGTGGACGCCCGATGTCTATGTTGGCGCACCCGCACCGGTGACGGCCTTTATGTCCGTAGGCACTAAAGCGGCTGCCCTTATTGCTTTTGCGCGCGTCTTCGATGTTGTGCTGGGTTTGGCACAGCCAGATTGGGTACCGGTAATCTGGGCTATCACCATTCTGACTATTGTGGGTGGAAACATCCTGGCACTCGTACAGAGCAGCGTCAAGCGCCTGCTGGCATACTCTAGCATTGCCCATGCTGGTTATCTCTTAATAGGTGTTGTTGTAGGAGGCACAATTGGACTCTCTGCTATCCTTTTCTACTTGCTCTGCTATACCTTCATGAACCTGGGAGCCTTTGGCGTTGTCTCGGTACTGGAGCGGGCTGATAATAGTGGCAGCAACTATAGTGAGATACGCCGCTTGTGGTATCGTCAGCCTGTGCTGGCCGGCCTGCTGGCCTTCTTCATGCTGGCCCTGGCAGGCTTTCCATTCATGGCGGGTTTCGCGGCCAAGTATTACCTCTTCTATGCTGCACTCCTGGGGGGTCACGCAGAACTACTTATCATAGGCGTACTGGCCAGTGTGCTGGGCATGTACTACTACCTGCGCGTAATCGCCACTATGTTTATGGAGAAGGAAGTGGTAGCAACACCAGCACCTGTTTCTCCTGCGCCCGTTCCCGCAACTAAACGAGTCTCGACGAAAGCGGGTAATGCAGATGCTATGGTCTCCCCCGGTGGCTCTACTGCGCTGGCTGTGAAACCGGCCTCGAAAGTAGCCGGTCAGGCAAGAACGACGTTCGCGGTGCAGAAGGCCACTGGGAAAGAACCAGTTCTTAATATAGGACTGATGTCCTGGATTGCCCTGGCTATCGCATTCGTTGGCACTCTGGCAATGGGAACAGTGCTCCCGTTCTGGCTGGTTAACCTTGCACAGCAGGCCGCACAAATGATGTTGAGATAGCATGAATGATCAAAAACAAGACCGAGCAGCGGCGAAGCCGCATGCTCGGTCTTGTTTTTGATCAGATTATGGTCAAGGACCACTACATCATACCACCCATGCCACCCATGCCACCCATACCGCCCATGCCGGCGGGCATACCACCAGCGGACTCCTCCTCAGGAGAATCGGTAATGAGTGTATCGGTCGTGAGAACCATGCCAGCAATACTGGCAGCATTTTGCAGAGCGGAGCGCGTCACCTTCACAGGATCAATAATACCTGCCTTGAACATATCGACATACTCACCGCTCAGAGCATCGAAGCCATAGTTATGCGGGCTTCTGCGTATACCAGCAACCGTAACGGCACCATCACGGCCAGCATTGATGGCGATCTGGCGCGTGGGCTCCTCAAGAGCACGGCGCAGGATGCTGAGACCCGTCGCTTCGTCACCTGGGGCAACCTGCACCTTGTCCAGGGCAGGGATGGCGGCGATGAGCACAGAACCACCACCGGCTACGATACCTTCTTCAATGGCAGCGCGGGTAGCGGAAAGAGCATCCTCAACGCGATGCTTCTTCTCTTTCAGTTCCACTTCAGTGGCAGCGCCAACTTTGATCACACCTACGCCACCGGCCAGCTTGGCCAGGCGCTCCTGGAGCTTCTCGCGGTCATAGTCGCTGGTCGTCTCTTCAATCAAGGCGCGGATCTGGCGCACACGAGCCTGGATCTGCTCCTCTTTGCCAGCCCCCTCGACGATAGTCGTGTTGTCTTTGGTAACTATAACTGTGCGGGCCCGTCCCAGGTCACGGAGACTGGTATTCTCAAGTTTGAGGCCGGTCTTCTCGGTGATGACTTTACCACCGGTGAGAATAGCGATATCTTCCAGCATGGCCTCACGGCGGTCGCCAAAGCCAGGAGCCTTCACGGCCACGACATTAAAAGCACCGCGCAGCTTGTTGACGACCAGTGTCGCCAGGGCCTCACCGTCTACATCCTCGGCGATAATCAGCATGTCTTTATTGCCTGATTGCAGGACGCGCTCCAAAATGGGCAGGATATCTGCAATGGCGCTGATCTTCTTATCGGTAATGAGAATGTAGGGATTTGATAGCTCGGCTAGCGTATGCTCATTGTTCGTCGTCATATATTGAGAGAGATAACCGCGATCAAATTGCATACCTTCGGTATACTCTTTTTCCATGGCGAGGCCGCGGCCCTCTTCGACAGTGATGACACCGTCTTTGCCGACTCTCTCCATCACCTCGGCGATGAGGTCACCAATTTCTGAATCAGCTGCAGAGATCGAAGCGACCTGGGCAATCTCTTCCCGCGTTTCAACCTGCTTGCTCATCGACTTAATTTCGTCGATGACAGCCTCGGCACCTTTCTCCAGTCCCCGGCGCAGGATCATCGGGTTTGCGCCTGCCGCGAGATTTCTCAGCCCCTCGTTCACAATGGCCTGTGCCAGGACGGTTGCAGTAGTAGTCCCATCGCCAGCCACGTCATTGGTTTTGGTTGCAACCTCTTTAAGCAGCTGTGCACCCATGTTCTCAAAAGGATCGGGCAGGTCGATGTCGCGAGCAATAGTTACACCATCATTGGTGATCGTTGGTGCGCCAAACTTCTTATCCAGCACAACGTTACGGCCCTTTGGGCCAAGTGTTACTTTGACAGCCTCCGCCAGCGCATCCATACCCTTTTTGAGAGAATGGCGCGCTTGCTCATCAAATTGTAGTCTCTTTGCCACGAAACACACTCCTAAAAAAATCACATCTCGAGTTCCGGGCTAAATCAGTTTAAAAGGCCCGAAACTCACAACAACAAACATAAAGGAAATCCAGGTCGGATTACTCGACAATACCCATTATGTCGCTTTCGCGCAGGATCAAATACTCCTCGTTATCCATTTTGACTTCGGTGCCTGCATATTTCGCAAAGAGCACTTTCTGTCCCACCTGCACCTCCAGGGTTGTGCGCTTGCCGTTATCCAATACTTTACCAGGTCCAACGGCCAGTATCTCACCCTCCTGGGGCTTCTCTTTAGCGGTATCCGGTAGCACAATGCCGCTCTTAGTGACGGTTTCACGATCTAAAGGTTTGACTACCACGCGGTCACCCAGCGGCTGAATCTTCAAGCTCACTGTTACCATACCAGTTCCTCCCTATTTTTTCCTATATTCAGAAGACGAGTATCACCTCGCTCCTTATTTTAGCACTCTTATCATGAGAGTGCGAACCTCCCATATAATACACCATTAGAGAGGCAACCGCAAGAGGATTTTGAGGAGATATTGGGGAGAATCCTTTAGTTAGAATATTGAAGCAGGCAGGGATTAGTAGAAAAGAGTGGGAGAATCTTTGATGGACGCTCAAAAACGATGAGTGACTTTCATCTTGATACCATTCTTTGGGCGCAGAGTGACAATAGGCTCCAACTCGACTCGCTGCCCAGGGACTAATGCGAAGTTGACATGCTGAGCCAGAGTCGCCAGGACAAGATGACCCTCCATTAAGGCAAAGGAATTGCCGATACAAATGCGCTGGCCGCCACCGAAGGGAATATAAGCGTGACGGGGCAGGCGCTGCTCCGCCTCGGGTGTGAAACGTTCAGGATCAAAGCGTTCAGGCTCCGGGAAGTAGTCTGGGCGTCGATGCATGGCGTAGGGGCTGATGGCTATCAATGTTCCCGCTGCCAGGTGGTAATTTCCAATCGTTACAGGGCGTACTGCCTGACGTGCAAATCCATAAGCAGGTGGGTAGAGACGTATAGACTCCTTAAAAACTTGCAGGGTATAGGGCAGGCTGGGTAAATCAGCAAAAGTTGGTAGGCGTCCAGCCAGGACACGATCTACTTCGTCGCGCACGCGCGTATACACGTGGGGATGTTGGGCCAGCAGGTACCAGGTCCAGGTTAGAGCAACAGCAGTGGTCTCATGACCGGCCAGTAATATAGTCATTGCCTCGTCGCGCACCTGCCTGTCGCTCATAAAGCTGCCATCGTCCTCGTCCCTGGCACTGAGCAGCATGGAGAGCAGGTCACCCCGGTCCTCTTTTGAACGCCGCCGCTCCTCGATCATCTGGTAAACAATGGCATCCAGGCGAGCAATAGCTTTGCGAACTCGCCAGTTGCCCGGTGTCGGCCAGGTATAGGGAATGTGTACAACCGCTGACATCTCAGAATTGAAACGCTGCATGGCTACCTTTAGCGCCTTACCCAGTTCCTCGGCCTCCCCCAGTACGTCCGCATCGAAAAGTGTCTTGCCGACGATCCAGAGGGTCAAACGCATCATCTCGCGAGCAATATCAATAGTTTCCCCGTCACCCCATTCTTGCTGGATCTGCTCGCTATAGCTGACCATAATATCGCCGTAAGAGGCGATGCGACGATGCTGAAATGGCGGCGCAACAAGCCTGCGCTGCCGCTTATGAAACTCGTTCTCGCTGGTGAGTAAGCCATTGCCGAGTAGTGGACGTCCATGGATACGGAAAACCGGCGTCTTTTCAAAGTCGGAGGCATGGTCCACCAGGGCAGCATGTACCAGTTCAGAGGTATTGAGCATAACAACGGTACGCGACCCAAGATGAAAAACAGCAATATCGCTTGACTTCCGGCTCATGCGCAGCATAAGATCAAGGCGATTGAAGCGAAAGTCCAGCAGGTTACCGATGAGAGGTAACCCCGGCACAGTGGGAATGGTTGCCTGGGTTATTTCAATGCTCATGCTCAACGCTCCTGGTGCAATAGAACTGCCACACTTAACAGTTTGCGAGCCTCACGTAGTTCAGTCAATAATATAGTAAGGGCTTTCTTTATAGTTTGACAAGAGAATTCTTGACACGTTCATTACGCTTCTCTAAAATTGATGTGCCCAGGAAGTTTCTAACTTCATCCATTTTAGTACAGGTAAATGTAACATTTGAGGTACGTCCATGACCACCGACAACAACAGAGAACGCATGGAAACCATCTACCGGCATCTGTGGTCTCCCAGTGCCACAGAACTGTTGGCGCAGTTAGATAAGAGCCTCAATCCTCGCTCGTCAGAGATGCTCTACGCTATCGTAACCACGTCGTGGGCATAGATATCGCAGAGAACAACCTGGAGATGGCACGTGCCAGGGCCAAAGAAGAGAGGGTAGACAAACTTGTGACCTTCCAGCAGGGAAATATCCAGTCCCTGCCCTATGAGGATGCCCTGTTCGACCTTGTCTGGTGTCGCGATATGCTCGTTCATGTACATGACTTGCAACAAGCCTTCTCGGGGTTTGCTCGCGTGCTCAAGCCCAACGGGGTAGCGCTTATCCATACCACATTTGCAACCAATTTAATGGAGCATAAGGAGGCGATTCGCCTGTATGAGTCGCTGGGTATTGTACCGGCGAATATGTATTCTGCTTACTTTGAAGATGCTTTCAGAGCTGCCGGTCTACAGGTACGCTCTAGCGAACCCATTGGCAGTGAGTGGCTAGAATATTCCGAGGAACAACAAGCTCGGCTTAGCTCAACAATTTACACGTTGAGGAAAAGCAGCTAATTACCTCCGCTTTTTATTTTTCTTCCGTGACTGCTTAGCTTTCTTGTTTTTAGTTTTACGCTCGCCAGAACTCCCAGAAGAGAAATAGCGTGGATTGGGAGTTGCCATCACACCGGGCGGGATTATCTCAATCTGATCGGGAGAGATAGGTTGTCCCCTCCTTTCAAACGGATCAATGAGCATTGGGGGTTCTTCTGGTGGAGCCTCCTTCAGGCCCAGCTCAACCTGCACATCATCCCAATCGCCTGTCATAAATTCATCAACCCGGTCCGCGGCGAA
>WNGK01035884.1_pt1 | contig 11354 bp, 12 predicted proteins | sample 5400601 | NCBI WGS metagenome assembly WNGK01 (sample SAMN13153376, study PRJNA577476) | soil metagenome | isolation source: 60 cm soil or saprolite under Garry oak tree replicate 1 | place: USA:California | collected 2016-06-15
AGCTCGGTGCCGGCGCAGGAATTCGGGCTCGAGCAGAAGATCGAGATCTCGCCGGTGTCGGGGCTCTCCAACGTGAAGTACTGGCTCGAGACCCACGGCTACGATCCGGAGGACGAGGCGGCGTGCCGCGCGTTGTTCGAGGCGGCGAAGCGCACCGATCGCGTGTTGTCCGACGAGGAGTGCCACCGGCTGCTCAAGCAGGCGGCATGGCGGTAGCGCCGTTCCGGGAGCTCGAGCGGTCCTACTTCGATCTGCGCTGGCACCTGGATCCCGTGGGAGCGACGCAGGCGGGAGTGAAGACGTACGACGACCGCTATGGGCGCTTCAGCTCGAGCGCCCTCGCCCCGCACCTCGCCGCGCTCAAATCCATCGCATCCGCCCTCGAAGAGACCACGGCCGACGAGCGCGAAGATGAAATCGACCGGACGGCCCTCCTGAACGAGATCCGGGTCACCCTGCGGCGTTTCGAGCGCGAGCGCCCGCAGGCGAAGAACCCCGGGTTCTGGCTGTCGCACCTGCTCGGGGGCTTGCACTTCCTGCTGGGCCGGCGCGACCGCACCCCCGAAGAGCGCGCGGTGTCGCTGGCGGGCCGGCTGGAGGACGTGCCACGGCTGCTCGACGAGGCGCGAGCCACGCTGGTCGAGCCGGTGCGGGTGTTCGTGGAAACGGCGCTGCGTATCAACGAGGGCGGGCTGTCGCTCGTGCGGGAGGTAGCCTCCGGACTGGGGGAGCGCGTCGCGGCGGCGACGGACGCGGCGGCGGCGGCGATGGCCGCGTTCGCCCACGACCTGGAGCGCTGGCTCGAGAGCGCATCCGATCAGTTCGCGCTGGGTGAGGACGACTTCAACTTCCACCTGCACTACGAGCATGCGTTGCGGGATACGGCGCCCGAGCTATGGCGCTACGGGCTGCACCTCAAGGAAGAGCTCGAGGTGGACCTCGCGGCCCGCGCGAAGCGGCTCGACAAGGGCAAGACCTGGCAGGACGTCGCCGACCGGTTGCGCGCCGATCATCCGCCGGCGAGCGCGCTGGTGGACGCCTACTCGGGCGAGATGGCGCGGGCGCGGGACTTCGTGGCCAAGCACGGGTTGGCGGCGATCCCCGACGCCCCGCTCGACGTGGTGCCGACGCCGGCGTTCATGCGACCGATCATCCCGTTCGCGGCCTACGACCCTCCCGGCGCGTATTCCAGCGATCGCACCGGCTGGTTCTACGTCACCCTTCCCGACCCGGCACTGCCGTCGAGCACGCAGGAGCGCATCCTGCGCGACCACTGTCGCTACGAGCTCGGCGTCACGGCGCTGCACGAAGGATATCCCGGTCACCACCTCCATCTGGTACACGCGCAACAGCAACCCTCGGACACCCGCAAGGTCGTGTGGACGCCACTCACGGTCGAAGGCTGGGCGCTGTATTGCGAGGACATGATGGGGGAAGAGGGATTCTACCAGTCGGAGGAGGAGCAGTTCTTTCAGCGCGTGCACCTGCTGTGGCGCGCGACGCGCATCCTGCTCGACGTCGGCCTGCACACGCGGGGCATGACGTTCGAGCAAGCGGTGGAGCACATGACGACGCACCTGCGGGTGGACCGCGCCAACGCAGAGGCGGAGGTGCGGCGGTATTGCGCCGAGGCGGCCCAGCCGCTGTGCTACGCGGTGGGACGGCGCGACATCCTCGAGCTGCGGAAGGACTTCCGTGCCGCGCAGGGCAAGGCCTTCACCCTGCGCCGCTTCCATGACACCTTGCTGCGCTACGGCGGCCTCCCCGTCACGCTGATCCGTTGGGGCCTCGGCCTCAATGAACAGTAGGGAGTTGGGGCTCGGGGCTGGGGACTCGACGGAGCGAATGAAGCGAGCCCCGAGCCCCGAACCCCGAGCCCCCAGTCGGCTCCCGCGGCAGGTCAAGCTGTTCGGCTGGGTCTCGCTGCTCAACGATTTCGCGAGCGAGATGATTTACCCGTTGCTCCCGGCGTTCGTGACGGGCGTGCTGGGCGCTGGGCCGCAGGCGCTGGGCGCGCTCGACGGGGCGGCCGAGTTCGCGGCGGCGTTCGTGAAGCTCGGGGCGGGGCGCATGGCCGACCGCGTGCCCTGGCGCGGGCCCATGATTGTGCTCGGGTACTTCATCGCCGTGGTGGTCCGGCCCGTCATCGCCATCACGGGCGCGGCGTGGCAGGTGATCGGGCTGCGCGTGGTGGACCGGTTGGGGAAGGGGCTCCGCACGCCGCCACGCGACGCTCTGATCGCCGACGTGACGCCCGCGGAGCTGCGGGGGCGCGCCTTCGGCCTGCAGCGCGGCATGGATCACGCGGGAGCGGTGCTGGGGCCGATCCTCGCCTGGTGGCTGCTCGCGCCCGGGGGGGGGAGCGCGAACGTGCGAGCGGTGATCGCGTGGAGCATTGTGCCAGGCGTGGTCGTGCTTGCGTTGGCGATTTGGGCCGTGAGAGACGGGGCGGCAACAGGCGGCAGCGGGCGGCAACAGGCGGCAAACGCATCGGAGCCAATGCCGCCCTCTGCCGCCCTCTCCCGCCCTTTGCCGCCGCCTCTTCTCGCGATCTCTGCCTTCTATCTCCTCCGCATGCCCGACACCCTGATCATCCTGCGTTCTCAAGAGCTGGGCGTCCCCGTGGCGATCGTGCCGCTCTTGTGGGCAGCGGTGCACGTGGTGCGCTCGTCGTCGAGTTTCCTCGGGGGCGCGGCGAGCGACCGGCTGGGGCCCGGGCAGACGATGTGGGTAGGGTGGCTCGTGTACGCGATGCTGGCCGTGGGGATGGCGCGCGCGGGCTCGGCGGCTGCGGCATGGTGGCTGTTCCTGGCGCTGGGGCTCGTCGCGGGCCTGACGGAGAGTCCGGAGCGCGCGCTGGTGGCGCGGCTTGCGGGCACGCACCAGGGGAGCGGGTTCGGCGCGTATCACGGCATCACGGGGTTCGCGGCGCTCGTGGGAGGCGTGGCGTTGGGCGGAGTGTTCCAGCGGTACGGGGCGGCGCCCGCGTTCTTCGCGAGTGCGGTGGGGGGACTGGCGCTCGTGTTCGCGTGGCCCGTCCTCTTCAAGGGTTGGCGCGCGCCGCGAGTGCGCGGGTAAACCCGGGCTCGGCACGTGTCAGTGAACTGACGCCGCCCTGCCGCTTCAGCGGTACGCGCCGAGTCGCGGCTTGAGCCGCGGACACGTGACGGACCAAGAATGAAACGCCGCGAATCTAAGACGAGTGTACCTTATCCATACGATGCGCACCGGACTTTGCGGCATTCTCTGCATCGCCCTGCTGGCCGCCTGCGGCGGGTCGCCCCCGACCGGCGGCGGCAGCCCCGCGGCCCCGCAGGACGTGGCGTCGGTGCGGTTGTTCAACTCGGGGCTGGGTGAGCTGACCTTTCACATACCGCTCTTTCCTGGCGACACCCTTCCGGTGGAAGTCCGCATGTACGCCGCGAACGGCAGCCAGATCGTGAGCGTTACCGGTGGAGAGGCGCTCGACTTCACCTTCTCACCACCCACACTGGCCTCGTCTACGCCCGTCAACGGCGAATCGCTGGTCCGAGACATTACGACGTCCGCCCCGTCGGGAACCCCCGGCACGCTCGAGGTCGCCCTGCATTTTCCCGCCGACCAGTCCACGAAGACATTTGGGCCGTTCGACGTCCTGGTGCACTGACGCTCGGGCGGCCGCGATCGTCGCGGCCGTTCTCTCGAGCGCAGCGCCGGCGCCCGCACGCGCACAGCACGAGCACGAGGACTCCCCCTTGGGCGTGCCGCTCGCGCGCACCGGGTCCGGGACCGCGTGGCTGCCCGACGCCGCCCGGGTGCCGGGTTACCACGGGTCGCTGGGGCGCTGGACGCTGATGGTTCACGGCAGCGTGTTCCTGCAGTACGACCGGCAGCTCGGCACGCGCGCCGACGACCAGCTGGGAAGCGTCAACTGGGTCATGGTGATGGCGGCACGTCCCGCCGCGGGCGGGATGCTCCGGCTGCGCACGATGGTGAGTGCCGAGCCGTGGACCCTGACCGCGCGGGGATACCCCGAGCTACTCCAGGTCGCCGAACCCTATCGCGGTGGTATCCTCACGGACCGCCAGCATCCCCATGATCTCATCTCTGAGCTTTCCGTCGGCTTCGAGCACCCCGTCGGGTCGAGGGTCGGCGCGTCCCTATACGCGGCCCCGGTGGGAGAACCGGCCCTTGGCCCGGTCGCCTATCTGCATCGCCCCTCGGCCGTGTACGATCCCGCCGCGCCGCTGGGCCATCACACCCAGGACTTCACCCACACGACGTTCGGAGTCGTGACCCTCGGCGTTTTCACGAGGCAGGTGCGGGTCAGGTGCGGGTGGAGGCGTCCGCCTTCAACGGAGCGCACCCGGACGATGTCCGGACGAACTTCGATCCGGTGCGCCTCGATTCGTATTCGACACGGCTGAGCTGTAACCCGGGCTCGCAGTGGAGCGTGGCGGCGTGGTTCGGCCATATCGTAGCGACGGGCGGCGCCCACGCGCATGGTGCGGTCGACCGGTTCGGCGCGTCGGTGTTGCACAGCCTGGGCACCTGGTCCACCACGTTCGTGTACGGTGCCGATCTGCCCGCAGGAGCCGGGCATCCGTTGAACGCCCTGCTGCTCGAGTCCACGCTCGAGCTGGGCGCCGCCGACGCGGTGTACGGCCGCGCCGAGTACGTGCGCCGCACGGCCGCGGACCTGGCGCTGGTGGGGTCGGTGAGCCGGGAGCTCGATATCGGGGCCGTGTCGCTCGGGTACGAGCGCGCTCTGTGGCGCAGCGCGCTTGTGGGCACCGGTCTGGGCGCCCGGGGCACGCTCAATCTCGTTCCGGAAGAGCTACGGCTATTCTATGGGAGCCGCACGCCCGTGGGCCTCATGGCGTACGTGCAGATGCGGCCCAGCACTGATCGGAGGAAAGTATGAAGGCTGACGTCTCGGTCATTCACGGCCCCGGCGACGTCCAGGGACTGCCGTTCTCGTCCGCCGTGCGGGTTGGGGATTTGCTGTTTCTCTCAGGACAGATCGGGAACGTGCCTGGCACGCGCCAGCTCGCCGATGGGGGTATTACGGGCCAGACGCGCCAAGTGCTCGAGAACATCAAGGCGGTGCTCGCGTTCGCGGGAAGCTCACTCGACCGCGCGGTGAAGTGCACGGTGTTCCTCGCCGACATCCAGGACTTCGCCGCGATGAATGCCGTCTATGCCACGTATTTCCCGAAGGATCCACCCGCGCGCTCGACCGTGGCCGCGAGCGGGCTCGCGGGGGGTGCGCGGGTGGAGATCGAGTGTATCGCGACGGCGGGTTAGACCGGGGCCGCCCTCGTCACCGCCCGCTCACCGTGCGGGTCGACATCCAGATGTCCAGGCTCGGAAGACCGTTCGGGGCTAACACACTACCCGGCCGATTGGAGGTCCAGACCAACGTTTGGCCGTCGAAGGACAGACTCGGCTGCTGGTCGAAGGCGGCGGAATTGAGCGGTGCCCCCGGATTCTCTGGCGTGGACCACGGGTCGTTCGCGCTGCGGCGCGTGGACACCCAGAGATCGGAGAGACCCAGTCCCCCCGCTGGGGCACCTCGATGGAACCAGATTTCCTTCCCGTCGGTCCGGACCGTCGGGGCCGCGTCGTTGGCAGCCGGGTGGTTCAGCTCTGAGAGGAACACTGCCGGCCCAGCGGTCTCACCCTCCCGTGTCACGGGCGCATAGTACAGGTCTTGCCCCTGCGTGCCCGCCGGTCCTCTCGTGAAATACAGCTTGGCGCCTCCGGGCTCGGCGCTCTGTTGGTAGTGCGGCGCGTTCTCGTCTCCCGCCGTGTTCACGTCAGCCCCGAGTATCTCGGGCGGTCCCCAAGCGAAATCGTCGTGCGTGTCGGTTCGCCGCGACACGTAAATGTCGTTTCCCCCGCCTCCGGGCCGGTTGCTGAAGAAGAACAGCAAGTGACCATCGATCGACAACGCGGGTCCGTTCTCGATGAAGGTGGTATTGATGACCGGCCCCAGGCTCACCGGCGCTTCCCAGTCACACTCTCGGCAAGCGCGGTGGGAGACCCAGATGTCGGCGTCACCGGTCCGGTCCGATTGGAAGTAGAGGCTGAGCTCGTCTGGGGAAAGGTCGGCCTGTGCGTCCGCTGCTCCGGTGTTGATCGCCGCGAGATTCACCGGCTCCGACCACTCGGAGTTGGCGAACGACATGGCCTGGATCCCCAGGACGCGCTCGTTGCTGGTCTCGGTGTTACAGGCCGCGAGCAAGGCGAGGGGGATGAGCGGAAAGAGTCGACGAGCGAGCGCGCTTGTCATGGGTACCTCACTATCGGGGGGATAGCACTGGAAAACGATGCGACCCATCCGGGCGGCTCACGGATGGGTCGCGGCAGGTGTTCGCGGCAAATCGGCGCGGCAGTCCCAAGACACTACCTCTCAGGCGGCAGAAATAGCTCCCGTCTCGTGGCGTGTCAAGATGGAACGCGCTTACGGGGCCGGCGCGACGTTCTTCACCACCGTGCCTCCCTTCATCACGAACACAACGCGCCGCAGCGCAGTGATGTCTTCGGCCGGGTTGCCGTCGATGCCGATCAGGTCGGCCTCGAGCCCGGGGGCGATGGCGCCGATCGTGTCCGCCAACGCGAGCGACTGAGCCGCGAGCGACGTTGCGGACACGATCGCGGCCATCGGCGGCTGGCCTCCGACCTGCACCCGATAAATCAGCTCTTCCCAATTCTTCCCGAAGGCGCCCGCGACGGCGTCGGTGCCGAACACGATGCGGAGCTTGGGGCGTCGCAGCGCCTGCTGGAACACCGTGAGGACGAGGGGGACCGCCCGGTGCATGTGCGCGAATCCCTGCGCGGCTTCCGCCGCGTGCGCGTGGACCACGCAGCGCCGCCCCTGCGCTTTCGCCTCGCCGCACGCGGCCCGCAGCTCGTCTTCCGAGAGGGTCGGCCCGCCGCCTTCGCGGATGCTCTTCGAGCCGAGGATCTTGATTACGTCGGCCCCGGCCGCGACGCGCTGCCGGACGGTGCGGCGCAGCCCATCGGCATCGCCGTCTGCGGGCGTGATCCAGTCGAGTGAGGTAATCACGCGCGGACCGGGAATGGTGCCGCGGGCGATGGCGTCGCGCAGATCGCGATCGAGGGTCGAGCCGATACTCTGCACGGTCGTGATGCCCGCCATGAGTGCCCGGTACGCGTTCTCTTCGGTATAGAGCACCGTCTGCTCTAGCGGCTCGGCACCGCCGGGGTCGTTGTGCGCCCGGCCATTCGCGTCGAAGTGGGACGTCAAATGCACGTGCGTGTCGATGCCGCCGGGCATGACCGTGAGGCGGCTCAGGTCGTACGTCGCCGCGGTGAGGGCCGGGTCGAGGCGCGTGATGCGCGACCCAGCGATCACGATGGTGGTGTTCCGGAGGATGCCGCCGCGGCCGTCGAGGACGGTCCCGGCGCGGATCGTGATGGTCGGCGCCTGGGCGAGGGCGAGAGCGGGGAGCAGGGCGAGTAGCATGGGCGGCCTCCGGGACGATGGGTCGGGGACCCGGCCAACTTACGCCGCCGCGCGTCCGTTATCGAGTCTGCCTGCCTGGCTCTACGTTGGTTCACCAAACGCTACGGCACCGACGCCAGCAGATAGACCGCCGCCGCTAGAAGCAGCGGCGCCGAGTACACCCCCGGCAGTGCTTTCTTCATGTAAACCGACCCGACCAGATGCAGCAGGCCGTTGCCCACCATCACGATCCCGAACGCGCCTGCGACCGGCCGCATCCATCCGGCGCCCCGATACGCGAACGGAGTGAGGCTCGCCAGCACAACCACGGCCAGCACGAGTCCCGCGAGCCAAACGCGAAACGTAAAGGTGGGCAGGGGCAGGGGCAGGAACGGGAAACGCGCCCGAATGGCGCGGACGGCCGGATTGTAAACAGAAAGGAAGTCGGTCAGCGCTTCGTCGGTGACATGGACCGCAAACGCGACGCAGAGCGCGATCCAAGCAAAACCGTATTGAACCACGTCTGGCTCCGCTAGCGACCGGTCAGACGCACCACTCCCAACACCAGACCGACCGTCGTGACCGCCTGTCCGACCCAGAATAGGAACATCCACTTGATGATCCGCCCTTCGAACCCAGCCATACGAGCTTCTATGCGACTCGCGAGAGCGCGGATGTCCGCTTTGACGTCAGCGATCCGGCTGTCGAGCTTGGCGTCGAGCTGCGCGATGCGCTGCTCGAGCTTGGCATCGAATCGTCCGAAGTTCAGCTCGTTGAGGTCACGCAGCTCGGTTCGCTACGTGGCGTCCACCTTGTTGAACCAGTCCACCAGCTTGTTGGTGATGTCATCACCGAACGTCTCGTAGAACTTCCTCGACAGCTTGGCGGTCACCGGCACGGCGTACTCCAGTCGAGTCCGGCGACACAATAACGGTACGCTCGGCGTTGACGGTAGGCAATCTACTGCGACCGAAACCGTTTTCTCGCGACGCTAGCAACAGCGCACGCCCTTTCCTTTCGCCTCGAAAAACTGCGCCACGTACTCCCGCTCGCCGAGCGTCGGCGCATGGCCCGCCGACCGGCAATGCTCGAGATATCCCTCGTAGTCGGGCATTCCAAAGATTCGGCGCAGTGCGTGGCGCCAACCTGTGCCGCCCTTTGCCGCCCCGTGCCGCCCTGTGCCCCGTTCAGTCCCCCGTCGCATATCCCGTCTCCACATACGGCGCCTCATGTACCACCGCCGCCTTTCGACGCGACAGCACCAGCCACCACTCGCGCAACGACGTGACGATCAAGATGGTCACGACCGTCATGAACAACAGCGCCACGAACGTGTTCAGGCGGTCGTTGAAGATCTGGCGCGCCGCATCCGCGCTGGTCGACCCGGCGAGCGACGCGGCGTGCGCCAGGAATCCGAGCCGCGGGTCCGCCGAGAACACCTTCTGCCAGCCGGCCGTCATCGTGACGATCGCGAGCCAGGCGAGCGGCGCAGCCGTGACCCACGCGAACCGCGCTCGCCCCATCTTGATCAGGACGGTGGTGCCCACGCACAGCGCCACCGCTGCCAGCAGCTGGTTCGAGATCCCGAATAGCGGCCACAGCGAGTTGATCCCACCCAACGGATCGACCACGCCCTGATACAGGAAGTATCCCCACCCCGTCACGATCAGGGCGCTGGACGCGATCACGCTCGGATACCACGACGTCTCGGCGAAGCGGGGCCAGACGTGGCCCACAACCTCCTGTAGCATGAACCGGCCCACGCGTGTCCCCGTGTCGATGGTCGTGAGGATGAACAAGGCTTCGAACATGATCGCGAAGTGGTACCACAAGGCGTCCAGGGTCTTGCCGCCCAAGGCGCTCGTCGCGCCCGCGAAGATCTGGGCCATCCCGACCGCGAGCGACGGCGCGCCTCCCGAGCGGGCCAAGAGCGTGGTCTCGCCCATCCGCGCCGCGAGCTCGCTCATGACGTCCGGGGTCACCACGAACCCGGCCTGCCCCAGCACCTGCGACGCCTGCGCCAGCGCGGCGGGCGTCGTGTTCATCGCGAAGTACACTCCGGGGTCGAGCGTGCAGGCCGCGATCATCGCCATCACCCCTACGAACGACTCCATCAGCATGCCGCCATATCCGATGAGCCGGGCGTCGGACTCGCGCGCGATCATCTTGGGCGTGGTGCCGGAGGCGACGAGCGCATGGAATCCCGAGATCGCCCCGCACGCGATCGTGATGAACGCGAACGGGAACAGCTTCCCCGCGAAGACCGGGCCCTCGCCGAGCGACGCGAACGGCGTGAGTGCCGGCATCTTGAGCGGCGGCAGAATCACCAGGATCGCGACCGCCAGCACTAGGATGGTCGTGATCTTTAGGAACGTGGACAGGTAATCGCGCGGGCACAGGAGCATCCAGACCGGCAGGACCGAGGCGATGAACCCGTAGGCCACCATCATCCACGTGAGGGCCGTGGCGCTGTGCGTGAACAGCGGGGCGAGCTGCGGCTGCCCCGCCACCCAGCCACCCGCCACGAGCGCGCCCAGCAGCAGGACGGCCCCCACCGCCGATGCCTCGCCCACGCTTCCCGGCCGCCACCGCTTCATCCACCACCCCATGAGCAGCGCGATGGGAATGGTACACGCGATGGTGAACAGGCCCCAGGGCGAGGCCTTGAGGGCGTTCACCACAATCAACGCCAGCACGGCGAGCAGGATGATCATGATGAACAGCACGGCCAGCATCGCCGTCGCGCCCGCCGCCGGGTTTACCTCTTCTTTCGCCATCTGACCCAGCGATTTGCCGTCCCGGCGCAGCGAGCAGAATAGGATGACGAAGTCCTGCACCGCGCCTCCCACCACCACGCCGATCACCAGCCACAGCGTTCCGGGCAGGAAGCCGAATTGGGCGGCGAGCACCGGACCCACCAGCGGTCCGGCGCCCGCGATGGCGGCGAAGTGGTGGCCGTACAACACCCATCGGTTGGTGGGCACGAAGTCGCGCCCGTTGTTGCACCGCTCAGCCGGCGTGGCGCGCCGGTCGTCCAGGCCGAACACGCGGTTGGCGAGGAACTTGCTATAGAAGCGGTACCCGACGGCGTAGGTGCAGACGGCGGCGGTGAGCAGCCACGCGGCGTTGACCGTCTCCCCTCGCGACAGCGCGAGCACGCCGAACGCCGACGCGCCGAGGGCGGAGATCCCGCCCCACACGAGCACCGCGCCGAACCGTTTCATGGCGCCTAAGTTACGCCGCGCCTTGCCGATGTTCAATTTCGAACATAGGTTCGAAATCTTGGCACCCATTTCTCCCTGGATCTTGGCCCCGCGCGGGGCGACGCAGGTCGGAATGCCGGCAACCGAGACTCGGCCCGACCCGCAGCGCCTGGCGGAGACGGTGCACGGGCGGGTCGCCGTGGTCACGGGCGGCGCGACCGGCCTCGGCCGGGCCACCGCGCTCGAGTTCGCCCAGCACGGCACGGCGGTCGCGATCAACTACCTCGACCTGCCCGACCGCGACGTCGCGGCACAGGCCCTCCTCACCGAAACCGCCATCCGCGCGCTCGGCGTGCCGGTGTACTGCGCGCGGTGCGACGTACGCAAACGCGACGACGTGGAGAAGTTCGTCACCACGGTGCGGGAGCGCCTGGGTGGCGTCCACTTTCTGGTGAACAACGCGGGCGTGGCGCACGACGGCGCGCTGTGGCGGCTCACCTCCGAGGCCTGGCAGGAGGTGATGGATACCAACGTCACGGGCGGCTTTAACTGCATTCAGGCGGTGGCCGGCCCGATGCGCGCCCAGCGCTACGGCAAGATCGTGAACATCGCGAGCCATCAGGCCTTCCGGCCGGGCTTCGGCATCGCGAACTACGCGGCCAGCAAGGCCGCCCTGATCGGGCTCACCCGGTCAGCCGCCG
>WNGK01014465.1_pt1 | contig 11353 bp, 15 predicted proteins | sample 5400601 | NCBI WGS metagenome assembly WNGK01 (sample SAMN13153376, study PRJNA577476) | soil metagenome | isolation source: 60 cm soil or saprolite under Garry oak tree replicate 1 | place: USA:California | collected 2016-06-15
AAAGAGCTCCGGAAACGGATGCCGAAATCCGACCACTGGATCCTCGAAATCCGCCGCGTGCACCCTCAAGAAATCCCGCCGATCGAGGGCCACCGTTTCCTGCCGCCGAAATCACCGCCGGAGGCGGTGACCACGCCTCGGCCAATCACTGGCGGGCAAGCGGCGACGAAGACGAGGTCCGGAACCACGACGGTCCCTCGTCCGAGCGGCAGACGACGTGAACCCGGCACCGCGTCGGCAAAGCCCTCCGGTCGCAAGAATAGAAAGACGCGAGGTTGACCCAATGGCAACGTGCTCGTCGCCCCCTATTCCAGACAAGAACGCCAGCGGCGACAACCAGTATGGCCAGGACATCTGCCGCCAGGACATGATCGACTATTTTTGGACGACGTATGGGTTCAACGGCAACAAGGCGTACTGGGAAAACGGCTGGGGCTGGCACGACCCCTGTAACACGGACCTCCCACTCGCACGGACATTCAACGGCTGTTATGCGCTCACCTACTCCGCGCAGGATTATCTCAACGATGCCTGGGATGCACCGCAGAATATTCTTCAGTGGGGCCGTCGATTCGTGCGCGAGAGCATCGATGATCTGCGCGCCAAGTGTGGTGACGGAACCGCCGACGCCAGCGAGAGCGGTGGCACCGTCGAGCTGTATCTGGGTTACTTCTACAACGAGGCCGTGCCCGAACGGGCGTCAACGCTCTGCCACGAAGCCCGGCATGTGGGCGGCAAGCCCCACAACGCGAAATTCCCGAGCGGCTCCGTCTACGGTGCGGGGAAGAACGGCGCGGATTCCGATTGGGACTACCAGGGTGCCTGGACGTACGACGCAGGGTTCACCGCTTGGTACGGCGTGGAAGGCGCCCGGACCACGTCTGCGCTGAAAACGCTCGGTCGGCAGATCGCCAACAAGATCCTCAACAACGCATTCGCGACGCACCCCGGCTTCAACGTCTAACCGATCGACAACGGCCAGACCGCCGATGTTCCATGGTCGTTAGGAACTTTACCGTCCTGGTCGCCGTGGCGACCGCGGCGGGCGAATTGCCACCGAAGAATTTAAAGAAGTAATGCTGCCTGCCGCGTCCGAAGGTCGCCGCGGCAACCGAAGGCGTGCGAGATCTCGTGGAAGCGTTCGCACAGCCTAGGAAATAACCGCTGGAAGGCTACCTTCCGCATGTAACGATGAAGCTATTTATCGACACCAACATCTTTCTCTCGTTTTACCATCTCACGAGTGAAGATTTAGAGGAGCTGCGCAAGCTAGCGGTCCTACTCGACCAAAAGAAGGTGGTTTTGTACGTCACGGATCAGGTGCGGGCCGAGTTTAATCGCAATCGCGAAACCAAAATCGCCGATGCCGTAAAACGGCTGACCGATCAGCGGTTGAATCTTCAATTTCCCCCAACTGTGCAAGGATTACGCCGAGTACAACGAACTAAGGGAACTACAACGGAGCTACGAATCGGCGCATTCGAGTTTGCTTAAAAACGTTGTCCGCGATGTTGCAGAACAAACGCTGAAGGCAGATAAAACTATTCAAGAGTTATTCGCCAAAGCGACCATTCTCAAAACAACGGACGAGCTCGTCAACAGGGCTCGATTGCGTAGCCAAGTCGGCAATCCGCCGGGAAAGGAAGGATCGTTAGGAGATGCAATAAGTTGGGAAGCACTTCTGAACGAAGTACCGGCGAAGGAGGAGCTGTTCTTTATAACCGACGATCGCGATTATGTATCAGTCCTCGACGAGAACGAGTTTAAAGGCTTTCTACTTGAGGAATGGGCGCAGCGGCAAAAGGGCAGACTTGTTTTTTACAAACGCCTTTCTTCATTTTTCAAAGACAAGTTTCCGGACATTAAGCTCGCAACAGAGCTAGAGAAGGAATTGCTGATTGATAATAGATGACCCTGACGTTGAAGCGTTCCTAAAATCGCTCACCGCGGGACGCGGCCGCGATATTAAACCTGAAAATCAGAAGGAACTTCAACGGTTGATGACAAAGGCAGCAAAAGTTAACGAGGAAGATGATAATGAGATCCCGTTTTGAAATCAATGAAGCTGACGCTGAGGTGGGGAAAGCGGGGTCGCGTCTAAACTCCGGAAGTCGTCGCCCACCACGGCGGGCAAGCTGAGCAGAGCATTTGACAATTTTACGTGCGGCTTAGAGGTGTCAGCTCGGCTGGTTTGCGGTCGTAAGGCGTAGGAAAAGCAGAAGTAAAATTTAAGAAGGAGGAAGTTGGCGGAGGAGCGGGCTAGAAAAACGCGAACGGTCACGTTGTCGGACCATCGAAATTGGATAAGGAGTGAATGATGCCGACCTATATTGCGATGCTCCGCGGAATCAACGTCGGTCCGGGCAAAATCGTCAAGATGGAGCGGTTGCGCGCGTCGTTCGAGGCGTTGGGCTTTGATGGCGTCAAAACTTATGTCCAAAGCGGCAACGTCATTTTTGAATCGGAGCAAAAGTCGCCGGCCGGATTATCCAACAAGATTGAAGAGAAAATCCAGCGCGACTTCGGATTTACAGTGCCCGTGTTGCTGAAGACATCGAAAGAGATTGATCAAATTGTCAGCGATAATCCCCTGTTGAAAGAAAAGGGGATCGATCATTCCAAGTTGCACGTCACATTTTTGTCCGACGCTCCGCCGAAGATGGCTGTGAAGGTCCTGGAACCTTTGGCGACTAGTCGTGAACGGTTTCGCATTTTGAACCGCGAAATCTATCTCTACTGTCCTGACGGGTACGGCAGAACCAAACTCTCGAACAACGCCATTGAGAAGAAACTTTCCGTCGTTGCCACGACCAGAAATTGGAGAACGGTCAACACGCTTCTCGAAATGTGCAGGTCGCTGGCATGACCGAAAAAAACAGGCAAGCAACGGACGGACAGGCGCCAGGCGATGCATCGTCGCCGATTCAGATTGTCGAGGCAGATTTGAGATTGCCCGAACACCAGGAGGCGGTGCTTGCGATGGTTGACGCCTATTCGAGAGACGCGATGGGTGAAGCTAAACCTCTTGATCCCGATGTTCGGGCGCGGCTGATCCCAGGATTGCAGAAGCACCCGACGACACTGATCTTTCTCGCATTTGAAGGTGACCGGCCGGTCGGAACGGCGGTCTGTTTTATCGGTTTCTCGACTTTCGCTGCCAAACCGCTCATCAACATTCACGATTTCGTAGTTCTACCGGCATCCCGTGGCAAAGGCGTTGGACGGCGTCTGCTCGATGCCGTGGAAGGCAAGGCCCGGGGACTCGGTTGCTGCAAATTAACGCTAGAGGTGATGGACAATAATCATCAGGCCCTGCGCATGTACCACGCAGCCGGTTTTGTCCGCTACGCGCTGCAGGAGGAAGCAGGTAGCGCAATTTTCATGTCCAAACCGCTGCATTAACCTGACCAACTATGTTTGCGCGCCGTCAGGAAGTTTTTGAGCCGGCATGGGCCATGGCGCTGCTGGGGCTTGCAACCATATTGTCTTGCGCTACGCCCGCATGGTCGCAGCCCATCCCTGGATCGCTGCCCGCGCAGTGGACCATCGGTGCGTCGGATTGCGCAGCGTCGCCTCAAACTCCTTTGCAGGTGTACAGCTTCTGCTTGTTGGATCGCAAAAGGCTCTCCTGATCGACACCGGCGCCGTCGCAGATCCAGCCAAGATGCCGCTGGCACAAACTATCCTTTCGCTTTTGCCGCTTAAGAACGGCGGGCGCCTTCCCCTGCTTATCGTGCATACCCACCGACACCGCGATCATTACGCTGGCGACATACAATTCGCTTCGGCGCCAGATGTTCAGATCGTCGCTCCGGACTTGGCCGCCGTGCGTGCTTTCTTTCAGTTTGACCATTGGCCAGAGGGAGTCGCGCATTTGGACGTCGGCGACCGCATGGTTGATGTCATCCCCACGCCCGGGCATGAAGCCGCCCACATCGCTTTCTACGATGAGAGAACAGCGCTCCTTTTATCAGGCGATCTTCTGCTGCCGGGCAGACTGACGCTCGAGGACACCGCGGCGGACGGGAAGAGCGTCGCGCGCGTGATCGAATTTCTCGCTGGGCGTCCTCTCGCGCACATTCTCGGCGGCCACATCGAACGTGACGCGGCCGGCCGCACCTATGCCCAAGGTTCGACCTATCATCCGAATGAGCGTGCTCTTGAATTGTCGCGACAAGATTTACTGACGCTGCCTGTGGCTCTCAGCACCTTTAACGGCTTCTACGCGTCCCATGAGAATTACTCAATTACTCATCCCATGCATAATCTTCTGCTGCTTCTGTTTGCGGTCTTCGCGCTCGTGGCGATGATTGTGTTTGCGTGCCGTCGATGGTGGAAGCGGCGACGGCAACATGGTTGATTGCCGCGCTATTGCGGCTTGGGGGATTGCTTGGAGCCTGGAGCTTGGGAATTGGGATTTTACCCGTGCGCGATCATTGCAGCACCAGAGCCTCTAAGAAACTTAGCCCATTCATCTTCATTTCAATCCTATCGAACGGTTAGTTCGCTCGAAACTTGTCGGCGTGGTCGCGGGCAAACTGTGCGAAGTCGGTCGGGGGAGTACCCGTGACTTTTTCAATGTCGGATGTAACGGCGCTCCAACGGTTCTGTTTATTGACTGCGTGCAGTCCCATTATTAGCTCTACCTGCCACTGCGGCACCCCGGCCTGAAGCATTCCGTCGCGCGCGGCGGCTTCTGGCACATCGACATACCTAAACTCACGCCCCGTCATCTCGGAAAGAATTTGTGCGACCTCGGCGATCCCAAGCGCCGCCGGGCCGGTGAGGGTATAAATCTTTCCTTCGTGTCCATTACTTGTTAGGATCTTCGCGGCAACACTCGCGATATCGCGGGTATCGACAAAGCTGGCCGTTCCATTTCCCCACGGCAGATAAATCGTGCCGTTGCGTGGGGGAAAGTAAGTGAAAAAATTTTGCATGAAAGAATTCGGCCGCAAAAACGTGAACGCCAGTCCCGACTCACGAATGTGTTGTTCATTTGCGCTATGCGATTTTATGGCCGTGGGGTGTGTCTCGTCATCGATACCGATGGCCGAAAGTTTCACAATATGGCGAACGCCGGCGCGTTTCGCGGCATCGACAAATACATTCATTACCTCCAGCTGATTTGGCAGCAGCGGCGGCAGAAGAAAAACTTTCTCCACCCCTTCGAGTGCCCCGGAAAATGTTTTCTCGTTTTCAAAGTCGAATGGTGCGAGTGGAATGTTCGAGCCAAATTGTCTTCTCGCTTTGGCTTGATCGCGCACCGCCGCACGCACAGATACGCCCTTTTCGGAAAGTCGCTTCGCTACATCGCGCCCGATCGTGCCGGTCGCGCCAGTTACCAAAACAGGTTTGCTCATAAATTTCTGTTATAGTCAGCGACGGGATCGCGCAAGTGCATGGAATAGGGCGCGAACGAAATGTGAGACGTGAGACGTGAGACGTGAGACGTGAATAGTGAGAAGTGACGAATTACAGACCACGGAACAGTTAGAAAACGCCGAACGCCCAACGCCGAACGCCCAACGCCGAACGCTCAACGTCGAATGCAGCCAAAGGCAGAGGATGTCAGTTCGTTGGCGGCTCGAGAACGCGGCTGCCGTGAAAGGAGACGCAGCGCCAACCGCCCGAGTCGTGCACCCAAACCGTTGTCCGCCGATACTTGATCGTTGTTTCCTTTCCTTTCGAGGAAAAGTGAGCGGTATTGGTCAAATCAAGAATGGCCGTATCCCCGTAAATCCGGGCCGTGAAGTCAGAGAGGTCCTCTCTCACTAACTGCGGCGCGGTTGAGTCAGGCGCGGGCGGCTCGGCTTCTTTTAGTTCGGCCGATTTATTAGTGACAAATCCTCGGCCATCTGTGCCAATGAAGTCATCGGCGAGAAGCGAAGCTACTTTCGCGATGTCATGGTGGATGACCGCATCCGACCACGCCGTCTCATGGGCAATTACCTGGGCCTTTGCCTCCTCCTCAGTGAGGGCGATTGCATTGCCACCCATAAGGAGAAGGCAAACGGCTAGTATCTCTGTTTTGTTCATGGTTGTAATGATCGATCTTGAAAATCTCACTGCCTACGAGAAATACCGGAAGAAACTGGCGGCCGATGCCGAGGCAAAAGAGATTGTGGAATTCGCGATAAAGTCCGGCTGCATCCTGGTCGAGCGTAAAAAGGAATTGGAGCGAATGAAGAGATGACCGAAGCGCAGTTCCGAGAAATCGCACTCCGTTTTCCTGAGGCAGTCGAAGCTGCTCGCATGGGTCATCCGGATTTTCGGGTAGGTGGTAAGATATTTGCGACCCTTGGTTATCCGAACGAAGAGCGCGGCGTCCTTGTTCTTTCACCGGAAGAGCAGCGGGACTTAATTAGCCAGCATCCCGAAATGTTCGAACCGGTGCCAGGCGGCTGGGGTCGCCGTGGAAGCACTCAAGTGCTTCTGACGCGAATAACGCGTCCGGTCCTCAGGGCTGCGATGAAAAAGGCCTGGCAGAGGAAGGCGACCAAACGATTGAGCAAGCCTCGGCGAGTAGCTAGGTGATCTCCTCGAACTCGCCTCGCTCGCGATTTTTGCGGACGCGGTCCCACTTAAAACATTGGCCGTTCATGGCAATGTAAACGCCGGCCGGCAGCACCTGCACGAACGAAAGCGCACTGCCCAAATTAAAGAGGCCGTCCGAGCTGCCAAAGGCATAGGGAATCATCGCGCCGGTTAGGACGACGGTTTTCTCTGTAACCGCGCGCGCAATCGCAGCGGCGGTTTCGCTCATGGTGTCGGTGCCGTGGGTGATGACGACGCGATCCTCCTCGGACTGCAGACAGTTTTGCACGATGAAAGCGCGATCGGCGTCGGTCATTTCGAGGCTGTCGACCATCATGATGGTGCGAATGGTAACCTCGACCCGCGAACGTCCCAGCCGCAGCATTTCCGCGATGTGGGTGTCCTTAAAAAAGAGCTGCCCTGTGTGCTCGTTGTATTCCTTATCAAAGGTACCGCCGGTGACGAGGATTCGGATGGCCATGGTGACGTGCGCGGAGCGCACTGAAGCTAGAGAGCAGGGAGCAGGGAGCAAGGAGCCCGCCTTCGCCACGGCTACGGGCGTGGCAGGCAGGCGAAGATGATGAGAAGTGAGAAGTCAGAACCCTCACCTTAATCCTCTCCCCTAAGGGAGAGGCAAAATACTTTGTAAAGGTGTAACGCTCTTAACTCTTCTAACGCGGCGAAGCGAAGCGTAGCCAGAGGACAGAAGTCAGGGTCGGAAAACGCCGAACGCCCAACGCCGAACATCGAACGCCGAACTGCCACCATGTAACTCCGAACGCATTCGCGAGCAGGCGGTTTACCATTCTAGGCAGACAAAGTGAAGCGCAGGCCGTAGCCCATAGTCAGTGATCGGTGATCACGCGCCGCGCTGATTAGAATTCCTCTAACGCAAACGCTGAACGCTCAAGGTCGGGCGGAGATGCGATTCTGATCAGTGAGCAGAGCTTTCGTACGGGAAGATGTTGATCCGCCGGAGCGGAGTGGCAGGAAACGATCGGCGTCGGGGTTGCCGCCGGGTGCGGTCAATTACATTACGGCGCGAGGAGCGGCGCGGTTGCAAGCTGAGCTGGCCGCGTTGTGCGCGGTGGGCGACAAGTCCGAACGGACCACGGAGCTCAAACGGATTCTCGGTTCCGTTAAAATCGTCGAGCCGCCGGAAGGTTCATCGAAGAGCGTTTCTTTCGGCGCAACCGTGACTCTGAGAGATCCGCACGACAAAACGGAGACTCACACGATTGTGGGCGTTGACGAACTCGACTTCGAGCCTGACGCGCTGAGTTGGATTTCGCCGCTGGGCAAAGCCCTTCTCGCATCGCAACTGGGCGATCGCATCACTCTGGAAGACGGACGCACCGTAAAAATCGTGAAGATCGAATAGTCTCCGCAGTTTGAAGGCGGCTGGGACTAGCCGAATTACTGAGCTGCTGCGGCTTAGACTAATTTGCTGAAGACATCGCCCATGATAAAAGAGCCAGCCCACTTGCTGTCGTGGGCTGCGCTCGGTTTCGCTGCGATAATTTCTTCGAGCGATTTGCCTTCTTTCTTGAGCGCAGCGATCCCATCGTGAATAGCGACCAGCATGTCGCGGTATTCGGTCAGCTCCGGTTTTTCGCCGATCTTGCCGTGAGAGGTGAGAAGTGATCGGTGAGTGCCTGGAGAATGTGTCAGGTAGCGTAGTTTCGGGATCGACGGTCATCCGCCTCTATAATACGTCGCTTGCGTTAGCTCCTTTTTCGCTCAGTCTCGGATGAACGCCGCGCGACAGTTCAATAAGGTATCTTTTGGCGTGTTATGATGAACGTATTAGATAAGAGCAAGGATTTCTGGTTGGCGACCGGACTGTCATTGTTAGCAGCTCTTGTTTTCTATTTTACCACCAAACCGACGATGGAGCATTTCGATTATACGGTTCGGATTGCTTTGGCATTGTTGCGCGGACATCTCGGTCTTGATCGGCATCCGGGATCATGGCTAAGCGAAATGGTTCCCTCGGAGGGCAAATATTATTCAGTCTTTCCCCTGGGCGCAGTTCTTAGCGTCGTTCCGGTTGCGTTTTTCCAGCAAGCAGGGTGGATTCACAGGTTTCCCGCGCATTTCTTGACAGCGTTGATCGCAGGGCTGTGCGTTTTCTTCTTTTTTCGACTCTCCAGTGTCAAAATTGAATCAATTAGTCGACGGATTCTCCTCGCGCTCTTTCCGGTTTTTGGGACCTGGACATGGTGCAATCTGGGATTTGCCGGCGCGTGGCAAATTGCCCTCGGCTTTGCCTTACTGGGAGAGGTAGGAGCAATGTATTTTACTCTTGCTCGACCGCGTCCTTTCATTGCCGGAGCGTTCTTTGCCCTGGCTTTTGGAAATCGCACGGAGTTGGTTCTTATCTTGCCCATCTATCTTTATTTGGTGTTAGCGAATCCTGGCGACACCGAGACAATCGGGCTGCATAACGTAATGCGTCGTCTCCGGGAAAAGGCGCCTGCGCTTATCTATTTCCTATTCGTGCCGGCAACGCTGGCATTCTTAACCGCGGCGTATAACTTCGCGCGTTTCCATTCCATCTTTGATTTCGGATATGCCCGAATCCCTCGTGTATTACAGGAGCCATGGTATCAGCACGGCTTATTTTCTCTTCATGCGATCCCAGGGAACATGTACCATATGCTTTTCGAAGGATTCGGCGACACTCTTCCCAAGTTTCCTTATATCCAACCATACCCATTTGGCTGTTCGATCTTTCTGGCCAGTCCGTTTCTCTTCCTTCTTTTTCGCGAAGGCGGAAAATACAAGGTTGCAGCTTGGATCGCGATTGGCTTATTGACCGCTGTGCTCTGGTCCCATGGAAACCCTGGGGGCTGGCAATTCTCGTATCGCTACGCCATCATCCTCTTTCCTTGGATGTTTCTCTTACTGGCAGGCAACGGCCCAAAGAATATATCTGTTATCGAGGTTTCATTATTCATCGTCTCAGTAGCGATTAACGCAGTTGCCACCTATCAATTTCTTTGGACGACCCGGATTCACCCCTAGTTAAGCTAACGAATCTTGGATTCGTTTGGGGAATTCGGAACGATTCACGCCCCAGTGTAGACTAGTTTGGTGAAGACGTCCCCAGTAATAAAAGAGCCAGCCCACTTGCTGTCGTAGGCTGCGGTCGGCTTCGTTGCGACAATTTCTTCGAACGATTTGCCTTCTTTCTTGAGCGCAGCAACGCGATCGTGAATAGCAACGAGCATGTCGCGGTATTCGGTCAGCTCCGGTTTCCCGCCAATTTTGCCGTGCCCGGGAATGACGATGGTCTTTTCGGTGACCCTGGTCAGGTTTGCCTCCGCCGCCTTGATCATGCCTTTGATATTGCCGCCGGTGGAATAATCGATGAACGGGTAATGACCGTTCCACCAGGTGTCGCCGGTGTGAAAGACCTCAGCCTCAACAAAATAGGCAGATACGTCGCCATCAGTATGGCTGGGCCCATAGTAAGTGAGCGCGATAGTGGTACTATTAAGGTACAGCGTTTTTTCCCGATCAAAAACTTCGGTGGGAATCGCGCCCGCGGGCGACGGCGGGAAGGTGAAGTCCCAACCTTCCACGCGCGTGGTTGTGGAAAGATGTTTTCGAGTGTTCTCATGCGCGAGGATTGTCGCGCCCCCCGAATGCATCCACTCATTGCCGTCGGTGTCATCGAAATGCCAGTGTGTGTTGACGAGGTGGTTGATCGGGTCCGGATCTATCTTAGCCAGAGCGTCGGTGATCCTGGCGCGAGAGGTTGCATAACCGGAATCGATAATCACTTTGCCGTCTCTTCCAGCGAGGACGGCGATGTTAGCGGTTTCCGCATGTTTGCGCGCCGTAAGGACGATGTTTTCACCTTCGGCGAAGGGATGTCGTTGAGAGAGCCACGCCGCCGCGGTCAGGACTCCGGCGGAGGCGATGAAACGCCGGCGCGAAAGGCCGGGGGAATAGTTAGCAACCAGCTGATTCTCTTGCGACATACGTTTCTCTTTTTCGTAACGGTCTGGAGGCGTTGCCAGTTTGCAAGTACAAGCGGCGTGCGGAAGACAAGCCGCGTGTGTGTTAAGCGTCCGCGGCAGGATGATTTCGCCTCTCCCTTTCCAAAAGGGAGAGGATGGAGGTGAGGGATTTCCTTCCGCGCAAGTTGGTCCGACAGAGCATCCGATCTTTCGACTCCTCACCTTAGTCCTCTCCTCGATCGAGGAGGAGAGGAGACGCTCGCTGCAAGGGACGTTAAACACATACCGGGCGCTGGCCTGTCCGGCGGTCATCCGCCTGCGTCCACTACGGCGAGACAAGTAGAACGCCGCTACAGAAGTCTCAATAGGCTGGAAGCCTGTTTGCCGGACAGGCCGCTGGCCCGTCTTTCTGTGTTACTCCGTGCCAACTCAAATTAGCAAGTTGCCGCCAAACAATGACGTGACATTAGCGAGGTTTCGTCATTAAGCTCGAAATCGATCCTCCATTTGTCTATGTAGACAAGCCATTCTCATCGCTTTATGAAGCTTAAGACTCTCAAAAAAAAGATTCGTCGTCTCGAGACTCGACTGCTGGAAGGGCCGAAGAAACTTGCCAAGCTGAAAGGGAAACTTGAGGCGCTAGTGAAAACAAACGCCGCAAAGGCGAGGAAGAAATCGACGGCTCAGGCTGCCGCCGCCCGCAAAGAGGAGCGCCGCTCAACAGCAAAATCTCAGGCAAAACCGGCAAGCGCACCGGCCCTCAAGAAAGAGAAGAGGAAACTCAATCTCTCGCCAGAACGTCGCGAGCAACTCGCGGCTGCGATGAGAGCGCGATGGGCCGCCAAGAG
>WNGK01007590.1_pt1 | contig 11351 bp, 10 predicted proteins | sample 5400601 | NCBI WGS metagenome assembly WNGK01 (sample SAMN13153376, study PRJNA577476) | soil metagenome | isolation source: 60 cm soil or saprolite under Garry oak tree replicate 1 | place: USA:California | collected 2016-06-15
GGTTCATCGAGGGCCTGCGCCAGGCCAACGGCATCATCGCCGGGATCACCCGGATGCCCTGGCCGCGGTTCGTCGCCTTCAACGCGCTGGGCGCGGCCCTGTGGGTGGGCACCTGGACCGCGGTCGGCTACCTGGCCGGAAACCACATCCAGGCCATCTACACCCAGGCCAACCGCTACGCCCTCTACCTGCTGGCCGCCGCCGCGCTGGCCATCGTGGCGCTGATCGTCCGGCACCGGCGACGGCGCGCCTGCCACGACGCGGCCAGCGGCGAAAACGACACCGAGACCGATGACGCGCACGCCTAAGCGCCGCGGGCCCGAGCCGCCGCAAGAACAGATCTTCACCGCGGGCCGCGCATTCGGCCAGGAACGGCCGCATCGTCCGCAGATACACCCGCAGCGTTCCCGCGGCGCGTGGCCGGGACCGCGGGCTTCTGAGGGGTTGTGGGGCTGAACTTGCGGGACTATCAGGGGAGGCGGAAGGGCGCGGACCTCTCGACGCGCCCGTCTGGCCGGGCAGCCAGTCCGCGCCACTGCGGCGCCGTCTGTCGGGGTCTTGGAGCGGATGTTACCGAGTTCACCGAAGGCGGGGCACGGCTCGTTGATCAGCGCCGCCCGGGCGGTGCACCCGGAGCTGATGACGCCAGCCGGTCTGGTCCTGCGGGCCGGTCGTCGTGTCCGGGCTATGGCGAGGTGGTGTGCACTGGTGTGGTTAGCGGTCGGTGTGGTTAGCGGTCGGTGTATACGGCGGCGCCGGGGCTGTCTGGCAGGAATGCGTAGACGGTGTGGTCGCCGGTGTCGACCGCGATGGTGTGGGCCCCGTCCTGGGTCGGGATGGTTTCCAGGAGTTCGAGGCGGTGGCTGTCGATGACGCACAGGACGCCGGGGTGGCCGACCGCGACGTACAGGTGGGCGAGTGCGGGGTCGTGCATGACGACGTCGGGGGCGCCGGGCAGGGGGATGGTGGCCAGCAGGGTTCCGGTGTCGCGGCCGATGACGGCGACCGTTCCGCTGTCGGCGGCGCAGAAGAGGCGGTCGCCGTCGATCTGCAGTCCGTGCGGGCCCTCGGCGGGGACGCTGATGGCCCGGTCGATCAGGCCGCGGCCGGGGTCGATGACGAGGATCTGGGCGGGCTGGCGGATGTTGGCGAAGATCCGGTCAGAGGCGGCGTCGTAGACCGCCCATCGTGGCCGTCCGGGCAGGGCGATGGTGGAGACGACCCGGGAGCCGTCGAGGTCGATCACCGAGGCGGTGCAGTTCTGCCCGGGCGGCTGGCCCAGGTTGAAGGTGAACAGCCGGCCCCAGACGGGGTCGAAGGCCAGGCCGTTGGGATGCGCGCCGACCGGCACCCGGGCCAGCAGTTTCTCATCGGAGCACTGGTAGATGCTGACCTGGGCGGCGTCACGGTCAGAGGTAAACAGCAGGTCCTGCCGCGAGTCGGCCAGGATGCCGGCCACCCCGGGATGCCCGGGCAGGGACCGCAGGTAGGTGTCGGCGGCGCAGTCGATCACGTCGACCCGGTCGGCGCCGGTGTGCGCCACGTACAGCCGCCGGGCGCCGGCGCCGCCGGTGTAGACGTCGGCATGGTCGAACCCTGGCCGGGATCCTGGCGGGACCGGGATGAACCCGGTCCGGGCGAGCGCCACCTACGGCAGGCCCACCGGAAGGCGGCCCTGCCCGGCGGCCTGGTCGGCTGGTTCCCTGCTGTGTGTACGGCTGCTCATGCGGGCAGGGTTTGCTGCTGGCACCAGGCGTACAGCGCGTCGTACATCGGCGTCTCCAGCCTGATCTTCTCGTGGTCGCCGGTGCCGTGCAGGAGCGCGAACCCGTGCGCGATGGCGTGCAGGCCCGGCCCTTCGGCGGAGCGGTCCTGGTCCTCGGAGACGTCCGCGGCGTGCACGATCTCGGCCATCCGCACCAGAGCGGGGTCCCCGTCCAGCTTGAAGTCCTCCACCAGCACGTCGAAGGAGCACTTGCCGTCCCGGTGGGTGTACCCCGCGCCCGGCGCGTCGTAGGAGTGCGCACCCTCCCGGTCCGCCGCCTCCAGGACCTGCTCGCGGGGAACGAACAGGAACTCGGCCTCGGGGTCGATGAACCGGCTGATCAGCCACGGGCAGGCGATCCGGTCAACCTTGGCGTTCTCCCTGGTGACCCATTTCATCCGCGCTGGTCCTTTCCTCGCGTCCGGCGGGACCGCTGATGGCCGCCGCTCGGGCCAGGTACCTTTGCCGCTCCAGGCTGCCGGCGACGGCAGCCGACCTTAGTGACCGCTTTAGTGTAACCACGGTTGCACATATTTGCCAGCGGCCGGGCATGCGGGGCCGGGGTGGTTAGTGGGTCTGGCAGCCGACCTGAGCGGCGTATTTGGCGAAGGGGAGCCGGTAGAGGCGGGCGGAGTCGGGGTTGCTGAGGATCAGGTCGAATTCCCATCGCTGGTGGTTGTAGAACCAGTAGTCGGTGAGCTGCTGGCCGCCGATCTCGTAGTGGACGATCCAGGTTCCGTTCGGGCCGGGGGCGGCGCTTTCGACGTGCGGAGGTGATTGCGGGGCGGCTCCGCACTCGGTGTGCCGGCGGATGTATTCGGCGCGGGAGATGACGGCCTGGCTGCGGGCGTCCCACCGGTCCCAGACCGGCCCGTCGTTGTTGGTGCTGTAGTCGGTGTTGAAAACCTGGGCGATGCGGACCAGGGCCGCCGCCGTACTGGGGTCCGGGCTTGCCTGCGTGGTGGCCACGGCGGCGGGCTGGGTGCTGGCCGCCGCGGCGTGATGGGCGGAGGCCGGCGAGGAGCACGCGCTCAGCGCTATGGCCAGAACCAGGATCGCGAGAACCCGGTGATGCATCGGCTGCCTCCCTCAGTTGAAGCCCGGCAGCGCGCGGGCAACCGGGACCGCCGGGCCGGTGCCCGGATGAGCATGCCAGATCAGCCTGACGTCAGGATGAAGCGGGGCGGATCGGACGCCGGGGTGCCTGCCGGTTCCTTGCGCCGCCGTGGCGGGCCTTCCCGGGGACGCCGACCGGCAGCGTGCCGGTGGCCGGCAGGCCCAGATTGTCGAAGTCGGTGTCCGGCAAGGGGCGGTCGAACCCGACCGCCTTATGCGTCATCGACAGGGACAGGGCCACCGCATGGTCGGCCTGGATGAGGCCGAGCTTGCGGGCGGCGACCGCGACCCGGGTCTGGCACCGGCAGTCGATCGAGTGGATAGCGGCGGTCTTGGCCGCCGAGCCGACCGCGATGCCGAGATCGATGTCGCGCAGGTTGCATACCGGGCCGGTGAACTCCAGTTCCGCTGACTCGCCGCGCAGCGCCTTGGTGTGGTGGAGGAATTCTGCGCAGGTGGCATACCCGCACGCGCCGCAGTCGTAATTGGGCGGGTACCAGGCCGGCAGGAGCCCGACGAACAAGATGGCGTCGACCGCCTCGGCGGCCTCGGCGTCACGGAACCAGATACGCTCCCGCCGTTCCTTGCCCCGGGCCCGCATCCACGCCGCGAGCTCGCGGCGGGTGCCAGGGTCATCGGCGATCACGGTTTCCATGAAGTTCGGCTTGCCCGCCAGGAACAGCTGTCCCCCGGATTTCGGGGCGGTGATCGCAGCGGCCGCCATCAGCTGGGCGACCTGGCGGACCGTGCCGGCCCGCAGGTCCTCATAGCCGATGGGGCCGGTCATGCCGCAGCACGCGCTGGGCGCTGGTACCAGATGCGGCAGGGCGGGCAGGTGATCATTGCGTCTCCTCAGGGTGGCCGGTGGCTGGCACCAGCGCGGCGGAACCCGGGCCGGGCGCCGCGGGCAGCGGGACGTGGCGGAACCAGCGCCACAGGGCCAGGTCGTAGCCGGTCTTGATGACCCCGGCGAGCAGGAACGGCAGGCCCAGCGCGATGGCCTGGCTGGCCCCGGCCAGGACCGGCCCGAGCGGGCGGGTGAGGTAGCGGGCGGTGTTGGTGTAAGCAGCGGCGCCGGTTTGCTCGCCCGGGTCGACCAGGGCCATCACGTAGGCCTGCCGGGCCGGGACGTCCATCTGCGACAAGGTCACCCGGGCCAGCCACAATCCGGCCGCCCAGCCGAACCCGGGCGCGAACGCCACCGCCATCAGCAGCAGGTTCGACGGCAGGTGGGTGAACACCATCGTGCGCAGCAGCCCGAACCGCTCGCTCAAGTGCACGGCGGCCAGGAACGAGGCGGCCTGCAGCAAGCCGGAGGCGAAGAACACCACGCCGATCACGCCGATCGGCGCGCCGAACCGGGCGGAAAACCAGTAGGCGACGAACGCCTGGATGACGAACCCGCCGCCGAGCGAGTCCACCGCGAACAGCGCGCACAGCCGGTACACAACCGGCCGGGACCGCTCCACCGGACGGCGCCTGGGCGTGGCTGACGAGGATGCCGCCGGCGCCTCGACGGCGGGTGACAGCCGGGCCGCGACCAGAGCTCCCGCCACCGCGACCGGGACGAACACCAGGAAGTAGCGATCATCCGACGGAGGCGACGCCCACCAGTGACGCACCAGCCCGGGAACGCCGGCGGCCAGCGCTCCCAGCGATCCGGCCGCCGTCGCCACCGCGTTGTACAGGCCGAACCCGGCGATCTGCCTCCCGCGGGCCAGGCCGGTGGCCAGCATCGGCTGCTCCAGCGAGGTGAACGGGCCCGACTCGACGACCTCCGTGGACAGCGCCCCGGTCAGGCTGGCCGCCAGCAGCACCCACAGCGGCGCCGAGGCCGCGAACACCACGCCCACGGCCGCCAGGAGCAGGTACATCACGACATAGCACCGCCGCCGCCCGGCCCGGTCGGCGTACCGGGCCAGCAGCACCGACGCCACGACCGTCCCGGCCACGACCGCGGTCAGCACCACCCCGACCAGGGTTGCGGAGAAACCCCGTTGATGCAGGGTGACGCCGAGCAGCACCGCGCCGAAACCGTACGCGAAGGCCCGCAGGGCCTGGGCGGCCAGGATCCGCTGCGTGTCGGCGGGCAGCGGGTTCCTCATGAGGGTTCCCGGCCCAGCAGCGCCCGGCGGCGGAATTCATACAGCCCGTCGAACAGCGGCCCGGTGGCGGCGAGGATGGCCGGGTCATCCAGGATCATCGACAGCCCCCGGCACAGCACGTCCAGCCCCGGGGCTTCCGGGGCGTCATAGCGCTCGTCGTCCAGGTCGGCTTCATGAACGATGCGGGCGATGTCCCACAGCACCGGGTCATCCAGCCCGTACCGGCGCAGGATCGTCTCGAAGCTGCAGTCGCCGCCGTGGTGGGACAGTTCCGCGCCGCGCATGTCGAATGGGGTGGCATCGGCGGGGACCTGGTCGGGGTCATCGGCGAACACGAACACCGCGCCCGGGTCGATGAAGCGGCGGATCACCCACGCGCACGCGGCCCGGTCCACGTGGCATCCGGCCCGGGTCGCCCACTTCACCGGACCGCTGCCCGCGATGTCAGTGACTCCACCGCCCGGCGGGCCTCCTCCCGCTCAGCGGGAGGGAAGTAGTCACGCTGGGAGATCCGGCGCAGCTCCCGGCGCAGCCGCTCCACCGTCTGCGCCCTGACCGGGGTGCTCGTGCTGGCCTGCCCGGCGGCGGTGATGAGCTCCCGGTATTCCGCCGCGATCGTCCCGGCCATCCGCTCCACCAGTGCCCGTTCCGCCCTGGCCGAGGTGAGCCTGCTTTTCCACAACGTCGCCTCCCCGCCCGCCTCGATCACCTCATCGGCGATCCACTCCAGCTGTTCCTGGGTGCGGGCATCGGCCGGGAGCGCCACCAGCCCATCGCCCAGCTTCGCCACCCCCAGCCGGGCCAGCTTCCGCCACACCGTGATCCGCGGCGTGGACGGCTCCCGCGGCATCCGGTACGCCAGCAGCAGCCACTCCACCGACCCAGCCATCCCGCCACCGTAAGCCCCCCGGCTGCGGTATGCAACCGCGGTTACAGCGGATCGCGGGCTAGCGGCTACCCGGACGCCGTGTCTGCCGTGGCCCGCTGCGACCTGGTTGCACGTGCCCGCCAGGCGCTGTCATCGAGATGCTGCAACACGGTTCCCACGGCATCCTGGCACCATGAGCGACCCGCGCCCCGCCGATAGCGATCATGATGCTCCGCATGGGCATGACAACGGGCACGACCATGACCATGAGCACGAGGGTGAGCATGGGCACAGCCATGGGCCTGAATCCGGGCTGGCGGCCCGGCTGCGGCACCTGCTGCGCCCGCATTCCCACCAGGCCGCCGACCAGGTCGACGCGGTCATGGAAGCCAGCGCCGACGGCATGCGGACACTGTGGATCTCACTCGCCGTGCTGGGCGTCACCGCGCTGATCCAGGCCGGTGTCACCGCGGCGTCAGGCTCGGTCGCGCTGCTCGGCGACACGCTGCACAACGCGGCTGACGCGCTGACCGCCGTACCGCTCGGCGTCGCGTTCGTTGCCGGCCGCCGCCCGCCGACCCGCCGCTACACCTACGGATACGGCCGCGCGGAAGACCTCGCCGGGATCGCGATCGTGCTCACCATCGCCGCGTCCTCCGCGCTGGCCGCCTACGAGGCGATCACCCGCCTCCTCCACCCCCACCATGTGACAAACCTGATCGCGGTCGCCGCCGCGGCGCTGATCGGGTTCGCCGGCAACGAGCTGGTCGCCCGGTACCGCATCCGCACCGGCCGCAGAATCGGCTCCGCGGCCCTGATCGCCGACGGGCTGCACGCCCGCACCGACGGGCTCACCTCCCTGGCCGTCCTGCTCGGCGCCGGAGGGGTGGCGCTGGGCTGGGACTGGGCCGACCCAGCCGTCGGGCTGCTCATCACCGTGGCCATCCTGGCTGTGCTGCGCCAGGCCGCCCGCGAGATATACCGCCGTCTCATGGACGCCGTCGACCCCGCCCTCGTGGACCAGGCCGAGCAGAGCCTGCGCGCCGCCCCCGGCGTCCTCGGTACCGGCCAGGTCCGGCTGCGCTGGATCGGCCACCAGCTCCGCGCTGAATGCGAAATCATCGTCGACCCGCACATCACCGCCGTCCAGGCGCACGACATCGCGGCCAGCGCGGAACACGCCCTGCTGCACGCCATCCCGCGGCTGGCCGCCGCCCTGGTCCACGCCGACCCCCAGCCGCAGGACGGCACTGACCATCACGGCGTCCTGGCCTCCCACCGGCGAGACCTTGCTCCATCCGCCGCTCCGGTGAAAACCACGCAGGAGTAGGCCGCGCACCGGCACGGCATCGCGTTGCCCGGCCAGGCCCAGGCCGCGCTCACCCAGGGATTGCTGTCGGGCTGTCCTGCGCCGCCGCTATCTCCTGCCGCTGATGTGGTCGCCGCCCTGGGGCTGTGGTGATCGGGGGTCGATGGGGCTGTCCCGGGTGGCGTCGGTGTAGCGGCTGCTGGTCTGGGCGGCGAGGCCGAACATGGTCGCGAGGATGAGCGGGTCGCCGCCCGAGGCGATCGCCTCGTCGAGAAGGCGGGACTGGCGCAGCCGGGCGGGGGTGGCGACGCCTTTCAGCCAGCGTTTGACGGTCCCCGGGTCGGCGGGAGCAAGGCCGTTGCAGGTCAGGCGTGTGACTATCAGGTGCGGGTTGGCGGTGCGGGGCCACCGGCGCTGGCGGTAGCGCAGGTAGCCGGCGATGGCCTGGGCGGTGAAGGAATCCAGCGGCCGGGCGTCGCCCCGCACCCGCAGGCGCCTTTCAGCCAGTGCGACATCCTGGAGCTGGACGGCGGTGATCTCGCTGCTGGTCAGGGCGTGGACTCCGGCGAGTGCCACGACCAGAAGGGTCCCGGCGCTGCCGGCCGCGAGGGCGCCGATCTGCGCCTCCAAGCCGGGCGGGAGCGGGACCGGTACTGGCAGCTGCCTGCGGGCGGGCGGAAGGCGCTGCGCGGGATCGGCGAAGACGAGCCGCCGGGCCTTGAGGGTGCGGAACAGCGAACCGGCAGCGCTGGCCCGCATGTGCCGGCGCTTCGGGTCGCTGGTCACCCACGTTTCCAGGTCGGCGCTGGTCACCTGCCGCAGGGTCGTGTACTGGGCTGCGCATTCGATCAGGAATGGCCGTATCGTCCGCAGATACACCCGCAGCGTTCCTGTGGCTCGTGGCCGGGACCGCGGGCCTCCGTCGCGGAGCTGCCCGATCCAGGCCGCAGTCTCGTCGCGGATCTGATCGGGCAGGCCGCTGAGCTGTTTTTCAATCCAGGCGCGCTGCGCATCGTCGCGATCGTCGTCGAGCACGCCGAGGCCGGCGAGCACGGCGCAGACCGGCTCTACCGGCAGCCGCCGTTCGGCGAGCTGGGTGACAGTGGAGGCACGCACCGGCTCCTCACGGCCGTGGATGGCGACCAGCAGCAGTGCGGCCGCCCGGACGCGTTCCAGCGTGGCCGCGGACCAGCCTCGCCGTGCCGCGAGGTCTTCGACATAGCCGCGAACGTATTCGCTCAGCTCCGGATCTACCGGCGGGCAATCCGCTATCCGGACCCTGCGTACGTCGCGGGCGACGTCCACGAGCCGCAACTGCACAGCGCGAACCGGTGGTAGCCACACCCTCGCAGGGCCCGGATGCGGGACGTGGCATTGCTGGACTGGCGACACGGGCCGCGCCAGCTGAGCTGAGCGCTGCATGCCCGCGAAGAACAACTGCAGGCCGGACCGAGCCGCGTCTCGCCGGTCACTGTCGTCCGGCTTGCGGAACTCTCCCAGCGTGCGGGCGTTCAGGATCGCCTGGTTCCTGCACAGGCGGCAGAACCCGCGATCTAGCGCGAGTTTCCCCCGTAGTTTGATCTTGGTTGCGTTTGCCCAGTTCAGCGGCCATGCACCGGGGGCTGGCTGTATTACCTGACTGGTCTCACCGGGCTGGCGCGTACCGGTCGAGGCCGAAGATCTCATACAGGCGCTGCTGGGTTATGGTCATCTCGGTGAGCATCCGCCGGGCGCGGGGCCTTCCTCCGGTGGAGGGGTAGAGCAGCACGGTTTCCTGGATGCCGGCGAGTTCGCTGAGCAGGGCCCGCACGGACATGCCGAGGCCTTCGGCGCGTGCCTGGCGGCGCATCAGGCGGGCGATGGCCAGGGCGGTGACGCAGCAGGAGACGTGCACCCGGATTTTCTGGTCGGTCCAGTGGTGCATCGGGGAGAAGGACACCACGTGCGGGTCTTTGAGCTGGCGGAATCCGGCTTCGGCGTCGGACTGGGAGCGGTAGCCGGCGACCACCTCGGGTACCGGCCAGTCGTCGCGGCTGGTGACCAGGATCCGCTTGCCGAACAGCTCGGCCTCCAGCTCGCGGCGGGCCGCCTCGTCCACGGCCCAGGTCAGCCGCAGCTGGCTGGGCTTGTCGCCGGCCAGGGTGGTGGCCAGGACCCGGTTCAGCCATCGCGGCCGGGTGATCTTGGCGATGTCGGCTTCCACGGCTGCGCGGCCGCGGCGGGTGCGGCCGCGTTCCAGGCGGGCCGCCAGGCCGGCCAGCTTGCGCGGGCGGCCTTGGCGATGGTCTGGTCGAAGCCGCGGGACTGCCTGTAATCGGGTAACCCCCGCCCGCCGGTCAAGCACCGAGATTTCATTCTGCCGCGAGCCACTCCAGATCCGCTTGGTCCCTGGCCCGCGCCTCTTGCTCGCGGGCGAAGAGCGCGTCGGTCTTGTTCAGGACGAGCGTGTAGGGGCGGCCTTGCCGCCTGGTCACGTGGCTGACGGGCAGTTCGGCGGCGTCAATCCGGGAGTGGACGTGCTGCCTGCGCTGCTGGGCGAGCGGCCACTCGAATGCGCGCTGGTTCGGATCTTCCAGGAACACGCGGAGGGTGTCGCACAGGTCGCACGTGCAGCCGCCTGCGGGCAGTTCGATCGACCAGTCGCCGGACGCGCGCTGCGGGCGGGCGAGCCGGGCGCTGAGCCGCGCCGCGCAGTCGGCGGCCAGGTCGCCGAAGCCATCGTCGCCGCGTGTGCCGTTCCGGGGCAGCTTCGCGGCGGCCCGCAGCGCGGACATCTCCAGCGCGGTCACTGCGTCCCTCTGCTGCCGGATATATCCGGATACTATATCCCGTGTGCTAGCTGCCCCAATCGCGGCGGCGGCCGTCAGCACCGAGGCGAGCGGTTTACCCAGGTCGCTGAGTTTCTTGTCGCGGTAGCTGGGCGACGACGACGCGAGTCCCGCGCCGATGTCCTTGCCGGTCCACTCCCACGCCAGGTCAAGCAGCTGCTGCGCGGCCACCGTGCCCGCACTGTGCGCAGCGTGTAGCCCCGCGCACAGGCCGGGAAGCCAGTCCGCCACCCACTGCGGCCGTTCCTGTCCGCCGCCGTATGCCCGGGCCGGCTGATCCCCACCGAACCACGTCCGCAGCAGTTCCGCCGTCCACTGCTGGCCGTAGCTGCTGACGATCTTTCCGAACGAGTCGACGTAGGCACCGGTCAGGTTCTCAACGCGGAACGGGCGCAGCAGCATCGCCGCGGTCGCCGCGTCGGTCACGGCGTTCGCCGCCCGCAGCGCCTTGCCGAACAGCCCGGAGATCCTGCCCTTCTCCTCTGGCGTCCGTGCGCGCACAGCGCTGTCCCAGAACGGCGCGAGCGTCGCTGCGGCGGCCCGGGCGCCCGGCACGTCCCCTGCTGACGCCATCGCGGCGAGCTCATCAAGAGCCCAGGCTGGCGAGGTTTCGGCGCGGTTCGCGAAGGCCTGCTCGCGGGGCCACACGACGACCGCCGCCCGGCGGTACCAGCGGTCCAGCGTGTTGCCCCAGTTGCCCATGTAGCCCTCGTACTCCGAGGAGTAGGGCTTGAGGTCGCCAGTCTCGGTGGACGCGCACACCTCATCGCCGTCCACGGACAGCGAGGTCTCCTCCAGGCGGGTACCGTCTGGCCCGGTCCAGTGCGTGAGCGTGATGTCGGAGTCGATCAGCTCCTGAATGTCGTACTCGCGTTCGCTGTCGCTCGCGTCGCTGGAGTACTCGTCATCGTCTTCGTCGTAGTCGTCATGCCAGCCCCGGCGTCGGTATCCGTAGCCTTCATCGGCCGGGAACGCGCCGTGCGTCGTCTTGATGTCGGCGAGCGCGAGGACGGCTTCGCACCCTGTCCGCGCGGCCGCGATCCGCAACAGGGACACGCGGCTGGCGTCGGCGCCCTTCAGCCGGGTCCAGCTCAGCGCACGCGGGGTGTACTCGTGGTCGAGGAGGTAGACGAGCCTGTTCGGCGGGTCGGTCGCGGGTCCGCCGTAATAGCGGGGCACCGGCGTGCTGAAGTGCTCATGGAGGAGGCCCGCCAGTTCGGTGACAGTTCCCTCATCGCCCTCCGGACGGCTGGCGTCCCCGTGCAGCAGGAGGTTGTAAGTGAGCGTGATCCGGTACCCCGACTGCACCTTGAGAACCTCGTGCCGACAGTCAGCGTAGAAGGCGACCAGCGACAACGCC
>WNGK01020827.1_pt1 | contig 11351 bp, 8 predicted proteins | sample 5400601 | NCBI WGS metagenome assembly WNGK01 (sample SAMN13153376, study PRJNA577476) | soil metagenome | isolation source: 60 cm soil or saprolite under Garry oak tree replicate 1 | place: USA:California | collected 2016-06-15
GTCCCGAGCTCAAGGCGGCGTGGATCCCGCGGCTGACCAGCACCGACTTCGATCAGCTCCGACAGGGCACCCAGTGGATGACCGAGAAGACGGGCGGCTCCGACGTGGGCGCGGCCACCACCATCGCGCGCAAGGGCGACGACGGCGTCTGGCGGCTGTGGGGCGACAAATGGTTCTGCTCCAACGCCAACACGGACGTGGCCCTCACCCTGGCCCGGCCGGAAGGCGCGCCTGCCGGGACACGGGGGCTCGCCATGTTTCTCGTGCCCAAGCGCCTGCCTGACGGCAGCAAGAACGGCTGGATCATCAACCGGCTCAAGGACAAGTTCGGCTCGCGCTCCATGGCCTCGGGCGAGGTGACCTACGAGGGCGCCGTCGCCTACGTGGTGGGCGAGGTGGGCCGCGGCTTCAAGCAGATGATGGAGATGGTCAATCTCTCCCGGCTGTCGAATGCCATGCGGGCCGCGGGCATCATGCGGCGCGCGCTTCTCGAATCGTTGGTGCATGCCCGCGGCCGCGCCGCCTTCGGAGCGCCTCTCCTCGCCCTGCCGCTCCTCCGCGCGAGCGTGATGGAGATGCTCCTCGATGTCGAGGCGGCGGCCTCCGTGGTCTTCAATTCCGCGGCCGTCTTCGACCGCTGGAACGGCGGGTCTACCCAGGACCGCAAGCTCTTCCGCATCCTGACGCCGATCGCCAAGTGCTGGATCACCGCCCGGGCGCGCACGGTGACCAGTGAGGCCATGAACGTGCGGGGGGGTAACGGCTATATCGAGGAGTGGGTCAATACGCGACTCGTGCGCGACGCCTATCTGGGATCGATCTGGGAGGGCGCCACGCCCATCGTGGCCCTTGACGTCCAGCGCGCCATCGTGCGCGAGCAGTGCCAGGAGCCCCTCTTCTCCTATATCAGCGCCCGGCTCCAGCAGGTGACGGAGCCTGCGGCCAAGCCGTGGGTCGACGTGGTCGTCCAGGCCATCGAGTCGCTCAAGCGCCGGATCGACGGCTGGGGGGCCCTCTCCCGCGAGGAGGTCGAGCTCGAGGCCAAGCCCGCCGCCGACCTCCTGTACCACCTGCTGGCCGCGAGCCTGCTTCTCCACGAGGGCCAGACGCTCCGCGATCGCTCGCAGGACTTCCGCAAGCTCCTCGTCGGCGCCCTCTATGTCCAGCGCTGGCTCCACGCCCGCGATCCCCATGGGCCCCCCTTCAGCGCTCGCGATCTAGGCTGGCTCGACTCGATGATCGCCTGGGCTGCCATCCCCGCCTCGGCCGTCGCCCGGCCCCGTGGCTAGGCCGTGTTTCGGTTGACATAACTCCCCGCAGGGACTGCCGGAACGCCCTGTGGCGCTCCGGCATTGTGGTATCCTCTCCCACACATCCGCGAGAGTGGCGGAACTGGCAGACGCGCTGGACTTAGGATCCAGAGGGTCACACCCGTGGGGGTTCAACTCCCCCCTCTCGCACCAGCCTTACAAATCAGGAGCCGGCATGAAAGTCGCCGTTGAAGAGATTGGCGCCTGCAAGCGCCGTCTGCAGGTTGAGGAAGGCCCCGACGTGGTCAGCAAGGCTTGGGAGAAGGCCTTCCACCGCGTCCAGAAGGAAGCCAAGCTACCCGGCTTCCGCAAGGGCAAGGTGCCGCGGGGCATGATCAAGCTCCACTTCTCGGACGATGTCCGTCAGGAAGTGGCTCGCCACCTCATCCCCGACGTCTACCGCCAGGCCCTCCAGGAGACCCAGCTCAAGCCGGTGGAGGAGCCCGACCTCAAGGAAGTGACGCTGGAGGAAGGCTCGGCCCTCAAGTTCGAGGCGCTCGTCGAGATCAAGCCGGCCATCGAACTGGGCCAATACACCGGCCTCAGCGTCCAGCATGCGCCCAAGCCTTTCGAGGAGATCCAGGTGGACGAGGCGATCGAGCACCTGCGCGAGCAGCACGCCGAGTTCCGCACGGTGGAGCGCCCCGCCGATATCAACGACCTCGTGATCATGGACTACACCCTCACCCCCGAGGGCATGGACGCGCGCACGGAGACGGGCTACAGCTTCCTCATCGGCTCGGGTGCGGTCATGCGCGAGGTCGAGGAGGCGGTCATCGGGCTCAGCGCGGGCGGCGAGCGCACCACCAATGTCCGCTTCCCCGACGACCACCGGAACGAGTCGCTGCGCGGCAAGTCGGGCGTGGCCACCGTCAAGGTCAGCGAGGTCAAGGAGAAGATCCTGCCGCCGCTCGACGACGAGCTGGCCAAGACCCTGGGACAGTTCGACACCCTGGCCGCGCTCAAGGACGAGGTGCGGAAGGGCCTCCAGTCCCGTCGCGACACCGAGAACCGACGCGCGCTGGAAGACGCCGTCACGGAAGCAGTGGTGGCCGGGCATCAGATCGAGGTGCCCGAGGCCCTGGTCCTGCGCCAGGTCGGGCACCTCATCGAGCACACGCGGGAGCGCGTGCGGCGCCAGGGCGTAGACCCCGACAAGCTGCCGTGGGATTACGGCAAGCTTCTGGAAGAGCTCAAGCCGGGAGCCGAGAAGGCCGTCCGTCGGTCGCTCGTGCTGGAGGCCATCGCGGAGAAAGAAGGGCTTACTCCCACCGACGCCGATATCGACGCGGAAGTGGAGAAGATCGCGGTGGCCAACAACCGGCCTGCTCCCGCCGTGAGGCGGATCATGAGCGAAAATGGCGACCTGGAGGGGTTGCGGCACACCCTCCGGGAGTCGCGGACGCTCGAGTTTCTCATCTCGAAGTCTACCGTGGCGGCCTAGGGTACACTGGTCGTATGGCAACCAGGAGACGGTCCATGGGTTTGGTTCCAATGGTGGTGGAGCAGACGCCCCGCGGCGAGCGGGCGTTCGACATCTTCTCGCGCCTGCTTAAGGAGCGGATCATCTTCCTCCCGACCTTTATCGAGGACGAGATCGCCAACCTCGTGATCGCGCAGATGCTTTTCCTTGAGGCGGAGGATCCGGACAAGGACATCTCGCTGTACATCAACTCGCCCGGCGGCTCGGTGACGGCGGGCATGGCGATCTACGACACCATGCAGTACGTCAAGCCGGCCATCTCGACCATCTGCATGGGTCAGGCGGCCTCCATGGGCGCGCTGCTGCTGTGCGCCGGCGCCAAGGGCAAGCGCTTCGCGCTGCCCCACGCCCGCATCATGATCCACCAGCCGCTTGGAGGAGTCCAGGGGCAGGCCACGGACATCGACATCCAGGCCAGGGAGATCCTCCGCATGCGGGAGGAGCTCAACCGCATCTTGATTCACCACACGGGGCAGAGCATGGAGAAGATCCAGCGCGATACCGACCGCGACTTCTTCATGACGGCGGAGCAGGCCAAGGAATACAAGATCGTCGACGAGGTCATCTCCTCCAAGCCGACCACGCGGTCGGTGACCGAAGCTCCAGTCGTGGCGGCGGCCGGACGGTAGGGGCAGGCGGATGGCGGCCCGGTCGCGCGAGGGCGGAGGGACGCTGAAGTGCTCGTTCTGCGGCAAGAGCCAGAACGACGTCCGCAAGCTCATCGCGGGGCCCACCGTGTACATCTGCGACGAATGCATCGAGCTCTGCAACGACATCATCGCCGAGGAATGGGAGGAGGAGAAGAGTAAGGAAATCCGCAGCCTCCCCAAGCCCTCGGAGATCAAGACGGTGCTCGACCAGTACGTGGTCGGGCAAGACCGGGCCAAGAAGATCCTCGCCGTCGCCGTCCACAACCACTACAAGCGCATCGAGGCGGGCAGCGAGGCGGGGGAGGTGGAGCTCCAGAAGGCCAATATCCTCCTCATCGGTCCCACGGGCTCGGGCAAGACGCTCCTCGCGCAGACCCTGGCCAAGATGCTCCACGTGCCCTTCACCATCGCCGACGCGACCACCCTCACCGAGGCCGGCTATGTCGGCGAGGACGTGGAGAACATCATCCTGCGCCTGCTCCAGGCCGCCGACTACGACGTGGACCGGGCGCAGCGCGGGATCGTCTACATCGACGAGATCGACAAGATCGCGCGCAAGAGCGAGAACCCCTCCATCACCCGGGACGTCTCGGGCGAAGGCGTCCAGCAGGCGCTCTTGAAAATTCTCGAAGGCACAGTGGCCAACGTGCCGCCCCAGGGCGGGCGCAAGCATCCGCACCAGGAATTCATCCAGGTCGACACCTCGAACGTGCTCTTCATCTGCGGCGGCGCCTTCGTGGGCCTCGACAAGATGGTGGAGAGCCGCGTGGGCAAGACGGGCATGGGCTTCGGCGCCGAGATCAAGAGCCGGGACGACCGGCGGGTGGGTGATCTCCTGGCCATGGTGCAGCCGGAAGACATGCTCAAGTACGGCCTCATCCCCGAGTTCGTCGGGCGCCTGCCCATCGTGGCCACTCTCCACGATCTGGACGAGGGGGCCCTCGTGCGTATCCTCAGAGAGCCGAAGAACGCGATCATCAAGCAGTACCAGAAGTACTTCGACCTCGAGAAGGTGCGGCTCAAGTTCACCGACGACGCGGTGGCCGCGGTGGCCCGCGAGGCCATGAAGCGCGGCACGGGGGCGCGGGGACTGCGCGCGGTGCTGGAGGAGGTCATGCTCGAGGTGATGTACGAGCTGCCCTCCATTCAGGGGCTCAAGGAGTGCATCATCACGCGCGAGGTCATCATCAACAAGGAGCGCCCCATCCTCATCTCGGAGCCCAAAGAGCAGTCCGCCTGACCTTCTCCCTCTCCCCTCAGGGGAGAGGGCAGGGTGAGGGAGAGTCCGACGTCCCGCCGCCGATCGATCGTTACCAGCTGAAACGCTCCTCGACGACGTACCTCCAGCTTCCGGTGCCTCGGGTCCCCTCGGTATTCCCTGAGTAATCCCTAGGTTCACCCAAGACTCCTGCCGGTCGGCGCAGTAAGTCTTGTCTCAATGGCCACGGACAGAACGACGTCGACGATCAAGGACACGAAACTGGCGGCGCTTCGTCGCAAATGGAGAAGATTGCCATGAGGTCCACGCGACACCTCGTCTGGGCGGGCGGATTGCTTGGTCTTTTTGCCATCGTGGGGATCCTGACCCATGGTGGGAGCCTGATGGTTCCGGGACCAGAGGGAAGGGCACTGAGAGGCGGCCGCGCGGCCGTGCACAGCGAGCTCGAGCGGCTGGAGAGTTTCGTGCCGGCGGGCCGGGACCGGGATGACGGCCTGTGGCGCGCCTATCTCGATCTGGTCGAGAAGGAGCTCGAGCACGGACACCTCGATGTCGCCGTTCGCGTCTGGCAAGACGCCTATGGCGCGGCGCTCGGGAGCGGCAGCTGGGAAAGCATGATTGCCGTCGGCGACGCCTTCGTAGCGATCGGTCGCGCCTCGGGCAGCCCCGCCGGCGCGCGAATGAACGCCCGGGAAGCGTACTTGACCGCCTTGATCCGGGCCCGACGTGATCGCTCCGTCGACGGTGCCCTCCGCAGCGCCGAGGCGTTCCGGCAAATCGGCGATCAGGCCGTGGTCGAACAGAGCCTCCACGTCGCCACGCAGCTGGCGGCGGGGGACGAACAAGCGCTGGAGAGGGTGCGCGAGGCTCGGCAACACTGAGCGGCACGGGCACGGGTTCTCGGGGTGATGTCGATCGTGCCCTACGCTGCGGACTTCTGGGCCACTCCGGAATCGCGTGGATCCGTCCTCCTGATCGCCGCCATGCTGTGCTGGACGCTCGACGTCCTCCCCGACTACGTGGTCGCCCTCGGCGTGATCGTCGTCTGGAACGTGGCGGCGATCGGTCCCAGTGCCCCCAGCCTCTCCGGGTTCGCCTCACCCGTCTGGTTTCTCCTCCTCGGCGTCCTCGCTGTGGGCGGAGGCCTGGCCAGGTCGGGCGTCCTCCAACGGATCGCGGTCGCCCTGTTGTCGATGTTTCCGGCAACGTTCGTCGGTCAAGTGGTGGCCTTCCTCGTCGGCGGTCTGCTCATGACGCCGTTCCTGCCCCTCACGGTGGCCCGCTGCGCGCTCACCGCGCCCCTGGCGCGGCAGGTGGCGGAAATGCTCGGCTATCCCGCGAGAAGCCGCGCGGCAATCGGCATCGGACTCGCCGCGTTCACGGGCAGTGGCCTCTTGAGCCGCGTGTTTCTCTCGGGCGCCACCCTGAATCTGATTGCCTGGAGTCTGCTCCCCCCGGCCACGCGACCCGGATGGTGGAGATGGGCCGTCGCAGGGGCGCCGATGATGCTGGTCCTCACCGTGGGGATGCTGGGGATCATTCTGCTCACGTGTCGCCCCGCGAACGATTGTCCCGTTGGCCGCGAGGTGATCCAGCGGCAACGGCGGGACCTTGGAGCGCTGACTCCGCAGGCGCGCGTGGCCGGGGTCGCTGCCGTGGTCGTGCTGATCGGGTTCGTGGCGGGGCCGTATCTCAAGATCGATGGAGCCTGGTTCGCGTGTCTTGGCGCAATGACGCTGACCGCGACCGGGGTGCTGACACGTGAGCAATTCCGCTTGATGATCGACTGGCCGCTCCTCATCTTCCTCGGCGTCATCCTCAGCATGCCCGCCATGATCCACCAAATCGGAGTCGATGCCCGGCTGGCCCAGGCTCGTGATGGTCACCGCGGCGCGGTTCGTGCTGTCGGAGTGGGTCGCCATCCCGCTCCTCACGGCCACCCTGGTCCCGATCGCGCCGACGGTCGGGCTCCACTCCTGGGTCGTCGCGTTCGTCGTGCTTTCCGCGGCCAATCTTTGGAGCGTGCCCTACCAGTTCGCGGCGTACCTCGCGTTCTGGAGCGCCTCGGAGGGCTATCTCTTCGCGCACGACCAGGTCCGGGCGTTCAGTGTCGCGTACGTGCTCCTGTCGCTGTGCGGACTCCTCGTTTCCATTCCTGTCTGGCGACTGCTCGGCTTTCTCCCGTAGGGGGAGTCGCCCGAGTTGGTGGATCATCCGCCAGCTCGGGTCTCGAGCTCCTCGAGGAGTGATTTCGCCTCGCTCAGGTCGGCGGTGTCGAACCCCTCGGTGAACCAGCCGTAGATGTCCGACAACAACGCGTGTGCTTCCCTCAGTTTTCCCGTGTCCGCCCACCGCCGACTCAGGTTCACCGTCGCGCGCAGCTCCAGCGACCTCGCTCCCTGTCGGCGCGCAATCTCGATGGCCCGAAGGAAATGTGACTCGGCGTCGCCCGGCGCGGGCGGGTCGGTCCCCGCGGATCGCGGGTCGGGTCCTGCTCCACGCGGACCCGCGTCCCCCCCTGAGCTCGCGCCGGCCTGAAGCGTGAGCATGCCGGTCAGGCGATGCAGCTCCGCCTCCCAATAGTGCTGTCCGGACTGCTGCGCGACCGTCAACGCCTCCGCTACTGCGGACAGTCCGTCCGCCGGCCGACCGAGTTTCTGGTGCACCTCCGCGACCAAGGCGAGGAAGGCCGGAACGAGGACCGTGGCGCCAATCTCCCGGTGCCTCGCCAGTCCTTCCTGCATCTGAGCCAAGCCCTCCTCGCTCTGCCCTCGTTCCGCGAGGCACCAGCCGCGCTGAATGACCCCGACCGTGAGAAGGAGCCCGAAGTCATGCTCCGTATCGTGGGCCAAGGCCTCGTCTTCCAGTTCCTGCACGGTCTGGTGTTCCCTCCGCCAATGGTGCAATGCCGCGGCGAGGTGACAGGCATATGACAAACCGAACGGGTGATCGAGCGAGCGCGCCAGCTCGAGAGCCTCTCGGGCGCGGGTGGCCGCCCGGTCGGGGTACCCCAGTATCCAGAGCGTCCAGGCGGCGTGGATCGCGCAGGTGACCACGGGAGGAACGAGACGAAACGCGGGCGACCGGGTGGGATCGGGCTTGCCCAAATCGTACCGCTCGATCCCCCGCTCCAGATGATCGAGGGCCGCCTCGAACTCGCCTGAGTAGAGTGACACGATGCCCAAGGCATTGTGGGCGGCCAGAAGCAGGGCGGGATCCTGCCTCGCCTCCGCCATCGTCAACAGGTAGGTTCCCACGTCGTGGGCCGTCTTGAACTCGCCCCGAACGACATAGAATCGCCCGATGCCCAGCAAGACGGGCAAGAGCTGCGGCGTTTCTTTCATTTGCGTATACAGCTCCCACGCTCGCGCGTACGTGCGAGCCACCTCGGGCGCGGCATAGCCCTGGGTCGCCGTCAGCGCCGTGCCCAGGGTGACCTGCAGGGACAGCTCTTCCTGGGTGCGCTCCCGCGAGTCCGGCAATGTCCTGAGCGAGTCGAGGGCACGCGTCGCGTGGTCGGCGGCCTCCCCGTAGGCGTGCTGGTGCAGCGCATGCTCGCCTGCTTGTCTCCGGTACCGCGCGGCGCGCGCGAAGTCCCGGCCGTGCTCGAAGTGCACGGCGAGCTCGCCGGCAATCTCCCCGGCGCGCGGGCCATACGCACGCTCCAGCCGCTCGCCGGTCCGCAGATGCAGGCCCACCCGGCGCGTGATGGGGACGCTCGCATAGAGCACCTGCTGATAGAGCGCATGAATGAACGCATACCGTCCGGCCACCGTCCCGTCCGGCCACTCCGCAACACCCGTCGCGCGGAGAAACTGACCTCGCCGCGCCAGCGCATCGCACCGCCGTGGTCGATCCCGGCCGCGCCGGCCACCGCCGTGGAAAACTCCACGCCCGCCACGCTGGCCGCCACCAGTACCGCCTGCTCGTCCGGGGTCAGGCGCTCCACCTGCTTTTCGACCAGCTGCCACAGCGTATCCGGCGCCCGCGACGCGATGTCCTCCGCGGGCCCCAAGAGCTGCCACTGGCCGTCGATCTCCCGCAGCTGCTCCTGGCCGATCAGGTAGTCGACCGTGTTCACCAGGAACAGCGGATTGCCGTCGGTGTTCCGGTGGAGCACGAGCGCCAGTTCCGAGGGGAAGCCGTGCCCGGGAAAGCGCCGCGAAAGGTATTGGCCCACGGCGGCCGCGCTCAAGAACTCCAAAGGTATCTCGTCACAGTATCCGTGCATCTGTAGCTCGTGCTTGACCCACCGCAATGGATGCGCGGTGGCGGAGGCCACGTCGGCGGGCCGGTACGTGCCGAGGACGAGCAAGCGCGACGGTTCCCGCCGCCGTGCCAGCATGCGCAGCAGGTCGATGGTGGCCGAGTCGCTCCAGTGCAGGTCTTCCAGGAGCAGCACGAGCGGTGCGTCCAAAGCGAGGGCATCCAGCGCCTCCACCAGCTCTCGCAGCATCCGGTCGCGCGTGGCCCCCTGGGCACGGCGCTGCACCGCCTCCACATCGCGGTCGCTCAACAACGCCGGCAGCTGCTCCAGCCAGGTCGGCGCATGCTGCTTGAGGATCTGAATCAGCCGCTCGCCCCCCGCCGCTCGTCCCAATCGTCCCAGCGCTTCCAGCACCGGCAGATAGGCTTCCCCCGCCCCGTACTGCTCCACGCATTGTCCCCAGCCGATGCGCAGCGGATTCGTTTCGCCGACTTCCGCGAGGAATATTTCCACCAGCGCCGTCTTGCCGATCCCCGGCTCCCCGGTCACGAACACGAGTTGCCGCTGTCCGCTCAGCGCTCTTGTCAGCCGCTCGTTCAGCCGGGCCAACTCGGCCTCTCGGCCCACCAACGTCGGGGCCGCGTGCGACGAGGAGGTGAAGCTCACCGGGGACTGGACGGGAGACTTGTCCGGAGGAGCGGTGGAGTCCGCCGGAGCGACGATCGCCGTCGGCCGAGCCACCGGGCCAATGAACCGGAATCCCCGTCGGTGCACCGTCTGGATATATCGCGGCGTACCTGAAGAGTCCCGCAGAGCCTTGCGAAGATCGCGAATGCAGCTCGACAGGGCGGCGTCGCTCACGATCGCGTCCCGCCAGACCGCGGTGAGCAGCTCCTCCTTGGTGATCAGCCTCCCCGGGTACTCGACCAGGTGCCGGAGGACCGCGAACGCTCGCGGCGTCAGCTCGAGCCGCCGCGTGCCGCACCACGCCCACTCGTTCTCCGCCTCGATGCGAACCGCTTGAGGGTCTTCAGGCCGAGTCCGGCTCATGTCCCTTTTCACCAATCCCTCGCCAAGGCAAGCGTGAGGCCCGACCGGCCATGGCGGAGAACGGACGTGGTGTCATCTACGCTCATGCTCCTACCCTCGAAGAGATCTTAGTCGGGATTGTTCGAACCGACACGACCAACCTGCTGGTCGAACGTGCCGGCATTGGCCTGCCCGTTCGTTCTGCCAGATCGTCTCAAGAAACCGGGTGCTTCATCCAGACATTTGCTTCCTCGTAGCGCCCGATATTCCGTCGCACGTCGAGCTTTACCGGTTGGAACGCTCCCGCCACGACGTAGGTTCCGCTCTCCGGGAAGCGCAGCCCCGTCCATTCCTCCCATTTGGCCACGGTGTCCGTGACCACCATCGCCGTGGGGGCGACCTGCAGGATCTCAGCACCCATCCGCTCGTGCACGCGGAGCCAGTGATCGAACGCGGTCCCGTCGGATCGCCGCCACGTGACATACCGCTCCATGGGCGTCAGCGGGTAGAGCTGCTTGAGGGCCGGACGTACGGGGGCGACCAGGGTCTTGAGCCCGTGCCGCCGCGCGATGTCCCTCATGGTCTCGATGATGCGCCGGCTCAGTCCCCGCGCGCGATGCTGCGGGTCCACGATGGCGGCCAGCGCGGACAGGGCGGTGGGGCGCCGTCCGTCACGCTTCACGGCCACCCCTCGCTGGAGAAGCTCCGGGATATCAGGCGGGAGATCGGCCCGGGTACCGTCGCAGATGAAGGGAATCGAGTTGCCCACCGCGACGAGGGCCCCCGCTTCGTCCCATAGCCCGAGCTGAAAATCCCTGAAGTCGCTGAATAGACGACTCCAAAGGCCACCGGTGCCATTGCCTTCGTGGAGGAAACGCGGCCAGGCGAGAGCATGAAAGCGATTGAAATGGGGCTCGAGGTCCGCATGCTCTGCCAGGGTCCGTACGGTGTAGAGCCCGTCCATGCCAGAATGATGACTGGATGAGAGCGCGCCGTCCAGTGACCTATGCGCTCGCGGCCATGCTGATCGCGGCCGCTGCGGGAGCCGTCCGCGCCGAGTCGCCCGAGGCCGGCGGCCGCGAGCGGCACTGGTACCTCGTCCGCGCCACCAAGGAATTCGAAGCCCGGCGCTTCGAGCAGGCACTGGTGAGCTTCGAGGCAGCGGCGCGGTTGGCGGAAGAGCCGCTGCCCGACGATGCGCTGCGCCGTTGGGGGATCGCGGCCTCCGAGGCAGGTTGGCCGCTCGCCGCCTATGTGCGGCTGCGGCAATACCAGGCCGCCGCGCCCGGCGCGGCCGACCGCGAGGCCGTGCAGGCCCGCATCGTCAAGGCTCGGCGCATGCTTCTCGGCACCGTGGCCCGGCAGTCACGCGTCATCGTGCTCACCGAGTCGCGCCCCTCGGGGGATTCGCCGGGCGACCGCCAGGTGATTCGTCTCGTGGCGCGATCGGGCC
>WNGK01023491.1_pt1 | contig 11350 bp, 8 predicted proteins | sample 5400601 | NCBI WGS metagenome assembly WNGK01 (sample SAMN13153376, study PRJNA577476) | soil metagenome | isolation source: 60 cm soil or saprolite under Garry oak tree replicate 1 | place: USA:California | collected 2016-06-15
ACCGATCAGGCTGTCAAGCTCGGCCAGCGCGCTGGTCAGCGTGGGTGTCTGCTCGTAACCGCGGAAACGCGAGGTCAGCTCCGCGAATGCCCGGTCCGCGTCCTGCGGGCCGATGGTGATGAGCTCGGCCGGATCGGGTTGCGGCCCCTCGGCCATCACCCGCACGTCGCGTGCTTCTGCCGCCTTTTCGACAAGGCTGCGGACGAAGCGGCCATTACCGAGATCGTCCACGATCCGGCGGCGCGCCACCTCCTCGAACATCCGCCAGAGCGCGGGGCGGGCGTCGGCGTCGAGCACGTCGCCGCGCCGCTCGACGCATGACTCGGCGATCTGCAGCAATTCGGCCGGCGAGTAACTCGGGAACTTGACCCGGGCGGCGAAGCGTGACGCCAGCCCGGGGTTGCTGGCCAGGAAGTCCTCCATCTGCTTCTCGTATCCGGCCAGGATGATGACGAGGTCTTCCCTGTCGTCCTCGGCCCGCTTGAGCAGGGCCTGCACCGCCTCGTTCCCGAACCGGTCAGCCTGCCCGTCGCCTTCGTTCACCAGGCTGTACGCCTCGTCGATGAACAGGACGCCGCCGAGCGCCGAGTCCACAAGCTCGTTCGTCTTGATCGCGGTGGCGCCGAGGTACTCCCCCACCAGATCCGCGCGCTGAGCTTCGATCACGTACGGCGTGTCGAGCAACCCGAACGCGTAGAAGATCTTGGCGATCACGCGTGCCACCGTCGTTTTGCCGGTTCCTGGCGGGCCGAGCAGCACGAAGTGACGCATCGGCTTCTCGGTCGCGTAACCGGCGAGTGCGCGCATCCGTGCCGCCTCGATCGACGCGGCAATCGACCGGATCTGCTCCTTGACCGGCTCAAGGCCGATCATGCTGGCCAGCTCGGCCATGGCCTCATCGACCGAGATTTCCGGGAGGGCGGCCTCCGCGGCGGCCGAATCTCTGTCCCTGAGCCGCCCGGTGCCGTCGCCGGCCGGCGACTGCTCGCGAACCGTCGCGTCGGCCGCGTGGGCATAGCCGTGTGGCGCGGCGGCGAGGGCACCACCGCGCAGCCGGGCCCGGCCGTGTACCCGCTCGTCCTGCAGGGCCTGGGCCAGCCGCCAGCCCAGCACGACGATGGCGAGCAGCCAGGCGGCGGCCAAGCCGATGACCGGAAGCGCGGGCCAGATCCGTAGCGCCGCGACGCCGGCCGGGACCACCCACAGCAGCGTCCACGCCACCGTGCGGCAGGGCACGTACCAGCGGGCGAGTACGGCAGCATGCGCGGCGAGGGCGACAGCGAACGGCAGCACAAGCAGCGGAATCAGCCAGGTCCGGTACGCACCAGCCCCCACGGACACCACGGCGAGGCCCCACACCGCTACCGACACCGAAGCCATCACGCTGCGGCGTCCCTCCAGGACGGCAATGATCGCGTACCCGAGGGTGGCCAGTAGTAGGAAAGGTGCTATCAGGATGGCGGCCATGACAGCCACCACGAGGAGGATGATCTTCAGGCCGAACGGCGCCGTGCGCAGCACTACCCGGGCACGCTTAAACCAGCCCTGTGCTGGGTTGTTACCTTGCCAGGACTCCTTGTGTGGCCGCATCCTGCTCGCTCGCACTGGTCCCTGTATAGCGCACACCGCGCAGGTACGGCAGCACACAATCCCCTACCAGGGGCAGAATCCCGCCTTCCGGCAGGCCAGATATTGGTACCGCGGCCGGTCGGCCAGCGCGCCGGCGCCCGCTGGCACCCGCCGTCACCCCGCCGACGGCACCGCGCCCAGTGCCCGGCCGACGCCCGGCCATCACCCGCCGGCCCCCCGCCGGCAGCACCGCGCCCAGTGCCATATATGAACACCGATGGGCCATCGGTGTTCATATACGAACACCGATGGGCCATCGGTGTTCATGTCGGCGCCCTCTGGACCTCAGGCGGTCTGCGTGACGAATGCGGCGACGACCTCACCGAGCCGCTCGCCCGCGTCCTCCTGCAGGAAGTGTCCCGCATCGGCGATCACCGGGTGATCGCGGCCCGCCGCGCCAGGTATCGCGCGCTTGAGGACCGGCGCCATACCGCCGGTGATCGGGTCACCGTCGCTGAATGCCACCAGGAAGGGCTTGTCCCAGGTGGCGAGTTTCTGCCAGGCCGCACGGTTGGCCGGCCCGGCGGGGTCGTCCGGCCTCGCCGGGACAAGGGCCGGCATCGCACGCGGCCCCGCCTGATAGCCGGCGCCGGGGAACGGCGCGTCATACGCGGCGCGGACCTCGTCCGGCAGGGGCCGCTTGCAGCCTGACTGCACGAAGCGGCTGACGTCGATCGATGGCGCCGTCGTCATGGCGCGGCGGAAAGCCCACCAGACCTCGGGCAGCTCCTGATCACCGGTCGGCAGCCCGGTGTTCGCCGCGACAATACGGTCGAACCGGTCCGGATGCTCGGCAGCGAGCCGCAGCCCGATCAGGCCGCCCCAATCCTGGCCGACGAGCGTGAGCCCGGTCAATCCGAGCACGTCGAACAGGAGCGAACGCATCCACTCGACATGGCGGGCGTAGGTGTGGTCGGCGATTTCCGCGGGCTTGTCCGAGCGGCCGAAGCCTGGCATGTCGGGGGCGATCGCCGAGATCCCGGCGCCGGCCAGCACCCTCATGACCTTCCGGTAGAGGAACGACCAGCTCGGTTCGCCGTGCAGCAGCAGCACGACAGGGCCGTCGCGCGGGCCCGCCGTGACCCAGGCCATCCGCAGCGTGCCGCCTTCGCCGTCCGGCACGTCCGCGTACCTGGGCTGGTAGGGGAAGTCAGGGACCGCGGCGAATTGATCGGCCGGTGTGCGCAGGGTTCGCATGAAGCCATGATGCCAACCGGCTGCGCCATGGTCGCTCATCAGGCACGCGGAGGCGACGGCCGGCGCAGGTGCGCCTGGCCGGATCGCGTTTAGCCACCGGCCAGGTGTGCCTGCGGCGGGCCGTCACACCCCCGATCGGCCCAGGTGAGCCACCCCGCGCGTGTGCCATATCAGGCCCGCGCCACCCTGCCGCAGCCGTTAAGGATGGTCTTGGTTTGCGGGGGGCGCGGGGAAACCGCCGACCGCCGTCTCGTACGCCTGCGCCACGCGAAGGCACATGCCATCGGCGAAATGACGCCCGACGATCATCATGCCGACCGGCAGGCCGTCGGCGAGACCGGCCGGCACCGACGTCGCGGGGTGCCCGGTGACGTCCAGCGGCGCCGTATTGGCGATCATCTCGGTGGACCGGGCCAGTTGCTCTTCCTTGCTGGCGCCGGTCGTCGGAATCGTCGACGCCACAATGGGCAGCGTCGGCATGACCAGGACGTCCACGCCGGTCAGTGCCACGTCGTACGCGGCAGTCAGTTCAAGGGCCAGGTTCCTTGCCATCGCGTAGTAACGCCCGTCGTACCGGTCGATTGTGTAACGGCCGCACAGGGCGCTCACCTTCAGGCTTACCGACATCTCGGCCGCGTGTTCCCTGCGCCCCTTGGCGTAGTGCGCGATGAGTTCGGGGTCGTAGAGGCCCGCGGAATTCATGCCGAACGCGTTTCCGTCGATCATCTGGCCGGTCGCCCCCTCGGTCGCGATGACGTTCCAGACGTGCATTCCGTCGCGGTGCCACGGGAGGCTGATTTCGCTGACGAGCGCGCCTGCCGCCGCCAGCCTGCGGACCGCGGCGCGGACCGTCTCATCGACTGCGGGCTGGGACAGGCCCGGGACGCCGAACCCCTCCTCGACGACGCCGATCCGGAGGCCGGCCACGCCAGCGTCCAGTTCCGCAAGGTAACCGCCCGGCGGCGGGTCGGCCCGTTGACGTGGGTCGAATCCATCACGGCCCGCGAGCACCCCGAGCATCACCGCGGCGTCACGCGCATTGCGGGTAATCGGGCCCAGATGGTCGAGGGTGTTCTCGATCGGGAACGCCCCGGTGTAGGGCACCAGCCCGTAGGTCGGCTTGTGCCCGACCGTGCCGCAGAAGGCGCTGGGGATGCGGACCGAGCCGCCCTGGTCGCCCCCGAGCGCCAGGTCGACATCACCGGCGGCGACCAGCGCCGCGCTGCCGCTTGACGACCCGCCCGCCGACTTCGTCCGGTCCCAGGGATTGCGCACGGGGCCAGTCCTCGACGTGTGGCTGCCGCCAGAGAAGCACAGGTCCTCGCAGACCGCCTTGCCCGCAATCGTCGCTCCAGCGCCGAGCAGGCGGGTGACGACCGTGGCGTCACGCCGCGGGACGTATCCCTCGACGGTCGCCGATCCGTTCATCATCGGCAGCCCAGCGACCTCGATGTTGTCCTTGATCGCGACCCGGCGGCCGGCCAGCGGGCCATCATCTCTTGTCCTGATCTGCGTGGTGACATACCACGCACCTAGCTCATTGCCGACCCCGGCCGGCCACTGGTAAGCCCGGCCGGGCGGCTCAGGGACGTGTGCCTGATACAGGCGCTCCACGGCGTCGTACGACGCCAGTGCGTCGGCGATGAGGACACGGAAGGACTCCACGTCCTATGGAGTCAAACCAAATCCGTAGCGGTCCGCGATCTCAGCGAGCTCATCTTTTGCGGGCGGAACGATGGCCATGGCGGTCTCCCTCCGGTATGGGCCTCAGCCTGCTAGCGGTAGTGGCCCCGGCCGTGGCAGCGTAGCCCGACGGACCTCCTGTGGTCGCGCAGGCGGGCTCAGGCTGACAACCGCGGCCGCAGTTGGTGACCCAGTACGGCCGGCCGCTGACGCCAGCGCGCTAAGGTGCGATCGCCGCAGGGAGAGCGATGACCGACGTCCTGACCCGCAAGGAACTCAACCGCACCACTTTGGCCCGCCAGATGCTGCTGGCCCGCGAACAAGCCACGGTGCCACAGGCGGTGGAGCGGCTGCTCGCGATGCAAGCTCAGCAGGCCAGGCCGCCGTTCCTCGGCCTATGGAGCCGCCTCGCGGATTTTTCTGCCGGGCAGTTGCACGCGGCGCTGCACGGGCGCGAGGTGGTGCGCGCCACCTACGTCCGGGCCACACTGCATCTGCTCAGCGGACGGGACTACCTGACGTTCCGCCTGGCGATCCAGCCGATGCTGACCGCGGCGGTGAACTCGATTCTCAACCGAACGGGAGGCGGGCCGCTGGACGATGAGCTGCTGATACCGGCGGCGCGGTCGGTGCTCAGCGCCGGTCCGCGGGACTTCGGCGCCGTTCGCGACCTGCTGCATGAGAGATTCCCCGACGTCAACGACCGGGCGCTTGGCTACGCGGTGCGCATGAACCTGCCCCTGGTCATGGTGCCGACGAAGGACCGGTGGGCGTTCCCGGCGGTGGCCGACTTCACCCTCGCCGACACGTGGCTGGGCTCGACGCCGCTGGATAGCGAGTCGCTCGACCTGCTGGTGCCGCGCTACCTGGCCGCGTTCGGGCCGGCCACGCCCGCCGACATGCAGACGTGGTCAGGGATGCCGCGGCTGAAGCCGGTCTTCGAGAAGCTGCGGCCCCGGCTGCGGACATTCAGGGACGAGCGCGGCCTAGAGCTTTTCGACGTTCCTGACGCGCCACGCCCCGAACCGGATGCCATCGCACCCGTGCGTTTCCTGCCTGATTTCGACAGTCTGCTCCTCGCGCACGCCGACCGCACCCGCATCGTGCCTGAGGAGCACCGCCCGCGCCTGATAACGAAGAACCTCCGGGTACCCGCGGCGTTCCTGTGCGATGGCTTCGTCAGGGGCACCTGGCAGCTGACCCGCCGATCGAAGGCGGCCACGCTGACCGTGACACCCTTCGAGGTGCTGCCCAGGCAGGCAGTGACCGATCTCACCGATGAAGGACATCGGCTGCTTGGCTTCGCCGAACCAGACGCCGAGAAGCTGGACGTGCGGTTCAGCCCGGCGCGATAGGCCCGGCCGAGTGGCGGTGCCGGCCGGCGGCCGCCGTGAAGGTCCGGCTGATCTGCACGCTCTGCTGGACCGGTCCGCCCGTGGGCGGCGAGGCGATGGCCTCAGGTTCGCCAACCGCGACCATGTGCTGCTGGACCTGCTCAGCGAGCGCGGCGAACGGCTTGTAGTGGTCGGGCACTGGTACTGACTCGGCGGCGGTGACGGGGGCGGCAGCATCCGGTGGCGCGCTAACGGCGGCCGTCAGGCCGGAGACATAGTGATCGTGGATTTGGCTGTCGACCGTACCTGCCGCCACGTGCGGCGAGACGACGACCGCGGGCACGCGCGGGCCGAGCATGGTGAAGTCGAACGCCGCGGCCTTGCGGTGCAGCAGCGAGCTTGCGAGCCGGCCCGCCCGGCTGAGCTGCCCACCGGGGCTAGGCACGCCGGTCGGTGGCGGGACGTGATCGTACAGGCCGCCGTGCTCGTCGTAAGTGACGAGCAGCACGGTCCGGTCGAACACCGCCGGATGCGCTCGCAGCGCCTCATAGACGCTCGCGACCAGCCGTTCAGCCCGCGTGAAGTCCGACTCGCCGTCCGGAGTGAACCCGTCGTAAGCGGCCTGCCCGACCAGGTTGTTTTCCGGGTGCTGGCTGTTGCTCACGTCCGGGGCACCGATGACCGGCGCGTGGTCGAGGGTGTGCAGTGGCGGGCGATGGTTGGGCTCGATGAATGTGTACGCGGTCAGCTCGCCGGCGGCGACGTGCCGGGTGAACTGATCAAATGGGAACCACTTCGCGTGCCGGTCAGCGGTGTCCCACAGCGCAGGGAACGCCCACGCCTGCGGGGTGTCGTCGTGATATATCCGCCAATCCGCGCCGTGCTTCTCGAGCAGTTCGAAGATCGTCTGGTTGGTATAGGGACGGATCTCGATCGCGGTCTGTCCGTCCGATGTCGCGGCATGCGCGAAGTTCCTGTTCGGCCACGTCTCGCCAGGCACCGAGCAGAACCAGCGGGTACATACCGCGAACTCCAACGCCAGCCGGCTCAGCACGGGCACGTGCTCCGGCGGCTGGCAGGCCATCGCCAACGGGCCCCGGCCGGTCATGGGCTGTCCGGCGCCCATGAACCGGCCGCTCACCCAGTTCATCAGCGGTCCGAGCAGCCCGCCGAACGCGGGCGGGTCCAGGCCGCGCACCTTCCGCTCGTAGCTGACCACGAATCCCTGGTTGGTCGGCGCTCCCGAGGCGGTGACGGCGAGTTGTTCCATCACCGCCTCGTGCGAATGATCCGGGCCGGCCGGCAGCGCAAGCTTCGCGGCCGGCGAGGCTGGCACGGCGGGCCCGCCGTGCCAGCCTGGATTGGTGTACTCGCCGCTACCTCGAAGACCGTCGAACGCGGGATCGGGATGCCGCAGATAACCGAGCATGTGATCGAACGACCGGTTCTCCAGCATCAGCACGACGACGTGCGCGATATCCACCACGAACCTGACCCTAATGCGCGGGACCGTTGAGTTCAGCGCCGTTACTTGATCCGGATGTTCCAGCCGACCTCGATATGGTTCACGTCTTTGATGAGGTCACGGTTGAGCGCGGCGATGGCCTGCACCGAGGTGCCGAAGGCACTCGCGAGGGCGCTCAGGGTGTCGCCGGGCTTCACCTTGTGCCAGACGTTGGTCTGGGGAATGACGGGATGCACGTCAGACGGTGCGTCGCCAGGCCGCCAGCCGATACGCCATTGGCCGAAGTCGGCGGCGTCGGTGAAGTTCTCGTCGTAGGCCTGGTGGAAACCCGTCTGGTACAGCGCGGCCCGCGGATAGCGCTGCCCCCCCGACCATGCGACGGTCTGCCAGCCAAAGCTGATCAGGCCCGCCTCGAAGAGGCGCTTGATCACCCAGAAACCACCGTACCCGCCGGTAAGGTGGTTACCGAGCGTGTCGTGGCACCCGCGGAAGTAATCACCGATCGGGCCGAGCTTGGCGAGCGCATGCTCGGGCGTGTTGGGCAGATGGCTGGCGTAGTCAGGCACGTCGAAGTCCACCGCGAAATAGATCGGCCGGCCGGCCGGACCGCCCGCGGCGGTGTGCTGCTCATGAGCCAGGGCGGCGTACTCCTTGCCCTGGTGGTAACCACCCAGCGCATCTTTCTGGCCGAACTCGAAGCAGGAAACGATGCCGACCCCCGCCGCCGAGAGACCCTCGGCCTCCGCGCGGGTCAGCAGCTTTCCCCTGGTATCGGGGGTAACGACGGTGAGGTAGCGGCACACCGCCACCGCGCCGAGGTTGTGAATCTGTGCGCCACTGAACCGGGCGAACGAGTAGTCCAGAACCTTGTGGCTCATTGGAAGACCTCCCCTGTCGTGTTATCCATTGCCGGAGAAGCACCCCGGCTGGATTCACTAACTGGGGGGAGCGAACGGCCCGCTGGATACACGCTGCTGCAGATCGACCTTGTGGCCGGGTCGCACTCGCCGCATCGGCGCGTCCTAGGTCCAGGAATGTTCCGGCCCAGGCAGAGGCGTCAGCGAGCACGAGGGTGCCATGCTTCTTAGAACCTTGTTACTGAGGACGTATCTGCGCGACCGGTTGAGCCACTTGTTTGCAGGCGGCGACCGCCGCCGGAACGACCCACAGACCCCGGAGGCGGCTATGCCCGCGCCCGACCTCAGCCACGTTATCCTCGCGCCATCAGCGCACCAGCCCGGTGAGATCGACCGCCTCAATGCGATCCTGGAGCACGCCGGGCTCGGCCGGCCGCTCGGACAGCCCGAGCGGAGCACGCCCGCGGTGGCGGTGGTGCCGGTATCCGACGTTGACCCGCGGACGGTGGCGGACACGCTGCGCCAGGCCGCCCCGGAACACGGCGAAGATCTTCTCCAGGCGACCGCGCCCCAGGAGTTCAACGTCGACACAGTCCCACGCGAGCCGCATGATCACAAACTCTTCGCCAGCGGGAAAAAGACCGGGCACGGCACGGTCACCTGGACATTCGCCTCGCACAAACAGATGCCGCCGGCACCGCCTTGGCCACCGGACGGTTCACGGCCGGTAGTCGCGGTGTTGGATAGCGGCGTCCAGCATCATCCGTGGTTGCCCGCTGGCAGCTCCCCCACGTTTTGGGCCCCCGCCCCCTGGCGGCCGCCGATACGGATCGAGCAGTCCCTTTTCCCCCACGTCGGCAGCTACTGGGGCCATGCCACGTTCCTCACCGGCCTGATCCGCTTGACCGCGCCGGACGCGCAGGTGCTTTCCCTGCAGGTGATGAAAGACGATGGCATGGTCAACGAGACCAACGTCATCGATGCGCTGCACTGGCTGGCAGATCATACAGAGAACGGCCACGTGGTAGACGTGGTGTTGATGGCCTTCGGCCGTCCCTGGGAGTCGACCGATGAGGGCACTGGGCCGCTGAAGACAGCGATCGACCGGCTGGGCAGCCAAGGTGTGAAGATCGTAGCTTCGGCGGGCAACGGCGCCACTACCAAGCGGACGATTCCGGCATTTCTGGCCGAAGGCCTGGACTCGCCCGTGGTGAGCATCGGCGCCGGTAACTCAGAAGCCGTGCACGCGCACTACAGCAACCACGGGTACTGGGTGCACAAGTGGCGATGCGGCACCGACGTGGTCAGCATCATGCCGCTGACGCTCACAGAGGCGGAGCGCGGGGAGGGCTATGCGCAGTGGAGCGGTACGTCCTTTTCCGCGGCCATCTATGCGGGCGAGCTGGCACACGCGCGTGCCGCGGAGCGGACGGTGGCCGATACCGGGCCGTAGCATGGTTTCCGTGTCTATCCCCGCCAGCCAGGCCGAAGCCAGGCGGACGGATCGTGTCGCCCGGCTCGGCGCGTGCCTCGAGCGGGCCAGAGCAGGCGAGCGCGGTGCACTCGACGAGGTGGTGCGGGAACTCAACCCGCTGCTGTGGCATGTGGTGCGGGCGCAGGGCCTCGGCACGGAGGAGGCTGCGGATGTCGTACAGACCACGTGGCTGGAGTTGCTGCGCGGGCTGCAGCAGATCCGCTCTGCGCAGGCGCTGACGGCGTGGCTGATCACGGTGGCGCGTCGTGAGGCGTGGCGGGTCAGGACACACTCGCGCCGACAGGCACCGGAGGATACGACGGTGACGCTCGAGTCGGCCCCAGACCCTGGCCCCGAGCCGGGCGAGGGCCTGCTGGCCGCCGAGCGGGACCGGGCCCTGTGGCGGCACTATCAGCGGCTGCCGGACCGGTGCCGCGCGCTGCTGCGCGTAGTCGCCTACGCGGACCGGCCGGACTACGCAGCGGTGGCCGAAGCCCTGGGCATGCCACGCGGCAGCATTGGCCCCACGCGTGGCCGGTGCCTCGCCAGCCTGCGCGAGATGCTGCTGGCCGATCCAGCCTGGAGCGCGCCGTGACCGATTTCGCCGACCACCCGTTGGACGACAACGACCAGGAGGTTATCGACCGTCTGGCGACGGTCCACAGCGTGCTCGACCCGCCGCCCGCCGACCTCGACGAACGGGTCCTGTTCGCGATCGCGCTCGGCGACATCGATGGCGAGGTGGCCCGGCTCAGCGAAGAGGCTCTCATCGGCTCGGGCGCGCGGGGGAGCGAACGCACCCGCACGATTACGTTCGACGCCGACAGCCGCACCATCATGATCACGATTGTCGGCCGATCGGATGACCTGCTGCGCCTCGACGGCTGGCTCGCGCCCCCGGCCGTGCTACGTGTTGAGTTGCGGTTCTCTGAGCCAGCGCCGTCGCAGTTCGTGGCCTCCGACGATGCGGGGCGCTTTGTCTTCGACGGCGTTCCGCACGGGCTGGCGCAGCTGATAGTGCACCCGCCGGGCCAGGGGCTCGAAGGCGGCGAGACTCCGCGAGTTGCCACGCCCTCCATTGTCCTGTGACGTCAGCGTGATGCCGCAAGCCGCCCGGCTGCACGCGGCCGGTGTGACGTCCAGCGACAACGGCCAGCCCGCGCTCGCCATACGCCAGCTGCGCGCCGGCCTGCGGCTCGTCGAGCGCCACGCGGCCGACGACGATCCTGCGCTGCTGGAGATCCGAGGCCGGCTGCTGCTCAGCCTGGCGTGGGCGGAATCGGAACGCGGCCGGGTCGAGGTCGGTTTCCGGCTGCTCGACGAGGCCGAGCGGCTCATCCCGGAGGGCCAGCTGGCGATCCTGCACGGCCAGCGCGCCCTGCTGCTGAAGCGGACCGGCCGCAACGACCTGGCATTGCGGGAGTATGACGCCGCGGTGGCGCTGTTGAGCGAGCAGGCGAACCCGTTCGACCTGGTTAAGGTGCTCAACAACCGCAGCCTCGTCCACCTGGAAGCCGGCCATGTCCGGCTGGCCCGGGCTGACCTGCACCTCTGCGGGCAGATCGCCACCCGACATGGGCTCGTCCTGTTTGCGGCACTGGCCAGGGTCAACCTCGGCTGCCTGGACGTCCTCGCTGGCGACCTGCCGTCCGCGCTCCGCGCGTTCACCGCGGCCCGCGGCGACTACGAGACGCTGGCGCCTGGCCGGCTG
>WNGK01007593.1_pt1 | contig 11349 bp, 8 predicted proteins | sample 5400601 | NCBI WGS metagenome assembly WNGK01 (sample SAMN13153376, study PRJNA577476) | soil metagenome | isolation source: 60 cm soil or saprolite under Garry oak tree replicate 1 | place: USA:California | collected 2016-06-15
TATCAAGTCGATCGATCAACAGCCGTACGTCTTCACAGCTTGCGGAAAAACTCGTGTTTTGAAAGGGCACGGCTTCAGCCGCGCCGCTAAGGCCAGATAGATCAGTGAGCTTTAGCCGCTGAGGGAATGTTTCCTTCGATTTCAACACCTATTCCCACCTTTTCATTTCACTCGCGCCCAATTCGCTTCATTCACTCGCCTTCCGTGCCGCTTCTTCCAGCGTCTTCATCGCCAATAGGTAGGGGCGCGGACCGTGGCTTAACCTCGCGACACCGTGTTCCGCCAATGCGCTGAGGGCCGGCGTTCCATCACCGGCCATGATGTTAAGCGGAAGCGGCGACCCTTCGGCAAGGCGCGCGATCAACGCAATATCCGCGAGACCGGGTGCGAACAGCCCATCGGCGCCGGCATTAGCATAGGCTCGGGCTCGTTCAATCGCTTCAACGATCATGTCATCGCCATGCTGTTCCGCTGGTCGCTGGAAAAAGACATCGGTCCGCGCATTGATGAAGAAGCGAACACCGGTTGCATCGGCAGCTCGTCGAGCATGCCGGATGCGTTCCACCTGATCGCCGGTCTCGCGAAGTTTTCCGCTCGCGGGAAAACTGTCCTCAAGGTTGCAGCCCACCGCCCCCGCTTCGATGGCGACGGCGATCGTTTCGCCCACCGCCTCCGGCGTCTCGCCATAGCCGCTCTCAAGATCGATCGTTACGGGCAGGTCTGTCGCGCCCACAATCCGCCGCAGATTGTCCATCGCGAATGCGAGCGGGATATGCTCGCCATCGGCGAAGCCGTTTGCATTGGCCACTGACCAGCTGCCTGTCGCAATCGCCTTGGCGCCGCCATTGGCCACGGCCTTCGCCGAACCCGCATCCCAAATGTTGAACAGCACGAGCGGCCTTCCGGGGACGTGCAGCCCCCGGAATTGCTCGGCCTTGGCTTTCTGATCTGCCATTCTCTTCTCCTCAAAATCGCTGTGGATGAAATGCGCGTCCAGGTTACGACGCACTCTGCGCGGCTGCTATCCAGTGTGCGCGCAATTCCTTGTCGAACTCCTCCCAGCGTTCTTCGGGGAAGAAGATTCTGGCGCCTTTGAACTCCACCCGCCGCCGCGTGCCGGGAATGTTTTCGGCCAGCCAATGCGACCATTTCACGTCAAAGTACACATCGTCCGTTCCCCACGCAATCAGAGTCGGCGCTTGCAGCGTCTTCAATCCCCCTTCAATGGCCAGCGTGTGCTTGTTATCGAATGCGGCGAGGAAACGTTGCAGGTTGCGCGTGCGCTCATCGGTTCGTACCAGGGGACGCAGGTATTGTTCGATGCTGTCGTCGCTCAGTCGTTCAGGGTGCTCATACGCCGGCCCAAGCGCCTGCTCCGATCGATACACGCTCTTGTCGGCCAACATCGTTTCGAGGGTTCCCCGCAATCCACCTGCCGCCGCCATCGCCAGGAACGGCTTGAACGGTTCGGGTGGCCAGTTGTCGTGCGTATCGCAATCGGTGAGTGTCAGGCTGCGGACGCGCTCCGGATTCAATGCGGCGAAAATCTGCGCAATGCCGCCGCCGCTGTCGTTGCCCACCAGGTCGATCCGATCGATCTCCAGGGCATCGAGAAATTCCTGCAGCATCCTGGCATTTGCAGTCACGGACACATCCTGATCCGGCGCGATTTCTGTCTCACCGTGAGCAAGCAAGTCCACGGCGATGCACCGCCGAATGTCTGACAGGTCCGCCAGCTGATGACGCCACAGATGTCCGTTCAACAACACGCCATGGACGAACAACGCAACCGGGCCTGTGCCTTGCTCCCTGTAGCTGATTCGTCCCGACGGCGTTTGTACACTAAGCTGAGTGGCCGATGGTTTGATTCCCAGCATTGCTAGGCCCTCCTTGCTTTAGTCGCGGAAATCCGCGCTTCATTCAGCTTTTGTGCGCACTCGTCGCAGCACACCTCAACCGTCTTGCCGCCGATTTTTACCTTGATTGCATTCGCATCGAGCTTGCAGTCGCAGGCAGCACAAGTTTTCTCAACCATGGCATCTCTCTCCTATGCCCGAAGTCCGGGCAGGATTAGTAGGCCACGCCGCACGAGTGCGTCGCTGTCAGAATCTTTAGCAATCTGCCTGGACAGGCCCGAGTACGGTGACTGGGTGATTTTGTAATCATGCCCATAAATTCGGGTGCCTCAGGTCTCGCTTTTGAGACCTGGGAAACCACAAATCTACGCGGTCACGGTATTAGCAGCTCGTGGAGTAAGTCCTGTTTTGAAAGGGCACGACTTGAGTCGTGCCGCCAACGTCGCAAAAACGGCGGGGCTTGAGCCCCTGCGGGAACTCCACCTGCCGACAACCGCTCCGTGCCCCGTCTTTGCGACTTACCCGGGGTTCCCTGCGACAGCGGGTACCCTCTGGGTGCGTCGCTGGTGGTCGGTCGCAAGGGCGGGATACCACAAAGGCCGAAGCGCATCATGGCTGACCTTACAGCTGGCTGAAAAACTCGTTCGGGCGCTGGGCCGGGGATTGTCCGGGCTCCACAGGCTGCGGAAAAACTCGCTTCGGAGGGAGGCGAGGGTTTCAACGCCCGCACAACGTCCGCAAGATGACTCCGGCTTTAGCCGCTGAGGGGCGGCGATTTCCTTTCCTCGACTCTGGGTCGCGGCGTCTACCGGGCCCTGACGATTGATGCGATTACCCTGGGCATTAACGACGCAGCGCCGACCGTCTGAACTCGGAGGGTGTGCGGCCGTACGCCTCGCGGAACGCAGCCGTGAAATGGCTGTGGCTTGAGAAGCCGAGATCCAGGCTCAGAGCGGTCAGGTCGTCATATTGCGCCAGAAGATCCAGCGCCCGCGCTAGCCGTAGCCGCAGTTGATAGCGATACAGGGGCATGCCTTCCACCTGTTGGAAAACCTGTGTGAGATAGACCGGCGAAACGCGCACTTCCGCGGCGTTCTCGGCCAGCGTCCAGCGTCGTGTCAAATCGCTCGCCAGCACAAGTTTGGCGCGATCCACCAGCTTCTGCCTTCCGGCACTGGCGCCGGCTGCGTGCGTAGTGCGCGGCCCGAGCGCCCGCTGCACCAGGGTCAAGGCCAGGCTCTCCGCTTCCAAAGGTTCGGCGATATTGTGGCGCAGACTGTGCCGCAACAGCGCCACCAGCGCTTGAGCCCTCGCATCGATCCGCAGGCGCTGCCGCCGGAATGCCAGTGTCGCGCTTTCCCGCACCAGGTCAGGTTGTGCCATCTCCCGCAGCAGCGATTCGCTGATGGCCAATGACAGGCTGGCATCGCCGCCCGCCACGGGGTGGCTTATCCGGTAGCCTTCGTCGGCATTGAAAAACAGTACCTGGTTGGCCTCGGCCACGGCCTGATCATGTCGAAGGTGGTGCACATAGACGCCGCGGTACGGGAACACCAGTTCCGTGGCAGCCGCGCACTCCTCCGCACCCTGGTGCTTGCAGCTGCCCAGGCAGTAAACGTCCCGGATTGCAACGGTCGGCGTTCTCAGCAGGGATTCAGCGGCGAATTCAGACACGAGTTTGCGTTCGTCTCGTGCCGCATTCTTGACCCGTAGTCGCACGAAAGCCAATCTCTCTCCTGCCTTGCGAGAAGCCTATACCCTGGGGTCAACGCCCCTAGGTGAAGATGCTGAGACCGGGCCTGCAGAAGGGGTTCGCCAAAAATGTTGTCAAGCCCCCGTCCTGTGGAAAACATATCTAAGCCACTGATTCTAATCAGAAAATAAATCTGTGGAAATCGAGAGTTAATTATTCGAATCTGTCATACTTAAATTAGTGACAAGAAAGGCCCGCCAACCAGCGGGCCTTTTTTTCGTACCGCCGGTCACCAGACCGGGGTCCCCGCAGGCAGGACTTGGTCGGTGGGGTGGCAGACCGGCTGTAGTGCGGGCATCCACGCCCGCGCCAGCATTCGAAGGGAGCAAGAATGACGATCGCGTACAACTCCGCCCAACCAGGCTCTACCTGTTCCCCTTGTTTTCTCGTCCCTGGTCCCCAGCCCTGGTCCCTGGTGTTCCAAATCACATTGGACCCAATAATCCCCCCCAACAGGGGCGTAACCCGCTGAACGCAATCAACTTGCTCGTTTTTTATTTTGCTGCGAAAGTGCCTTTTTAGGCGGCTTCGAAGTGCTTTTCAATCTCCTCCAGGGTTTTGCCCTTCGTCTCGGGCAGGAAGAAGACCACCGTGACCAGGTACACCACCGTAAACCCGGCGAACAGGAAGAACATCGAGGAGTACCCGTACTTGCCCACGACGGGAAGGAAAATCGCCGCCAGTGTGGTGGAAACCATCTGGTTGATGACCAGCGCAATGCTCATCCCGTTGGAGCGGATGCGGGTAGGCATCAGCTCCGACAGCGCCAGCCAGACGCACACCCCTGGCCCCATGGCGTAGAACGCCACAAACGTGTACAGGAAAATCGCCACCAGCCAGCCATTGAGCGCGCTTGGCACCGGCTGCAGGTAGGCATGTTCGATCTTCAGCGGCGCCGTTCGGGCCGCATCGAGGTCGGCGAAGGGGTTGCGGAAGAACGCCTCCACCTTGCCTGATGGAAGGGCATCGGAGCGGTGTATCTCGACCGCCGGATCGCCGGGCCGCACGGGCGTAGTACTGCCGCTGAAATCGCCGTAGGAGTAGATGATGGCCAGCGAATTCTGGCCCTGGACGGGAGCGCCTGAGGCGGCGAGCTGGTGGGCGCCGTTCTCGTCGAAGCGGAAGGAGAGTTGCTGGTCGGGGCCGACAAGGGGCTGGACGGCGGAGCGGGCGTCGTAGTGGTGCGCCTCGGAGCGGACGAACAGGCCGCCTGCGCAGAGCATGGAGACGATGATGCCGGTGGTGCCGACGGTGAAGAGGAACTTGCGCCCCTTGCGGTCCACCAGCGTCATGCCCACGATGGTCATGAGGAAGTTGAGCGCCGTGAACACCACGTAACCCCAGTGCGCCAGCACGTCGGAGAGGCCGCTCTGCAGCAGGATGTCGGTGTTGAATCCAATGACGGAGTTGATGCCGGTGGCGGTGTTGCAGAACAGGATGACGCAGGCCAGCAGGAAGGGCAGGATGTAACGGCGCTGCAGCAGGGAATCGTTGCGGACGAGGCCGCCTTCGGGCTTGCGAACTGCTTCAGCAGCGATCTCCTCCATCTCGCTGAGCTCGAGTGCGGCCTGTTCCGGGGTGCGGGAGCGGAGGAGGGCTGCTTCGGCTTGGGCTGTCTTGCCGCGGCGGAAGAGCCAGCGGGGGGATTCGGAGACGAAGATGCTGCCCAGAACGAAGAGGAGTCCCGGCGGCATCGACACCCAGAAGATGCGGCGCCAGGCATCGTTCTTGGCCGCCAAGATGACGTCGGCGGAACCTGTTTTGGCAATCTCGGCGACGTGGTAGCTGTAGTAGACGCCGATGAGGGCGGCGGCAAAGATTCCGAAGGTGAGCAGCCACTGGAAGACGCCGGTGCCGCGGCCGCGCTCTTTGGCGGAGAGGCACTCGGCAAGGTAGAGCGGGACCACCACGCCTACCAGGCCGCCGCTGACTCCCTGCAGCAGTCGCCCGAGGAAGAGCGGGCCGAAGCCGTGGGAGAGGGCGATCACCGGGACGCTGAGGGTAAAGGCCAGGCCGCTGAGGACCATGAGCGGTTTGCGGCCGAGCCAGTCCGCCAGCAGTCCGGCGAAGAGCGTGGAGAAGACGCTGCCCAGCAACACGGCGGCGACGATGATGGAGAGCTCGCTGGGAGTCAGATGCGAGGTGGCCTGGAGGTAGGGAAGCGCGCCGCCGATGATGCCCACGTCGATGCCGTAGAGCAGACCTCCGAGGCCCGCGACCAACAGCAGGAGCCGGTTATAACGGGCCAGGTTTGACACGGGTTTTGTCTGGGCGGAAACGGCCATTGGGTGCACTCCGGTTTGGGGTCGCGACCTCACGCTGCGATCGTGATCAGGGCGGGCACACGGCCGCCCCGAGCGGACGTGCATCAGCTCGCATGAATCTGGTTGAAAGATTACAGTATGCGGGCGGCCCGATAGCGGATCACGGGCCGTGCATCACGAGCCGCGCCTTACAGGAGGCCGGGCGCGACGGGATCGATCTCGAGTGGGTCGGGGTTGGGATCCTGATTCGGCTCCAGATTCGGCATCTGGTTAGGCTCGGCGGCCCGGCCGGCTTCCTCGCGCCAGAACTGGGCAGCGCCGACCAGGGCTGCGCGATCGAGGAGCGTGGAGGTGACCACGTCGAAGCCGAGGCCGCGAATCTCGCGTTCGGCGATGGGCAGGAAGAGCTGCGAGGAGCGGGAGATGCCACCGCCGATGACGACCATGTCCGGCAGGAAGGGCGCGACGACGTCGCGCAGCACCTGGCCGAGGTGGGTACCGAAGGATTCGAAGACCTGGCGGGCATGCGGATCGCCGGCGGTCGCTGCTGCGGCGATCTCCGCGACTTCCTTATCGGTACGGGTGAGGGCGGTGTAGTCGGCTTTCAGGCGTCGGGTGGAAATGAGGTCCTCCACGGTGGCGCCGGCGTAGAGGTAATTCCAGATTTCGCCGCCGGGAGGAACGCCGGTTCCCGAAGTGACGCAGCGGCCGTTGAGCGCGAAGGCAGACCCGATGCCGGTGCCGAGGGTGAGTCCGACGGCGCGCTCGGCGCCTTCGACGGCGCCCCTTCCTACTTCCCCGAGGAGGTAGGCGCAGGCGTCGTTGAGGAAGCGGAACTGCTCGTGCTGCCAGTTGAAGCGGCGAGCGAGGGCTCCGCGCAGGTCCTGGTTATGCAAATAGAGGAGCTTGTGCTCCATGAGGCTGACGCCGGCCTCGAGGTCGAAGGGGCCGGGAACGGCGAGGGAAGCGCCGACGAGGTTTTGTGTGGAGGCCGAGACCTCAGTACCCAGGCGATGGAGGAGGTCGACGAAGGCGGCGAATGAAGCGATGTCATGGAGAGAGCCGCTGGCGGTGCGGATCAGCTCCAGGTCCGGCAGCCGGCAAAGACCCGCGCCGACGTGGCTGCCGCCCACGTCAAAAGTTAGGACATAGTCTGTCACAATATGATCGCGTTTGGAAGCGTTCACGTCCCGTCTGCCTTTCCCCAAGCTTGAAAAAGAAGAGATTGCCGCAATTTGTTTGATTCGGATTTCCGCATTGCCCGGTTTGCACCGGGGTTTCTTTGCGCGCATGAAATCGATTCGCTTCGTTTTCAGATGATAACGGTATCACGGCTGGGTGGGGATGGGGAACCTCTTCAGATGGTGGGGATTCCGTAATAATCGTTCCCTGGACGTAGATATCCGTATCGGGAAGGGGACCGTCTGTGCCGTTGCAGCGGGAGCGAGAAGCTGGGCGCAGTTGCGACTCCGCTGGCGGTGAGTTGGTGTTACGATGCCCATCATGCGACAGGCATGACGCACAACACAGCCCTGTCACCGCAGCACTCATGCACTCCAGGCTTGGGGAAGTGACCGTTATATGGCTCCCGCTCCACGTGTCACCCTAGCGCAATTGGTTTAGTCTGAACTCATTCACCAAGACAAGAGACGCAAATGCCGCTGTTCACCCTTCCCAAAATGAACCGCAAACACTTCCTTCTTCTGATGAGGATCGGATTGTTTTTTCTCTGGCTGGGGGCACCAACGTGGTTGCATTCCGAGGCACTTTCCGGAACGGTCGTGGATCAATCCGGTGCTGTCATTGCGGGCGCGCGGATCGAAATCAGCGGAGCGGAGCCTGGCAATCCAGTTGTGCTTCTATCGGACGGACAAGGCAAATTTTCGTTCTCCGATTTGAAGCCCGGAATCTATTCGGTGCGGGTGACGCGCGATGGTTTTGAACCTCTGGTTAAGAGCGTGGATCTGCATGGATCCGTCCAACTGCAACTCAAGCTGCTGATAGCACAGCGGCGGGAGGAAATTGCTGTTTCTGGAAAGAACCTGGCCTTTGCCAATTCCGACCCGGTTTACCGAGCGCTCCGCTGCATCGGGCTGGGAGACACCTTTCGCTACGACAATTTCACTTTGCAGTTGGATACTGCAACCTTCGAGTTCCGCAAAGGGACACTGACGATGCTGAGTCCAGTCAATGGAATTGTGACCGGCGCGATCTTCACGGGGGAGGGGCACTTCAATCTAAAGCCTCTCATTGTGCTGGATGCAAACGAGCTGAAACGGCGCACCGGCGCCGCGGAGGCAAACGACGATTTTATCGAGGTGGTCTTCCGATTCACCGAGCAAGAGCGCCTGAAGTTCCTTCCCGGCCTAGGCGAGCGCGTGGAGACCCCGGCGGATGCTGGCACAATCCTCGAGCACTGGAAGGAGAGAATTCGAAAGCGCCGGGATGAAGCCCAAGGTTTTACCGAGGATCTGCTGCACGGGGAAACCATGGACAATGTGGATGCCGACGTCCTGGCGGCACTCTATAATCCGTCCCATCCTCCGTTCCTGAATGCGTACATCCGGGGGAAGAAGTGCAAAGATCTCCGATTTTTTGTGCGTGCCCGGGTTGGCGCGCTGCCCCAGTTGGACTCGCCGGAAGAGGTCGCACTCATCAACTACGATCCCGATGAGATGGACGATGGTGTCTGGTATCTGGCTCACTTGAAATCCGAATATGTGAACCACACTGCCAGCTCCATGGAAGACCGCCGGCTGTTTGCAACCCACGGCTACAAAATCGAGACGACCATTTCAAAGAACGATCATTTGTTCAGCACCGCCACTATCACTTTCCAGCCATTGATTCCCGGGGAGAGACTTCTCAAGTTTGGATTGCTACCGAACCTCCGGGTTACACGGGTCATAGACGAACATGGGCAGGATATCTACTACATCCAGGAAAGCAGAAAAGAGGATGGTTCCTTTTACGTGATTCTCCCCAAAGCGCCGGAAGCCGGCAAAGAATCCTCCATCACGGTGCACTACGAAGGGGACAAGGTCCTGGCTCAAGCAGGGGACGGAAGCTATTACGTGCGTGCCCGAACCTCGTGGTATCCGAACCTGAATGAATTTGGCGAACATGTTCTTTACGATCTTACCTACAAGGTTCCGCGCAAATACAAAGTTATCAGCGTGGGAAAGTTGCAGGGAGAATCGGTAGAGGAAAACTTCGCCGTCAGCCACTGGGTCACCTCGATCCCGGTTGCGGTGGCCGGATTCAACTACGGCGATTATAAGAAGATCGAAATCCCGGACGAAATCACCGGCTACAAGATTTCTGGTTACTACCTGACGGAATTGCCTGATAAATTACGCGGCTATAGCGCGCTGCAGTCGATGGCGCCTCACAGTATGACCAAATATGCCTTGGAGCAAACGCGAGCCCAGTTGCAGCTTTGCAGTTTTTACTTTGGCAAGAGCCCGTACGATGAGATCTACGTTACCGAACAGCCCGATTTTAATTTTGGGCAGTCCTGGCCGAATCTGGTCTATCTTCCAATTTCTGCCTACACGGATTCAACGCAAAGGTGGATGCTGTTTGGAAACATCAACAGCGGATTCAGCGGCTTCGTACAGGAGGTAACACCACACGAAGTCGCCCACCAATGGTGGGGTCATGCTGTGGGGTGGGCTTCCTATCACGATCAATGGCTCTCAGAGGGATTTGCCGAATTTTCCGCCGGGCTGTTTCTGCAGCAGGCCATGGCCGGAGACTGGCGCAAGGACTACATTGAATTTTGGGATCGCTTACGCGACCGTATCCTGGAAAAGAACAACTACGGTGTTGCCCCCAACGATGCCGGCCCTCTTTGGATGGGACTGCGCCTGATTTCTCCTCGCAGCGCGAACGCCTACCAGAACGTTACCTATCCGAAGGGCGCGTATGTCCTGCAAATGTTGCGGTCGATCATGTACAGCCAGCAAGACCACGACAAAGCATTTATTGCCATGATGCATGACTTTGTCGAGAGCCATCGTGACAGGGCGGCCTCGACGGAGTCGTTCAAGGCGGTTGCCGAAAAGCACATGAGCAAAACCATGGATCTCACGGGAAACGGGCGGCTCGACTGGTTCTTCGATGAGTGGGTTTACGGGACGCAGGTGCCGCGATACCACTTCGAGTACCAGCTTTCTCCCGCGGCGGATGCCGGAAAAATACAGCTGCACATAACCGTGACTCAGAGCGGGGTGGACGAGCATTTTGGCATGCTGGTTCCGGTATTCGCCGATTTTGGCAAGGGGATGATGCGTATCGGGCAAATCGGGATCGCCGGCAACAGCACGCGCAGCGCCGATGTCCTGCTGCCCAGCCAACCCAAGAAGGTGGCCCTGAATGCATTCAAAGACATTTTGGAGCGATGAGTTTACGGGGTCGAGGTATCCCGGCTAAACGAAATGCGCGCGCCCAGGGATGAGTGACCCATTTTGTGCTGGGGGATCAGGGAGCAACCGCTACAACAACTGCGGATTTTTCGACTCCCTTCCCCTTCGACTGCGCTCAGGAAAACATTCCGGTGGGGGAAGGGCCGTGGTATCCCAGGTCTCAAAATCGAGACCTGGGGCACCCGTAGTTCGTGGTGAGTTAGCAGCCCAAATACAAAGGCAAAAGCAACTGCGGATCCTTCGACTGCGCTGCGCTCGGCTCAGGAAAACAAAACTAGTTGAATCGAAAAAGTCACAGGTTCTCAGGGTTCGGTTGCACAGGAATACAGATTCTGAGTTGAGGTTCCGGGGTTTCGCGCCCCCGCGGTGGTGAGTCGGCGCTCTCAGCGAACAGCGACGATGATCAGGATCAGCGCAGCGATAGCGACAAGAATAATCAGCAGGTCCCGGTCGTTCAAATTGCCTGCGGCAAAGTCGGTTTGTGCTTTGTTGGCGCGGGACGCGAATCGAGCCAGTTCCTCTTCACTCAAGGTGGCAACCGCAGACTTCACCTGCTGCGAATCCATGTGCGACGCCCGCAATGCCTGCCGAGCTTTGTCAGAGGAGAAGAAGCGGTTCAGTGTGTCTAGATTCTGCTGCCTGGCTCGCGAGGCATCGACGAGCGCTTCCCGCAGATCGGTTGGGCTTACCAGGTGCTCAGGGGCCTGGGCGAAGATGCTGGGTGGAATGGCAAAGATGGTGATGACGGCACTCGCGGTTAAGCCGCGAACCAACTGCTTCGAATCAAAGCGCATTTACTGCAACCTCCAAGGGGGATTTGGGGCCACCTTCCAGAAATTTTACAATGCTCCCGGTCCCAAACAAGGTTGGATGCGCACGCCGCTCAAACCGCGCTCAGGCTGTCCTGAGCGGCCTCAGTTGCGGGGGTGTGCGGACGCGAAGAGATTGCGCGGGGCTCGGTCAAGATGCCAAATCTGCGGGTGGAGTTCGAGGTATCCCAGGTCTGAAAATCCAGATCCTTCGACTACGCTCAGGACATGCTCTGGGGC
>WNGK01023188.1_pt1 | contig 11349 bp, 7 predicted proteins | sample 5400601 | NCBI WGS metagenome assembly WNGK01 (sample SAMN13153376, study PRJNA577476) | soil metagenome | isolation source: 60 cm soil or saprolite under Garry oak tree replicate 1 | place: USA:California | collected 2016-06-15
CTGGGAGTTGGTGTTTGACCCGTTGTTGGGCCGGGTTGGTTGCCCACAGTCGGACTCGGCATTGGAGCTGGAGTTGTTATTGGATTCGGGAAAGCAAATGGGTTATACATGAAAACACTGCTGTGCTGTCCGTCAAATTGGCCAACATAGAGTTCCCAATCTGGTCCCCAGCCGGGAAGCGTTACATGCTTCTGGATTTTGAGTTGTGGCGTCAGACTAATCAATTGTAGCGTTCCTGTCACGCGATCATTCAATAAAATTTCGGAACGACCACTGCCTGTGAAATCCCCGATATGAATATCTAACGATGAACCCCAACCATTAATTGGTGTGGTTGCATCACTCAAACTTATACGTTGGGAGTTCAGGGTATTAATCCCTGACAGGTTATCCACGTTGTGATGTGTGATATTCTGTGAACCTTTTCGAAACTTGTCGGAAAAAGTAACGATGTCCAGGCTTCCTTGCTGGCGGTTATAGAGCAGCAGATCGGTGAACCCGGTACCCGTGAAATCTGCGCTAAAGCCCTGGTCAATTGATCCGGGAGGCAGTCCAAGCGTGATACGGCTATTCACGAGACTATTCGCCTGGGCAACCTGGGTATTCACCTGGGCAGCTTGGGCGAGGCTGTTGCCATTGATACCTGGCAGTTGTGAAAAACGCGCGGGGTCTAGCAGCCTTGGGAAATAGATGAAGCGCAATTCCCCATTCTGGAAACGTGCTTGATTGATGACAGAAACATTATAGCCAGTGCCGGTGAACATCGGAGTGGCATCTCCATAGTTCTGATAGGTTACATTGAAAGTAGTGCTGTCTGGACTGACCCAGGTGACAAAGGCCACATGCCCGGCAGGGCCGAAAGCCCAGACACCATCAGCGCGTGGAAAGACAGCTATCGAACCAGGACGTGGGGTTGTCCCCACGGGCAGTCCAAAGCGTTCTGCATCAACGATCCACTCAGCGGCGTTGCCCCAATTGGGAGGGAGATCATAGCCGAGCAGGTGCCACTGCTCCCACGCCCACCAGACACAATTGCCTCCTGTGGGAAAAGGGCCGGGGCAGAGCGGGAAAGGGTTACCATCGGGTGAAAGGTGTGCTTGAGTACAACTGCTGTCGATAGTAGCTGCTGTATGGTCAAACGAGGTGGCATGTACCTGTACCATGCCAAGCTCAATCCAGAGAATTGGGGTGAGGCAAATAAGTGCGAAAATATGGATGAGGTGCCGCCGGTTGAGATAACGAAACAGTAGTTTCAGGTTACGCGTAACAGGTCCTGAAGTCTGCATTCAAATCGCTCCTTCGTGATTTGCTCGTCCGACGCCGCTTTATTCACATATATATACGACCGTGGTTTCATGTTGGTTCTCTGATCGGTCGTATTTGTGTTGCGTAAAGTCCCCACAATAGTGCCAAAATGAATGGAAGAGACAAGGCATGTCTTACTAGAGTCTATGGAAAATAAAATGTAATTTGTATCTTTATGTATTAGTACATTTCAAAGTATAACATCAAATTTTAAAATTTTGGAAGGTGTAGCATGGTAATATAGTAATCCTGACAGTTTTTCATAAGTAAAATGCTGACTGATTCCTCGCGATTGCTCTATTTATTACCAAAATTTGATAGAGGGCATTTGGCAAAATTTTCTTGACAACTGCCGAAGGCAATGCTATTATAATGCGTGTTCAAGGGCGATTAGCTCAGTTGGTTAGAGCGCTACGTTGACATGTGCGCCCTGAGACGCGTACCTTTTCCAAGCGGGAACGTCCCGCCACTCTGATACTTACTCGTAGGAATACGGATTTGTAGTTCAGTCGGTTAGCGAGTGGTGCCGTGAGGCATTCTCTTTCAAACCGTAAGACGCGGTTCCTAAAACCTTACGGGGGCTGTTAGCTCAGTTGGCTAGAGCGCGTCGTTGACATCGACGAGGTCACAGATTCGAGTTCTGTACAGCCCACTTTTGAAGAGAGGCAACCTCACAAGGGTTGTCTCTTTTTGATTACCGTGGGGTAACTACGAGGACATTGAGTGTAAAGCAGCGGCTTACCTTGTGCCGAAAGGTGGCAGGGGACAATAGCATGCCGCGAGTAAGGCAGGATGGGATAAGTACCTATTCCCAGGTCTGTCAGCTAATCTCCATATGGTTAAGGCTGTATTGCTTGAACCCCAGCCGCGTGGGCTTCCGTGGGCCTCACGCTATGACGGTACTATTCGGCGTGTGTGGTAGTCCAATGTGAACGATGTCAGCACAGAGGAACGTATCCTATCACAGCGACCCTCAATGAGAGGGCAAAGGCGAACGGGGAACCTAAGTGGAGACAAGGAAGAGTGCGTAACCAGGGGATCACCTACGGGAGGAGACTCCTATGGTGACAGAACACCCATAGTACCCAAACGATCGGGGTAATGCCTGAGACACGGGGAAGGGGTGGAGAAGGTGCCTCACCGACTTGTTTAAGGCTGTCCCGGAGGGGGCATTAAGGCCAAGGACGAGGCTGGTGACTGGGCTACCCAAGCCACAGTAGGGAAATCGTAGGATGGATTTCGTAAAGCGTCAGTTTGTAGAAAACTAAATAAGGAGCAAAACCCACATGAGCAATGCGGGTAACGAGAACGGTCTGCAAAGATTGGAAGTTATCCGTAAACTCAACGGTGAAAACCGTGAGTGGGTTAACTCCGAACTCTACAGACTCATGTACAAGCAGGATTTATACATCCTGGCATACGAGCGTATCAAGAGCCATCCCGGAAACATGACGCCGGGAACAGACGACGAAACGCTTGACGGATACTCGCTGGCGATGATCGAGGAACTCATCCAGGAGATGAGAGCCGAGAAATATCGATGCAAGCCCGTTCGCACGGCATATATTCCTAAGAGTAATGGGAAGATGCGCAAGCTAGGTATCCCATGCACAAAGGATAAAATCGTGCAAGAGGTGGTTCGCCTGATATTGGAGGCAATCTATGATAGCCCCCACGGCAGCTACTTCAAGGCGGAAAGTCACGGCTTCAGGCGCTCAAAGTCCTGCCATAGTGCGCTAAAGGACATCCAGGCCCGGTGGTCCGGTGTTACGTGGTTCTTAGAGGGCGACATAAAAGCCTGCTTTGACGATATTGATCACGAAATATTGATCAGTATACTCAAAAAGAAGATCAAGGACGAGCGATTTCTATCGATCATCCGAAGCTTTTTAAAGGCCGGGTATCAAGACCTAGATGAAGCCCGAAAAGACTCATTAGCCGGAACGCCACAAGGCGGCATAGTAAGCCCGATCCTGGCAAACATCTACCTACATGAGCTAGACGAATTCGTTGAACAATTGCAGAAAGAGCTAGAGAAAGGCGAGCTACGCAGACCGAACCCCGAATACCGCAAGCTGCAAAAGCGGCGGCAATACTTGGCGAAGACTGGAAAGATCGACGCCAGGAAATGCCGAGACCAAGGCGAATATTGGGAATTAGGTGTGCAAATGCAAAAATTGCCGTCCCTGGACCCGCAAGACCCGAACTTTGTACGTGTCAAATACTGTCGCTACGCCGATGACTGGCTAATAGGAGTAACCGGGCCGCATCAGTTAGCTGAGGAAATCAAGGAGCGGATTGGACAATTCCTAAAGTCTAAGCTGAACCTGACCCTGAGCGTTGAGAAAACCCGGATCACTCAGGCCAGAACAGAGGAAGCCGAGTTCCTTGGCTACCGCATTCGGCTAGGAAGGTCCGACAAGGAACAGAAGCAGACGCTTTCAACAAACGCATCCGGGAAGAACTTCAAACGGAGATCAACCGGGATGCAAATAGTGTTGAAAGCCCCGATGGGAGAGTTGGTAAAACGACTATACCAAAAGGGCTTCTGTGATAGGAAGGGCCGACCACTGCATAAGTCAGCCTGGATACAGTTGGACGAAGATCAAATAATATTGTTGTATTCTTCTGTGAATAGGGGATTGCAACAATACTACAGACCTACGGACAATTGGGAAAGGATGCATCAGGTACAGTATATCCTGAAGTTTAGCCTGGCTAAAACACTCGCTGCCAAACGGCAGCGACCAATAACCCAGGTGATACAAGGGAAAGACATCAGCATTAAGGTCAAACGCGCCAAGGGGCAGGAGAAAACGATCACGTTCTTCAGAAATACGGACTGGTCAATCAGAAGGGGAGCCTTCACCGACTCGCCTGAAGTAGACTTGATACGTATGAATGTGCGTCTACGAACGAGGTCAAAGCTAGGGTGGCCCTGTGTTATATGTGGTGAAACGCAAGGAATTGCAATGCACCATGTACGACATGTGAGACAAGGTTTAACAAGCCGAGGCTCAAAAGGGTTTACGCGGGTAATGGCAATCCTAAACAGAAAGCAAGTGCCTGTATGTACGTCCTGCCATAGCAAAATCCACCGGGGAGAGTACGACGGTCTATCACCAAAGGACTTGATGTACGATCCGCGAAAACCGCTACCAAGCGGTAATGGCACCTGAACAACTGAATAAGACAACGCACCTATAACCGGAACCTCTGTCTGTCGCTGGCCTAGCCACCGGGAGCGGACGGTTTTGGGAAAAACGCGGAGTCGTACGGATTGTGTAAATCCATTCGTTGATGGGATTCCGGTATAGTGCGACATGCTCTACGTCGCCGAGCTACCCGGCCTATAATCTCGCAGAATGGCAAAGCATAGTCATCAGTAGCAGGTCCAATGAACTCCCCCTACTGGGTAGAAGGGCAGAAAGACAGGCCGCACATACGACGACGCGAAGCGTTGTATGATGTCGGTTGTTTTTGTTTATCGTCCTTTTACGGTGGTTTCGGTGGCTCAGACTCGACACCTTTGGAGAGCCGGATACGCTGAAAGGTGTCCGTCCGGTTCGGAGGGGGGCAGTTGGAAACGTGCTCGCAAGAGTAACGCGCTGGCTGCCTACCCTATCGTAGAGGTCACAGATTCGAGTTCTGTATCGCCCACTAAAAAAGCGACTTCGTTACGAAGGCGCTTTTTCTTTTATGCTATCCTCTACATCTCAATCGATCATATTTCATGATTTCACAGCGCGCAGGCCAATGCCCTCATCTCGGGTTCGGTGAACACCGGCAGTCTCTTGAATGCCACCTTCTGGATAGACCAACTTCGCCTCGCGCTCTGGAAGAAGGCTTGCTACTTCCTTGAGCACAGCGTCCAGGAATTGATCTTCAGGTACGGTCTTGACCACTTCACCCTTGCGAAAGATGACCCCGCGGCCCTTTCCACCAGCAAGCCCAACATCGGCGTCACGTGACTCACCTGGTCCATTAACCACGCAACCCATTACCGCAACATGGATAGGCGTCTCCACTTTGGATAGGCGCTTCTCTACTTCGTTGGCTACACTTATTACGTCGATTTCGACCCGACCACATGAAGGGCACGAGACGAAAGTAACACCACGGTTGCGTAGCTCGAGCGAGCGTAAAATCTCATATGCGACTGGTATCTCTTCTTCAGGCTCAGCGCTAAGACTCACGCGAATTAGAAGTCCAATTCCTCACACCAGCTAATATATTCCAGAGCTTTTGTTACCATTCGTTCGGCCAATTGCTCTCGCTCCTTGCGGCGTGCTTCTGCCGGGTCTGTGCGCTCTAGTGTGCCATCGTCACGTAGTCTGACCTGGATGCGCTGCATTTGTCCGCGCTGATCAAGAGCATCAATCGAACCGGAGTTGACGCCGATACGCATGGCAATACCCCGCTCTTTACAGGCTGCTACTATCTGGTCGAGTGATGTACGGCCATTGATGAGGTTCCCTGGATTGATACGCACGCAGTCGATACCCTGCCGAATCGATTCAAGCGCCAATGTATGTTTGTAGTGAATATCAGCAACCAATGGTATATGGATACGCTTTTTAATTTCGCCGATTGCGAGAGCATCCTCTTTCTCGGGTACAGCTACGCGTACTATTTCACACCCGACATCTTCCAGACGGTGAATCTGCGCGACCGTACTTTCTACGTCGCGGGTGTACGTGGTAGTCATAGACTGTACCGCAATGGGCGCATCGCCTCCTATTGCCAGGTTACCAACATGTATTTGCCGGGTTTTCCGTCTCATAGCTTTCGTTTACTCCGTGATTGTCTATAGATTAACTACCCCAATGTATAACATCGTTTACCGTAATGATTACCATCAGTGTGAGTAGTATGGCCATTCCGATAAAATTAATAATACCTTCTCGTTCTGGTTTCAGGCGTTTTCCACCACGTAGAAGCTCAATGAGTATTAATAAAATGCGCCCACCGTCCAAAGCGGGGAAAGGTAAAATGTTGATGATTGCCAGGTTCAGGCTGAGGATGGCCGTTAGACTAAGTATGGGCCACCAACCAAGGTCAGGCACACTTGCGGCTACCTCGCCTGTTATTTTGACGATACCTACTGGTCCAGCAAGCTGTGGCTTGACTGCGCCGGCGATCATTTGCGCTATCTGGTTGATAAAATCTCCAGTGACTGTGAATGTATGCTGGATACCTTTAAATGGAGCCTGCCATAGCGGTGAACTGACGAAGACGATCTTCTCTTCGACACCCATTGGTCCTTGACCCTGAGGCGGATGTACTCTTACATTTACTGTCGTCGATACAGTTTGCTTTTCACCTGCGTGTCTAACCACAAGCATTACTGGTATAGTCGGGTGATGATTATTATCAGCGGCAATGGCATTGGTAACAATACTTTGAACATCAGTAAATAACTGGACTGGATGCCCATTTACTGAAACAAGAGTATCGCCGGGTTGTAAGCCAGCTACGGCGGCAGGAGAACCTGGGACAACTTTGCCAATAGCAGCAGGAAAAGTTGGCTCCCCGAGACCATAGGCAATGGTAAAAAGGACCATCGCCAGAATAATATTCATTGTGACACCTGCGATCAAAACAATGATCCGTTTACCAGCCGATTTAGCGGCAAAGCTTTGAGGATCGTAGTTACCTTCAGGGTCATTGATATCTCCGTTTTCTCCTGGCATACGCACGAAGCCACCGATAGGCAGGAAATTGATGGAATAAATGGTATGGTCGCTGGCACCAGATGTGCTTACACCGCCGCTCGTACCGCTAAAGGGTGACTGTTTTCGAATGCCATATGTATCTTCTGATCTTGAATATTCGGTAGATTTGTAATTATCAAACATGGGTGACTGTTTTTGAATGTCATATGTATTTTCAGCATTACTTTTGCCACCGAACCAGATAACTTCCCAACCACCGTTATCACGTTTGCGAAAACCTACCAGGCGAGGTGGAAAACCAATTCCAAATTCCTCCACACGAATACCCGCCCACTTTGCAGTGATAAAGTGACCAAATTCATGCACAAGCACGCATAATCCAAAGACCGGAATAGCAGCTAATAAAAACCAGTTATTCATTAGAATTTCCTTTGATATGTCGTTTCATATAATTCTTGCGCTGTTCTACGCGCCCAGGAAGAGGCCTCTAGAATTGCTGGCACGTCCGGCTGGGTGATTGAGTCATGACGCTCCAGCACTGATTCAATCAGTTCTGCGATTTCCAGGAACCCAATCTTTCCTGCAAGAAAGAGAGCAACTGCCTCTTCATCCGCGCCTACAAGCGCACAGGGGTAAGTGCCTCCTCGCTTTGCCGCTTCGAGAGCCAGTCGAAAGCAGGGAAAGCGTGCAATATTTAATATTTCAAAATTGAGTCGCGCCACTTCAGCCCAGTGCAATTCGCGCACGAGTCCAGTGCCGTTACTATTCAAGCGAATCGGATGGCTCAATGCATCTTGTATCGGCAAGTGCATACTGGGAAGGCTGGCTTGCATTTTCAACGAACCGTCTACAAACTCAACCATGGAGTGAATAATGCTTTCTGGATGCACAATGACATGAATTCGATCATAGAGGATGCCAAAAAGCCAACGAGCTTCGAGCACCTCTAAACCTTTATTCATCAATGTTGCAGAGTCAATGGTAATTTTTGGCCCCATTAGCCAGGTGGGATGTGCAAGCGCCTGCTGGACTGTTACTGAGCGCAACTGATCATCCGTGGCTCGCCTGAATGGTCCGCCTGAAGCTGTCAATATGAGGCGGTGAACCTCGCTTGCATTTTCGCCCCGAAGACATTGCCAGATAGCGCTATGTTCGCTGTCTACCGGTAAGATCGAGACGCCTGCATCTTGCGCTGCTTGCATAACCAGGTGACCAGCCATGACCAGTGTTTCTTTATTCGCCAGTGCGATAGTTTTACCAGCTTTAATGGCTGCCAATGTTGGAGCAAGTCCCATCAGTCCCGAGGTGGCCGCTACAACAATATCTACGTCAGGATGAGTGGCTACATCAAGAAGCCCCTGTTCGCCAAAAATCACATTGGGTAATGCTTCTCTGGCCGCCATTTCTTGCTCAGGTGTTTCCGCGAAACATGCAGTAATCGCTGGCGAAAATTCCTGTGTCTGCTGTGCCAGGAGAGAGATATTACTTCGGGCCGCTAAGGCCACTACGCGGAAATGCTCTGGGAAACATCGAACAACGTCGAGGGTTTGCCGACCTATCGATCCTGTACTGCCAAGTAGAGCAATTCGCCTGGGAAAACTGGTCATCTATCTGTGTCCATCATGAACGAAGCTACTCTTTACATCATATTTATGGGCGAACACTCAGTTCGAATTTGCTTGTTCGCTGGCGTTTTCCTGGTCCCTCAGCCGTCACTACAAGCCGAACTCGGTTCGCCCTTGTTCGCAATTTTTCGCTGACATTCGTCGGTATTGCTGTCATTTGTATTCTACCACGCAGCGTGGCAAAAAAGAAATACACGGAACCCTGTTTGTAGTACCTCGGGTATATGTGCTCAATAGAGTAAAATGATCCTGGCTATTGAAGTCTGGCCAATACGAATGCTTTTTGTTCCTCAACAAGAAAAGACTCGTGATGGAGGCAATAACGCCTCCATCGCTGATTATTGTAACTGATGTGTCTTCAAATTGAGCGTAAACGCATCGATTTGCTGAGCGGGAGTGTTTGCGGGTTCTTGCCTGGTAGGGACAGAAAAGTACTGACCCGTGAGGGTTTGACCATCGAGTTCCAGCTGCAGGTAGCCGTGGTGGTCGTCACAATAACTTTCCAGGACGACTCCCTCCTCATCGGGTAATGGGTACGGTGTTTTAATTGGTGCGCCCTGTACTTGCTGCATGGGGTGCAGGTTATAGTATCCCCCCGCTCCGGCAAGGATATAAGGGAGCGCGCGACCATTGAGGGTGCGGGTGTACCGCTGGTAGTTGTGGACGTGACCAGCAAAGACGGCATCAGGGACTCGTCCGCTATTCTGTATGGCCTGATCGAGGGTGTTATGCATGTAGGTGCTGCCGCTGTGATAGATATCCGCCGAGTAGATAGGGTGATGCATCGAGACGATCACTGCTTTATCTTGCGGTGCAGCTGTTAATTCTGACTGCAGCCAGGCGATCTGATTGTTGTCCATCCATCCCCCTTCGGGAACGTTGGTGTACAGGCCGATGAACGTCACAAAAGGTGTTTCCAGTGTCCAGTAGACGTTGGGTTGAGTCATAGTATCGCGCCCGCTGTCTCCCGCTTCGCTGGACAGGTGAGGCTCTGTGGCACAGAAATTCTCGACGAAAGCCGCCAGCGAGGGAACGGATGAACCAAGGACATCACCATCATGATTGCCGGGGATAGCTAAGATCGGGGCATCATAGTGCAGGTATGGCTCGTAGAATTGTGAGTAGTACTCGCTGGCCTGTCCATAATAGTACACGACATCGCCCAGGTGATAGAAAAAGGCTGGCCTGGCCGTCGGATCCGCAGCTGCTAGATCCTGTTCCATTTGTGAAGCGACAAGATCCTGGTCTTGCGGAGTTTTTATCCCGCCGGTATCGCCAACCATATGAAAGACCATGCGTCCAGAAGATTGGATTGTTTGCATCGCTGCTGGGGAGAGAACCTGATCAAGTGAGAGATGAAACGGTGATGGCCCGGTTGGTTGAGGTAATGGTTGTGATGGTTGCAGAGTTGTGGTATCGGGAGAATGACGCACTAGCAGTGTGTCCGAGACAGGTAGTACGCGACCAAAGCGTCGCTTGTGAGCGCCAGGTTGAGTTGGCATACATGCCTCCTTCCACATGATTTTCGAATAGTATAGCATACTGTATCAACGGGTAGTACATCTGACCAGGAGGAAAGGTGGGCCACCTGGTTGCGCCCGAACATGATGGGGGTGATATGATATGTTGAAAACTCTGCTATTGTTACTTTTTTTTGAATAGCACGAATGTATGAGGTTGGTTAAATTTAGAGTTTTCCAACGAGTTGGGCAAATATAAACACAACGATTACAGCAAATAGCAAGCTATCGATGCGGTCAAGAATACCACCGTGGCCGGGCATAAACTGCCCGCTATCCTTGACATGAGTCTGGCGCTTGATAAGAGATTCTGCCAGGTCACCTAGTGTAGCAGCTATGCCGATCAAGATGCCCAAGAGAATTGCCAGATACCAGGGAACACCAAGCGGCCAGGCAGTCAATAAAAGAGCAGCAGCGATTGAAAGTACCATACCACCTGCTGCTCCTTCCCATGTCTTAGCAGGGCTGATAGTAGGAGCAAGTTTGTGTCTTCCAAAGAAATGCCCGGCGAAAAATGCTGCCGTATCAAAGCCCCAGACACCAAGAAACACCGTCAGGACCCACCAGAAGCCAGTAGTTACTCCACCTTGAAACCCACGTAATAACAAGAAAACGCTCAGTGGCCAACCCAAATAAACTGGAATTGCAAGCGTAAGGGACCAATCTACCATAGCCCCTTCTAGTTTTTTGCGGAAGAACAATAGTGGCAATGTTATAAGAAGAGCTGCACTCAAACCAACCTCAAGCAGTATGAGACGCTGCTGAGGCAGCATAGCAGCTAAAAGAAAGAGTAGGCTTAACGCAAAACTCATCCATATTAGTGGGTGATAGCCCTCGTGAACCATCATATTATGTAGTTCGTAGACACTCAGAATTACGGCAAGCGCAGCTGCCGCAAACCCCAACCATCCACTGAACCATACGAATGCCAGTACGACTGGTATGGCGATGACAGACGTAATAACACGTTGGCCAACGGAGCGATTCCACTGTCTGCTGTTCTGTTCTGAGGCACTCGTTTGTGTTTCTTGTTCGCTTACAGGTTGCACATAGCTCCTTATAGCAGCTTTCAAATCATATGGGTACTGGCTGCTATTTTGTTTTGATATGAGGGGTGATACCTCTGCCTGAGATTCTTCACTTCGTTCAGAATGACACTAAAAAGTTTTCAGAATGACACTAATAAAGCTATGTAATTGTGATGCGAAAGGGTGATACCTCTAC